>OIWN01001557.1_pt1 | contig 17680 bp, 10 predicted proteins | sample 1587591 | NCBI WGS metagenome assembly OIWN01 (sample SAMEA3888901, study PRJEB22519) | human gut metagenome | biome: human gut; feature: human-associated habitat; material: faeces | place: Denmark | collected 2010 | reverse complement strand
CATGGTGGGAGCACGACGAGAAGAACAACAAGGTGAGCATCCACGCCCACCAGTCCCAGGACGAGCGCCGCAAGCAGATCATCACCGATGTGGACGTGCTGCGGACGGCTGGCCCCTTCGCCCTCTGCCGCATCGGCCTCATCACCGGCCGCACTCACCAGATCCGTGCCCATCTGGCCTATCTGGGCAAGCCGGTGCTGGGCGACATCAAATATGGTAACCGGAAGATGAACGAGCGCACCGGCACTAAGACGCAGGCCCTCTGCGCCGTCCGCATCAGCTTTCTCGACATTTCCGAGGAAAATACCCTCCACTACCTCTCCGGCAAGGTCATCAAGCTGAAAGACCCGCAGATCGTAAAGCAGTTCGACACGCTGGATAAAAATAAGCAGGAGGTTCCTGATGTATCCTGACCGCAAGACCTGTAAGTAAGCTTCTCCCCTCTTTTTGCATTGGAGGTACAGCACCATGCACAAACCCCGCATCATCTTTTTTGACATCGACGGCACCCTCATCGACATGGAGAAAAAGCGTATTACTGAGCGAACACTGGACGCTCTGCGCCGCTTACAGCAAAACGGCATCCTGCTGGCCATCGCCACCGGGCGTTCTCCGCTCATTGTGCCGAAATTCGACGGCGTGGAGTTCGATGTCTTTCTTACCTACAACGGCTCCTACTGCTACGACCGCCGCGGAGATATTTTTGCCAGCCCCATCCCGCCGCAGGATGTGCAGACCATCCTCAGAAATGCGGCTGCTCTGGGGCGGCCCGTTTCGGTTGCAGGACGGACGCAGCTGCTCTCCAACGGCACGGACGACGATTTGACGGCATATTACGCCATTGGCGGGCGGGCGCCGGTCATTTCCGATAAGTTTGATGAAGTCTCCCGAGGTGAAGTTTTCCAGCTACTGATGGGCTGCCGCGAAAGCGACTGGCCCGCCATTCTCAAAGGCACGAGCGGTGCAAAAATCGCCGCCTGGTGGGACAGGGCGGTGGACATCATCCCCATCTCCGGCGGAAAAGGAGCCGGCATCCAGAAAGTTCTGGCCTATTACGGCCTGACGCCTGAGGATGCAATGGCTTTCGGTGACGGCAACAACGATATAGAAATGTTTCAGGCTGTCGGTCACAGCGTCGCCATGGGCAACGCTTCTGCCGATTTGAAAGCCATCGCCAGCGAGGTCTGCGGCACCTGTGCCGAGGATGGTATTTACCGCTACTGCAAAGAAAATGGTTTGATTTATCGCAATTTTCAAAAATAGTGCTTATCAAAATAGCATATTTGCGATATGCAGTTTGCGGATGTTGCTTGTGCATTAAAAACGCAAACTGCTATAAGAAAACAAAAAGAGGCCGCTGTGTTCAACCTCTCCGTCACGGCTTCGCCGTGCCGCCTCCCCTATCGAGGGGAGGCTTTGGCATGGCAGAAAGCCCAATCTCTTCGCCAGAGGCTCCCCTCGGTAGGGGAGCTGTCGAACGAAGTGAGACTGAGAGGTTGCTTTTACAGCGGCCTCTTATTTTTTGCTATTTACTTTTCTTCTCGTTCCGCCTTTTCGGCCTCCTGCTGCTGACGCAGTTTCTTGATGCGCTTTTTCTCGCTCTCGACGCGGGGCCAGGGCCACGAGAAGCCCTCGTTCTCCCTGCACCAGCGGGTCAGCGGATAGAACGCAAACGCCAGCCCGAACAGGTACAGCAGGACGTACAGCAGACCCGAAAGCGTTACCAGCGCGTCCAGCGCCCCGATGAGCGCCATGATGAAGCCAGCTTTCAGGAAAAACAGGCCGTTCTGGCGGCAGTACTCGGGGAAATTTTCGGCCTTGACGGCCTGACGGCCCTGGTCGCCCCAGACCCGTGGATTTTTCATGACCGAATAGCCGTAAAAGACCAGCATCAGGCCACAGGTGAGTTGGAATCCAAAAAACATCTGCGTCGTTCCTCGCTTTATTCTGGTGTGATGGAGTCAGAAGCGTGCTCAGTCGTCGTTGTACTCGCCCAGCAGCGGCTTCATGAAGGGCAGGAAGTCCAGCGTTGCAAAGTAGTCCCGGGGAGTCTCGGCACGGCGGATGAGGCGGTGAGAGCCGTCCTCGCAGAGCAGGACCTCGGCGCTGCGCAGCTTGCCGTTGTAGTTGTAGCCCATGGCAGAGCCGTGCGCACCGGTGTCGTGGATATACACGATGTCGCCGATGTCGATTTTGGGCAGCATACGGTCGATGGCAAACTTGTCGTTGTTCTCGCACAGACCGCCGACCACATCGTACTTGTGGTCGTGGGGTGCGTCTTCCTTGCCCAGCACAGTGATGTGGTGGTAAGCGCCGTACATGGCGGGGCGCATCAGGTTGGCCGCGCAGGCATCCAGACCGATGTATTCCTTATAGATGTGCTTCTCGTGGATGGCAGTAGCCACCAGAGCGCCGTAGGGGCCGGTGGTGAAGCGGCCCATCTCGGTGAAGATGGAGACATCGCCCATGCCGGCGGGGACCAGAATTTCTTCAAACTTCTTGCGAACGCCCTCGCCGATGGCCATGATGTCGTTTTCAGTCTGCTCGGGGCGGTACGGGATGCCGACGCCGCCGGACAGGTTGATGTAGGCGATATGCACGCCGGTGGCCTTCTGGACGCGGACAGCCAGCTGGAAGAGGATGCCTGCCAGCTCAGGATAATAGGCGTCAGAGATGGTGTTGGAGGCGAGGAAGGCGTGGATGCCAAAGTTTTTGGCACCCTTTGCCGCCAGCTTCTTGTAGCTGTCGATCATCTGCTCCTCGGTCATGCCGTACTTGGCGTCGCCGGGCTTGTCCATGACCTGGAAGCCCTCTTTGCTCTCGCCCAGCTGGAAGGTGCCGCCCGGATTGTAGCGGCAGAAGATGTTCTCCGGCACACCGGCCACCCGGTCGAGGAAGTCCACCATCGTGGCGTCGTCGAGGTTGATATAAGCGCCCAGCTCGTAAGCCTTCTGCATGTCCTCCACAGGGGTCTGGTTGGAGGAGAACATGATGTCGCTGCCGCTGAAGCCGCACACTTCGCTGAGCATCAGCTCAGTCAGAGAGGAGCAGTCCACGCCGCAGCCCTCTTCCTTCAGGATCTGAAGGATGACAGGGTTCGGCAGGGCCTTGACCGCAAAATACTCGCGGAAGCCCTTGTTCCAGCTGAATGCCTTGTTGATGCGACGGGCGTTCTCGCGGATGCCCTTCTCGTCATAGACGTGGAAGGGGGTGGGTACGTCCTGAATGATGTCCTGAGCCATCGACTCAGTCAAAAACGGTTTCTTTTCCATGATTGTACATCCCTCTCATATATTTTTACACAGCAAAGGTGCCGTGCAGCCAGCGGTTTTACAGCTTGAGGTTCTCGCGGGTGGGGGTAAAGGTAGGCACCATTTTGGCCAACTGCTCCACCACGCTGTCGTCGTTGTGCTCGGCGGCGACGGCCAGCTCCTGGAGCTGCTGGTAGAACTCGCCCAGGTCGATGTTCCGGGGCGGAGCCACGAAGATCTTATTGTGGACGGTGCGGCGCATCTTGTCCTGCTCCTCGTCCATCATCAGCTCTTCGTAGAGTTTTTCGCCGGGGCGCAGACCCACGATCTTAATATCCATGTTCACGCCCGGCTCATAGCCATAGAAGCGGATGAGCTGTTTTGCAAGGTCCATGATCTTGACCGGCTCGCCCATGTCCAGCACATAGATGCTGCCGCTCTCGGCCAGCGCACCGGCCTGCAGCACCAGCTGGGCCGCCTCCGGGATGGTCATAAAGTAGCGCTCGATGTTGGGGTCGGTCAGGGTGACGGGGCCGCCCTTTTTGATCTGCGCCTCAAACAGCGGGATGACGCTGCCGTGGCTGCCCAGCACATTGCCGAAGCGGACGGCGACACACTTCATGTCGGTGTTGCCCGCGAAGGTCTGGATGAGCATCTCACACAAGCGCTTGGTGCAGCCCATGACGCTGGTGGGGTTGACGGCCTTATCGGTGGAGAGCTGCACCAGCCGCTCCACGCCGTGTTCGCTGGCACTGGTGAGCAGATTCTTGGTGCCAAAGACATTGTTCTTGACGGCCTCGGCGGGGCTGATCTCCATCAGCGGGACGTGCTTGTGGGCGGCAGCATGGAACACCACCGTCGGGTGATACGTCTCAAATACCTCGTCCAGACGGGCTTTGTCCCGGATGGAGCCGACCAGCACCGTGACCGGCACATCACGGCCATACTTCTGCTGCAGTTCCATCAGCAGTTCATAGGCGCAGTTCTCATAAATATCGAAGATAAGCAGTTTTGCAGGCTTGAAGCGCATGACCTGACGGCAGAGCTCGCTGCCGATGCTGCCGCCGCCGCCCGTCACCAGAACGGTCTTGCCGGTGAGGTAGCCGGAAATTTTCTCCGTGTCCAGTGTGACTTCCTCACGGGAGAGGAAATCGGCGGTGTTCAGCTCACGGAACGCCCCCTGCTGAGGGGTGCCTGCACCCACCAGCTGGGGGTCGCTGAGCATCTGCACGGCGCAGTGGGTGGAGACGCAGAGGTCGATGACGTGGTTCAGGCGGTTTCCCTTCAGGGTCGGGATCGCCACGATGATGGTGTGGATGTTGTAGCGGGTACACAGGTCGGGAATTTCTTCCAGTGTGCCGCGCACCGGGACACCGTGGATGGTCTGGCCCAGCTTGTTGGGGTCATCATCCACGGCCAAGATGACATGGCCGTAGCTGGTATTGGTCTTGCAGACATTGATGGCCCACGCACCAGCTTCGCCCGCACCCACGATCATGACAGGGCGGTTGGGGTCCTTGCTGGCGTTGCCGCGCAGCCGCTCGCCCAGCGGGTGGTTCAGGAAGAGTCGCCAGGCCAGACGGCTCCCGCCGATCAACAGTAAAATGAGCACCGCCGCCATGGCGTTGGCCGAGTTGAAAAGCACGCCGTGGATGAAGCAGCGGTTGACCAGATAGACGATGCCCGTCGGGACGGCGATCATCCCGGCCAGACGGATGAGGTCACGCTCCCCGGCATACTTCCAAAGGATGGTGTAGAGCCGCCCGGCCAGAAAGCTGAGCAGATAGACTGCCACGATCCAGGGCAGATTCGCGTAGAGCAGGTCGCGGTTGTGGGGCCACCAGGAGGCCTCGACAGCGCCGTCTGCGCGCAGCAGCAGGGCGAAATAAAAGCTGAAGGCTACGATGGCTCCGTCCAGCGCCACCAGCAGAGCCCGGCGGGCCAGTACCTGCAGCAGATTTGTTTTCTTTTCCTTCACAGCATATCCTCTTTTGCATCGGGGGCCGGCATCCGAAGATGTCAGCTGCCGTTTTTTATTTCAAGGGCCTATCACCCCATAATATCTTTAGTATTATACTCGATTCTCTTCCCCGTGTCCAGTTATTTCACTTTTTGGACATTTTTCTTATGCCGCCTCTCCCCTGCCGCCACGGCCCGCAGCTCTTCGCCGAGGCCCAGCGGCCACGCCGCCGCAAAGCAGACCGCTGCCATCCCCGCGCCGCCCAGCGCTACCGCCGCCAGCTGCAAGAGGACTCCGCCGGTGAGCCAGTCCGCCAAAAGATGCCGCAGGGCCAGCCCGGCCCCGGCGCTGACGGCTCCCGCAAAGCCCGGCGCACCCAGCCACCTCCACAGACGCAGCCGCAGGCCGCAGCTGGACAGCAGCCGCCCCGTGTTGGCGGTGCAGGTATAGAAGCTGGACAGCAAGATCACAAAAAGAAAGCCCTTCATCCCGAAGCGGGGCAGCAGGAGCAGCACGCCCGCAATGCGGAGACAGGAGTCCCACATGCTGTACCGGAAGACGGCTTTCTGTTCCCCTACCCCCTTCATGGCACCGTCCACCATGCTCTCGAGATACATCAGCGGCATGGCCGGGCCGAGGATGACAAGGTAGCTGCCCGCCTCGGCGCTGCCGTAGAGGGCTTCGGCCAGCGGCTGACCCCACACCCAGAACGCCGCTCCTGCCAGCGCCGAGAAATAGCCGGTGAGCCGGAGCATCCTGTCGATGAGAGCCGCCAGCCGCCCGCTCTGGCCCCGGAGGTGGGCCTGAGTGATCTCGGGCATCAGCAGAACGGAAAGGCTCCCCAGCAGTCCGAAGGGAAAGGTCAGCAGAGGCAGGGCCATCCCCTTGAGGCTGCCGTACTGGGCCACGGCTTCGGCACGCCCGCCGGAAAACTGCAGATAGACTGCCAGACAGGCCGGCACCAGCATATTCTCCGCGGTGTGGAGAGCGCTGGCGAGACAGCGTCCTCCCTCCACCGGCCAGAGAATGTCCCAGAGGCGCTTTCCCGGCTCCTGCGGGCGGCAGGCAGGCCGCGCGCCGAAGCAGCGGCGGGCCTCTTTGCGGTAAAAAAGTGCCATCAGCCCGGTGCTGACGGCCTCGCTGACCGCCGTTGCGCCCAGCACTGCCGTGCAGCGCCCGCCCACGTCCCAGCCGAGGACGTCGGCCCGCTCCAGCGCAAAGTAGACGATGCCGATGCGGACAGTCTGTTCGGCCAGCTGGCTCAGGACGTTTGGCTCCACCTGCCGCCGGGCGATGAAAAAGCCCCGCAGTACCGACGACACCGCCATCCACGGCAGGCCCAGCGACGAGACACGCAGCGCCCCCGCTGCCCGGACATCGCCCAGCCACCATTTTGCGGCGAGGCCCGCCAGCCCGAACTGCGCCGCCAGCGCCAGCACGCCCAGCCCGGCCCCCGCCAGCAGGAGACGGTGAAGCATCCCCCGGGCCTCCGCCGGGCTGCGGGCCAGCTCTTCGGCCATCAGGCGGGTGGCCGCCACCGAGACGCCCGCCGTCGCCAGCGTGACGAAGAGCGAATAGACCGCCAGCACCAGCTGGTACAGTCCCATCCCCTCGCCGCCCAGAGCGTTCGCCAGCCAGATGCGGAGCCCCATGCCCGCCAGACGGAGCAGGACGTCCGCCCCGGTCATCAGGGCTGCGTTTTTCAGATAGCTCTGCCGCACAGCGCACCCCTCCCTTTCCCCAGTGTATCTTTTTATAGATATGTAAGCTGCTCTGGGAAATATGAGCGGGGCCGTGGGTTGTTTCTTTCCCAGTTTTATGATATGATATATATTGTATCTGGCGGGAATGTTCCGCCAGACCGGATCTAAGAATGCAAGGAGGAAGCGCACCCCGGTACCACGGCCGTGCGCAACGAGACAATGAGCGAAGAATGTACCCATGACTGCTCCAACTGCGGGGCAGCCTGTTCTTCCCGCGATGCTGCGCCCCAGCATGACGCACCCAACCCCAATAGCAGCGTCAAGAAGGTCATCGGCGTCGTATCCGGCAAGGGCGGCGTCGGCAAGAGCATGACCAGCGCCCTGCTGGCCTGTGCAATGGCACGCCGCGGCTACCACTGCGGCATCCTCGACGCCGACATCACCGGCCCGTCCATCCCCAAGCTGTTCGGCATCCATGGCCGCGCCATGGCCGACGACAAGGGCTGCTGGCCCATCCAGAGCCGGATGGGCATCGACGTCATGAGCATCAACCTGCTGGTGGAGAACGAGGAAGACCCCGTCGTCTGGCGCGGCCCCGTCATCGCCGGTGCGGTCAAGCAGTTCTGGACCGATGTGGTCTGGAAAGACGTCGATTTCCTGTTCGTGGATATGCCTCCGGGAACCGGTGACGTCCCCCTGACCGTCTTCCAGAGCCTGCCCGTGGACGGCATCGTCGTCGTGGCAAGCCCGCAGGAGCTGGTGAGCATGATCGTGGCCAAGGCCGTGAACATGGCCGAGATGATGAAGGTGCCGATGCTGGGCATCGTCGAGAACATGAGCTATATCGTCTGCCCCGACTGCGGCAAGCACATCAATGTGTTCGGCGACAGCCATGTGGACGAGGTGGCCGCAAAGCATCACCTGCCCGTTCTGGCCAAATGCCCCATCGACCCGCAGCTGGCTGCGCTGTCCGACGCCGGCATGATCGAGACCTACGGCGGACAGTTCCTCGAGGGTGCCGCTGACGCCTGCGAGAAGCTGCTGAAGTAAGACTTTTCCTCCCTGCACCGCCTGTTCCGGGCCGGTGCAGGGATTTTTTGTTTCTTTACAAAAGCAGGTTTCATCGCCGTTTTTTGATGTGTCCCGTCTTTTTCGTGAAGTGCATTCATCTTTTCCATTGTTTTTTGAAAGATTTTCCGGTTTTTGCGGGGCGGGCCATCTTGTAAATCGGCAGATAAAGCTTTATAATAGCAAAGTGGTCAGAGGCTTATCAGCCCCGCCGTGGGAAACGGGAAAGACGGAGCCTCCACACAATAGAGTTAAGGGAAAAGGAGTATATCATTATGCTGACGAATGAATATCTGAAGCGTGTCTACGAGGGCCTGGAAAAGCGCAATGCCAACGAGCCCGAATTCCTGCAGGCTGTCCGCGAGGTTCTGGAGAGCATCCAGCCCGTCGTGGAGAAGCATCCCGAGTACGAGAAGGCCGCCCTCATCGAGCGTCTGGTCGAGCCTGAGCGCATCATCACCTTCCGTGTACCCTGGGTCGATGACCAGGGCAAGGTCCAGGTGAACCGCGGCTACCGCGTCCAGTTCAACAGCGCCATCGGCCCCTACAAGGGCGGCCTGCGCTTCCATCCTTCTGTCAATCAGGGCATCCTGAAGTTCCTCGGCTTCGAGCAGACCTTCAAGAACAGCCTGACCACCCTGCCCATGGGCGGCGGCAAGGGCGGCTCCGACTTCGACCCCCACGGCAAGAGCGACATGGAAGTCATGCGCTTCTGCCAGAGCTTCATGACCGAGCTGTACCGCCACATCGGCCAGTTCGTGGACTGCCCCGCCGGTGATATTGGCGTCGGCGGCCGCGAGGTCGGCTATATGTTCGGCCAGTACAAGCGTCTGACCAACAGCTTCCAGGGCGGTATGCTCACCGGCAAGGGCCTGACCTTCGGCGGTTCTCTGGCCCGTACCGAGGCTACCGGCTACGGCCTGTGCTACTTCACCGCTGAGGCTCTGAAGTGTATGCGCAACGACAGCCTCGAGGGCAAGACCGTGGTCATCTCCGGCTCCGGCAATGTCGCTATCTACGCCTGCGAGAAGGCCACCCAGCTGGGTGCCAAGGTCGTCACCATGTCCGACTCCAACGGCTATGTCTACGACCCCAACGGCATCGACCTGGCCTACGTCAAGGACCTGAAGGAAGTCCGCCGCGGCCGCATCAAGGAGTATGCCGAGACCCACAAGGATGCGACCTATGTTGCTGACTGCACCAAGGTCTGGACTGTCCCCTGCGACATCGCCCTGCCCTGCGCTACCCAGAACGAGATCAACAAGGAGTCCGCAGAGGCTCTGGTGAAGGGCGGCTGCACCGTGGTCTGCGAGGGCGCTAACATGCCCAGCACTCCCGAGGCCATCGAGGTCTATCTGTCCAACGGCATCCTGTACGGACCCGCAAAGGCTTCCAACGCCGGCGGCGTGGCCACCTCCGGTCTGGAGATGAGCCAGAACTCCGAGCGTCTGAGCTGGAGCTTCGAAGAGGTCGATGCAAAGCTGAAGGGCATCATGGAGGGCATCTTCCACGCTTCCTACGATGCATCCGTGGCCGCCGGCTCCGAGGGCAACCTGATGGTCGGTGCAAACTGCGCCGGCTTCCTGAAGGTCGCTACCGCCATGATGGCTCAGGGCATCACCTACTAAGCTTTTCCTGATCTGCAAGGGCCGCATCCGCGAGGGTGCGGCCCTTTTTGCATATTTACAAACCGCTTCGTCCATACTCCTCCCATCAAACGAAAAGAGGTTTTTGCATGGACGAAATGATGTTCTGTTATCAATGCGAGCAGGCGGCAAACTGCACGGCCTGCACCGGAAAAGCGGGTGTCTGCGGCAAATCAGCCGAGACAGCCGACGCGCAGGACAAGCTCACCGGGGCACTCATCGGCTTTGCCACCCTGCTGCTGGACATCGGCAAGCCCATCCAGCCGCCGCAGGCACTGTTGTTGCTGGAAGGGTTGTTCACCACCATCACCAACGTCAACTTCGACCCCGAGACGGTGGCGCAGCTCACCGATAAGGTCTGGAAGGCCAAGCAGGAAGCCTTTGACTCGGCCAGCCCTGCACCTGCACCAGTGTCCGACTACGATATGCAGAAGCTGTGGCAGGAGCCGGACCCGGACGTCAAGAGCCTGAAGTCCTTCGTGCTGTTCGGCCTGCGGGGCATGGCGGCTTACTCCTACCACGCGCGGGTGCTGGGCTATACCGATGGCGAGATCGACCTGTTTTTCTGCACGGCGCTGCGGGCCATCGCACAGGAGCGGGACAAGGACAAGCTCTTCCAGCTGGTGGAGGACACCGGGCGGATGGCCTACCGGGTCATGGCTGAGCTGGACAAGGCCAACACCGGCGCATTCGGCGACCCGGAGCCGGTGGAGGTGTCCCTGACCATCGAGAAAGGGCCTTTCATCGTCATCTCCGGCCACGACCTCTACGACGCCAAGTGCCTGTTGGAGCAGACCGAGGGCAAGGGCATCAATGTCTACACCCACTCCGAGATGCTGCCTGCCCACGGCTACCCGGAGCTGAAAAAGCGCTTTCCCCACCTGAAAGGCAACTTTGGCACCGCATGGCAGAACCAGCAGCGGGAGTTTGAGGACATCCCTGCACCGGTGCTCTTCACCACCAACTGCATCATGCCCCTCCGGCCCAGCTATGCCGACCGGGTATTCACCACCTCTGTCGTCTCCTATCCCGGCGTCACCCACATCGGAGAGGACCGGGATTTTTCGCCGGTCATCGCCAAGGCGCTTGAGCTGGGCGGCTACCCGGAGGACACCCTCATCCCGGGCATGAACGGCGGCAGTGTGGTCACTACCGGCTTTGCCCACCATGCCGTACTGAGCCATGCGGAGGAGATCGTCCAAGCCGTCCACGAGGGTGCTATCCGGCACTTTTTCCTCATCGGCGGCTGCGACGGCACCCGCCCCTCCCGCCGGTACTACACGGATTTCGCCAAGCTGACCCCGCCCGACACCGTCATCCTGACGCTGGCCTGCGGCAAGTTCCGCCTCAACGACCTGCCGCTGGGCACGGTGGCCGGTCTGCCCCGCATCCTCGATGTGGGCCAGTGCAACGACGCCTACAGTGCCATCCAGATCGCGCTGGGTCTGGCCGAAGCTTTTGACTGCTCGGTCAACGAGCTGCCCCTCTCCATCATCCTCTGCTGGTTCGAGCAGAAGGCGGTCTGTGTGCTGATGGCCCTGCTGGCGCTGGGCATCCGGGGCATCCGTCTCGGCCCCACCCTGCCCGCCTTCCTCTCCCCCGGGGTGGCCGCTGTTTTGCAGGAGAAGTATGACCTCCGGCCCATCACCACGCCGGAGGACGATCTTGCCGCCTGTCTGGGCGGTTCGTAAGCGTCACATTAACAAAAAAGCCCCCGGCACCATGCGGAAGTGCCGGGGGCTTTTGCAATAAGGAGGCAAGCGGAGCTTTGCGGTAAACTCCGCCTCCGGGGATGGTTAGTCTTTCACCAGTTCGCTGTGGTCTGCCTCCACCAGCAGCAGGGTGGGCTCTTCGGCCCCACGGTGGGTGAGGTAGAACACCTCACTGCCGCTGCCCTGTGCCAGCAGGTCGTTGATGGCAAAGCTGCTGGTCTGGCCATTGGTGACGAACTGGATGGTCTGTGCGCCGTGGTCCTGCAGGTAACGCAGGGTGTTCAGGTCGCCGGTAAGGGTGGCAGTGTCGTAGGCACCGGTGTAGGTGCGCAGGGTGCCGTTCTGGCTCACGGTAAAGGGCTGATTCATGCCCTCAGCGTCCACCACCCGCAGCTCAAGGGCGCTGTTGGTGTCGGAGGGCAGGGCTTCGGTGGCACCGCACTTGGTGCAGGTGTGGGTGCCGTTGCCGTTGTCCTTCCAGTGGTGGCCTAGTGCGGGGATGGTCTCCGTCCACTGGTCGGTATGCTCCGGGGCAGTGGCATACCTATCGCTCTCATAGGTGCATTCGTACTTCACCCAGCCATCTTCCGTGCAGGTGGCATCCTTGCGGCCGATCTCTTTTTTGGTGCAAACATTTTTGCCATGGACGATCTTTTGCTGCCAGCCTTTACTGTAGTACCACAGCTCCGTATTATCGCCAATGGTGTTTACAAGGCCGCCGGCTGCGGGGTTATTTCTTGTGCCTACCGCAGCCTCAGCACCTTTCACATTGATATACTTATCATCCAGCGATTTCCATGGTTTCATTTTAAGCAGCACATTGTTGCCGATGTTGACCTCGGTGGCGGAAATCGCACCATATTTTCCAAATATTTGAACGTAATCGCCGATCTTGACTTTTCCATTTGTTCCGCCGTCAATGTTCACTACAACTTTTCTGTTCGAATCTCCGCGAATATCCCCACCGCCGATGCTGGAGCCTGAATTGTCCGGCTCTGCATTTGCATAAACATTGTCTGTATCAATGGTAACATTGTCCTTTATGTTGACCTCCACATTTCCATCCTTACTTCCGATCGCAGTGGAATTTCTGATGTTCGCCGTCCAGATGGTCGAATGGCCCTGAATGGTGACCTTGGTATCTTTTGCGCCATTGCCAATGGCAGAGCCGCAGAACCCGGTTGCCGTGACATGGACATCTTCCTGCTCTGCGGTAGCCCCGGCCGTACCAATGGTCACCTCTGCTTCGGTGTCCTTGCCATTATCTCCGGCAGCAGCGCCGATGGCGGCCCCATCGCCAGTGTCACTCCTTGCAGCGACCGTTGCATGGTCACAGATCACGATGCCCTTTGCCGAGCCACCGTAATAGCTGCCCCACCCAGCACTGCCGCCGCCGATGGCAGCGCCATCGCGGGCGGTTGCCTTCACCTTGGAATGCCCCCGGATGATGATGTTTTTTGCATTTCCTGCAAAGCCGCCGCCAATGCCTGCGCCACCCCCGTCGCCTGTTGCGTCAACGGTCGCATAGCCCTGGATGATGATGTTTTCTGCATCTCCAGGTTTTTCCTTTCCATAGTAGCCGCCGCCGCCAATGCCTGCGCCATTCCCGCTGCCTGTTGCGTGAACCGTTGCATAGCCCTCGATGGTGATGTTTTTTGTGCCTTCGGCAACGCTTCCCCCGATGCCTGCCGCTCCGTTCCCACCTGCACCTTTTGCAGTCAGGCTGCCGGAGGTGTCTGATTCTAATTTGGGGGTGGTGATTTTCTTTCCCTCGTTATTGGTCTCGTCTGTGATGATCAGCGTTCCCTCTCCCTGCTTGCGCAGTCCTGCCTGATAGCTTGCCGGATAATCGGTTCCATAACTATCCAAAACATTCTGGCCGTCCAGCTCAACTTTTGTCTTTCCGTCGCCGGAGACATCCATTGCAGCTTTATTAACTTTCTTCTCCACCTTAATGTTCACATTACTGAGCCGGATCTTGAGTTCCTTGGCCGCTTCGCCCACCCAGTTATTGACGACCTTGATGACATTCGTGGTGGGGTTATCGACGCTGCCCACTGGCGAGGCAGGAGTGGTGGGGGGGTCGGCCTGAGTGGCCTCCCGGGTCTCTGCCGTAGGGGCGGCAGAGGTGCTGAGGGTGGGTTTGGTGGCCTGCTGCTCCGGATTCGGGTCTGCCGCCGGGGCGTACTCGTACACCACATCCTTCTTGGGGGGCTCCGTGGGGTCGTCCGTAGGATTCTCCGTGGGGTTGTCCGTGGGATTCTCCGTGGGGTTGTCCGTGGGGTCCTTGCCCTCCTCAGAGTCCTCCTCTGCCTCGCTCAGGGTAAAGGCCGCGTCCGGGTCAGGCTGGCTCTCCCCGGCAGCGTCCGCAGACCCGGCTGCTTCCAGCTCCTGCGTGGCGGCACCGGCGGCAGGGGCTACCGCAGGATTTGCCCGGGTACCCTCAGCACGCTTAGCCTCCGTCAGGGTGGTATCCGCTTCGCTGGTGCCGTCCTTGATCACAATTTCGTTGCTCTTATCTTCGTAGGTGGTTCCCCCCTGAGTTACTTTCACATACTGCTTGCCGTCCGCATCCGTTGTGGCCTCTACGTCAATGCTGCCTTTGCCGATATAGTAAACATCCGCAAAGGCCGGGGCTGCAATAGAAGTAACAATAGACATAATTGCTGCCGTAGACAGCACCCGCAAAGCTAAATCTTTTCGCTGCATACAAAATCCTCCCTGTTGTACATTCAAAGCCTGTCCCGCAGCAAAAAGGATCCCTCGTTCGCCTCCGCATGGCGGGCATCCCGGGGTGTCGTTCCCGCTTTTTGCACCAGCTCGGCACAGGTCTTTTCCTCATTTTACCCCCCCCCCCTACTTTTTCAATGGTAATAATCTACAAAATTTCGCCATTTTATTTGTTTACTTTTTGTCAGGCCGGAAATGCAAAAACACCCTGTCCCCGCCGGTCAAGGCAACGAAAGGGTGTTTTTATGCCCCGTGATAGGCCCGGCAGCGCCTGCAAAAAGCCATACTTTTGCCCACCGGGTGTGTCTGTTTTGAACAAGAAAAAAGAGGGCCGGTGTACCCACATTTGGTGCAGCTGTCACTTGAATCTTTTTCAGCACCTTTGTATAATATTCTTGTTATCCGGAACAAGGGCGTTCCAGATGAGTCTTCGCCGACCCATCTGGGACGCCTTTTCTTTTTACCGGCATTCAGAGGGACGCTGCGGAATGTGCCGCCGAGGTGGACCGCTATCTGATGGGTTACACCAACCTGTGACCCCCTCCCCCTATTTATGACATTCTCTTTCCTATCCTAAACAGAAACGGGAGCTTTCCTTCACCGGGAGGCTCCCGTTTCTGCATTTCGCCGCTTTCATTTTCACAAAGTTTTCACAGTCAGCGCATCCTACCCGCTTGAAACAGATACCCCTAAGTGGTAAAATCAGAGTGTCGGAAGATTTACCCCCACAGGGTACATCTCCTCTTCACACTGATACACCCGGAAAGGAGTCATCTGCTATGACTGATGCTGAAAAAAAGCCCTGCTGCGCCGCCGAGCCTGCCGAAAAGGACACTGCCCCCTTCTGCTGCCGCCACAAGGACCGTACCCCTGAGGAGTACCGCGCCCTCGCCAACCGGCTGAGCCGCATCGAGGGCCAGGTGCGCGGCATCCACGCGATGCTGGACAAGGACGTCTACTGCGCCGATATTCTGGTGCAGGTGGCTGCGGTGAACGCTGCACTGAACGGCTTTTCCAAAGAGCTGCTGAGCCAGCACGTCCGCACCTGCGTAGCCGACGATTTGAGAGCCGGCGGGACGCAGAAGCTGGACGAACTGCTGCAGCTGCTGCCCCGGCTCATGAAATGATCCCGTTCCGGGCATCCTATAAGAGGGAAAGGAATCCGCAATGGAACAATACAATGTCACGGGCATGAGCTGCGCGGCCTGCTCTGCCCGGGTGGAAAAGGCCGTGAAGAAGGTGCCGGGCGTCACGAGCTGCTCGGTGAGCCTTCTGACAAACTCCATGGGCGTGGAAGGCACAGCCTCCTCCGCCGCCATCCTCTCGGCTGTGCAGGAGGCAGGCTACGGCGCAAGCCCGAAGAATGCCTCTGCCAGTAAGGCTTCGGACGCCAGCGCCGACCTCGACGCACTGGCTGACCACGAGACACCGAAGCTCAGGCGCCGCCTCATCGCCTCGCTGGGCTTCCTGCTGGTGCTGATGTACTTCTCCATGGGCCACATGATGTGGGGCTGGCCCCTGCCCCACTGGTTCGACGGCAACCACGTCGCCATGGGCCTTGTCCAGCTGCTGCTGGCGGGCATCGTCATGGTCATCAACCAGAAGTTCTTCATCAACGGCTTCAAGGGCCTCATCCACGGCGCACCCAACATGGATACGCTGGTGGCCCTCGGCTCCATGGCAAGCTTCGTGTGGAGCACTTACGCCCTCTTCGCCATGACCCGCGCTCAGGTGGACGGCAGCGACGAGCTCGTCATGCACTATATGATGGAGTTCTACTTCGAGTCTGCCGCCATGATCCTGACCCTTATCACGGTGGGCAAGATGCTGGAAGCCCGCTCCAAGGGCAAGACCACCGACGCCCTCAAGAGCCTGATGAAGCTGGCCCCCAAGACCGCCACGCTGGTGCGGGACGGCGCGGAAGTGACCGTGGCCATCGCCAACGTGCAGAAGGGTGACGTCTTTGTGGTCCGCCCCGGCGAGAATATCCCGGTGGACGGCGTGGTGCTGGAAGGCACCAGTGCAGTCAATGAGAGCGCCCTGACCGGCGAGAGCATCCCGGTGGACAAGGCCGTCGGCGATAAGGTCAGCGCCGCCACCACCAACCAGTCGGGCTTCCTCCGCTGCGAGGCTACCCGCGTGGGCGAGGATACCACGCTGGCTCAGATCATCAAGATGGTCAGCGACGCCGCCGCCACCAAGGCTCCTATCGCCAAGATCGCCGACACCGTGTCGGGCTTCTTCGTCCCGGCGGTCATCTCCATTGCCGTCGTGACCACCATCGTCTGGCTGCTGCTGGGCCATGAACTGGGCTATGCGCTGGCACGCGGCATCTCCGTTCTGGTCATCAGCTGCCCCTGCGCACTGGGCCTGGCAACACCTGTGGCTATTATGGTGGGCAATGGCCTCGGCGCCAAGAACGGCATCCTCTTCAAGACTGCCGCCTCGCTGGAAGCCGCAGGCCGCACCCAGATCGTGGCGCTGGACAAGACCGGCACCATCACCGAGGGCGCACCCCGCGTCACCGACCTGCTGCCCGCTGAGGGTGTCTCCGAGACGGAGCTTCTGACGCTGGCCGCCGCGCTGGAAAGCCGCAGCGAGCACCCTCTGGCAAAGGCTGTTCTTGCCGACGCCGAGACAAAGGCCATCACTCCCCCGGAAGTCACTGACTTCGCGGCCCTGCCGGGCAACGGTCTGACGGCCAAGCTTGACGGCATGGACATCTACGCCGGCAATGCCGCCCTCATCCAGACCAAGCTCACCCTGCCCGCCGCACTTGCACAGCAGGCTGAAAAGCTGGCCTCTGAGGGCAAGACTCCCCTCTTCTTCGGCGGCGCAGGCCGTCTGCTGGGAGTTATCGCCGTGGCTGACACCATCAAAGAGGACAGCCCCGAAGCCATCCGTCAGCTGCAGAACATGGGCATCCGGGTCGTGATGCTCACCGGCGACAATCAGCGCACCGCCGACGCCATCGGCAGGCAGGCGGGCGTGGACGAGGTCATCGCGGGCGTCCTGCCCGACGGCAAAGAAGCCGTCATCCGCCAGCTGCAGGCCAGCGGCAAGGTGGCCATGGTGGGCGACGGCATCAACGACGCCCCCGCCCTCACCCGTGCCGACACCGGCATTGCCATCGGCGCAGGCACCGACGTGGCCATTGACGCCGCCGACGTCGTGCTGATGAACTCGAAGCTCTCGGACGTGCCTGCGGCCATCCGCCTCAGCCGCGCCACCCTGCGGAACATCCACGAGAACCTGTTCTGGGCGTTCATCTACAATATCATCGGCATCCCGCTGGCGGCTGGTCTGTTCATCCCCTTCGGCCTGACCCTGAACCCCATGTTCGGTGCTGCTGCCATGAGCCTGTCCAGCTTCTGCGTCGTGAGCAACGCGCTGCGGCTGAACCTGTTCGATCTGCACAGCACCAGGCACGACCACAAAACCGCTTCTCCCGCCGCTGCCCCGGTGCAGCCTGCGGCTGAAAATAACAAAAAATCGGACGCCGAAGCGCCCGAAGTCAAAACGGAGGATCATACCATGAAGAAGACCCTGAAAGTAGAAGGCATGATGTGCGGCCACTGCGAAGCCCGCGTGAAGAAGGCTCTGGAAGCCC
>OIWN01001542.1_pt1 | contig 17876 bp, 8 predicted proteins | sample 1587591 | NCBI WGS metagenome assembly OIWN01 (sample SAMEA3888901, study PRJEB22519) | human gut metagenome | biome: human gut; feature: human-associated habitat; material: faeces | place: Denmark | collected 2010 | reverse complement strand
AGAGCATGACGTTCAGCACCTTCATGGCTTTTTCGCGGCGCGCGGTGTCCTGCTCGAGGTCACGGTTCAGAGCGATCTGGAAATACGGGGTGGTCATGATCCACTTTTCGCCGTTCTGGCTGAAGAAGGGCATAAATATCGTGTCGATGCCCTCATCCCGAAACATCTTGACACCGGCAGAGCTGCCAAAGTACATGGCAACTTCTCCGTTCCGGAACATCCCGATCACATCGTCGTAATTCAACGCAAGATCGTCTGCCGTGAGGTGGGTATCCTGAATGAACTGCGCCATCCGCTCAAACGCCCCCGGCCACACGGTGTCGTCCAGACCCACCCGTGCGGTGCTGGCAGGGTCGCTGTAAGCAGTGCGCCACTTGCGCCCATCAGTCGTGGTAAGCTCGGCAGCGGAAAGCCCCTGCAGCGTTTCCATGCAGGTGTAGTCGTAGGTATAATCGGCGGTAAAGCCGCGGATGCCCACCTTCTCAAACGCCTGACAGGCCGAAACGAAGCTCTCGTAATCGGTAGGCAGGGGGATACCGTACTGCTCAAAAAGGCTGCGGTTGACCACAAAGCCGTGGGCATCGGCGCAGACCGGCAGCCAGTTCACGCTGCCGTCCTCGTTTTTGAAGCTGTTGAGGTAGGTGTTGTACACAGCGCCCGCCTCGTTGGTCAAGGCAAGGTTCATCAGGCTGTCCTTCAAGGGAGCCGCATCGTGCAGCGAGAAGCGGCAGCAGGTGATAATATCCGGCAGACCGCCGTTCTCCTGCAAAAACTTGTAAAAATCCAAATCGTTGTTTCCTACGATGAATTCAATATTTACATCCGGCAGCTGGGACTGGATATAAGGCGCATAGGTTTCGTACAGGTTATTCGTCCACAGATACACCTGAATGGTCTGAGCATCCTCCTGCTTTTCCACATTTTTGGCGGTTTTTGTTCCGCATCCGGTCAGTACAGATAGACCTATCACCAATGCCGCAAATGCAGAAATAAGGCGGCGCAATGTTCTTTTGTTCATCAAATCGTTCCCCTCACAACTCTTGGGCAGCTGCCGTTCTGCACTCCCGAATACCACAAAAAGGCATCGATACAGCATGACAGAACTATAGGATTATTTTACCACCGCCATGATGGATTTTCAATAAAATTTCATATGTTGATTCATAAAAGCAGCGTGTCCGATTTCTTTGCGCCAGTCGATGCAGCTTTTTTGAACAGTATATATACCAACGTATACAGTATGTAGTGTAACATTATAACAGAAGCATTTCAAGCGTTCATGCTTGTGAATACTGCTTATGTTCTATTATTATCCCTTGACAAAAAGGCCGTCGAGGATGCCGCCCGAACCAGTTCCTGCATCTCGCTCCGCACCTTGCGGCAGTCCGGGCAGGCAGCTTTGGCCTGTTGGGTTATTTTGCTCCCCGTGGCCCGAGCAGGCCCTGCGGGCCAACATCCACTGCCAGATCTCGCTGGCTCTCAACCGCATCTACACCGAGTGGTACCCCAGCAAGGGCTACAGTTTCAACATCACCAACTCCACCAGCTACGACCAATACTACGTCCATGGCCGGACGGTGTTCGACGTCATGGTGCGGCTGACGGACGACATCTTCAACACCTATATCCGCAAGACCGGCACCGTGAACCCCTACTACGCCGAGTACTGCGACGGAAAATCCGTCACCTGCCCCGGCCTCAAGCAGTGGGGGACGGTCACGCTGGCCAATCAGGGCCGCAGCGCACTGAGCATCCTCAAATACTACTACGGCAGCAACATCGAGATCATCCGCACCAACAACATCCAGTCCATCCCCCAGAGCTACCCCGGGAGCCCTCTGCGGCAGGGCAGCACCGGAGCGGCAGTGTTCACCCTGCAGCGGCAGCTCAACCGCATCACCAAAGACTATCCCTTCCTCGGCCTGCTGACGGTGGACGGCATCTTCGGCCGCAAGATGACCGAGACGGTCAAAAAGTTCCAGAGGCAGTTCAACCTCACCGCCGACGGCGTGGTGGGCCGCAGCACCTGGTATAAGATCAGCTATATCTATGTCTCGGTGAAGGACCTCGCCGAGCTGACCAGTGAAGGCGAGACATTCAGCGGCACCCTCCCGGACGGCCCATGGAACTTCGGCAGCAGCGTCCTTAAACAGGGCTCCACCGGCAGCGAGGTAGAGCAGGTGCAGTTCTGGCTGAGTACGCTGGCTCAGTATGAGAGCCGCATCCCCTCTGTCACGGTGGATGGCGTCTACGGCAGCGGCACAGCGGCGGCTGTCCGGGCGTTCCAGCGGCTCTACGGCCTGACGGTGGACGGCATCGTGGGCCTCACCACATGGACCGAGCTGTACGACCAGTTCCGCAGCATCCAGTCCGACAACGGCACCCCCAACGCCTACCCCGGCACCGCCCTGCGGCAGGGCAGCAGCGGCCAGAACGTCCGGCTGGTACAGTTCTGGCTGAAGATCGCGCGGACGGTCTATTCCAGTCTCAACAACATCACCGTGGACGGCATCTTCGGCTCGTCTACCGCAGCGGCCGTGCGGCGGTTCCAGACCTACTTCGGCCTCACCAGCGACGGCGTCGTGGGCCGGACGACATGGAACAAGCTCTACGAAGTCTACAACGACATCGCCAACCGCCTGCTTTCGCCCAGCCTGCGGCCCGGCGAGTACCCGGGCGTGCTGCGCAATGGCTCCACCGGCACCGCCGTCCGGGAGCTGCAATTCTATCTCTACCTCATGAGCGCCTACCAGAGCAGCATCCCCTCTGTCTCCATCGATGGCCGTTTCGGCGCGGCCACCGAGGCCGCCGTGCGGGCCTACCAGCGGTTCGCCGGGCTGACGGTGGACGGCATCGTGGGCCGGAAGACATGGGATTCGCTCTACGGCAAAGCGTCGGCCCTCCGCTCGTCCGGGCCGGTGGTCACCCTCAAGCGTCTCCCCTACCCCGGCACACCGCTCACCGTCGGCACCGACAGCAGCGCCGTGCTCTACTACACCCTGCTTTTGCAGCGCATCGCCTACTACTACGACAGTGTAGCGTCCCCCGCGCTTTCCAGCCAGTACACACAGGAGACCGCGGACGCCACCGCCAGCGCGCAGGAGCTTCTGGGCCTGCCCGCCACCGGCGTGGCAGACGCCGAAACGTGGACAGCAGTGGAAGCCCTGAGCTTACAGCTGGCGGCCTTCACCCCCAACCCCGACCGGCATCCCGAGCAGGGGCCGGACTACCCGGACCGGGCCATGAAGGAGGGCAGCGCAGGGCCTGACGTCAGCCTCATCGAGGGCTGGCTCAATGACCGCTCCCAGCTCTACTGCGAGGAGGACTACGTCGCCGACAACGCTGTCTTCGGCCCGGAGGACACCGCCGCCGTAAAAGACACGCAGCAGCGGGCGGGCCTTGAGCCAAACGGCGTCGTGGACCGACCCACCTGGGCCGCACTCCGCGCCCAGAGCCATACTGCCTGCGACAGCTGCACCGAGGAGGGATGAGAGATGGCACGCTTACTGGTCTATGACGCCTACGAGAACAAAGTCTACACCTATTCGAGCCTGCGCGAGAACGACCCCATGCCCTACAGCACCGGCAGGACTCTGACCGTGCGGGAGTTCCGGGGCAAGTCGAACAGCCCGGTGCTCTGGACGACCATCGCGGCAATGGAAGCGTGGAACCTCACCCGCCGAAAATACGGCAGGGGCATCCCGGTGGGATACGCCTTCCGCCGCATCTGGGAGGGAGGCCACGGCACCCGCAGCCAACACTATGCCGGCGTGGCCTTCGACGTGGGGCAGAGTCTCAGCCAGACCCAGCGCACCGCCATCTACAACGCTGCCCGCTCCACCGGGGCGTGGGGCTATGTCGAGCCGCTGAGCCAGACCCCCACATGGGTCCACTTCGACCGCCGCTACGGCACGCCCGCCTGCAGAGGCACCACGGCAGGCTACCCCACCCTCCGCCGGGGCAGCCGGGGCTGCTACGTCATGATCCTCCAAGACGCCCTCTCGACGCTGGGCTACCAGACCGGGAACCGCATCGACGGCATCTTCGGCAGCCGGACGGAAGAAGCCCTCAAGGGCTACCAGCGGCGCACCAGCCTGCGCGTCGACGGCGTCTGCGGCTGCAACAGCTGGAAGAAGATCTCCACCGCCGTGCTGGGTGTTGGACGGACGAAGACGACGATCGATTGATTTTATATATAATAGTAGTGTAAAATAAAAAGGCTGCTGCAAGGTATGACCTCTCTGTCACGGCTTCGCCGTGCCGGAGAGGCTGCTTGCAGCAGCCTCTTATTTTTTATGATTCAATCGTCCAGCACAACATCCTCGCTGAGCACCTGTCCGATGGGCTTTGCAATGCACAGATCGGCCTCGGCGTCCGCATTGGTGGGCTGCATATTGATGACCACGAGGTGGTCGCCCCGGAAGTACCGGATGAGTCCCGCCGCCGGGTAGACCACAAGGCTGGTACCGCCGATGATGAGGGTATCAGCGCGGCGGATGGCCGAGACTGCGCCAGACAATACCTGCTCATCCAGCCCCTCTTCGTAGAGGACGACGTCCGGCTTGATGATACCGCCGCATTTGGGGCAGCGCGGCACACCGGTGCTGTTGGCGATGAAGTCCACATCGTAGAACGCGCCGCACTTGACGCAGTAGTTGCGCAGGGTGCTGCCGTGGAGCTCGTACACCGTCTTGGAGCCTGCCGCCTGATGGAGGCCGTCGATGTTCTGGGTGATGACGGCTTTCAGCTTGCCCTCCCGCTCGAGCTTCGCCAGACGCAGATGCGCCGCGTTGGGCTTTGCTCCCTTGACGATGAGCTTATCGCGGTAGAAGCGGTAGAACTCCTCGGGGCGCTCTTCCCAGAAGGTGTGGCTTAAGATCGTCTCGGGCGGGTAATCGTATTTCTGATGGTAGAGGCCGTCCACACTGCGGAAGTCCGGGATGCCGCTCTCGGTGGACACGCCCGCACCACCGAAAAAGACGATGTTCTGGCTCTGCGAAATGATTTTTTCCAACTTTTCAACCATATTCAACACCTCTTTTGTATCTATCGACGAAAATTAGTGCAAAATTTTATGCATTCTGCATTTTGTTTTTCACATTTCAACGGTCGTTTTCCGCAAATATCTGCCCCAGATGGGCGAAAATATCCTGCGGGAGCATCCCGTACTCGCCTTTTTGGCGGGCGGCACGGTCAGCGGCGGCACCGTGGAGCCAGACTGCACAGGCGGCGGCTTCGCAGGCGGACAGACCGCAGGCCAGCAGGGCCGACGTCATACCGGCCAGCACATCGCCGCTCCCGCCCCGGGCAAGACCGGGATTGCCGGTGGGGTTGACGCAGACGCGGCCATCCGGGGCGGCGACCACGGTCCGCGCCCCTTTCAGCACCACCACCGCATTCCACTGAGCGGCATACCGCCGGGCGATACCCTCCCGGTCGGCCTGAACGGCCTCCACCGAAAGCCCCGTCAGCCGGGACATCTCCCCCGGGTGGGGCGTCAGGATCAGCTCTTTGGCCGGGCGCGGCAGTTCCTCACCCGCGTTCATGAGGCTGGCGGCGGCGTTGAGGCCATCGGCATCCAGCACCGCACTGCCCGAAAAGCCGGTGAGCAGCTTCTTCACCAGCGTCCGCGTCTCGGCGGCGCGGGCCGTGCTCTGGGCAAGATAGCCCAGCCCCGGCCCGATGAGCAGGACGGTGGCCTTTTGCCGGAGGATGCGGGGGATGCTCTGGGGGGAGATGCCCCCTTCTGCCCCCGGCTCACAGGGACAGAGACAGCATTCCGGCAGGCGCGCCGACACCGCCGCCAACACCGGCTCGACGCTTGCCAGTGTGACGATGCCCGCGCCGGTGCGCAGAGCGCCCTCGACGGTCAGCGACGCCGCACCGCGGTAGCAGGCGCTTCCCGCCACAGCCAACACCGCGCCGAAGCTGCCCTTGTTGCTCTCCATCGGGCGTTTTGGAATATGTGACCAGACAGATTCAGCCGTAATTTCGGGTGTCATGCTCACGTCTCCCCCTGAATGCAGCGCCTTATCTCTTTTTCCACATCCTGCACCTCTTCGTGGAACATCCGGGCCGAGACGCGGAGTGCGCCGTGGCCCAGAATGATGACCTGTTCCATGCCGTCGGAGGTCGCCACCCGGACCCGGCGGTTTTTGCCGATCTCGTGGGTGACGCGCTCAATGAACATATCTGCCGTTTCGGCCTCTTTGGTGTAGACGACGTGGATGTTGTGGTACTGCTCGATGCTGCCGGGACTGCCCGGCACACGGTAGGCATCGAACACGAGGATGAGGACGCACTTTTTGAAGCCCTGATAGTTGCAGAGAATGTCCATCAGCCGGTGACGGGCGGCGTCGAGGCTCTCCTTGGAGAGGGCGTTCAGCTCGTCCCACGCAAAGATGATGTTGTAGCCGTCCACCAGCAGGTATTCGGGGGCGATCTCCCACTGCTCGGCGGCGAAATCGGGCCGTTCCCGCTTCTGCACCGGGCGGAACGCCGCCAGCGGGTCCCGTTTGATGGGGCCGTAGGTGCGCTCAAAAATTTTCAGCAGTTCGGCGTCCTCTTCCAGCGTAGCGCGGTAAGCCGCCATCCGGCGGGGACGGGCAGCGGTCTCTTCTGCTGCCGGGGCGGTGTGGCCCCAGCCGCTGTCCACGTGCATATGGCTGCGCACCTGCTCCCACGGCACCACAAAGCCCGCACCGTGGGAGCAGAACACCGAGTCGGCAGGGTTGTCCAGGTCGTGTTCCGGCTCATAGCCCACTGCCTCGATGACCTCCGCCGCGTTGTGGCAGGGGCGGTAGCCGTCCAGCGTCAGGTTCAGGTGTCCCCTGCCCCGGGTGTAGCTGACCACCTCCATGGGGTAGCTGCGCATGGCAGCCACCGGTGCAAAACCGGTGAGGGCGGCGGTCTGGCCGTCCGGTGCCGTCTCGGGCGGGTCAAAGCTGCCCTCCATCCGCTGAACATCGCTCATGGCGCGGCCAATGTTCTCCGCAGGCACTTCCAGCCGGAAGGAATACCACGGCTCGAGGAGCTGGGTCTTTTTGATTTGGTTTGCCATCATGAGGCCCTGCCGCACGGCGCGGTAGGTGGCCTGCCGGAAGTCGCCGCCCTCGGTATGCTTGAGATGGGCGCGGCCTGCGATGAGGGTGATCTTCATATCCGTCAGCGGCGCGCCGATGAGGACGCCGAGGTGCTGCTTTTCTTCCAGATGGGTCAGCACGAGGCGCTGCCAGTTTTTGTCCAGCTCTTCCTCCCGGCAGTCGGCGGCAAACTGCATCCCGCTGCCCCGGGGCAGCGGCTCGAGCTTCAGATGCACCTCGGCATAGTGGCGCAGAGGCTCATAATGGCCTACGCCCTCGATGGCCTCGGTGATGGTTTCCTTATATAATATGCCGCCGGAGTCGAACTCCACGTCCAGCCCGTACCGCTCGGCCAGCAGGCTCTTGAGCACCTCGAGCTGTATCTCGCCCATGAGCTGGATGTGGATCTCCCCCAGCGTCTCGTTCCAGACGACATGGAGCTGAGGTTCTTCCTCTTCCAGACGGTGGAGCTTGCCCAATGCGGCATGAACGTCCGCGCCCTCGGGCAGACACACCCGATAGCTCAGGACAGGTTCCAGCACCGGGAGGTCACTGTCCCGCTCGGCCCCGAGGCCGGTGCCGGGCTTCGCCTTTGTCAGTCCGGTGACGGCGCAGACCTGCCCCGGGCCGATGGCCTCTGCCAGCGTATATTTTGCGCCGGAGTAAAGCCGCAGCTGGTTGGCCTTTTCGGCCCAGGGCTCGCCGTCCGCTTCGCCGGTGAGCTGGGCTCTGACTTTCAGCTCACCGCCGGTGACGCGCAGCCAGGTCAGCCGCTCGCCCCGCTCATCCTGCGAGACTTTGAACACCCGCGCACCGAAAGCTTCCAGCGCCGGGGCGGCGCGGGTGTATTCGTCGAGGCCGGCCAGCAGCTCGTCCACACCCTGTAAGCCGCCGGCATTCTCCCTCTGCAGGGCCACGCCAAACCAGCAGGGAAAGACGTGCCGCCGGGCGATGGCCGGGATGATGTCCTCCGCCGTCAGGCTGCCCGCGTCCAGCATCTTTTCCATCAGGCGCTCGTCGCAGAGGGCCAGTGCCTCGTCCCGTTCGGCCTGCTCTGCGCCGAAATCCACGAATCCGTCGCCCAGACGGTGGGAAAGCTGGCTCAGCAGCGCCTCTTTGCCCGGGCCGGGCAGGTCCATTTTATTGATGAACACGAAGGTCGGGATATGATACCGCCGCAGCAGACGCCAGAGCGTCTCGGTATGGCTCTGGACGCCGTCGGTGCCGCTGATGACCAGCACTGCGTAGTCGAGCACCTGCAAAGTGCGCTCCGTCTCGGTGGAAAAGTCCACATGGCCGGGGGTGTCCAGCAGGTTGATATTCGTACTTCCCGTTTTCAGCAGGGCCTGCTTGGAAAAGATGGTGATGCCACGCGCCTTTTCCAGCCTGTCGGTGTCGAGGAAGGCATCTTTGTTATCCACCCGGCCCAGCTTGCGGATGCTGCCCGCGCGGTAGAGCATCGCCTCGGAGAGGGTGGTCTTGCCGGAGTCCACATGGGCAAGGATGCCCACCACCAGCTGTTTTTCGCTTTTTTCTGCCATGTCCGCCGCCCTCACGCTGCGCCTGCGATGAGGCCGATGATGAGCAGCGCCCCGCCCAGGATGAGATTCGAGAGCATGCTGCAATAGGTGCGCTCTTCCGGTTCCAGCTCCTCGAAGGAGACGATGCGCTCATCGGCAAAGTCCACGATGGACTTGGTGGAGTGGAGCTTCTTCTTTTTGCCCATATCCTTAAACTCTTCGCCCAGATGATGGATGGTCACACCGTCCAGACGCAGGTAGTTCACCCACGCCCACGCCAGCAGCACAACACCCAGCAGCAGGGCCGGGGCCTGCCACATGGTAAAAGTGCCGTCGCTGACGTAGCGGTCCCACAGCAGCATCAGCACGGCCACCACTGACACCCGGGTGACGGATTTATACAAAATGGGGCGGAACATATATTTTTGATACATCGAAACCAGCTTTTTCATCCGTGTACTCCTTAGTATAGGGTTCATTCAGTAGTATTGTAGCATGATTTTATGAAAAAAGATAGCCGCTTTGCGTTTTCCAACTTTCGTTGTATCCATTTGTCATCTCGTAAAAGTGCGACTTCTTTTCATTCTTTACCGTTTTTTTGCCGTCATTTTTCAGAAAAAAGCATCCGTTACCATTTTGTTTCTATTTCAGCGCTGTATTTCATTGACTTCTTTTGCCCAGAATGTTAGAATACGAAAGGTGCGGCCCCGGGCGCTTTGTGCGTTTTGGCACCCGGAGCGCGCCGTTTTTTGCATTTAGGATAGGAAAAAAGGAAAACAATATCTCGGAGGAGCGTATCTCAATGAACATCGATTTTGAGTCCCGCAACATCACCCGCCGCAGCTTCCTGAAGGGCGCAGGCGTCGTGGGTGCCGCCGGCCTGCTGTCCGCCTGCGGCGGCAGCAAGTCCAACAACTCCGGCAGCACGGCTGCTTCCGGCGCACAGGCCCCCAACTCTACCGGTGCCACCCCCCTCAAGGAGTACATCTCCTGGGAGTCTGCCAACCGTGAGATCGAGAGCTGGAACCTGCTGTACAGCCAGACCCTCACCGACGCCAACGTCGTCACCAACCTGTGGGACGGCCTGATGAGCTTCGACTGCTACGGCAAGCTGGTGCCCGCCATCGCCACCAGCTGGGAGGCCAACGAGGACTCCACCGTCTGGACCTTCCACCTGCGCGACGATGTGGACTGGGTGGACTGCAACGGCGAGGTGAAGGAGCACATCACCGCCACCGATTTTCTGGTCGGTCTGGAGTGGGTGCTGAACGCCTCCAAGAACGAGGCCAACAACACCTCCATGCCCACCCTGTACATCGTGGGCGCTGAGGAGTACTACGAGAAGACCAAGGATATGGGCGCAGCCGCCGCCGACCTGCGCTATCAGGATATGCTGGACGCAGGCGTGGGCCTCGAGGCTCCCGACGACTACACTCTGGTATTCACCTGCAAGCACTCCTGCCCCTACTTTGATACCGTGGCCTCCTACACCAGCTTCTACCCCGCCTCTCAGGCGCTGATCGACGAGCTGGGCATCGAGACCTTCCGTGGCTGCGACAACACCAACATGTGGTACTGCGGCCCCTATATCGTCGAGGAGTATATCCAGGGCAACACCAAGAGCTATATCCCCAACCCCCACTACTACAATGCTGCCAACGTCAGCCGCTTCGAGCGTCTGACCGTGACCATGATCTCCGATCAGGCCATCGCATTCCAGCTCTACCAGAACCGCGAGCTGGACGAGATGGACCTGAACGAGAGCACCATCACCACCATCACCTCCGACCCCAACAACGAGTACAACAGCCAGCTCTGTGAGAAGCGCGCCCGCCCCACTGCCTACGCCATGCACTTCAACTACCAGAAGAACAACGCCGACGGCACCCCCGATGTGAACTGGAACAAGGCCATCGCCAACACCGCTTTCCGTCAGTGCTTCTACCGCGGCCTGAACCTGAAGGCATGGTTCTCCCGCTACAACAAGATCAACCCCCTGAAGTGCGAGAACGACTACTACACCATGAAGGGCCTGTGCTATAACACGCAGGGCGTTGAGTACACCGCTCTGGTGGCCAAGGAGATGGGCTTCGACTCCGAGAAGTACGACGGCGAGACCATGATCCGCCTGCGTGCCAACGGCGGCGACATCTCCGCCCTGAAGAAGCAGGCCATGGAGGAGCTGAGCGCCATCGGCGTCACCTTCCCCGTCAAGGCTACCTACTTCATCATCGCCAGCAGCACCTCTGCACTGGACAACGCCACCATCCTGAAGCAGTGCTTCACCGACAGCTTCGGCGACGACTTCATCAAGCTGGACGTCCAGACCTACGTTTCCAGCCTGACCCAGGAGGTCCGCACTCCCCAGCTCCAGAGCTTTGTCATCAACGGCTGGAGCGCCGACTTCGGCGATCCCGTCAACTTCCTCGGTCAGGAGACCCTCCACGACGACAATGCTTTCTACTCCCACTACTACTCCAACATCGCCCGGGTGGCTGAGGCTCCTGCCGACTACCAGAAGGACCTGATGGATGCTTTCGAGCAGTACACCGATCTGGTCAATGCCGCCAACGCCATCGTCAACGACACCGACGCCCGCTACGAGGCCTTCGCCAAGGCTGAGGCCTATATGCTGGAGAACGTGCTGGTCAGCCCCACCTACTACGACATCGCATGGTCTCTGACCCACGCCAACGAGTACAGCAAGATCAACGCCATGTACGGCGGCTGCAACTACAAGGCTGTCAACTGGGAGACTTCCGAGGAAGCCTACACCACCGTCCAGTACGAGCAGTTTGCCAAGGCTTTTGACGCTGCTACTCAGGGCTAAGCAGACGCAAAAGTCATTCCATTTCAGTTAGCACATGAAATCTTTTCATTTTTATGTGTTTGCTGAATCAATAAGATTCAATCCGTACCAGAGTGGTTTTTCTTGACTTCCCGCCTGTGGGATGATAGAATATTTGCAATCGATACGGGTTCTGCAATGGCGCAGAAACAGATCAATAAAATCTGTCTCTGCGCCCTTTTTGTACCCTTTTGAAGCCGGGTTCATGGCCAGAGTGCGCCGGATAGGCGAGGATTTTTGCCCACAGACAAGGCGATTTTCCGCAGCGATCCTGACGGATTGCAAGGGAGAGCAACGCAGTATGTGAGCAAAAAGACCGTTCAGACGGCGTACAATGGTTATGAAGACGGCTTCCAGACCTTGTGGGAAGGTAAAATAGTATGGACAGGACAGGGATTTGGGAAACGCAGAGCCGTACCAATCATTACAGGAGGGAAAGAATATGTACCACGATTTTGAGTCTCACACTATCACCCGCCGCAGCTTCCTCAAGGGTGCCGGCGCTGTTGGCGCAGCCGGTCTGCTGGCTGCCTGCGGCGGCTCTTCTTCCAGCACCGCAGCCAGCGCTTCGTCGGCTTCTTCCGGTGCAGCTGCTTCCAGCAAGGGCCTGAGCGAGCTGTTTACTTACGAGACTTCCGGCCGCGAGATCGAGAGCTGGAATATTCTCTACAGCCAGCAGGCCATCGACTTCAACGTGACGACCAACATCATCGACGGTCTTGTCAGCTTCGACAACTACGGCAAGCCGGTGCCGGCTCTGGCTAAGAGCTGGGAGCACAACGAGGACTCCACTGTCTGGACTTTCCACCTCCGTGACGACGTGGACTGGGTGGACATGAACGGCGAGGTGCAGGACCACCTGACCAGCAAAGACTTCCTCGTGGGCTTCGAGTGGGTGCTGAACGCAAAGAAGAATCAGGCCGCCAACACCTCCATGCCCTCCACCACCGTCGTGGGCGCAGCCGATTACTACGACAAGACCTATGCGATGGACGACGCAGCCGCCGCGGCCCTGACCTACGACGATATGCTGGCCGCAGGCGTCGGCATCGACGCACCGGACGACTACACCGTCGTCTTTACCTGCCTGAACCCCTGCCCCTACTTCGACACCGTGGCTTCCTACGTCTGCTGCTATCCGGCACCCCCGGCTCTGGTGGAAAAGCTGGGCGTCGAGGGCTTCCGCGGCGTGGACTACACCCAGCAGTGGTGCTGCGGCCCCTACCTCATCGAGGAATTCGTCTCCGACAACTCCAAGCGGTTCATCCCGAACCCCCACTATTATGCGGCAGACGAGTGCAGCCGCTTCGAGCGCGTGTCCCTGAGCATGATCACCGACCTGACCGTCGGCTACCAGCTGTATCAGAACCGTGAGCTGGACGAACTGGAGCTGAGCGAGAGCACCCTGACCACCATCACCTCCGACACTTCCAACGCCTACAACGACCAGCTCTGTGAGAAGCGCCCCACCAAGTACGCCTACGACTTCCATTTCAACTTCTACTGCCTCAACACCGACGGCACCCCCAACGAGAACTGGAACAAGGCCGTGGCTAACCGGGCATTCCGCCGCTGCTTCCAGGAGGGCCTGAACCTCATTCCCTACTACGCACGCTTCAACAAGATCAACCCCCTCAAGTGTGAGAACAACTACTATACCATGAAGGGCGTCTGCTACAACTCCAAAGGCACCGATTATGTTGACCTGGTGGCCAAGGAGCTGGGCATCGACGGCGAGAAGTATGACGGCAAGACCATGGTCCATCTGCGCAAGTCCACCGCCGACTCCATCGCCGCCCTCAAGAAGCAGGCCATGGATGAGCTGACCGCCATCGGCGTCACCTTCCCGGTCAAGGCTCCCTTCTTCTTCGTGGCCGGCAACACCGTGGCTCAGGACAACGCCACGGTTCTGAAGCAGTGCTTCATCGACAGCTTCGGCGACGACTTCATCCAGCTGGACCTCGGCACCTACGTTTCCAGCCTTGCAAAGGAAGTCCGCATCCCCAAGCTCCACGGCTTCGTCATCAACGGCTGGGGCGCAGACTTCGGCGACCCCGTCAACTTTGTGGGGCAGGAGATCCTGCACGACTCCAACGCTTACTACGCCGTCAACTACTCCAACATCCAGCTGGTGGCGGAGGATCCCGCCGATTACCAGAAGGAGCTGGTAGACGAGTTTGAACAGTTCACCGACCTTGTCAACGCGGCCAACGCCATCGTGGACGACACCGACGCCCGCTATGAGGCTTTCGCAAAGGCCGAGGCCTACATGATCAACAACTCGCTGGCCGTCCCCTGCTACTACGATGTCCGCTGGTGCCTGACCCACGTCAACGAGTACACCAAGATCAACGCCATGTTCGGCCCCTGCAACCTCAAGTACGTCAACTGGGAGACCAGCGAGGACGCCTACACCACCGCTCAATACGAGGAATTTGCCAAGGCTTTCGACGCCGCAAAATCTTAACTTTTTCTTAACTTTTCCGCCGGGAGTTCCTGCTTCCGGCCCGTATCCCACACACGGGAGCTGTTCTTGGATTAAGAACAGCTCCCGTTCTTTTGTTTTTGGGCCTGTTTATCTTATTTTCGTCACCCTTCATCACAGTAAAGTAAATTTATTTCATCTCCATGCAGAGTGCGACTTTCTTTTAGAAGAAAAAGCGATTTCCATTCCATTGACAACTATTTATTTCGATGGTACAATATATGTCGTGTTAAGGATTTTACGGGAGGAGCACAGGCGCAGACAGAGGGGTCTGTTTCTGCGCTCTTTTGTATTCTCTGGCAATACAGGGAGGGCAGATAATCTCGTAAAAGAGTGGGAAATCGGCAGGGCAAGGTACCCTGCGCCATAGAGCCGAGACACGAAAGAATAATTGGGAGGAAAACACAATGAACGCAAATTTTGAGTCTCATTCCATCAGCCGCCGCAGCTTCCTCAAGGCTTCCGGCGTCGTGGGCGCTGCAAGCATCCTGGCCGCTTGCGGTGGTTCTTCCAGCAGCACTGCTGCCAGCACCTCCGGTGCTGCCTCCGGCGCAGCTGCACCCGCAGCCGACGCCATCACCGATTACGTCTCCTTCGAGACCTCTAAACGTGAGCTGGAGACCTGGAACTTCCTGTACAGCCAGTCCGCTTCCGACCTGAACGTCATCACCAACTGCTGGGACGGCCTGCTGAGCTTCGACTGCTACGGCAAGGCAGCCCCCGCCATCGCATCCAGCTGGGAGCACAACGACGACTCCACCGTCTGGACCTTCCACCTGCGCGACGATGTCGATTGGTGCGACGTCAACGGCGAGGTCAAGTCTCACCTGACCTCCAAGGACTTCCTCGTGGGTCTTGAGTGGGTCCTGAACGCGCTCAAGAACGAGGCCTTCAACACCTCCATGCCCTCTGAGACCGTCGTGGGCGCTGCTGAGTACTACGACCTGACCAAGGACAAGGGCGACGCTGCCGCCGACATGACCTACGAGGATATGCTGGCTGCCGGTGTCGGCGTCGAGGCACCGGACGACTACACTCTGGTCTTTACCTGCAAGAACCCCTGCCCCTACTTCGACACCGTCGCTGCCTACAACAGCTTCTACCCCGCCTCTGAGGACCTCATCAAGGAGCTGGGCATCGATGGCTTCCGTGCCTGCGATTACTCCACCATGTGGTACAATGGTCCGTACCTCATCGAGGAGTACATCCAGCAGAACACCAAGAGCTTCATCCCCAACCCCAACTACTACGCTGCAAACGACTGCACCCGTTTCGAGCATCACACCATCACCATGATCCCCGACCTGTCCATGGGCCTGCAGCTGTACGAGAACGGCGAGGTCGATAACATCGACCTGACCGAGTCCAACCTGACCACCATCACCTCCGACCCCAACAACAAGCACAACAAGTTCCTGTGCGAGAAGCGCCCCACCAAGTTCAGCTTCCAGATGCACCTGAACTTCCAGCGCAAGGATGAGAACGGCAATCTGGACGAGAACTGGAACAAGGCTGTTGCAAACCGCGCGTTCCGTCAGTGCTTCTACAAGGGCATCAACTTCACCAACTACTACGCCCGCACCAACAAGATCAACCCCCTGAAGTGCGAGAACGACTACTACACCATGCCCGGCGTCTGCTACAACACCAAGGGTGAGGAGTACACCACTCTGGTCGCCAAGGAGATGGGCTTCGACAGTCAGGCTTACGACGGCAAGACCATGATCCGCCTCCGCGACAACGGCGGCGACATCGCTGACCTGAAGAAGCAGGCCATGGAAGAGCTGAGCGCTATCGGCGTCACCTTCCCCGTCCACTGCTACCACTACATCAAGAGCGGCGACACCACTGCTCTGGATACCGCCACCGTTCTGAAGCAGTGCTTCTCCGAGAGCCTGGGCGATGACTTCGTCGTGCTGGACATCGGCACCTACGTCTCTTCTATTTATAAGGAAGTCCGTAACGTGCAGATGCACTCCATCCTGCAGAACGGCTGGGGCGCTGACTTCGGCGACCCCGTCAACTTCCTGGGTCAGGAAGTCCTGAGCGACGACAACGCTTACTACGCTCAGACCACCTCCTGGATCGCAGCCGTTGAGAAGGATCCTCAGGATTACCAGAAGGACCTGCTGGCTGATTATCAGGAGTTCACCGATCTGGTCACCGAGGCAAAGGCCATCGTCACCGATACCGATGCACGCTATGCCGCATTCGCAAAGGCTGAGGCTTCCATGCTGAACAACGCACTGTGCATCCCCTGCCTGTTTGAGGTGCTCTGGTGCCTGACCCACGTCAACGAGTACACCAAGATCAACGCCATGTACGGTCCCTGCAACTACAAGGCAGTCAACTGGGAGACCCGTCAGGGCGACGGCTACACCACCGAGGAGTACGAGGCTTTCTCCGCTGCTTTCAATGCAGCAACCAAAGCCTGATGATTATTTTATAAAGGTTTGGTTATCATGTTAAAATACACCGTCAAGCGGCTGGCTCAGTCGCTCGTCACGATCTTATTGATCGCAACCATCGTCTTTTTGCTGATGCGCTGCCTGCCTACGGACTACTACTTCACGGAAGAACAGCTCATGAAGTTTACCGAAGAGCAGAAATACGCCGCACTGGAAGCCGCCGGTCTGACCGACCCCATCGGCACCCAGTTGCTGCACTTCTACAACGACCTGCTCCATCTGGACTTCGGCACTTCCCGCCGCATCCAGAATGGCGCTTCTGTCGTGAAGGTGATCGGCAAGAAATTCGGCGTCTCCATGCGCCTCGGCCTGATCTCCGCCGGCATCTCTCTGCTGGTGGGCATCATGCTGGGCATCCTGCAGACCGCCTTCAAGGACAAGGTCTTTGACTGGATCGGCACGGCCTACACCGTTTTCGTCAACGCTGTGCCTTCTCTGGTCTCCTATTCGCTGGTGCTGGTCTTCGGCTCCAAATACCTGGGTTTCCCCACGCTGTACTCCACCCGTAATGTCGGCCCGTCCAGCGTGCTGCCCATCGTCTGCTTGTCGCTGGCGTCTATCGCAGGCTACGCTCTGTGGACCCGCCGCTACATGGTAGACGAGCTGACCCGCGATTATATCAAGCTGGCCCGCGTCAAGGGCCTGAGCTCCAGCGAGATCATGTTCAAGCACGTGCTGCGCAACGCCATGGTCCCCATGGTGCAGTATATCCCCCAGTCCATCCTGCTGACGGTCGGCGGCTCTCTGCTGATGGAGCGGTTCTTCTCTGTTCCCGGCATGGGTCCCCTGCTGACCGACGCCATCCAGCGCTATGACCTGAACGTCGTCCAGACTCTGGTCATCCTCTACGCTGCACTGGGCATCGTGGGTGTTTTCCTGGGCGATGTGCTGATGATGCTGGTTGACCCGCGCATTACTCTGACCGGAAAGGAGGCCGCACGCTGATGGCTAAAGCATCTGATTTTGAGGGCAAGAAGCAGGACGAACTGTTCTACTTCGTCGATTACTCTCCGGAAGAAGCCGAGCGTGTCGGCTACTCCAACTACAGCTACTGGGGTTCTGTCGTCCAGAACTTCCTCAAGCACAAGGCTGCTGTCGTCTGCCTGTTCCTGTTCCTGTTCCTCGTCATCTTCTCCTTCATCGCACTGGCCATCGGCAAGTACGATTATCAGACGCTGGTGACGGATTCCTCTCTGGCCTTCCGGAAGCCCAGCAGCGAATACTGGTTCGGCACCGACAACCTCGGCCGCGACTACTGGTGTCAGGTGTGGTACGCCACTCAGGTGTCCATCCGTCTGGCCCTCATCGTTGCCGTGGGCGAGAGCATCCTCGGCGTCGTCATCGGCCTGATCTGGGGCTATGTCCGTAAGCTGGACCGCTTCTTCACCGAGCTGTACAACCTCATCGACAATGTGCCTTACATCATCTACATGACCCTGATCGCACTGGTCGTCGGCCAGAGCTTCACCATCA
>OIWN01001518.1_pt1 | contig 18034 bp, 14 predicted proteins | sample 1587591 | NCBI WGS metagenome assembly OIWN01 (sample SAMEA3888901, study PRJEB22519) | human gut metagenome | biome: human gut; feature: human-associated habitat; material: faeces | place: Denmark | collected 2010 | reverse complement strand
TGCCCGTATCAAGCACGTCCAGGATAGGCTTGTCGTATTCGTCAATCAACACCACACAACGTCTACCCGATTGTTTGTGAGCCTGTTTGAGGACGTATGCAAAGCGTTTCCCAATATCCGTATAGTCCTGGCTCTTTCCGTATTCCCGTTCCCAACCTTTTATGGTGCCTTCCAGTATATCTTCCAATGTACCCGGAGCGGTGAAGTTGCTTCCGTTGAAGTCGATGTGGAATACGGGATATTCCTTCCATTCCGTTTCCAGTTTCTCGATGGCAAGTCCTTTGAACAGCTCTTTCTTACCTAAGAAATAATTTTTCAAAGTAGATACAAGCAGGCTTTTCCCGAACCTGCGGGGACGGCTGAGGAAATAAATCACACCTTCCTTTACCAGTTGGTAGAGTAAATCCGTTTTGTCTACATAACAGTATCCTTCTGTTATCATTTTCTCAAAGCTCTGTATGCCTATCGGGAATTTCATCGTACTACATTATTAAATATATGCAAGTACAAATATAACGATAATTTGCCAGTCCGGCAAAAAGATAGGGATAGTTTCAAAATTTAACAGAACTTCTGCCCGAAGAACAGATGCTTTTTTGTTCCTTTGCAACCGTAATTACATAAAAGGAAAAGACGATGACGTTAGCAAGCATAGTATGGGATGTAGATCCTGTTTTGGTACATTTGGGACAGATTGAACTCCGCTGGTATGGACTGATGTGGGGATTGGGATTTATTTTGGCGTACGAGATTGTATCGCGCCTGTTCAAGAAAGAAGGATATCCCGACAATTGGGCAGACAAGCTTTTTGTATATTGCATTGTAAGCAGTGTGGTCGGTGCCCGGCTGGGACATTGCCTGTTCTACGAATGGGATTATTACGGGGCACATCCCGTGGAAATCCTGAAGATATGGAAGGGCGGGCTTGCCAGCCATGGAGGCGTATTTCTCCTGATAGTGGCCTTGGTATGGTATTCCAAGAAAGTGACGAAGAAAAGCGTATGGTGGCTTTTCGACCGCATGATACCTGCCGTAGCCGTGGTATGTATGTGCATCCGCTTTGGCAACCTGATGAATTCGGAGATATTCGGTTATCCTACTACTTTGCCTTGGGGATTCGAGTTTGTCCGTTCGCGCGAGTGGCAGGAATTGTATAACCAAAATGGACTGGCTCAAGCTTGTCATCCCACACAGATTTACGAGATGCTCTATTGTTTCGTGGCATTGGTCGTTTCGTGGGTGATGTATCATAAATATCAGTTGCAAAAATACGTAGGGCTGATAACGGGCGTATCTCTGTTGATATTTTTCGGCGCGCGCTTCGGACTGGAGTTTATGAAGAATCCGCAGGTAGCCGAAGAGGTAGGCATGACGCTCAATATCGGACAGTTGCTAAGTATTCCACTTATTTTATTGGGAATCTTTCTTATCGCTACATGCAAGAAGCGGAAAGAAGACTGGAAATAGACAGACAAAATAAAGGTGTCTGGCTTGGTAAGTCCAAACTTTTTCCATACCTTTGCGTGGGATGATGAAAGTAAGATAGCACGCTATCTTTCTGGTTAAAGAATTGGAAAAATCTTAGGATTCATCCCCCCAATTAGCGTGCGATAAATTCAAAAACAGTTTTTATAAAACAACAAAACAATGCAAAGACACAACACAATCGGTTTATCACGTAGCACTTCTTCGTAGAAGGGCGAGGATGACGTGTGCTTTTGTCGGGCGAATGTTTTTGCTTGGCAAGGCATGGCGTTTTCATACGTGATGGAATCGGCAACCGCTGGAGAGCGGCAGGGGTTGTTGTGTTCTTTGGCTTCGTGTGTATTTGCCTTTCTTCCGGATGGGGAAGAAGGGCTTTTTAATATCCGCATTCCACCCAATAGCCTTGTAGGGGCGTATCGCATACGCCCCGAAGACATCCGCATGGGTTAGTTGATGCATTCGGGCGTATGCGATACGCCCCTACATGGGATGTTTGCGGATATTCAAATTTTGTTTTCTTATGTTTAATCTTTCATTGTTTTGTTGTATATGAAAAATCATCAGATTCGCGCGAGGCGCGCCGAGGGGAGTGCGGTTTCTGCTCCCGAATATGCTGTAAATTGTTTGAATGTTGATATTATCCTTGCAAAAGGACGGAGCGACGTGCGTGAATTGTCTGTCCGTCTTTATACTTCCGCTTACCGGCTGATGGGTGTCGCTGCCCGGCAGGCGTCCTCAAGCAAGGCGATACGTACGTGGCATTTCGAAGTCTCTTCATCCGATGCCTGGACGGGCGGGACGTATCGGGCTTTTGTTTATGTCAACGGCGTTCCAAGCTGGAAAGCGGAATTGTTTCTTTACACGGGCGAAGGCATTGATTCGAGTGCCCGTTTGGAAAGCCTGGAGCCTTCTTCGCCCGAAATGCTCTTTGCCGGGCGGTTGGCTTTCCGGTCGTGGTGGCCTGTTTTGGAAGGCTTTCATCTTGACGAGGATTTCATCGTCCGTTTCATGGAACAAATCCGGCTCTTTACGCAAAGTATAGAAACGAAGACATGGCTCTCGGTACCTCCGCTTCAAGTGACGGGCGATGCCGATTGGGCGGAGCGGTTCGCTTCGTTGGTATTGGTTCCTTGCGTTAAGGAGGAATGGGGGAAAGAATGCGTGCTGACCGAGGTGAGCGGGGCGGATGATGATATGCTTTCCCTTCACTTGTTGGAGCGGGTGTGTTACCTGGTAGGCGCCCATATCGCTCCGGATACGGTATTTGTTTTTCACGGAGCCACTCTGACCATGGAATGGCTGAATGCTGATTACTACCCTTATTTCTCGCTCTTCGAGAATGAAGACACGTGTTTTCGTCTGCCCGAAACGCTTCTTACCGAAAGGAAGACGGCGCCTGAAGGCTTCTCTCCGGACGAAACGGAAATGCCGGAAGCGGCAGAAGTACAGGACGAGGAAAGGAAACCTGCCTTGCAGCGGTTGGAAGAAATGGTAGGTCTTTCGCGGGTGAAAGACGAACTGTGCGAGGCTTGCGCGATGGCTTTGTTCACCCGGCGCCGCAAGGAATTAGGGCTGGAAGTTTCGGCAGAGAACCGTAATCATTTCTTGTTCTTGGGCAGTCCGGGTACGGGGAAAACCACCGTTGCCCGCCTGATAGGGGAAATTTACCATGAAATGGGATTGCTCTCACGTGGGCATACCGTAGAGACGAACCGTGCGAAACTGATAGGCGAGTTCATCGGTCAGACCGAGCAAAAAACCTGTGCCGCGATAGCTGAGGCCCGTGGCGGGGTGCTTTTCATTGACGAGGCTTACACACTTGTTCACGAAGACGATTCGCGCGACTTCGGCAAGGAAGTGATTCATGCTTTGATGACCGTTCTTTCCGAACCGAACCCCGACCTGATAGTCATCCTGGCGGGTTATGAAATGCAGATGCAGGCGTTGTTCCGCCTGAATCCGGGGCTGGACAGCCGCTTCCCGCTCCGCCTTCACTTTGATGACTTTACATCGGACGAATTGACGGAAATGGCGCGGCACTTGTTGGCGGAGCGTAACTTCGAACTGAGCGAGGCGGCAGACGTCCGCTTGGCGAAGCTGATAGAAAAAGCCGTCTTGCATAAGGATGAGCACTTCGGCAACGGCCGCTGGGTACACAATCTGGTAGAGCACGGCATCTTGAAGTGCATGGCAAAACGGGTGATGGCGTTGCCGCTTTCCACCGAATCCTCCGAATTGTTCCGCTGGATAGAGGAAACGGATGTCGCCGGAGCTGAACCTGCCTTCCTTTATGAAAACGCCCCGAAGGTTGCATTGGCGAGGCGCATCGGCTTCACTGCTTGACTGGGGTACTTACCCCGATGCATATGGCTGTTTGAAACGTTCCATATAACTCTGTTTTCAGTCCTCCTTAATTAGGACTGCTGTGTTGAGGAGTAGAAACTGCAGTCCTATTGGTAGTAGGACTGCAGTCCTGGCATATTAGGATTATGCGAGGACTGGTATGGCAAATACTATCAGTGTAGCTTTGAACCCTTGGAAACAATAGTTTCGGCGCGCACTCGCGCACCTCCCTGTTGTGATTTTGCTCTTAAATTGGTATCTTTGAACCGTTGAAAACAACTTTCAAGAACAGGAAATTTGATGAATAAGGTTGTGATTTGCTTTCAAATTAGTATCTTTGAACCATTGAAAACAACTTTATTTTTCTATTTTGTTATGTTGAACGAAGTGAAGCATCTCGTAAACATTGAAGATACTTCACTTCATTCCCTTAGACAGGTAGTGCTACTATGCAAATTTATTACCCTATTGTTCTCATCGCATTTTGCAAGCGGGTGAGGAACTCATCCGCTTCGTTCATGCTGAGGCAGAGAGGGGGAAGCAGACGGATGACATTGGTTCCGCTTACACCTGTAAAGACTTTTTGCTCGAAGAGCAGTTTCGTACGCAGCTCTTTAACAGGCTCTTCAAATTCCAGCCCTATCATCAGACCACATCCGCGCACTTCCTTGATGCCCTTGAAACACTTCAGTTCTTCTAATAAATGTGTGCCGACTTTTGCCGCATTTTCTATCAGCTTCTCTTCTTTTATGACATCCAGTACGGCAATTGCTGCGGCACAAGCCAGGTGATTACCGCCGAAAGTCGTGCCTAATTGTCCGTAAACGGGTTTGAATTTCGGACTGATGAGTACGCCTCCCATGGGGAAACCGTTGCCGATTCCTTTGGCTACAGTAATGATATCGGGGCGGATGCCGCTGTATTGGTGAGCGAAGAACTTGCCGCTTCGTCCGTAACCCGACTGGATTTCGTCCAGAATCAGTACGGTGTTGTTTGCGTCGCAAGTTTGGCGCAAAGCTTTCATAAAGTCCGTATCGGGTATCCGGATGCCGCCTATCCCTTGAATACCTTCAATGATAACGGCGCAGACATCGCCTTTTGCCAGTTCGGCTTTCATGGCTTCTGTATCATTCAGCGGCAGGTAGGTAACATGTTGGTTGGCGTTGACAGGAGCGATGATTTTCGGATTGTCGGTCACTTCTACCGCCAGCGAGGTACGTCCGTGGAAAGCTTTGCCGAAAGAAACGATGCGTGTGCGTCCGTTATAGAAAGACGCCAGTTTCAGGGCATTTTCATTGGCTTCGGCTCCTGAATTGATTAAGAACAGCTGGTAATCGTCATAGCCGCACATCGCTCCCAACCGGTCGGCAACTTCCTGTTGCAGCTTGTTAATGACCGAGTTGGAGTAGAATCCCAGCATAGCAACTTGTTTGCTTATCATTTCCACATAGTGCGGGTGTGAATGCCCGATGGAGATAACGGCGTGCCCTCCGTACAGGTCAAGGTATTCTTGTCCTTTGTCATCCCACACGTGGCAGGCTTTTCCCTTGACAATGTTAATGTCAAAGAGAGGATATACATCGAAAAGTCTCATTTAAATTAAGAATTAAGAATGAAGAATGAAGAATTCAGTGGGTATTTCCTTCATTCTTCTTCTGGTTATTTTTTACTGTTTTTATTGATGAAACGAATAGGGCTATTAATTCATTGCAGTCTTCTTCTATACTGGTAAACGATTGTTCATCCATATAGTCACTGTCATATAGCAGATTGAGCCAATAGTCGGTTTCGTTTGCCTCTTTCAGTCCGACGCTTAATTTATTAATAAAGTCAGCTGGACTTTGGGCGAATTCTGATTCACGTACCAAAGCACCAATAGCTGTTCCCGAACGAAGAACTTGTTTGCTAAGGATAAATTCTTGTTTTTCATTGCGCAGATATTGTACCATACGTACAATGCGTAAAGCAAATAAATAGCTCTTGATATGCAATGTCGAATTATGCCGTTTACGAAAATTCTTCATTCTTCGTTCTTCATTCTTCATTTAAAAAGCGCTTGGCTTCAGCTTGAGTCCGGTGGTTTCTTCCAGATTAAACATCAGGTTCATGTTGTGTACTGCCTGGCCGCTGGCGCCTTTCAGCAAGTTGTCAATGCAAGACACGATGAGAAGTTTGTCTTCGTGTTTTTCTAAGTGAATCAGACACTTGTTGGTGTTGACCACTTGCTTCAGGTCGATGCTCTTCTCTACGATATGCACGAACGAGTCTTCGGCATAATAGTCTTCATACATCTTCACGATTTCGGGCAATTCTACCTTCGTCTTTATGATTGTAGTGGCGAAAATGCCTCGGGCGAAGTCGCCGCGGTAAGGGATGAACGTAATATCTGCATCGAAGCTGTTCTGCAATTGTTTCAGCGACTGGCGTATTTCCGGAAGGTGCTGGTGCGTGAACGGCTTGTAAATGCTCAAGTTGTTGTTCCGCCAACTGAAATGCGTAGTCGCTCCCGGTTTTACTCCGGCTCCCGTACTTCCGGTTATGGCGTTTACAATGATATCACCTTTCAGCATCAAATGTTTTGCCAAGGGCAACAGCCCCAACTGAATGCAGGTGGCGAAACATCCCGGATTGGCAATGTGTTTGCTATGACAGATGGTGCGGCGGTTCAGTTCGGGAAGACCGTATACGAAGTCATGGTCTTCAGCGGCAATGCGGTAATCCATCGACAGGTCGATTATCTTCAAATCTTCGGGCAGGTTGTGGCTTTCCATAAACTTGCGCGTGTCACCATGTGCCGTACAGAAAAACACCACATCCACTTCATCCAGTGGCAGTGCATCGGTAAAGGTCAAATCGGTTTCGCCATACAGTCCTTCGTGTACATCGGTAATCTTATTTCCGGCATTGCTCGAACTGTTGATGAAATGAATCTCCACATCAGGGTGATTGATAAGCAGGCGAATCAGTTCGCCTGCTGTATATCCTGCTCCTCCTATAATTCCAGCTTTTATCATACTCAGTTATTGTCTTCGGGAACGATAATCCACATTAATAAATAGATGATGACACCTGCAAAAGCGGTAAAGACGGTCAGCAATGCATAGATAAGCCGTACCAGTGTCGGATCCAGATCGAAAAAACGGGCTATGCCTGAGCATACACCGGCTATCATTCTGCTATTGCGTGGACGTCTGAGTTTCTTTCCTTCCATAGTTGTTGGTTTAGTGTTACATCATTTCGTCTTTATGGTTTGCGTAATAGGCTCTCAGCGGAGTGGAGAGTACTTTGATAAAGCCTTTGGCATCTTCTGCCGTCCAGCCTTTCTGCATTTCCCCGTATTCGCCCAGCTTGTTCTTTACCAAGTCGTCTTCTGATTCTACGCCTACGGTAGAGAAGCAATAGGGGCGGAGTTCAAGGATAGCCGTACCGTTTACGTTGCGTTGCGATTCGGTCAGCATGGCTTCGATGTCGCGCATCACCGGTTCCAGGTATTGGCTTTCGTGCAAGAACATGCCGTACCAGTTTGCCACCTGGTCTTTCCAGTATTGCTGCCATTTGCTCAACGTGTATTTTTCCAGGAAGCGGTGTGCACCGATTATCAGCATCGGAGCTGCGGCTTCGAATCCTACGCGTCCTTTGATGCCGATGATGGTATCGCCTACGTGCATATCCCGTCCGATACCGTAAGGTGCTCCGATTTCTTCTACACGCTGGATGGCTTTGATTTTATCGTCGAACACTTCCCCATTGACAGCGTACAGCTCGCCTTTCTTGAATTCCAGTTTCAGCAGTTCGCTTCCTTCCTTGGTGACTTGTTTCAGGTATGCACTTTCGGGCAGTCCTTGTGCCGAATCCAAGATTTCCCCTCCGCAGATGGAAGTGCCCCAGATGCCTACGTTATAGGAGTATTTCAGCTTGGTGAAGTCGGCTTCGAAACCGTGCTCTTTCAAGTAATTGATTTCATAGTCACGGCTTAATGCCATATCGCGGGTCAGGGTGATGATTTCCACTCCCGGAGCCATGACCAGGAACGTCATGTCGAAACGTACTTGGTCGTTTCCCGCACCGGTAGAGCCGTGCGCAATGGCATGTGCACCGATTTCGTTGGCATAGCGGGCAATGGCAAGTGCCTGGAAGATGCGTTCCGAACTTACGGAAATAGGATAGGTGCCGTTACGCAACACGTTCCCGAATATCATGTATTTCAGGCTCTTGGCGTAGTATTCTTGTGTTACGTCGAGGGTGACATATTTCACCGCGCCTAATTTATAGGCATTCTCTTCATTCTTTTTCAATTGTTCGGCACTGAATCCGCCCGTATTGGCACAAGCGGCATATACTTCATATCCTTTTTCTTTTGCCAGATACATCACGGTGAACGAAGTATCCAGCCCGCCGCTGAAAGCAACGACAACTTTTTTCTTTTCTTCCATAAGGCTATATTTATTATGTGTAATTCTTCATTCTTAATTCTTCATTTGTCAGAAGTTTGTATGTTCATCGTCTGTATGCAGTGCCGGGTCGTATAACATGGCCGTGCAGATGCAGAACTTGCGGTTTTTTGCCATCAGTATCTCGTGGTTGATGCATCCTTCACATCCTTTCCAGAACGCTTCGTCATCGGTCAGTTCGTTGAATGTTACCGGTACATATCCCAGTTCCGTATTCATCTTCATGACGGCTGCTCCCGAGGTGAGGCTGAATATCTTGGCTTTCGGCCATCGCAGGCGTGCCAGTGTGAATGAAGCGTGTTTGATTCGTTTGGCAAGTCCGCAGCCGCGGTATTTGGGGTGGACTATCAAGCCCGATGTGGCTACATATTCTTTGTTCCCCCATGATTCGATGTAGGTAAAACCGGCAAACTCGTCTCCACACAGGGCGATGATGGCTTTGCCTTCTTTCATTTTGGTTGCGACATATTCGTGTGTACGTTCGGCAATACCCGTGCCACGTACTTTGGCAGCTTCACGGATGGTATCCAATATCGTGTCTACGTATGCTTCGTGCGAAGCGTCTGCTACCATTACGTCTATTTGTTTTACGTCCATTTCTGTATGATAAATCTTTTATTGGTTGATATTCGCTATGATATGGGCAAGAGCTTGCTTCAGGCTCGTGCGTGTGCATCCTTCCCGCATGACCAGCATGATGGTGTCATCGCCGGCGATGGTGCCGATGATTTCATGGAATTGATGGTTATCTATATCGTATGCAAGGCTGCTGGCATATCCGGGGCGTGTCTTGATGACAGCGATGTTTCCCGAAAATTCAATGGAAACGAATCCTGTGTGGCGAAGCATTTCCGAGGCGCTTTGCGGGTCGGTCATGCGTTTGTACATGGTGTTGTTGGGCAAGACATATACATAGTTGCCGTTCATGCTTGCCGCTTTTGCCACTTTCAGTTGTTTCAAGTCGCGCGAGAGTGTGGCTTGCGTGAGTTGGAAGCCTTCTTTTTCCAGTTCCGCCAGGAGTTCCCCTTGGCTGCCTATCTCTTTGCTCGAGATAATCATCTTGATGGAATCGAGTCTGCTGTTCTTGCTTTTCATCTGTATATTTATTCTTCAATCGGCTGCAAAGATACAGATATTATTGAAACAATATACAGAAAAGGCGAATATTTTTATGCATTATGCATCGTTTATGTATTTTTTGTCAGCATGGGGGAGTATTCTTGCCGCATTATTAGAAGAGTCCTTTCCCCTTGTTGATAAGCTCGGCTACGTTTTTGGCGTCCAGTTTTTCGAGCAGCCTTTTCCGGTAAGTCTGTATGGTGTTTTTGCTTAGATACATGCGTTGGGCTATTTCGGTAGTGCTCAATCCTTGGGTCAGATAGGAGAACACTTCCTTTTCCCGTTCCGACAAAGCCCCGTAATGTTTGCGGTTGATGCCCGATTTCTTTTCGTTCAAGACGTCGAACGCCTTGCCGAAATAGTTTTTCCCTTCCCGTATCTTGCCGATGGCGGTTATCAGTTCGTCTGTCTCGGCATGTTTCGACAAGGCACCCGATAAAAGCGGACGGATATCGGGAGTCAACAACTTGGCGGCTATCCAAGGCTCTTCGTGCATGGTATATAGCAGGAAGCGGCAATGAGGCATCCGTTTGTATAGCTTGGGGATTAGCTCGAAGCCGTTGCTTCCGGGAAACTCCAGGTCGATGATGCATAAGTCGAATGCCTGGCTGGCAAGCAGTTTTTCCAGTGTGTCGAGGTCGTTTGCCGCGGCACACTGTGTTTGGTCCAAAGTCCGTATCAGGTCTTGGAGACCATTGGTTACGATGGGATGGTCGTCTATGAGTAATATCGAGTAAGGCTTGACATTCATGATGCGTTCGTATTAAAGGTTAAGGTAAACAGGTTCTTGTTTTCAGTTTGGCTGTTTTCGATGACGGCGCAAATCGCTTTGGCGCGGTCGTTCACTGTCCGCAGTCCGATGCCTTTGGGCATATCCCGCTGCGGTTGAGGCTCCCAAGGCTGCCCGTCATCGGCTATTTGCAGCCGGAAGCTGCCGTCTGCTTGTTGTCCGAAACGGATTTCGATATCCGAAGCCTGCGCGTGTTTCACGATGTTCGTCGTGATTTCCTGTACGATGCGGTATAGCTCGCGCGCTGTCCGGTCAGACAACTTTACCGGTTGTCCCGTGGTTGTCGTGTCGGTATAACGGATACGGATGCCTGTGCTTTCGGCAAGCGAGGCGGCATATTTTTGAAGTATTTCGCTCAGGCTAAGATGTTCGAACTCGGGAGGCATCAGCTCGTGGGATAGGAAGCGGATGTTTTCCCGCAGCCGTTTGATGGCTTTGCCCAGCTCTTCGTTGTGGCTGTTCGCCGATTTCATTTCCAGGGCGAACAGGTCGTTGGCTATGCCGTCGTGCAGCTCCTTGGCAAAGTACCGGCATTCTTCTTCCAGTCCTTCGATGTAGCTTTGTGCCGACTCCAGTTCTTTTTCCCGTTTCATCAGGAGCAGTTTCCGTTCGGCTGCCTTCTGCCGTTGGCGTTGTATGGACAGGATGAAAACGATGACAGCCATTCCGATGAGGATAGCGATGGCAGTCCGCAGCCCGTTGGCTTCCTGGGTCAGCACTTTCTGCTGGAGCTGGGCTATCTCCAGTTCCTTTTCCTGCGTCTCATACTTCACTTTCATTTCTGCCAGTTGGGTGGTGATTTCCTGTCTTGCCAGCGAGTCTGCCCAGATGCGTGCGCTGTCCATGTAGGCAAAAGCCTTTTGGGCTTGTCCCGTATGATGGTAGCACACCGCCATCTTCTCGAAGAGCGATTTCTTTTCCGAACCCGTAGGATGGGTATAGAGGTAGACGAAGTCTTCCAACGCTTCGGCATACCGTTGCTGTTCGTAGTTCGCCAGTGCCCGTGTCTGGATGAATCCGATGGCGGATACATTATAGGGCGGAAGCTCTTTCAGCAACCGGTTTCCTATATTAATATAATAAGGTATAGAGTCGGTCTGCCCGGTGCGCTGGAAGTAGCGGTATATGCCGGGGATGCAGCGCACCTTCCATTCCGCGTTTCCTTCCGGTCCGCAAGCCATCTTCCATGCTTCCTGAATCGATTCGCCTGCCTCGTCCAGCTTTCCTGTCTGCGCTTTGATGGCGGCGCGTACCTGCCACACGGTGAATGTCATTTGTGTGTCGTCGGTTTGCAGCACATACTTCAACGCCTCGTCGATGCACTGCTCGGCATTTTCGTAATGCTTCAGGTTGAAATTGAATACCCCGATGTTCAGGCTCAGGTTGGCCAGCCAGCTCTTGTCGCCGTAAGCCCGTGCGGCATCCACTGCTTTGTTGTAGTAATAAAGCGAGGAGTCCTGCCGGTTGAAGCGGTGGTAAAGCACCCCTAAGTCGTTGTATACGCTGACGTGTTTTTCCAGGTCGTCCACTTCGGGCAGATAGGGGAGTACGCTTTTCTTGGTTTCCAGGGAGCGTGCCAGCTCGCCTGTATAGAAGTACAAGGTGCCTTGCTCGTTGAGCAATATCGGATAAAGAGGAGATTCTTTTACCCCTTGGGTAGCGAAAGCCTGGTCGAAACAGACTTGTGCCGAGTCGTATGCGCCTTCTTCCATCAGGGTGGCAGCCCGGTTGTAAAGGCGCGACAAGAGGGTGTCTGTAGGCTCGCTGGCTGCTCTTCCCCAAGCGAGACAGCCTGTCAGGACGATAGCCGTCAAGATATATCGAAAATGCCCGGTAAGTCTCATAAGCGGATAAATCTTAAAAATCTACACAAAAATACATATTTGCGCCGAATAACCTTACTTAAATTTAAATTTTTGCTTCACGTGGTTCGGTTTTCTTCTATCCGAAAGAAAAATCACTGTTTTAGGTGACAAAAACATTTCTAAAAAATGCTTTACTTTGTGATAATATATTTAAAAATGACACTCTATGAAAAAGTTTTTCTATGCAACAATGTGCATCTTTTCGCTCTGCCTGGCAGGTTGCGAATACGATGATGCGGAAGTATGGGACGCTATTAATAGCCAAGAAGACCGTATCTCCGCTTTGGAAGCTTGGCAGGAAACCGCAAACGGGAACATTGCCGCCCTGCAGGCAATCGTGAATGGGAACGATTACATCACTTCGGTAGAAGAATTGAAGGAAGGCGATGAGGTCGTAGGTTATACCATTAACTTTTACCGTCAAGGCAAAGTGACTATCTATAATGGTAAAGACGGCGAAAAGGGAGATAAAGGTGATAAAGGTGATAAAGGCGATACCGGTGAGAAGGGCGACAAAGGTGATAAAGGCGATACTGGTGAGAAAGGTGACAAAGGAGATACCGGTGCTGTTCCTGTCATCAGTGTGACCGAAGGAGGTGACGGACGTTGGTATTGGACATTGAATGGTGAACTGATGACAGATGCCAGCGGCAATCCGATATGTGCCAGCGGCAAGGATGGTGAAGACGGAAAAGACGGTCAGGATGGTCAGGACGGTGAAGACGGAAAGGACGGTCAGGACGGTGAAGACGGAAAAGACGGTCAGGACGGTGAAGATGGAAAAGACGGTCAGGACGGTGAAGACGGAAAAGACGGAACATCTGCTCCTTTGCCACAAATAAAGACAGAAGACGGATATATATATTTGTCGGTTGACGGTGGTAACACTTGGACTCAAATAAGCGGTAAGGACGAAAGTGACGATGAGGGCCTTTTCCTGAATGTGGAAGAAACAGACAGCAGTGTGATTTTTACATTAGCTGATGGCAGTACGATAACGGTTCCTAAAAGTTGTGCCACGCTGTATTGCATGATAAACGGTGCAAGACAAGAAATTGTTAACGGTAAATTGACTGTTCCATTGAACCAGGATTTTCAAATATTCTGTGAAACGGTGAGTGGTTTTAATGTATCCTATAAGGTTCTTGGTGAAGAGGAACCGGCATGGGAAATTACACCATGTTCAGACCCGTCTTATGGTGTCAGTGTTAAGGGAGTGACTTCAAACGGAACGGAAACCATTCTGTTTACGGTCATAGCGGAGGACAATCAAGCTTTCTTCTATCAAGTAGAAGTACAGGCTATGGGTGATGGTGAAATGTCGGAACAGTATTTGAATACGATAAAAGAGTTTGTTTCTGCTATACAGCCAATAACAGATGTAGAATTTACGCTGGATAAACTCAGTGATTGGATTGGAAAACAAGCCTATATTAAAGATGTTTCTGTTTTAAAGGAAGAAAATCTGATAACCTTTACATATATTAATGGGGAAAGTTCGTTTGTGGCAATCGAAGATGTTGAAAAGTATGTGGAAGAAATGTCGGAGTCTCGTAGTGTGTCTCGAGATGAAGCTATGGATTTTATTGAGGCAAAAGATTTTTATGTACCTGGAAAAGTTGATGATGATATTATTGAGAATCTTAAAATTCTGTTTTATGCACCTCAAGTAAGTTTCTTTGATTTTTTGTTTGTAGCATGGGGGTATGAGCATGCAAAATATGAAGAGATAATTACTGATTCTCCAATTAATATAGAGTATACTTTTGATGATAGTGGGCTGATAAAGTCAATAGAGACGTTTGGAGAATATGGGTGGGTAGTTGTTGCAGAAACTCATAGTTATGGTAATTTGGGATTTAATGAAAAAACAGGAAATGGAAGTTCTTTCTTAGTTCCTGTAAAAGGTAATGAAGATTATAGATATGTTAACAAAACACGTTCTAGTGTGACAAAGTTAGATAAAGGGGTTGTTGTGTATCTTTATGAAGTTGGTATTGAAGAAGCTTATGCACTTCCCTCTTTGACTGTGAAAGAAATTTCAGGAATGATGGAGAATGAAAAAATTATATATAACGTATTTGCTTGCAATTCTTTTCTTCAAGCAAATGCATGTCCTGGAAATTTTGTAGGAGTTATAGAGATATCTACGGCTTCATATAATCGTATGTTAATAAGTGGCTATGCAACAGGAATGTTAAATGGGTTGTCACATATAGAGACTACAAAGGAACTCTGTACAAATTGGAATGGTTGGAAATATAACCCGAGAGTTTATACGGAAAACAGGAATCCTAACCAACGTTATTTCAGCATAACGACTAATGATATTGAACAACATCAATCTGAACTAAATGCCGTTAATGTTACAGGTAAGTTTAACGGATACAAGAACTTAAAAAAAGACGGCATACAATATGGCGTGTTTTATCGTAAAAAGGCTGCTTCGGCTTTTGATCCGTCTGACACGGAGAATGTGACGTTTCAGACTTTTGGTCCATACGTGATTCCGAAGCCGTTGGACTCGGAGGGTAATTTTTCGATGGTAATCTATGATTTGGAGTTAGATAGTGAATATGAGTTTGCTTTAGGCTTTAAATATGGCGATAAATGTTACTATGGTGATGTGCGTGAATTTGAAACGGTGGATACGGATATAGACCGGGAAGCGTTGATAGATTATTATAATCAGGCTGGAGGAGACAATTGGGATGCTGATTCTAAGGCAAACTGGTGCTCCGACAAGCCCATCAGTGAGTGGGCGAATGTAAGAACTGAAGTTTTAGATGGAAAACTTCGGGTAACCCGATTGGCTTTACCTTCTAATTTGACGGTAGAAAGTATAAATTTACAACGCTTGGATAGTCTTGTATGTTTGGATATAAGGAATGCTCACATAGGAGAATTGAATTTATCAGGACTTGCTCATTTTGATTATCTTGGTGGCGCTCCTAATCTAGGTGAAGGGACTAGGGGGGTTGTTGATAATTTGAATCTTTCGGACTGTAAGAATTATACCGGAATAGATAAATCTTATTTTTCGGGTTCAACGGCTTTGGATGTCAAGCACGCGGATCTTTCAGGTTGTACAAGTTTAGAAAGGATGAATGCCTTTCATAATATGGAGACTTTAAATTTGTCAGGTTGTACGGCATTGGTATATATAAATAATATGAATCCTTTGGGCGCTAATCTGATAGAATTGGATGTGTCTGGATGTTCTAAATTGGAAGAAATTGAATTTACCCGTCTAGGGTCGGGCGATACATGTCGGATAGAAAAAATAAATTTGTCAGGTTGTACGGGATTGCGGATCTTGAATTGTGTAAATGGTCGTTTGAAAACATTGGATGTGTCGTCATGTGTCAATTTGGAAGAATTGTATTGTTCTGATAATGAGTTGTCAACGTTGAAATTGGGAACACTTCCTTCGTTGCTGAGACTTGAATGTGCGGGTAATTTGTTAACAACGTTAGATGTTACTAAATGCAATAAATTGCAGAGGCTTTATTGCGGCTTTAATCAATTGAGCGATTTGAATCTTTCAACTGTCAAAGATTTGACTGTTTTAATTTGTCAAAATAATAATTTAACCTCGTTGGATTTGTCACAGATATCGGAACTGGAAACCTTGAATTGTATGAATAATAAAATTACATTTCTCGATGCATCAAAGATGCATGAATTGGGAGGTATTGAGGCGCAAGGGAATTATATAGAATTAGTAATTTTTAGGAATAGGAATCATTACAGCAAGAATAGAGGATGGGCTCATTTTACTTTGTGGGGTGAAAAAGGAACTTTTCTTTCAAGTGTTCATCCTTCTTATGAATATCCTCAATATCGTTGTGCTGAATAAATTTGAAGGCAATTTAAATATTATGCACATATAGTTTATAGATTCTGCCGTGGAGTCATCCGCTGAATTTTCTTATACCGGGGATAAAGTCGGTGGTTGAGGCGGGCGCTGTTCGGAAAGATAAATAGTACGATATATTAAAGTTTTTCGATTATGGACGAAAGAATAAAAAAACAGAAATTCCTGCAACTGCAGTTTTGCATGCTGCTGTTGGTGTGTACGTTGCTGCCCGATTTGGGTTCTTTGTTGGGATTGCCCGATTTCAGTGTGGCGGTATTTTGCAGCCAGTTGGTCGGTGTGGTAGGAGCCGCATGGGCTTTGTACGGGTTCTATAAGGGCGGCACTTCTCTGCCTGTACCTTTCTTGTGTCTGGCAGGCGGCGGTGTTGCGGTCGCTTTGCTTTCGCTTATTCCCGACATGCCTGACTGGCTGGACTATACCGGTCTGATAGCTTTGCTTATCGCTTTGTTTATGAGCGGCAGCGCTTTAGGCATTCACTGGAAGAACGCTGGAAGCCAAGGGGCTTATTTGGTACTGATGGCTCTGTTGCTGCATGTGTACGACAGCATCGGCGACTCTACGATGACAGGCATTGCGGCGCTGATAGGCCTGGTGCTTTTCTTTGTCGGACTGGGCAAGCTGAAGACGAATCTGGACGAGAAAGGCGCGAAAGGCGTGTCGCGTTTGAAGATTGCCGTCATCTTAGGTATCGTGGCTGTGGTATTCGGTTGGATTCCTTTGTTGGGCGGCATTGTAGCCGGCATCTTGCTGATGATTGGCTTCATTATAGAGTTCTTGGGATACGGAGCGATGATGCAGTCGGCGTCCTTAGGTTCGGAAGGACAAGCGGGCGCGGGCAAGTTGCGCATCAGCATGATTGTTTTGCTGGTAGCCGCCTTTATCGATTTCTTCCCGTTGACGGGCATGATTGTAGGGCTTGTGTCGCTGGTGGCTTTATGGCTGGTGTTCAAAGGCTGGAGCATGGTGCTTATGGGCTTGGAGGGCACAAGCGAAGCGGCATAGAATTGAAAGTATCAGTGTATCATCATTAAAAGCATAGATTTGTCTGTCTCTGTTATCAGACAAGAAACAGTTTATAAAAAGAATAGTAAGTGTCGTTTTTATTTCCAGGAAGCGGTTGGTCTCGTGAAGAGACTGGCCGCTTTTTTACATTTTGTCAGATAATCTGCCTCAAATGTCAGGGAAAATGTGTAAGTTTGCCCGACTTTTAGCATCATATCATGAAAAGACATAACTTGACCGAAGACAAAGACCCGATGGGACGGGCCATTTACGAATATTTCACGACCGGAAAAGCCGGCAAGCTGCGGGTATTTTCTTCCCAGTTTGATGAAGACGAGTTGCCTGTAAGCGAGCTGTTCCGCACCTTGGAACAGATGCCTTTGCTGGAGCAGACCGCCTTAAGGCTGGCACACGGACGGATACTGGATGTAGGGGCGGGAAGCGGATGCCATTCGCTGGCGTTGCAGACCTTGGGCAAGGAGAGCCTGGCTATCGACATCTCGCCTTTATCGGTAGAGGTGATGAAGCAACGCGGACTGAACGCGCGCCTGACCAATGTATTTGACATGGGTTTCACCGGGCAGTTCGATACCATCCTGATGCTGATGAACGGTTCGGGCATCATCGGCAAGCTGAAGAACATGCACGCTTTCCTGATGCGTGTAAAACAACTGTTGGCTCCGGGAGGATGCGTGCTGATGGACTCGAGCGACCTCCGTTACCTGTACGAAGACGAGGACGGGAGCTATCTCATCGACTTGGCTGCGGATTATTACGGCGAGGTGGATTTCCGCATGCAGTATGGCAAGGTGAAGGGAGAACCGTTCGACTGGCTTTATATTGACTTCGATACTCTCTCGGCATACGCCACTCCGTATGGTTTTCGGGTAGAAAAGGTGATGGAGGGCGAGCATTACGATTACCTTGCGCGGCTGTCCTTGCGTTGAGGATTTTTCATCACAGGTTATAAAATTTGAATATCCGCAACATCCCATGTAGAGGCAAAAAGCGGATATTCATTTCAGAAAACCATCCACAAAAATATTTTAGTTCCTATGTTTGTAATGTGCTAGCAAAATAGCATAAAGCCAAGAGAATT
>OIWN01001514.1_pt1 | contig 18081 bp, 13 predicted proteins | sample 1587591 | NCBI WGS metagenome assembly OIWN01 (sample SAMEA3888901, study PRJEB22519) | human gut metagenome | biome: human gut; feature: human-associated habitat; material: faeces | place: Denmark | collected 2010 | reverse complement strand
GCCAGAATGCTCGCCTTGCCGCTCTCGACCCTGGCAAGGCCGTTCGTATACAGCAGATACGGCAGCACCGTCGAAATGACGATCAGCCCCAGCGCGACGAGGACCATTCTGCCATCCGCGAACACCGTGCGCATCTCGCCCGCGTCGAGCAGGAAGAGCGAGCCGAGCCCGCCGAACACGAACGTCCAGTACACCACGGTGAACGGCGTATAGTGCCGCAGGCCGAACGGCGCGAAGATGGAGTAGAGCGCGTAAAGGAAGCCCGCGCCCAGTCCGAACAGCACGCCGCGCACCTTCGCCTCGATGACGTATCCGCCCAGCCGCTCGAACTCGTCGCGCGCACGGCCCGCAGCGGCAAGGTCGCGCTCGGTGGGGTTTTCCCCGAGCGACTCCTCGAGCATGCGCAGGCGCTTCTCGGCGGCAAGCACCTCCACTTGGGACGCCATGACCTCGTCGAAGATGGGCTGCTCGTCCATCTCGATCGCCTCCTGCTCGAGATAGCCCACGCGCGCGCCCTTCGCGAACAGAACGCGTCCCTCATCAGCATCTTCCTCACCGGAGATGATATTGAGCATGGTCGTTTTGCCAGCACCGTTCGGGCCGACGAGCGCCAAGCGATCGTATTCCTCAAGTTTGAAGGTGACGTCGCGGAACAGCACGCGGCCGCCGAATGACTTGGAGATATGCTCAAGCTGCAAGATCATAGGTATCGTTCGTCTTTCTTAAATGTCAAAAGTACAACCTATTTATGATACCCGAGAACGAGCGTGCGCGCCGAGGGAAAGCGCCCCTATACAAAACGAACGCCCACGAGGTGCCGCGGGCATTCTAGGAGAGGAAGAGCAGCACATGCTACGCAGAGTGACAAGAAGCCCCCGACTCCGTATTATTTGCCGCGTCGTCGTATATGCCAGGCGCAATCCGGCGCGAATGAACCGCCACATCATAAGCGAGTTCGGACGGATGGCGCCAAAGTGTTCCTTGATTTGCGGGAAGATGCGCGGGGGCTTTCCCAAACAGGAGGACGCTTTACGAGTTCGCACCCCTGTCGCTGCGGGGGATCTTCGCAAGGACCACAAGAAGGCAGCCGAGCGCAAGGAGAGCCGAGAACCCGAGCGCAGCGTGGAAGCCCATAATCTCGCCCGATAGTGGGAAGCACCCGATGAGAAAGACCATCACCGCCGTCGCGAGGGATGCTGCGATCCGGCGCGAACACAAGCGCCGCCAACGCTCCGGGGAACAAGACGAGACCCGCCTTGAAGGCGTTATACCCGCGCGCCAGCTGAACGCCGTGCACAGCGCGCCACCAACAACCGGGCCGATGAACATGACGTGATACTAGCGGAGCGCAAGCGCGGGGTATCCCCGTCATGCGCTGAAAATCGTTGTCGCGGCGAGAAGATATGCTCATACCAGAAGAATGAAGCCTCGAATAGGACGGCAGCTCGAAGGAGGCTTTTTCCCATCCAAAAGACGACTTGGCCCCAAGGTTTTCCGCCTTGGGGCCAAGAACGCGCGCTCCAGCAAAAGGAGGCGCAACTATGTCGAGAAAGCCGCGCTACGCGAGCTTCGCGCCGGCGTTGGGGCCGGGCGAGCAGGTGAAGAGCTCGTCAACATGCACGAGCACGCCGCCCTTTGCCGTGATAGGCGCACCCATCGCCGCGAAGCAGCCGTCCACCCACGCCTTCAATTCCTCGAACTGCTCACCCTCGTTGATGTAGGTAGCCGTGCCGTGAATCTGGTAGGCGCCTTCGTCTCCCCAGAAGGTGATGGCGACCTTCTGATTCTCCTTCAGGTTCGCAAGCGTCTTGTTGAAGAACTGGTCGGAGATGTAGACCGTCTCGGCATCGATGACTTTCTTCATTCCCATCGGGTCGGCGTTCGGCACGCCATCGGGGGTTGCCGTTGCAAGCACGACGTTCTTCATCTGATTGAACGCGTCCTGTACCTCTTTGGGCATAACCGCCATAGCATCCTTCTTTCTCGCGGGTCCAGCAGGGCGCGTACGGATGCGCCCCGCAATCTATGACCCTATGATACCCCCGAACACCCCTTCGCTAAGCAACCTTTTCAAGCCGCGCTTTCTCGTTTTCGCGCACGCGGGTCTTGAAAACGAGGCTCAAGACCAGGTAGAGCGCAACAGTCATGGGAGCGGTGGTGAGGAAGGGGACGGACACGATGCCTGCCGAATACAGGACCATGTTCACGACGCTCGTCACGGCAAGAGTGACCACGCCGCGCCAGTTGACGATCTCGACCGAAGCAAGCGGCACCCCACGGCTGCCAATCTTCAAAGGGCCGCGCACGATGTAGTAGTCCGTGATGAGCAGCATGCACCAAGAGATAGTGAGGATACTGCCGAAGCTCATGAAAGCATTCACCTGGTCTAAGATGTTTCCCAGGATGAAGGCGAGACCGATGGCGTTCGCGATGACGACGGCGACCGGCCAAGACAGCTTCACGCCGAAAAGCGAATCGAACAGGTTCGTCACCGCGTTCGCCCCGCCGATGGAGTTGGAAGTCTCGACCTTCATCTGCGAGAGACAGATGATGGCAAGCCCGACGCCTCCCGCCGCGAGCACAAGCGAGATACCGGGATTGGTGATCGCCGCGTGCGCAGCGCCCGTCGCGTCGTAGCCCTGCGCGCTGAAGTACTCGACGGCTTGCGAGAATCCGAAGTACGTGATGAGCGCACCGAAGAGGTAGGTAATCACGGCGAACAGGCTCCCCACGCCGGCGATGGGCACAAGGTCACTCTCCTTGCGCGCATAGCGCGTGAAGTCAGCGGCGAACAGCGCAAGCAGGCCGCTCGTCATGATGGCGTAGTTCACACCGTAGGCGAAGCCCTGCCCCACTTCAACACCGGGAATCATCACACCGTGAGTGAGGGCGTCCCCCATCTGGCCGTTCGCGGCAATCAGGTACACGACGTACCCCATCACGCAGAACAGTGCCACCACAAACGCCGCGTTCATGCGCGCGATCACCTTCGTGCCGAAGAGCGCCATGAAGATCCATACGCACGAGATACCGACGAAGAGCGCCCAGCGCTCCCAGGTCGCATCCCATCCGAAAGCATAGAGAATGGCGTTGCCGAGCTGCACCGTGCCGACTGCAAGCACGCCGACGAGCAAGAAGATCCAGATGAGCGAGCCGACCGCGGAACCTTTGGTGCCGAAGATGTAGAGACGGGAGGCCACGTTGTTGGGCAGTCCCTCGCGAAAGGTGATCTTGCCCACGAGGTAGGTGAGGACAAACGACAGGGCGAACGTGATAGCCATCGCCACACCGCCGAGCTGGCAGCCCGCGTAGAAGGCGACGATGCCGCCGCCCATGAGCTTGGAGAGCGAGGAAACGACCCCTGAGAGGATAGCCGCGATGTCGGGCCAAGCCAGGCGCGCCGAATCGGGCACGCGCTCGAACAGGGATTCCTTTGCACCCGACGAGCCTGCCCCGCCGGCAGACGCGCTGCTCGGCGCCCTGCCTTGAGCCGGAGCTGCCACTTCGACAGGTGTTTTTCCCTTTGCAGCCGAAGCTGCGCATTCCCCTTTGTTCATATTTCCCCTTTTCCTTGCAGTCTGAATCGTCAAGCGATGCGAAGATGAGCCGAACATCTCAGGGAAGAGGGCTGCCGAGCGGTCCCTTGTCGAGCGAGGGAAAAGGAACCTGATTTGGAGGGACAACCGTTTGCGGGGGGATAGAAGAGCTGTTTTGTGGAGGGAACAGCCCTCTTCCCTGAGAGATGGGCGCCCAAGACGGGCACCCATCGTCGAACGAGATCCCCCCATCCGCCCGCCTGCGAATAGAAGGATGGAAAGCGGTCGCGTGCGCGTGGCAGCGACCGCTAAGAGCAACTTCGCGCTACGCGACGCCCAGGTTCGCGAGCACGATCATGACGATCAGCGCGCACAGGCCGGCGCCGATGGAGATGGCGGCGATGTGCTTGTAGGAGTTGCCGTGGTTCAAGCCCATGGCAGCCAGCATGCCGAACATCGCGCCGGAGTTCGGAAGTGCACCGCCGATGGTCGCAGCCGTCGCGATAATCTTCGCGAGCGCAGCCGGATCGCAGCCGGTGGCCAGGTAAGGCTCGAGGAAGTTCTGAGCGATGATACCCACAGCGCCCGAGCCGGAGCCCATGACGCCGCCAAGAACAGCAGCCATGGTGGCGGCGGACACGTAGGTGCCGCCAGGCATGTTGAAGATGGCCTCGTAGATGATGGTAAAGCCAACGGATGCCGCGGCAACCGTGCCGACGCCGACGGCGGCAGAGGTGAACAGCGCGGGGCCGAGAGCGTTCTTCGCGCCGTTGCCCATAGTGTCGCGTTGGCTCGGGATGTACTTGTTGAACACGATCATAGAGACCACGACGGCGACGATCATGCCGATGTAGACCACGTTCGCCACGCCGAGCTGCGAGCCCGCGATGATGATGACGATCAGCAGGATGAGCGGCAGCAAGGACATGAACAGGCTCGGAGTCTCCTTCTGCTCGGCAGCCTCGGAGTCGGCAGCGGTGATCTCGTAGGTCTCGCCCTTGGCCTGAGCGCGCTTCAAAGCGAACTTAATGTAGATGCAGGAAACAACAATCGCAATGACGGAGCCGACGATGCCGAGCACGGGAGCTGCGGTCATGGAGACGCCGCAGCCGTTAGCAGCGTTAATCCACGCGATGGCGGGAACGCCCGGGATCATGGCCATCGTGAACGAGCAGGCGGCCAGGGACCACGCTGCGCAGAACAGATGCCAGGGAATGTTGCATTCCTTGAAGATCGGGCGAGCAAGCGGGATGAGGGCGAACATCGCCACGAACATCGAGATGCCGGCATAGGTAAGAATCGCGCCGACAGCGGCAATCGCCAGAAGAACCAGGTACGGGCTCTTCGTGCCGACCTTGCCCACGATCGCCTGCGCGATGGACTTCGCTGCACCCGACTTGTCGATGTACTCGCCCAGAATGGCCGCGCCCACGAAGATGAGCAGGTTCTTCTGAACGAAGCTTGCGAGGCCCGTCACATACGACGACTTCGCGCCGAGCATCGCATCGGCGATACCCATGCCGTTCGTAACCGCGATGATGACGGCAGTCACGACGGAGGTGATAAGAACATTCCAGCCTTTCATGGCTGCAATGACGAAGAAGACGAGACCGACGATGATGCCGATAACTCCAATCCACTCCATGTTGCTTTCCCCTTTCGTAAAGCAGGTTGATTATCTGCAATGCCGCTGCAGTCAAGCCCGACCGATGGCGGCGGCAAGGCTCAAACGCAGCGACGTGCATTCAAAACTGACGGCCTATTCCGCGGGCGACTTTCGAAGCCCGCGGAATCCCCTTCTCGCCTAGGCCATGTCGTTGCGCGTTGCGCGCATGAGATCGATGACCGAATCGTGCTTCATCTGCAGCTCGTTGCGGCGGATGGTGCCCTCATCGAAGGTTTTCAGGTCCTCGGCGCTCTCGAACATCGTGCCCAAGTCGCCGCGCTGCTGGTTGAGCCTGATCGCCTCATCGGCGTCGTAAGGCAGAAGCGGCGTCTTCTCGCGCGGGTTCCAGATGATATAGGAAGGCTTCGTGGCCTCAGGAGCGGGCATGCCCGCGCAATAGCGCACATCGCCGTACTTCTCGACAAGCTCGTCAATCGGACCGAAATCGAAGGCGCGAAGCGGGCAGCTTTGGGTGCACGCGGGCTGCTTTCCCTCGGCGAGGCGGTCGATGCACATGTCGCACTTGCTCATCTTGCACGTGGGCTCGTCGGACGCGAAACGGGGCGCACCATAGGGGCACGCGCTGTAGCACTTGCGGCAACCAGTGCATTTATCCTGGTCAACCAAGACAGCACCGAACTCGTCCTCCTTATAGATCGCTCCCGACTCGCACACTTTCAGGCACGCCGGGTCCTCGCAGTGAGCGCAGGGGAATGCGAGCGAGTGCAGGCGGATGTTCGGGAACGTTCCCTCTTCCCATTCGTACACCGTCATGAACTTCTCGGCACCCGGCTCGATGCCGTGCCAATCCTTGCAAGCGATGCTGCAGGCCTGGCAGGCGTAGCAGCGGTTCATATCGAACATGAATCCATACTGGGTCATCGTCTTATTCCTTCCCCTCACCGAGCGTGCGGCGGAAGTCCAGCGCCGCCTTCGCACCGCGCATGCCGCCGCGTTCGGCCTCGTTGCCGAAGCCCTCCGCATCGCCATCGCGGACTTTCTCGACCTCGACGAGGCCGGCAATGATGAGCGCGCCCAGGATGTGCGGCAGATGCCCGTCGTCGAGCAGGATGTTCGGGGTACCGCGAAGGTCCTCGCCGAACTTGTTGCGCTCGGCCGGCGTGCCATCGGTCTGGAACCAGGCGCCATGGTGCACGGCTGCCGTGCCCGGCATCATACGGTTCGTGACATAGGCGGTAAGCTCGACTTCGCCGCGATCGGAATACACGCGGCAGATATCGCCGTCTTTGATGCCGCGCGCCTGGGCATCGACACCTGAAATCCACACAGCATGGCGATAGCAGTCCTCGCGCATGAGCGGGTTGTTGTCGTTGGAAGAATGCTGGCGGTAAATCGAGACGGGCGACACCATCGAAAGCGGGTAATCCTTCACCTTCGGGTTGTAGAAGCCGTCGTTGGAGGCCGATCCGATGTCGCCCTCCACGTAGCTCGGGCTCCACACCGGCATCGGGTCGATCTTGCCACGCCAGCGGGATTCGGTCATGTCGTGAGTCTTCACGTAGTTCGACACGAACTCGATCTTGCCGGTCGGGGTGCCAAACGGGCTTTCGCCGCGCTCCATCATCGACTTGAACGGGTAGTACGGCACATCGATTTCCGTGCGCACAACCGGGTTCGCATTGAACTCTTCCCAGGTCGGGCGCTTTTCGTAACCGAGATACGCCATAACGGTCTCGTTGTTCGCCCAGTTCTCGAAGGCCTCCTTATAGACCGCCTCCTGCGCGTCAACCCAGTGCTCGGCGTCGACGTCGAGCATGCGGGGATTGTATTTGTCGGCCACGCCCAAGCGCTTGGCAATCTCCGTCCAGACCCATTCCTTCGAGCGGACTTCGCCCGGGAACTCCAGACCGCGTGCGCAGAACGTGAAGTAGTTGCGCATGCCGTTCGGGCCCGATACGAAGCGCTGATGCCCGTACATGTACTCGTCCATGCCCTCGAACTGCCAGATGGGAGCAGGCAAGATGATGTCGCACAGCTCGGCGGTAGGCTGGTTCAAATGCCACTGGAAGCCCCAGTTGAACTCGGTTGCAGCCATGCCCGCGAAGCGCTTGTTCACGTTGGAATGGTTGTTGCCGTAGTTGTTCTCGAAGATAATCATCTGGATGTTCGGCAGCGGGCAATCATTGTTCGGCGAACCGATGCGATGACGGAACTCGGACTCGCTCATGCGGCCTTCCCAGTAATCCTTCTGGCAAGCGAGAATCTCGGTGAGGCAGTTGTTGTTGAAGAGCACCGGCACCTTGTAATCGCCCGGATCGCGATGCCAATCGGCGCGCGGGGCGGGAACACGGCCCGGCGTGGGCAGGCATGCGCCCGTCTGGCAGCCGCCAGCGCACGCGATGTTACCTGTCATGGCCTGGAGCAGCATGGAAGCCGCAGCAGAATAGTCGCCCATGTGACGCTTTGCGCAGGAGTAGAAGTACTGCAGATGAACCGGCTTAGTAGTACCGTACAGGCGAGCAAACTCGCGAATGGTCTCAGCGGGAACGGCGCAGATGGGAGCGGCCCACTCAGGCGTCTTCTTGATGCCGTCGGCACCCTCGCCCATGCAGTAGGCGCGCCACTCCTCAAAGCCGGCCTTGTCGACCCATTCGTTCACAAACTCATGGTCGATCAGATCCTCCTCGTAGAGCACCTGGGCGACCGCGAGCATCATCGCGAGGTCGGTGCCGGGGCGGATGGGAATCCACTGGTCGGCAAGGATTTCGGCCGACTGCGTATAGCGCGGATCGATGACGATCGTCTTGCAGCCGTACTCATGGGCGAGCTGCATGTAGTAGGAAGTCGGACCGAACCACGCCACGACCGGGTCCATTCCCCACATGATGAAGAGTTTGGAATTGAAGATATCGGACGCCTCGAAACCAGGAAGCGCCTCAGAGAGCCCCTTCGCGGTCTTGGAGAGGTCGACGCCCAGATGCAGCATCTCACCTGCGGCGTGACCCGACGTGGAGTGCTCGCCCCAAGCGCCGAAACCTGCCTCCCACCAGGGTGCAAGCGGGAAGCCGTTCTTCTCGAAGCTGGGGTACTGCGAATGGAAGATTCCGTAGGGGCCGTACTTCTCCTTGATTTCCTTCAGCTTGTCGGCAATCGTGTCGAGCGCCTCTTCCCAGGAAATCTGCACGAAGTAGCCCTTGCCGGGGCCCTTTTCACCCACGCGTTTCATCGGGTGGAGGAGGCGCGTTTCGGCCTCAATCTCCTTCTTCCACGAGTGACCCATCGCGCACGGGCGCATCTGGACATTACCCTTCCAGATGTTCTCCCAGCCGCAATCTTCACGGCTGTCGTTGGCGTTCACCGAGTCGTCAGGCTCGACGGCGATGAGCTTGTTGTCCTTCACGTGGCATTTCAGGATGCATGCCGAGTCCCAGCACCCGTTTGCGGGGCACGAAGTGTAGAAGATCCGCTCCCCTTCGCGTCGCTTTCGGCTTGCATCGATGATTGCTTGTTTGTCCACCGATTCCTCCTCATGCTTTGGCGCCGCGTTTTGCCAGGATGGAAGATGCAGGATCGCGCTTCCCCCCGGTTGCGCAGCTGTTCGATTCGCCCTCGTCTTATTGCCGCAATTGCTCCAGAAAAGAGCCTGTCAGCGGTATTTATTTGGCGATGACTGGCAGGATAGCCACCGTTTGGGGCTTGCGAAAGAGAGGCGAGCGGAATCGTGGAAGCGATTCCTTTCCGCTGCCGTAAAGGATTTTTTGCATGGAAAGAGTGCTATACAGCCGCTGATTACCGCAGTTGACAGCAGAGAAGAGTTAGCTTCGTTTACTTGAGTGAGGAGCTATAAAGAAAATGCCCCCAATTGGAGGCATTTAAAGATTACGGGGCAACGCGCGCGACGCTACTCGTCCGACTGGAAATAACCGTCCGGGATGTTCTCTCTAATGAAGTCCATGAACTCTATCGCCAAAGGAGCGATGGCCCGTTCCGAATGCCACGCAAGGTCGACAGGATAGCGCATAGAGTCGGTGTCGACCTCGAACCAGATGACACCTGGCTCATGGCGATAGCGCCGAGCAATGCAACGGGGAACGCTGGCCCAGCCCAAGCCGGCGCGCACGCCGTTCATCATGGCCTCATGGGTATCGAAACGCGCAACCATATTGTGGTCACGAAGGGAAATGCCATAGCGATCTCGGAAATGGCGGTTGCCCACCATATGGCGGCCAGAGTTCCACTCGTAAATAACCATGGGCCATTCGAGCAGCGTCTTCACCTTCACCGGCTGAGGCACCGAATTATAAGGCGGCTTGTCGGGTGCACAGAAAATGAGCTGCGAGAAGCCTAGGGTTTCACTCGATATGCCGTCTTCGATCGACTCGTTTTCCAGAATAGCGAAATCGAGATCGCCGTCTTTGAGCTTCTTCATAAGCCCAGGCTCGTAACCAGCGTCGAGATGGACAAGGGCATCGGGGTGAAGGTCGTGGAACTTCTTCACGAGAGCGGGGAGAAGCGTCACGCCATCGGCCAAGCTCATACCTACCTCAATCGTCGAATCGAAATTCTCGTCGACCGCCGCAAGCTCCGCAGCCAGCAAATTTTCGAGCGACGTCATCTTCCGCGCGAACTTCGTGACGATAACGCCCGCAGGAGTCGGCACCACACCAGTCGAAGTGCGCTCGTAGAGCTTCATCCCAAAACGCGATTCTATGTTCGCGATTTTCTGCGAGAGGCCGGGCCTTGACATGTAGAGCTTCTCGGCAGCTTGCGAGAGGCTCTTCGTCTCGGCGACCGTGACCAGTACCTCAATATCGTCCAATTGCATTTGATCCCCCCTTGATGTCAAGAAAACTATGCAATCACGGCTTGTTTTCCTGATCAAAACATCCCCCGATGTAATAAAGAGTCTACACCCATTTTCAGGTTTCTCAGCCACCCGAGAAAGAATCAACGAAGCCGCACTTTCTCGTTTTCGCGCGCAATCGGCCGTTTGGCTGTTGCAGGGACCAGCCCCTCGTGCCACCATAGGAGCGAAATTGGAACAGGAGCAACCATGGATTATCTGAAAAACCTCGAAATCGACCCCACTGCGCACATCGCACCTTCCGCCACGGTGATCGGCGATGTGAAGGTCGGCGCCGAGTGCACCGTTTTGCAAGGAGCCACCATTCGCGGCGACTTCGGCGGCCGCATCGAAATCGGAAAGCAGACCAACATTCAAGAAAACTGCTGCATCCATGTGAACCACGACGAGGTCACGCGCATCGGCGACAAGGTGACCATCGGGCATGGGGCGATCGTCCACGGCTGCGACGTCGGCGAGGGCACGCTGATCGGCATGGGAGCAACCGTGATCGACCGCGCCAAAATCGGCTCGCATTGCCTTGTGGGAGCGGGCGCACTCGTGACCGGCACGGCGAACATCCCCGACAGATCGTTGGTGATAGGCTCGCCCGCGCGCGCCGTGCGCCCCCTCACCGAGAAGGAGCTCGCCGAGCTCGAAAGTGCGTGGAAGGAATACTGCGAAATCGGCACCGACATGGAGCGCCAGGGGCTGCTTTTGCCCGGAAGCGCGTACAGCCCCCTGCCGCGCTCCGCAGCTTTCCAATAGAAACGAGCGGAGAATCGTGAGTGCCGCTAGCACACGCGATTGACGAGTTCTTCCCCCGCTGCAAGCCGGGCGATGTTTTCCCAAATCGTTCGGTGCGCCCGATAGAACATGCCCTCCGCGACGCCACCCACATGGGGCGAGAAGACGACGCGCGCCGCCGCCTCGGTCGAAAGGTTCACGAGGGGGTTGTCGAGCGTCACCGGCTCGGGCGTGAGCGTATCGAGCCCCGCGGCCGCGATGCTTCCCTCTTCGAGCGCCGCAACAAGCGCTTCCTGATCAACAATGTCGCCGCGCGCTGTATTGATAAGCACACCATCGGAGCGCATCTTCGCAAGGAACGCCCCATCGACCATGCCGCGCGTCTCGACGGTCACGGGAACGTGCAGGCTTACGATGTCGCAGGTGGCAAGCAGGTCATCGAGGTTTGCGAAGTGAACGCCCAGCTCGTTCTCGAGACCCTCGTCGAGCGGATGGCGCTTGTTGTAGAGCATCTTGCAGCCCCAGGGACGAAGGTAGCGTGCAGTCGCCTGGCCGATCGCGCCGAAGCCCACAAACCCGACCGTGCAATCCCCCAGCTCGCGAAAGCCCTCCACCATCATGCGCTCCTTAAGAGCGATTTGACGACCCTCGCGAACCGCCCTGTCGCCTTCGAGCGCGCGCCTCAAGCACATGAGCATGAGCATGACAGCCTGCTCGGCAACGGTCCCCGCGTTCACGCCCGCGCAATTGCACACGGCAATGCCCCGAGCGCGCGCCGCCTCCACGTCGATCGCGTTGAAGGCAACCCCCTCCGAATGGATGAGCTTGAGATTCGGCATAGCTTCGATAAGCCGCACATCAACAGGGCTTATGGCATCGGCGACGATGACATCAGCATCGGGCGCAGCAGCAAGCAAATCGTCGTTCGAGGCGCCCCGTTCGGCGCATACGAGCCCGGCGTCGCGCGTAATCGGCAGGTCAGGCAGATACTTGCGCGTGCGCGCCTCACTCCCAACAGTCAGAACCAACATGTAAATTCCCTTTCAACCATCACGGCAAGCCGCTACAGCAAGCCCATCCACTGCCAATACGGCACGCAGACCACAAGCCCCGCAAGACAGGTTGCGAGATAGACACCGCAGTACTTGGCAAGTTCGGAATGCTTCGCCATCTTACCATCGACCGCGTAGAACGCAGCGAGGTAAATCGGGCTTTGATATTTCGCGAACCAAGCGATGACGAGCGCATATGCCGAAAAACCGAGCACCCACGGGTTCACGCCCACGCTCGCCGCCATCGGCACGAGAAACGCCATGAGCAGATTGAGGTACGCTACCTCGGAAACGATGAGGAACCGAAGCACTACTGTGATCACGCCGATCCCGAGCACGAGAAGGTACGGATTGCCCGCAAGCGCCTGGAAAGCAGGGCCGCATGTCTGCATGACCCAATCGTTGAGTCCCGCCTCGGCGAACACCGAACCCAACCCGAGCGCGATGCCGATGAAGAGAAGCGATGTCCAGTTCACACCCGACTTGAACGCAGGGACGTCGATCACCTTCAGCACGAACATGAAAACGAGTGCCGCAAGACCGACCGCCATGGCGGAGATGTGGTGGAACGGCTCGGGTGCCCACAAGACGACCGTCACCAAGATGATGGCGAGCATGCGCTTCTCCACCACCGAAAGCGGCCCCAGGCCATCGGGAATCGACTGGTTGTCGTTCAAGTCCGTCCCTCCGCGCGAGGGCTCGGCAACAGAGCTCTCTGCTTCATCCTGCTTGGAGTCGGCGCATTCGGCGGCGCCCACAAAGCGAGTTCCGCAGCGCAGCGAGGACTGTTTGAGCGACTGGGCGTTGCCGGGTGCGCCGACGGTGTCAGAAGGAGAATCTTCGACAGCATCGCAAGCAGATGCTTCCCCTCGCCCGTACATCCCCATAATCGAGAAGTAGTTCAGCGCAAGCACGACCACCAACCACGGCAGCGCCGCCACAAACCACGACGCCATGTTGAATTGCTCCTGCACATCGGCAGGCAGCGTCGCCATGAGCGCATAACCAGTAACGGAGGCGGAAACAATCGTCGGCGCAACCGTGCGGATGCCCACGAGCATCGCCGCAAACAGCCCAGTCGCACGCTTCCCCTGGCGCTCATATCCCAGCTCGTCCCCGATGCTCATGGCAAGCGGGGCGAGCATGGCGCCTTTGACGGCAAGGCTTGGGATCAAGGGGCCGAGAACCGTGCCCGTGACAAGTTGAGCGATGACCTGGCATCGGAACGTACGCGGGAACTTGCGCACAATCGCCAGCGCGATGCGCCTCATAAGACCGCTCGTCTTCATGCCGACTCCCAGCGTGAAGGCCGAGAGCAAAAGCCACCAGGTAGACGACGCGAACGTCGAGAACGTCGCGCTAACGGAGATACCGGCGACCACAACGAAGAGCACCGCCATAATCACCGCGGTAACAAACTCGGGCAGAACGCCGGTAATCCACCACACGATAGCCATGATGAGGATACCGAGCACCGCCGTTGCCTGATAGGACAGTCCCGGAATCGGGCAGGTCGCGATAAGGAGCGCCGCCACAAGCGCACCCGCCGCAGCACATCCCAGCTTGATCCTTCGCTTCGCTTCCTCTTTCACCAGCACACGCCTTCCCTCGCAATTGACGCGGTCAATCATACTCCCAAACGAAAACGGCGACGCGATTCTCTTCACGCCGCCGCCTGGTTATCTCGATTGGGAACGCATATCGGAACGCACCTTAGAGCACCGCCTCCTCGACGATGCCCTCGATAAGCCGGCAGAACTTCGGCTCTGCTTCTTTGGCGACCTCGAACACCTCCACATCGCTCGGGGAAGCGCCCTCGACCCCGCACGCCATGTTCGACACGAGCGAGATGCCGAGCACGCGCATGCCCACATGGCGAGCTGCGATGACCTCCTCGCACACGCTCATGGCAACCGTGTCGGCACCCCAGGCGCGAAACGCGCGGATTTCGGCGGGAGTCTCGAAGCTCGGGCCCAAAAGCCCCAGGTAAACGCCCTCTTGGACCGCGACACCACGCTCGAGCGCAACCCTGTGAGCCACAGCGCGCAGCTCAGGGTCGTAGGCATCCTTCATCGAGAAGAAGCGAAACGCGATGCCGTCGGGCTCAGTGCCGACGATCGGGTTTCGCCCGGTGAAGTTGATATGGTCGCTCATGATGCAAAACTCACCGGGGGCATAGGACTCGTTGATGGCGCCTGCCGCGTTTGTCGTGATGAGCGCGCGCACGCCCAGAAGATGCATAAGCCAAATGGGGAACGCGACCTCCTGCGGCGAATTCCCCTCGTATCCGTGCAGGCGGCCCTGCATGGCGAGCACCGTCTTCCCGCCAAGCTCGCCACATACGAAGCGACCCTTGTGACCCGTCGCCGTGCTGCGCTTCATATGGGGAATCTCGCCGAACGGGACGATGATGGCATCCTCAATCTGCTCGGCCAGGGGGCCGAGGCCCGAGCCGAGCACAATGCCGACCGCGGGCTTGCGATTGCCGAGGCGCTCCCGCAGGACGCCAGCCGCTTCTTCGAGGTTCGCTTTGAGCACGTTATCAGCAGACATGTACGCTCCTCACCATAGTAGACATAGTCGAATAGCGCTATTCTACCGCAAAGGGAGCGACCGCCGAAGCTCGCGTTGCGCGAGGTGCTAGCACTCCGGCTTTCGCGCCGTGAGAACGCGCGGCCTGCCAGCGAGGTCGGCGACGATGCGCACATCGACGAAGCCCGCCGCACGCGCAAGCGATGCCGCTTCGTCAAGGCAGGTCTCGTGCAGCTCGAACGCGCAGCCGCCGCCGGGACGCAACGCCTGCCGGCACCATTCAATCTCGCGGCGGAACACATCGAGCCCATCAGCGCCCCCTTCAAGGGCAAGCGCGGGCTCGAAGGCCGCAACCTCCTCGGGAATTTCTGCCATAACGGCGGTGGGAACGTAAGGCGGGTTGGAAACAACCAGGTGAAGCTTGCCGATTGCCGCCTCGGGAACGCCCGCCGCAAGGTCGCATTCGACGACGCGCACGCGGTCGGCAAGCCCGAGCGCGCCCGCGTTCTCGCCCGCGAGCGCAACGGCGTCAGGCGAGATGTCCGTAGCGACGACGCGCGCGTCGGGACGCTCATGGGCTATCGAGCAAGCGATACAACCACTCCCCGTGCACAAATCGGCCACGAAAAGCGTCTCGGCGCCAGAATCACCCGAGGCTTCCGCGCCCTCCGAAGAGAAGCCACCCGCCTCCTCAAGCGCACTTGCTACCTGGGAAAACGCATCAGAGCCATCGCCTGATTCCCCGACAGCGGCCTCCGCCGCGCGCAGAAGATCGCCCTCCCAGGCACCGATTTGCGAGTCGCGCGCCACGCGGCGGCCTGCGGGAGGCAAAAGCGAGAGCGCCTCACTCACAAGCACTTCAGTCTCGGGACGCGGGATGAGCACGCCCGGGCGCACCTTCACCTGGATGTGCCGGAAAGCCGCGTACCCGGTGATGTATTGCAGCGGCTCACCAGCCCCGCGGCGCGACACGTAACCGCGAAGGATATCGCGCTCCTCCATCGAGAGGGGCCTCTCGAAATTGACGTAGAGCTCAACACGACGCAGGCCCGTAGCCTCGGCAAGAAGCCATTCCGCCGACAGACGCGGATTCTCGTCGCCCTTGCGCGCAAGATACCCCTGCGTCCATTCGAGCGCAGCTTTAATCGTCCACACGTCATCCGTCATAGGGAAACAACCCCTTCCAAAGGCACACGATGGTTGATGCCCCTGCGCTCGGCTTCGCCGTGCTCGGGGTTGAAAAGCCCACTGGGCTTTTCAATTGTCCACACGTCATCCGCCATCGGGTAACATCCCCTTCTCGCATCGCACTAGCTTGCAGTAAAACCAACAAGAAGGGCCCCTCCTTGAACTCGCAGGATGCAGGGGCAACGCGCACTCTTTTGGTACGCGAGCCCGCATCATCGTGCAAGCGCAAGGCCGGGACCCTTCGCAGCGTCACATTTCTCGTCGCACGTCAGAACAGCGAAACTAAACAGCTTCGGCGAGCTTGCGGGCGCGGTCTGCCGCCTGAAGTGCGGTGATAACATCGCCTAGCCCGTCGCCGTCGAGAACCGAGCTGTACGTGGAGTTGAAGCCAATGCGGTGGTCGGTCACGCGGTCCTGAGGAAGATTGTAGGTGCGAATCTTCTCGGAGCGGTCGCCCGAGCCGATCTGCGCGAGACGCTCGGCACCTTCGGCAGCCTGCTGCTCGGCAAGCATCTTCTCGTAGAGGCGTGCGCGAAGAACGGCCATCGCCGCAATCTTGTTCTGCAGCTGCGACTTCTGGTCCTGAGACTGCACGACAAGGCCGGTCGGCAGGTGCGTGATGCGCACGGCGGAATACGTCGTGTTCACGCCCTGCCCGCCGGGGCCGCTGGCGCAGAAGATGTCCACGCGCAGATCCGATTCCTTGATCTCGATTTCGATGTCGTCGCCCGCGTCGGGGATCACATCCACCGAGGCAAAGGAAGTGTGGCGGCGTCCCGAAGAGTCAAAGGGAGAAATACGGATGAGGCGGTGGATGCCGCGCTCCCCTTTGAGGAAGCCATATACGTTCTCGCCGGAAATACGCAGGCTCACGCTCTTGATCCCGGCTTCGTCGCCGGGCAGGAAGTCCAGCTCCTCTACGGAAAAACCGTGCGAGTCCGCCCAACGCAGGTACATGCGCTGGAGCATCTGCGCCCAGTCCTGCGCCTCCGTGCCGCCCGCGCCGGGGTGGATTTCGAGAATGGCGTCGGCGTGATCCTCTTCGGAAGAAAGGAGCAGGTTGGTTTCCGTTTCTTCGAGGAGTTCGGTGAGGCGCTCGATCTCCGCGCTCAACGACTCCAGCGCTTCGGCGGCATCTCCGCCTTCCTTGATTTCCGCGCCGCCGGAAAGCTCCTGCGCCATTTCCTGCCAGTCGAGCATGGAGGCATGGCAGTTCTTGAGCGTATCAAGACGGTCCAGTTCCGCTTCCAAACGGCTCTTCTCGCGCAGCACCGGGGTCAGCTTTTCCGGGGCGTTCCACGCGTCGGGCGCGGAGAGCTCTTTCTCTATTTCAGCGAGACGTGCGGACAGGGAAGGCTGGTCAAAGACGCCCCCAGAGCGTCTCGAACTGCGAGGACAACGCCGCGATGCGGCTTTTCAAATCAGCAAGCTGAAGCATTGGAAATCCTTGTCGTTCGGTTAGATGTGACGCCGGAACCGCGAAAGGACCGGCGTGAAAAACGTGAGAAAAAGAGCAAGCCCGGCCCACGGCAGCCACGGTTCCAGAGTGAAAAAGACGGATTTCTCCGTCAGCGGGACGACCGGGTGCGACAGGCTCTCGGCCTTGAACAGGCCGCTGCGGGCCACGACGGCCCCCGTCGGGTCCACGAAGGCGGAAATGCCGGTGTTCGTGGAACGGGCTATCCAGCGGCGCTGCTCCACAGCCCGCAGGATGCCGAGGGAAAGATGCTGCTCGGGAGCGGAGGACCGCCCGAACCATGCATCGTTGCTGATGTTCACCAGCAGCGTGGCCCCTTGGGCGACCTGCTTGCGGGCCAGCTCGGGAAAGATGGATTCATAACAAATGAGCACGCCCAGAACAAGCGGCCCCCGATCCGGCGAAAGCTGCGGCGTAGCGGGCAGGACCAGCGGCCCGGTGGACTCGCCGGGCAGGAACTCGCCCACGCCCTGCAGCAATGGCCGCAGGAACGGCAGATCGAGGAACGGCGGCACGTACTCCCCGAAGGGCACAAGATGTTCCTTGTCGTACCATCCTTCGCCCACCCCGTTCGGCGCTATAAGGTAAGCACGGTTGAAGGCGTCGACAACCCCGTCCCCGCGATTGCGGAACCCCGGCGCGCCGAACAGCAGGGCCACGCGGCGATCCCTCGCAAAGGCGCGGATCGCCGCCGAAAGTTCCGGCGCGGTCTGATAATCGAAGGGCATGGCCGTTTCAGGCCAGATCAATAGCTCGGGGCGCTCCGATTCCGGCACGGACAGGGATTCCGCGCTCAGGGAAAGATAACGCCTGACCGTAAGCCGCTGCATGGCCGGCTCCCACTTCACGTTCTGATCAAGGTTGCCCTGCTCCAAGGATACCCACAGCCCTCCTTGGCCGGAAGGCGCAAAAGAGAGGGAAAACACGCCGAAGGCAACAACCAGAAAGATGCCTGCAAGGGAACCGCCAAGGGCCGGAAGCCAGCGCTTCCGAAGCGCATGGGGGTGCCGCACACGGAGAATCCCTTCCACACAAAGGCAGGACAAGCCAGCCAGCAGGCCGCCGAGCATACGCACCGA
>OIWN01001512.1_pt1 | contig 18102 bp, 15 predicted proteins | sample 1587591 | NCBI WGS metagenome assembly OIWN01 (sample SAMEA3888901, study PRJEB22519) | human gut metagenome | biome: human gut; feature: human-associated habitat; material: faeces | place: Denmark | collected 2010 | reverse complement strand
TTATATCATAACCTTTTTTATTTATAATTTCAACTAATTCTTGAAATTTATTGTAATTAAATGTCGTTTGTGCTACAATACATACCTTTTTCCCAGATTCTGCCTGATATTTTTCTGCCTCTTCCGGGGTTGCGATCACAGCCGTATGCGGATCAAGCGACCAGCTTTTGATTCCTTGTACTTCCGGATGCTTTTCATTCCCGATAATTACGATCTGCGCCCCTTCGGCACTGTGTTTTTCCACAAGGCGGTGTATCTTTAACACAAACGGGCAGGTTGCGTCCACCAATGTATAGCCAAGTTCTTTTATTTTTTCAGATATGCCCTTTTCCACTCCGTGTGCACGGATGATGACCGTTCCGCCATGCGCCGCCCTCTCTTCGAGTTCTTCTACGCTCTCTAAAACAGTCACTCCTTTTTCTTCCAGATCATGCACCACCTCTTCATTGTGGATGATCGGACCAAATGTATAGATTGGCTGTCTCTCTGCGGCACTCATTTCCAGCTGCTCATACACGGTATCGACCGCGCGCTTTACGCCAAAGCAGAAACCTGCACTTTTTGCCAATGTTATCTTCATATTTTATGTTTCCTTATTTTGCCTCTGAATAAACCTGATAAATGGCATCTACCACTTCATCAATATTCATTTCCGAACTGTCAACCAAAACAGCATCCTCTGCCTGACGAAGCGGTGATGTTTCACGATGCATGTCACGGTAATCACGGTCAATAATATCTTTTTCGATCTCTGCAAGATCACAGCTTACTCCTTTTTCCGTCAGCTCATCGTATCTTCTCTTTGCCCGTGTCGCAGAACTTGCTGTCAGATAGATTTTGACCTGTGCGTCCGGAAGAACACACGTTCCAATATCTCTTCCATCCATGATGACATCTGCAGACTTTGCAAGCTGACGCTGGAGTTCCACTAGCTTTTTGCGGACCATCGGATAGACACTTGTGGAAGATGCCATATTTCCAACTTTCTCATTGCGGATCACACCATTTACATTCTCTCCATTTAAAAGTACCTGCTGTTCTCCGTTTGCATAAGTGATCGTGACATCCACGTCCGGGCATGCTGCCGCGATCGCATTTTCATCTTTTGCATCAATATTATGCTGTAAAAAATAATATGCCATCGCACGGTACATTGCTCCCGTGTCTACATAGATAAATCCAAGTTTTTTCGCCAGCCGCTTTGCGATCGTGCTCTTTCCTGCTCCTGCCGGTCCGTCAATTGCAATATTCATACTCATGTTTTATTCTCCTTTTACATTTTGCTGTGTTTTTTATTTTCTATTCTTTTGTCCATAACAATCCATAGATTTATAACGCTTTATCATCTGTTATCTTTCATCCGGCTGCGCCGCTGAGATTCCCGCAAGATAACCGGTGGACCATGCAATCTGTAAATTATAACCACCAGTCATCGCATCCAGGTCTAACACCTCTCCGCAAAAATATAAATGCGGCACCAGTTTTGATTCCATCGTAGACGGATTGACTTCTTTTACTTTCACGCCGCCCTTCGTGATGATCGCTTCGTTAAAATCACGGAGTCCACACAGTGTGACCGGGAATGCCTTGATCAGTCCGATAAAATGTCTGCGTTCCTCTTTGGTGATCTCATTGACCTTTTTCTCCGGATCGATTCCGCTAAGATCCAGCATGACCGGAATCATTTTAGCCGGGAAAAGCCCACCAATGGAGTTTTTGAACTGCTTGTTCTTCGCCTCATCAAACTCTCTTAACAGACGGTGATCTAACTGTTCTTCCGTAAGTGCCGGCTTTAAATCTATAAACATAGAAAGTTCTCCGGCCGTAAGAGACGGTTTGATAGCTGCACTCGCCGATAAAAGCAGCGGCCCGCTGACACCAAAGTGTGTAAACAGCATCTCGCCAAACTCCTGATACAGCAGTTTTTTTTCATTTAAAATGCGTACTTCCACATTTTTTAATGAAAGTCCCTGCATCTGCCGGACATAGTCTTCTTTTGCGAGAAACGGTACCAGTGACGGCCGGATGTCCGTGACGGTATGTCCTGCTTCTTTTGCAAAACGGTAACCATCCCCTGTAGAGCCGGTCGTCTGATAGGAAAATCCGCCTGTCGCAATGATTACTGCATCTGCCGGCATTGTGGTTCCATCTGTCAGCTTTACGCCTGTGACAATGTTTTCCGGTGCATCTTCTCCGGATGATTCCATAAGCAGACTTTGTACCTGTGTATGCAGCATTACTTTTACTTTTTTCTCTTTCAGCACTTTCTGCAATGTTGCGATCACATCCGAGGAATGATCCGAAACAGGAAATACCCGGTTGCCACGCTCTATTTTTGTCCTCAGTCCGTTTCTCTCAAAAAAATCAATGACTCTTTGATTGTCATACGAATAAAAGGCGCTATATAAGAACTTTGCATTGGTCATAACATTTGCAAAGAGATTATCCATATCTCCCGCATTGGTAATATTGCATCGTCCCTTTCCGGTAATGAAAAGTTTTTTCCCAAGTTTTTCATTCTTTTCAAGCAGAATAACCTGACTGCCGGTTTCCGCTGCGGCGATCGCAGCAAACATTCCAGCCGGTCCCCCGCCTATTACAATGATTTTATTCATGAAAATCGCTGTCTCCTATTTTTGCATAACGCATTTTTATGGAATCGTCAATCGCATTGATCTCATCATTTTCATAGACCTGATACTCATCCCAGATTCCTTCTAACATTTCTAATGTCTTCGCAACATCTCTCTGTTTTTTCATACAGAGTGCCACGATCAGGGCATTGATCACGCTGAGTGGTGCAACCAGTGAATCCACAATAGACGCCATATCACTGTCTGCGATCAGATTACAGGACGAATACAAATTCATCGGTGAATGCACACTGTCTGTTAATGTAATCACTTTTGCACTGCGGTTGTTGGCAAACTCCATAGCCTTTAACGTCCGCATGGAATATCTCGGAAAACTGATTCCGATAATTACATCTTCCTTACCAATACGAACCATTTGTTCAAAAATTTCACTGGAACTGCTCGTCTGTATCAGACGTACATTTTCAAACATCAAAGTAAAATAAAATGCCATAAACGACGCAAGCGGCGCACAGCTTCTGATTCCAATAATATAAATATGTTTCGCATTCAAAATGGTATCTACTGCCATCTCAAATGCTGCCTGATCTATTTTTTCCAATGTGCTGTTGATTTTTTCCGCATCTGACTTTAAAACAGATTCTAAAATTTTTGACTGGCTGATCCTGCCATAAGTAACTTCCATACGCTGAATGGAGTTTAATTTGTTGCGTACCAGTTCTTCTAAGGCACTCTGAAATTCAGGATATCCCCGGTATCCAAGATGCATGGCAAAGCGCACAACCGTGGATTCGCTGACTCCGACCACCTCACCTAATTTTGCCGCCGTCAAAAATACTGCCTTATCATAGTTATCTGTGATATAGGTGGCAAGCAGTTTCTGTCCCTTGCTCAATTTACTGTATGACTCGTTGATCCGATTACTCAAATCATTCTTACTGCCCATAACCCCTCGTTCCTGTCATTTTATGACACCGTCTGCAATTTATGATGTGCCTTTGCACACCAACATTTCTATTATATCAAAACTTTTCCTTTTTGTCAGCTTTGAATCATTTTCATTCTGTAAAATTCACCTTTTCGTGCCATCAGCTCCTCAAACGTACCATATTCCACACAATGTCCGTCCGCAAGAACGGCAATCTTATCTGCATCACGAATTGTTGACAGCCGGTGTGCCACAATAAATGTCGTCCTCCCCTTCGTCAGATTTTCCAAAGCTTCCTGTATCAGTTTTTCAGAAATACTGTCTAAAGCCGACGTAGCCTCATCGAGCACGATCACCTCCGGATCACGGATCAGTGCTCGCGCAATCGCAATGCGCTGTCTTTGTCCACCGGAAAGTTTTCCTCCATGTTCTCCTACCATGGTATCAACCCCATTTGGAAGGCTCTCCATCAGATCCGTAAGATTTGCCGCCTTTATGACACGTTCTAATTCTTCGTCCGAAACATGTTCGTTTCCGTAAGTAATGTTTTCACGTATAGTCCCTGAAAATAATATGGATGTCTGTGGTACAACGGCAAGATGTTTTCTGTATGTACGCAGATCTATTTTCCTCATATCATTACCATCTAAAAGGACCTTCCCTCCGTCCGCCAAATGAAAGCCGATCACAAGATTTAACACAGTCGATTTTCCTGCACCTGACTCCCCGACTAATGCGATCGTCTCCCCCTGTTTTACATGCAGGTTCAGGTGATTTAACACCGGTTTGTCACTGTTTTTATAATGAAAGGAAACATCTTCAAAATCAAATATGCCAGTTACGTCCTCTAACTGCTTTTTCCCCTCATTCTGCTCCACATCCTCTGAGAGGAGCACCTCACCAATGGAATTGACAGATTCAATGCCTTTCGCGATTGTCGGAAGCAATGTAACGATTGCAGACACCTGATTGACCACCGTTGCAAAATAACTCTGGTAAAGTGTGATATCTCCCGCCATAATGCGTCCACGCAACGCAAGATAGCCGGTAAATGCCAGACAGACGACCTGAAACACCTGGAATACCGCCCATCCGACTGAACCAAATAATGCCTGTACCAGATCCAGTTTATATCCCTTTTCCGCCACTGTAAAAAGCTGTCCGCTCATCTTATGTACTTCTTCGTCCTCCAATGCGTGTGCCCTTGTCACCGGGACAAGTTCCACCATTTCCATCACACGCGCAGATGTTTCTTCCATTTCTTTTCGAAATTCCGTATTTCTTTTTTTCATGACCGAGCGGAACGAAACCATCGTGATTGCCGCAACCGGAGTTGTCAACAGAAAAAATACAAAAACGATCTTACTTTTTGATGCTGTGACCACCAGCGCAACCCCGATATTCAGTGCAATATTTAAAATGCTTAAGAACATCTGTGTGGAAAGTGTCTCCACCGCCTCCACATCACGCATAATCTTAGACTGCAGCCTTCCAGACTGTGTCTCCACATGGTAGGCGATCGACAACTGCTGAAGTTTCCGGATCAATGCCTTACGAAGTCCTGTTTCTGCGTAACGTGTTGCAAGGCTTTTATATGATGTATACAGATAATTCATTGGTATATTAAGTGCGATCAAACCAATCTCAAGGGCTGCACTGATCCAGATATTTCTCACGGTATCAGGATTCTTCTGTGTCACATCATTGATGATATTTGCAGTTATGATTGGAAGTACCCACACACATGCATGCTTTATAAAAAAACAGATAACTGCCATAACAAATTTATGATAATTTCCTTTGTACAGTGCTATCAGAATCCGTATCGGATGACCTTTATATCTGCGATAACTTTCTATAAACCAGTTTTCTGTATCTATGCCATTTTTCGGCGACGTTTTCCATTCAAAATTTTCCATTTTCTTATATCCTTTATCATTTATAGGATGATTCTAATTCTTTTCTTTGTAAAAAGCAATATTTCAGCAAAACAAAAAATGCCACAGCAGCATCCTAAAATACTGCCGTGGCATTTCATCAATCATATTCTAATTATACCGGATATGCACCATTCTTTGTATCTGCAATTGTTGCATCTACTTTTTTCTGCTGTGCTTCACGGTATTTGAAGAACTCAGTTGCAACCTGTGGGAACAATGCGTAAGATAATACATCTTCATCCTGCTGTTTCCACTGTTTCATCTCAGCTTCAATCTTGTCAAGCTCTGGCTCTAACAGATCTGCCGGACGACAGGTAATTGCATTCTTCTTCTCATCGCCTAATACTTTGTCAACAACTTCCGGATTGAACGGTTTTACAGTCTGACCGTATTTTCCAAGGAGAACATCTTTCGTCTCTTTGGTCGCTACTTTGTAACGCTCACCCATTAATACGTTGAATACAGCCTGTGTACCAACGATCTGTGAGGAAGGTGTAACAAGCGGCGGCTCACCAAGATCTTTACGAACACGCGGTACTTCTGCAAGTACTTCCTCGTATTTGTCCTCTTTCCCCTGCTCTTTTAACTGGGAGATCAGGTTGGATAACATACCACCCGGTACCTGATATAATAAAGTCTTGATGTTTACACCTAATACTTTCGGGTTCATCAGACCACTCTCTAATGCTTCCTCTCTCATCGGACGGAAGTAATCAGCGATCTCAGCAAGTTTGTTCTGGTCTAAACCTGTATCAAACTCGGTTCCCTTGAATGCCTCTACCATAACTTCAGTAGCCGGCTGGGATGTTCCAAGTGCAAATGGAGACATTGCTGTATCAATGATATCGCATCCTGCCTCAACTGCTTTCATGTATGTCATGGAAGCAACACCGGATGTATAGTGTGTATGTAACTCTAACGGGATATCGATCACATCTTTGATCGCACGAACCAGTTCGTCTGCTTTCTGAGGAACTAAAAGTCCTGCCATATCTTTGATACATACAGAATCAGCTCCCATATCCTCTACTCTTTTTGCCATATCAGTCCAGTAATCTAAGGTATAAGCATCACCGAGTGTATAAGATAAAGCCACCTGTGCATGTCCTTTTTCTTTGTTACATGCGCTTACTGCTGTCTGAAGATTGCGAAGATCATTCAGACAGTCAAAAATACGGATGATATCAATTCCGTTTGCGATGGATTTCTGTACGAAATACTCTACTACATCATCAGCATATGGACGGTATCCTAAGATATTCTGTCCACGGAATAACATCTGTAATTTCGTATTTTTAAAACCATCTCTTAATTTACGAAGACGATCCCATGGATCCTCTTTTAAGAAACGAAGGGATGCATCGAAAGTAGCGCCTCCCCAGCACTCAACAGCATAGTATCCAACCTTGTCCATCTTATCTACGATTGGAAGCATCTGCTCTGTTGTCATTCTTGTTGCGATCAGAGACTGATGTGCATCACGCAGTACTGTCTCTGTTATTTTTAAAGGTTTTTTAACAACTTCAGCCATTTTTTCCTCCTTATACAGCGAACCTGTTTTTGTTCTGCTGTCTGATTAAATTCCAAAAATTGCCATAAATACACCAGCTGCTACTGCTGTACCGATAACGCCGGCAACGTTTGGTCCCATTGCATGCATAAGTAAAAAGTTCGTAGGATCTTCCTCTGCACCAACCTTCTGTGATACACGTGCAGCCATAGGAACTGCAGATACACCGGCAGAACCGATAAGAGGATTGATCTTGCCTTTGGTAATGAAGCAGAGTAATTTACCGAACAATACTCCGGCTGCTGTACCAAACATAAATGCGATGAGTCCAAGTGCAACGATCTTTAAAGTTGTTGCATTTAAGAATGCCTCAGCACTTGTGGATGCACCAACGGATGTACCAAGTAAGATAACTACGATATACATCAATGCATTAGATGCAGTCTCAGATAACTGACGAACCACACCACACTCACGGAACAGGTTACCAAGCATTAACATACCAACGAGCGGGGCTGTTGTCGGAAGGATCAGACATACAACAACGGTTACCACGATTGGGAATAAGATTTTCTCAAGTTTGGATACCGGACGTAAGTTCTGCATCTTGATCGCACGTTCTTTTTTCGTTGTAAATAACTTCATAATTGGCGGCTGAATGATCGGCACCAGTGCCATGTAAGAATATGCTGCTACAGCGATCGGTCCCATAAGACCGGACTGTCCAAGCTTTCCTGCAAGGAAAATGGAAGTAGGACCATCTGCACCACCGATGATAGAAACGGCTGCTGCTGCTTTATCATTGAATCCCATCAGGATTGCAAGGAAATATGCGCCGAAAATACCAAACTGTGCTGCTGCTCCTAAAAGGAAGCTGATCGGGTTTGCGATCAGAGGTCCAAAATCGGTCATCGCACCAACGCCAAGGAAAATAAGGGATGGCAGGATTGACCATTCATCTAAGGTATAAAAATAATGGAATAAACCACCGACACCGTTACTCATCTGTTCCGGAGTTGCAAAGATATCCGGATAAATATTTACCAGAAGCATACCAAATGCGATCGGAACGAGTAACAACGGTTCAAACCCTTTTGCAATAGCCAGATACAGGAAAATACATGCAACTAAGATCATTACGAAATTTCCCCATGTCAGGTTGAAAAAGGCAGTCTGATGAAGGAGGTTGCCCATTGTCTCAGTAAAATAACTCATTGTTATCCTCCTAAAATTAGTTGTTTAAAGTTGCCAGTAATGCACCTGCTTCTACCATATCACCAACGCTTACGTTGATGCTTGCTACAGTACCATCTTCGGTAGCAACAACCGGTGTCTCCATTTTCATGATTTCAAGAACTAAGATTGTGTCACCTTTCTTTACAGATGCACCTACAGAAGACTCGATCTTAAATACTTTTCCTGCTGCACCTGCTTCGATCTTTACGTTACCTGCGCCACCTGCCGGTGTTGCTGCCTTCGGAGCTGCTGCCGGAGCCGGAGCTGCTGCACGTCTCGGTGCTGCTGCCGGTGCACTTACAGCACCATTCTCTTCTACAGTAACATCATAAACATTTCCATTTACGGTAATTGTATAGCTTTTCATTGAATCATCCTCCTGTGATCATTACTTTTTTACGACATATATTTATTATAACTTGTCTGCTTCGCCTATCTTCTATGGATAGAACGTACTACGAATCCATCTGCTGATGTTCCTTCTGCTGCTGCGATTGCTGCAGAAATAACTGCAACCAGTTCTAAATCATCAGTAAGCTGGGATGTCTCCTCACGCTGCTCGATCTGTTCTACAACCGGATCTGCCACATCTTTCTTCGCACCAGCATTTGCTTTTTTGTTCTGTAAATACGGAATCACTTTAAAGCAGCTGATGATCAGACTGATCAGGATAAGAACTACAAATACGGTTCCCATTCCCATCAATGTATTCATACCGGCTTTTTCCATTTTCTCGCCAAGTGAATACACAAGATCTGCACTTGCATCTGTAAGTTCCGGTGCTTCTGTCTCGTAATTGTATTCATATACATAAGAAACAACTACATCTCTGTCTGAGAAATGTAAAACCTGGTCTGCAGTCACAGTCTTCTGTGCTTTTGTCACAGTAAGATCTCCAAGTCCCTGATAGGAACCCAGATCTGAAACTGTTTCACCCCAGGATGTCAGTAAGTGGGCAAATGCATCCATTCCGTTTGAGTCATAATATTCTGCACCACTCTGTATATCTTCATCTGAAAACGAAACAAGCGCAGATACTGTCTGCTCCATGTTATCCTGGATATCAGAATAACTCATACCAAAATAATCAACGCTCTTAGGATCCGTTCCACATGCTGTCATTGCCAGAACCATAAAGCAAAGACAAAGCATAAGAGATAATTTTTTCTTCATAACTTCACCTTTCTATTTTGTTCCATGTTTCTTGTCCGGTACACCTGCACATTTTGTGTATAATAATTCAAATGCATCTACAAGGTATTTTCTGGTGTCTGCCGGATCTAAAATAAGATCTACATAACCACGTCTTGCTGCAGTCATAACACTTGACTGTAATGCATCATATTCTTTTGCTTTTGCTGCGAGTTCATCTGCAGATGCATCTGCGTACATGATCTTTGCTGCAAGCTCGCCATCCATCATACCGATCTTTGCATCTTCCCATGCATATGTAAAGTCTGCTCCGATTGCTTTGGAGTTCATTGTCACATAAGCGCTTCCGATTGCATTTCCGGTGATCAGGTTTACTTTCGGGCAGGTTGCATCAGCGAATGCCATTGTCATGCGTGCAAGTGCTTTTGCAAGTCCTTTTTCTGCACAGACAGTAGCTGCATAACCTTTTACGTTTGTTAAAGACAATACCGGGATCTCGAACGCATCACAGAAGTTAACGAACTCTGCTGCCTTGTTGCATCCTCTTGCTGTCAGAGCTCCGGAGAACTCCTCTGCTTTTTTGCCCTCTTCATCGTAAACTTCTGAGCAGTTTGCAACAGCGCCGACTGTCATTCCGTTTAACTGGATAAATCCGGTTACCATATCTTTTGCATAGTTTTTCTTTGTTTCAAAGAATACATGTCCGTCTGAGATCTCACTTAATAAATATCTTGGATCGCCTTTCATGGCTGCCATGTTCTCACATGCACGGTTCAAATCATCCTGACACTCAGATGTGTATACATCTCCTTCATTATTTAAAGGAAGGACGCTTACTAACTCGCGGATCTCTGCAATGATCTCATCCTCTGTTCCAACAGCATCGATACAACCGTTTTTCTCACTCTGGAACTCTGCGGAAGAAGTATCGCATTTTTCAATACGGTTACCCTCGATCGCATTCGGGGAATTGATGAACATTTTTCCTTTGCTCTCCATAAATGCGAAATCAGATAATGCAGGAACTACTGCAAGTCCACCGCCACAGCTTCCGAAAATAGCGGAAATCTGCGGAACAACGCCGGATGCTGCAACCTCCTTTGCGTAGATCTCACCAAATCCGTTTAACGCATCCACAGATTCCTGTAAACGCATTCCGGCGCAATCGATAAATCCGATCACCGGTGCTCCCATTTTCATTGCCATGTCATATACGGCTGCAATCTTCTTTGCATGCATCTCTCCGATAGTACCGTTTAATACAGTTGCATTCTGGCTGTATACAAATACCAGATTGCCATCCACCAGACCATGTCCGGTAATTACACCATCGGACGGTGTATCTGTGTCTGCAAGATTAAAGTCTGTATTTCTTGCGGTTACGAGAGAACCGATTTCCATGAAACTGTTCTCATCGACTAACTTGGTAATACGCTGCATTGCCAAGCTATCATTACTACTATTCATCCTTTTTGCCCTCCATCTATAAAGTTTGTTACCACATCTTTTGACATGGTACATAGTGAATAATGTAAAAATATAACAAATTCCGCTAGGATAAATTATAGATGGTCAGTGACAAATTTTCAAGAGAATTGTTAATTTTTTGACAGTTTTTTTTTGCATACAAGGAATTTAGGGCTTTTACATTGGAAATAATTCTGCTGTTTTTTTTACACACCAGCAAAAATCGATTCTTTTTACCGTATTCTTCACTGTGACCACACGTTTTGCCAGAACCTCATCTCCCAGAAGGTATGTTATCTCACCGATAAAATCTCCTTCTGTTACCGGTGCATAAAGTTTCCGGGATAATTGATACTCTATGTGTACTTCCTGGTCTTTTTCAATCAATAGTTCCACATTTTCTTTCACCGGCGCAACTTCAAGTTCTGTTGTTACCTCTTCGCCGATCTTTGTGCCCTGTCCGTCCACCACCTGTACCGGAGCATATTCCCCTGCGTCCAGTTCAATCTCATCCAGACTTATTTTCCGGAACCGGGAAATTCCATACTGCATAAGTTTTTTTGTATCTGCCCACTTATATGTTTTATTATTCGGCCACCCGCAGGCAAGCAGTGCAACGATAAAAGTTCTGTCATCACGTTTTAATGCCCCGACATAACAATATCCCGCATTACCGGTAAAACCGGTCTTGCCTGACAATGCCCCGTCCATCATCTGCAAAAATGCATTATGATTACAGCAGGTGTAACTGTTTTTACCATCTATATCAGAAAACTGATACTGTCCTTCCCTTGTGATTGTAAGAAATTGCTCTGCCATTTCTGATGTTTTGATGCAGTACCGCATGATCAAAGAAAGATCTGCCGCTGTTGTGTGATGAAAGCCATTTTCATTTTTGGCATCCAGTCCGTTCGGTGTGATAAAATAACTGTCCTCACAGCCGATCTCCTCTGCTTTATCGTTCATAAGTTTTGCAAAATCACCCGTCGTGCCTGCAATGTGTTCTGCAATCGCCACAGCGCAGTCATTATAAGATTCCAACATCAGTCCGTACAGCAGATCTTTCAGATAAAACTTCTGCCCCTCCCGCATACCCAGATGAACTTTCGGCTGTGACGCTGCAAGCGTACTCACGGTCACTTCGCTGTCCAGGTCGCAGTTTTCCAGTGCAATGATACATGTCAGTATTTTGGTCGTACTGGCATTCGCCATCGCCTGGTGCCCGTTTTTTTCATACAGGATACGCCCGGAATCCGCATCCATAAGCACAGCTGCTTTTGCATACAGGGAATTTTGATCCGGCTTTTCTATCACTTTCTCCATCCGCACATTTTCTTTTTGATCAAAAGCCTCCACGATCTGTATCCCATATCCTGTTAAGATCACAGTGACAAGGATCCATGCCAGCAGTTTTTTCCACATACACCAGACTCCAAAAAAGCATTTCATCAATCCTTATGTATATAATACGCAAAAAATGCTCATTTTTTGTGAAAAAAAAGCATACGAAACCAGATCAGATATCCAGTTTCATATGCATTTCCGCTTCCGCTTCCTGTTTGAATTCTTCTACCTGGACCGGACTTAACACGGGAAGTTCATCGATTGACTGAACGCCAAAACTCCTTAAGAATTCCTCCGTTGTGCCAAAAAGCAGCGGGCGTCCCGGCGCATCCAGCCTTCCAAGTTCACATACCAGATTGTACTCCACCAGCTTGTTTACCGCATGATCGCAGGAAACACCTCTGATCTTTTCAATTTCCGCCTTTGTAATCGGCTGCTTGTAGGCAATGATCGAAAGGGTTTCAAGCAAAACGTCGGTAAGCACATGCTTTTTCGGCTGCTTTGCGATTTTCACCAGATATTCATACATTTCGCCCTTCGTACACATCTGATAAGAACCGTCCAGTTCCATGATCTTAACGCCGACGCCATCATCCTCATAGCGCTGCATCAGATGTTCTATGATCTTTTTTGTCCGTTCTGTATCAAGTTCCAGTGTTTTTGCTATACGCTCTAATTCCACAGACTCTCCCATTGTAAACAGGATCGCCTCAACGATTGCCTCATATTTTTTTTCTTCCATACCAACCCTCTATTCCGGTGTGTAAAAATTCCACACAGATCCCATTTCATTTCTGCTGTCACACAGCTAGGCCGCAATTTTTGATTCAATTTTTATATCATCAAACGTGTATTCCTGGGAAACAACGATCTTTCCCATCTTCATCAGCTCTAATATTGCCAGAAATGTCACAACCATTTCCATTTTCCCGGACTGTGCTTCTAAAAGACTCCGAAACGAAAAATGTCCGTGATGCAGACTGTATTCTTCCACATATGTCATCTTATCAGAAAGTGACACTTCCTCTTTCTCGATTCTTCCAAACTTCGAACGGACCGGATCGATCTTATCCGCCTGTTTCTTTATGATGGACTGAAAAATATCATTCAGCCTCGCAAGTGTTACCCCGGACATCAGTTCATTCACATCAACCGGTTCTTCATATGCAAGAACTTCGGGCGGGATTGTCGGTGCTTTAAACCATACTTTTTCCGCATCAATCTGACGATCCCTGAGTTCATATGCCATACATTTATACATTTTATATTCCAACAGCTGCTGCACAAGTTCCGCTCTCGGATCTTCTTCTTCATCATCCTCGCTTTCTTTTGCAGGGAGCAGCATTTTTGATTTGATATCAAGCAGTGTCGCCGCCATCACGAGAAATTCGCTCATCACATTTAAGTCCTGTCTGCGCATTTCGGCAATATATTCCATATACTGGTTTGTGATCTCCACGATTGGAATATCATATATATTGACTTTATTTTTTTCTAACAGATGTAAAAGCAGATCTAACGGTCCCTCAAACACCTGAAGTTTTACAGTTAATTCCATCTATGTCATACCCTCTCATTCCACAAATATTGATTTTACCGTGGATTCCCGCAAAATTCAAGATTTTTATGCATAATGTACATCCTTCGTATCTAAAATAAATTATAACAGAACCCTATGGAGGGCATATTCTTGAAATTCATGGTTTCCATTCTGCTCGGTCTCAATCTCCTTGTGCAGGGCACGGTACTTCCTGCATCTTCCTGTTTCATTCCGAATGTAACCGTCCCCCTGTCTCCTGCTGCCCAGACAGATACTGCACCTGCTGCAGACTTAAATATCTCCGCACCAAGCGCCATTTTGATGGAGGCTTTCACCGGTGCCGTCGTCTACGAAAAAAATTCCCACGAGGCAAGGCATCCGGCAAGTGTCACCAAGATTATGACGCTGCTTCTGATTTTTGATGCACTCTCATCCAAACAGATTTCCTTAGATGACACGGTGACCGTCTCCGAATATGCAGCAAGCATGGGCGGTTCCCAGGTGTTTTTAGAACCGGGTGAAACCCAGACAGTCGAAACGATGATCAAATGTATCAGTGTTGCGAGCGCCAATGACGCCTGTGTTGCCATGGCAGAACATGTTGCCGGTTCCGAATCAGAATTTGTCCGCATGATGAACGAACGCGCAAAAGGACTCGGTATGAATGACACCAATTTCGTCAACTGCTGTGGTTTAGATGCCGACGGACATATGACCAGCGCCAATGACATTGCACTGATGTCGCGCGAACTGATCACAAAATACCCGAAAATCCATGATTACTGCACAATCTGGATGGAAAATATCACCCACACTACCGCAAAAGGTTCCTCGGAGTTCGGTCTGACGAACACCAATAAGCTGATCAAACATTACCAGTATGCCACCGGCTTAAAAACCGGATTTACCAACACTGCCATGTACTGTATTTCCGCAACCGCCAAAAAAGATGATATGGAACTGATCGCCGTCATCATGGGGGCTCCTGATATCAAGTCACGCTCTGCGGATGCCACGACTCTTTTGAATTATGGGTTTGGGAAATGCAGGATTTACTGTGACAGCCACGAAGATAAGTTAGACGATCTCCCGGTTGAAAAAGGCCTTGCGGATTCTGTAGGCATCATTTACCAAAGACCTTTTCAATACATGACAACAGACGGAAGTGATCTTACCGGCATTACCAAAAGCATCGAACTGCCGGAAAATGTGACAGCACCAGTAAAAAAAGGAAACACTGCCGGGAAGGCGGTCTATTCTCTAAATGGAACGCCGATCGGCAGTGTCAATATTGTATATGCGGATACAGTCGATGCTGCAGATTATAAAGATTATTTTTGCCGCACCCTGTTATATTTTGTTCCTTAAAAATACAGAGTCCGGTGTATCACTGATTTGATGTCATGAAACATTCTGTTATTACATATCACTGATCTGATGGTGCGGAACATTTGTTCTCATATTATAACAACGGTGCAAACAGACGCATCAGGCTCTGAACCATACGTACCGGAAGTCTTCGTCTGCGGCAGAATGAAACATCCATCTCCTCCGACTCTTCAAATGTCCTGAGGCAGTCTTCCTTTACCTGCATGACTGCCTTAGACCGGTACATAAATACACCACATTCAAAGTGTAAAAACAGACTCCGGTAGTCAAGGTTTACACTGCCGACCGTCGCGATCTCATCGTCACAGACAAAACATTTTGCATGGATAAATCCCGGTGTATACTGAAAAATCTTCACACCATTCTTTAAAAGCGGTTCATAATAAGACTGTGTTAAAAGATATACTGCCTTTTTATCCGGCACACCCGGTGTCACGATCCTTACATCCACACCGCTCTTTGCTGCATTTGAGAGACAGATCAGCATTTCGTGATCGATGATCAGATATGGTGTAAAAATATACACATAGTTTTTCGCACGGTTTATGATATTCAGATAAATATTTTCTCCGACGTTTTCATTATCGAGCGGACTGTCACCATACGGCTGTACAAAGCCATCGGAGGTAAATTCTTTCTCCCTGTAAACAGACGGCAGGAATCTGCTGTAATCTTCCGTGGAACGGTTGATATAATTCCACATTTCCAGAAACATTGCCGTAAGGCTCCAGACTGCCTCTCCCTCAATCCGCACTCCGGTATCTTTCCAGTATCCAAACCTTTTGACTTTATTGATATATTCATCGGCAAGATTGATACCGCCTGTAAATCCAATATACCCATCCACCACAAAAATTTTACGGTGATCGCGGTTGTTCATCACCACAGAGATCAGTGGTTTAAACGGATTGAATGTCACACACGGGATCCCTCTCTCCTGCAGCTTTTTATAATATCCAAAAGAAATAGAATTGATGCTGCCGACATCATCATAGATAAAGCGCACATCCACTCCGGCCTTTGCCTTTTCCTCAAGAATATCAAGGATCGTATTGAACATATATCCTTCTTCAATGATAAAATACTCGAGGAATATAAAATGTTTTGCACCGCGCAGTGCCTCTAACATATCCGGGAACATTTCTTCCCCGCAGCTGTAATATTTTGTCTGCGTGTTCTGATATAATGGAAATCCCGCCCATTTATCAATATAAGATGACTGCAGATATGCTGACCGGCTTTCTTTTTCTAAGCCTTTCTCCACTGCGCTATCTCTCTGAAACAATGCTTCCACCTGACGGTTGACAGCATCCATTCTCTCTCTTGTATGTTTGGTCAGACCGGATCTTCCAAATAAGAAATATACCATAAGTCCAAAAATCGGCGACAATAAGATCAAAAACGTCCACGAGAGTTTATTCGCCGGATTTGTCCATTTATTGACGATTACAAGCACAACAATGATTGCTATCACTCGCACAAGCAAATTGACATACGTAAACTTGTAACTGAGCTGCCACAATACGACACACAGCCATAACACCTGTAAAATGATTGCCATGGCAACCACAAAAAATCTTCCAAATATGAGATGTAATATTTTCTTCATACAAATCTCCATTCTCCCTGCACGCTTTTCAATGAAAGCAACGTTTTCATCTGCATCACAAGTTTGTGCCACAGTACAAACATGTGCTTATTGTAATAATTTTCCTCTCAAAAGTCAACGCACGAGATGATCCACATGTATCATCCCCCATCCGATCCTGCCAAGCTGCGCACTTCTCGGATATGCTCTCTCATAAAGGCGCAGCTTCATTTCTGCCGGAGTAAATGATGGATACTTCTCAAATGCAAGGGCAAGCGCCCCTGAGACAACCGGTGCTGCCATGGAAGTTCCGCTTTTTACCTGATATCCGCTTTTATCCTTGCTGCAGCTTGTAATACCGGTTCCGGGTGCGAGGATTTCCGGCTTTACGATGCAGCATGCAGTCGGCCCCCTGCCGCTGTATCCGGTTTTTAAAACTTTTCTCCCACGGTCATAGGTATCATCATCACTGCTTCCGACCGTCAGTACTTTTCTTGAAATACCCGGAATCGTCACCGTATTTTCTTTTGGTCCGTTATTTCCTGCAGCGGCAACGACCATGATCCCTGCATCCCACAATTCATCGATCGCATATAAAAGCTTTCTCTGCTCCTCCACACCTGCGCCCGGTAACATTCCTACCGATATATTTAATATCTTAATATGATAACGTTCCCTGTTCTCTTTGACCCACATCACTGCATCAAGTACTTTTTTCGTATTTCCATTTCCATTTTCATCTAAAACCTTTAACATGATAATCCTGCATTTTGGTGCAACTCCACTGTATATCCGAACCTTATGTGCAGTATCTTTCAGATACTGCTCAGACATTTTTCCGTTTCCCGCAATAATCCCCGAAACATGGGTGCCGTGACCATTATCATCATACATTTCCTTTCTCCCATAACAAAAATCATGAAAATATATGATTCTGTCCTCAAAATCCGGATGTGCAACAATACCGGTATCCATCACTGCAACGGTAACATTCTGTCCGCTAAGTCCTGATCTGTATGCATAATCCGTGTGAATCATCTTCTTCACCTACTGGTGATTCTAATGAAACGGGTTCTTGAGAGATTTTTAAGATTTCACGAACTTTCTCAGGTGAAATTCCCATTTTTTCTGAGATTTCTTCTGGTAATGGTTCACGCCCTAATTCTTGAACTAATTGACGTTGAATACGAACTAATTTATTAATTGTTTCAACCATGTGAACTGGGATACGAATTGTACGTGCTTGGTCAGCAATCGCACGAGTGATAGCTTGACGAATCCACCATGTTGCATATGTTGAGAATTTGAATCCTTTACGGTAGTCAAACTTTTCAACGGCTTTAATTAATCCCATGTTTCCTTCTTGGATTAAGTCTAAGAATAACATTCCACGTCCCACATGACGTTTTGCAAT
>OIWN01001484.1_pt1 | contig 18309 bp, 22 predicted proteins | sample 1587591 | NCBI WGS metagenome assembly OIWN01 (sample SAMEA3888901, study PRJEB22519) | human gut metagenome | biome: human gut; feature: human-associated habitat; material: faeces | place: Denmark | collected 2010 | reverse complement strand
ACTTATAATCCCCAGTGGTAAAAGTATTTTACTGCTGGGGATTTTTATGCCCTTTTGGGGCTGTAAAAGGAGGACAATCACATGAAAATAATCAATATTGGAATTCTCGCCCATGTAGACGCAGGAAAAACAACATTGACGGAAAGCCTGCTGTACACCAGTGGAGCGATTGCGGAACAAGGAAACGTGGATAAAGGAACTACAAGAACAGACACTATGATTTTGGAACGGCAGCGGGGAATTACTATTCAGACAGCGGTTACTTCTTTTTGCTGGAATGATTATAAAATCAATATTGTGGACACTCCCGGCCATATGGATTTTTTAACCGAAGCATACCGCTCTTTATCTGTCCTTGACGGAGCTGTTTTAGTCATTTCGGCAAAAGACGGCGTACAGGCACAAACCCGTATATTATTCCATGCGCTTCAGAAAATGGACATCCCGACAATTATCTTTATAAATAAGATAGACCAAAATGGGATCGACCTGCGGCGTGTTTACCAAAGCATTAAAGATAAACTTACCAGTGATATGATTGTCATGCAGGAGGTTTCCCTGTCGCCAAAGATAACCATGACCGATATTTCTGATTTGGACAAATGGGATATGATTATTTCCGGAAGCGATGAACTATTAGAACGATATGTTGCAGAGGATTCTTTGGATATACAGGAATTACAATATGAAAAGTGCAAAAGAACCAGATGCTGCTCTTTGTTTCCTGTTTATCATGGGAGTGCAAAAGACAATTTAGGAACAGAAAAACTGATTGAAGCGATTACAGAAACTTTCATTACAGAAACAGACGATATTCAGTCTGAATTATGTGGATATGTTTTTAAGGTTGAGTATACAGAGCGGAAAAAACGGCTTTCTTATTTACGCCTGTATCATGGGACGCTCCATTTACGGGATACCCTGCTGCTGTCAAAAAAGAAAAAAATAAAGATTACAGAAATGTGTATTCCGTCAAATGGTGAAATCGTCCCGGCTGACCATGCCTGTCCGGGAGAAATTGTTATTTTAGCTGATGATACTTTGAAACTGAACGACATTCTGGGAAATGAAAAACTCCTGCCTCACAAAACATGGATTGATAATCCCATGCCATTACTTCGGACAACGGTAGAGCCGCAAAAGCCGGAGCAAAGGGAAGCCCTGTTAAATGCCCTCGCAGAGATTGCTGATACAGACCCTCTTTTGCATTTTGACATTGATACTGTTACACATGAGATTATGTTATCTTTTTTGGGAAAAGTACAGTTAGAAGTTATTTGTTCGCTATTAGAAGAAAAATATCATGTGGGCGTGGCTATGAAAGAGCCTTCGGTTATTTATCTGGAAAGACCGCAAAAAAAAGCGAGCTGCACGATTCATATTGAAGTGCCGCCGAATCCGTTTTGGGCATCTATTGGTCTGACTGTAACACCGCTTCCTGTTGGAAGCGGAACACAATATAAAAGCGAGGTATCTCTCGGCTATTTAAACCAAAGTTTTCAAAATGCCGTCATGGAGGGTGTGCGTTATGGAATGGAGCAGGGCTTATATGGCTGGGGAGTGACAGACTGCCAAATTTGTTTTGATTATGGAGTTTATTACAGCCCGGTCAGCACCCCCGCTGATTTTCGTTTTCTTGCGCCTGTCGTGTTGGAGCAGGCATTGAAAAAAGCAGGAACACAACTGTTGGAACCATACCTTTCCTTTACCCTTTTTGCACCGCAGGAATATCTTTCACGGGCTTATAATGACGCACCAAAGTATTGCGCAATCATTGAATCAACCAGACTTGAAAAAGATGAAGTTATTTTAAAGGGGGAAATCCCTGCCCGTTGTATCGGTGAATATAGAAATGATTTGAATTTTTATACAAATGGAAGAAGTGTCTGCATTACAGAATTAAAAGGGTATCAGGAAACTTCCGGCGAGCCTGTGTTTCAGCCACGCCGCCCGAACAGCCGTTTAGACAAGATCCGGCATATGTTTCAGAAGATAATGTAACATCTTGCGCAATGCAAACGTTCATTGCTGGCTATTGCGAAATATCATTGATAAAATCAGCATCAGAGAGGAGGAACTATTTTGAACCAGAAACAGACGGATATTACAACAGGAAAACAAATACGTCATCTGCGGACACAATCGGGAATGACACAGGAAGAACTGGCCGGGGAATTGAATGTTACCCGGCAGGCGCTATCGAATTGGGAGAGAGATGTTAGTGAACCCGATTTAAATACATTGAAAAAAATTTGCTATCTTTTTGGAGTCCACATGGACGATTTTGCGAAGGAGGTAATAACAAAGATGGAAACATATGAAAAAAAGGAGAAACGACAATTTAATAAGTACGATATGGCAATTGGACTTTTTTATGGTGTTGGTATATTTCTTGGCATTGGTATTTTCTTTGTTGGCGGTTTTATGACAATGTCAGGTGCAGGGTGGGGAGCATCACTATTTGGCGGTGGCTGTTTTTCTCTTGTATTTGGCTTGATATGCCATGCAGTTATTACATTGAGAAGAAATGACAAATGATGACATATCCTGCTTTCTATACTTTTCGGTAATACCGAGTAAAAAAAGCCGCTGCTTTTGGCTTTCCAATAGCGGCGGCTTAATGCAAGCGGCGGCAAAGGGAAATATCCTTTGAATACCTTACAGAAGAAAAGTTTTGCAGCATTACAAAAATAAAAGCCTATACCATTTTGGAAAGAAAAGATACATAATAGTCAAGACGGCAACAATCAGAAGTTATGGAGGGTAACAATGGAATATAGTAAGGAAGATTTAATGGAAGCAAAAAAGCAAATTTGGGGAGTGGGAGAGAACATGGGAACAGAGGAAAGTAAAAAAATCTGGGAGGAGAACGCACAATTTTGGGATAATGCAATGGGTGACGAATCTAATGAATTTCACAGAGAGGTAGTGCGTCCCAAAGTAACGGAACTTCTATCTCCTAATCCTGCGGATTACATTTTGGATATTGCGTGTGGCAATGGAAATTATTCTTCGTATCTTGCACAAAGAGGCGCTTCGGTTGTCGCTTTTGATTACAGCAAAAAAATGATAGAATTGGCTAAAAGACGGCAATCACAATATGCAAAACAAATTGAATTTTGTGTGGCGGATGCGACCGATAGAAAAAGTATATTAGAATTAAAAAGAAATCGAGCCTTTACGAAAGCAGTTTCTAATATGGCAATTATGGATATTACGGATATTGAACCACTTCTTATGGCTGTTTATGAACTGTTGCAGGAAAGCGGAATTTTTGTCTTTGCAACGCAACACCCTTGTTTTGTCACGTTGACTGAAAAATATATGACACCGCACAGTTACTATGATATAGCGATTGAAGGGCAACCGAAAGAGCAGATTTATTATCATCGTTCCATACAAGATATTTTTAACCTTTGTTTTAGAGCTGGATTTGTCATTGATGGATTTTATGAAGAATGTTTTAAAACCAACAAAGAAATTCCTATGGTAATGATAGTAAGGCTTAAGAAGGTAAAACGTGATAGCTTAAAATAAATTCAAGTTTGTCGGGTAAATAGCAAACCCAGCCGAGCCAGTCAACGGTCAAGATGAACGGCGCATATGCGCAGCCGTTGACAGCCCCGCCCGCCTTTGCTGGTAGGCAATCAAGGGGCGACAGCAAGAAGTGCCACCGCCCCGCACTATTATTCAGAAAGGGGAATTTCCATGACCGACCAGATAGCCTATCAAGAATATATCCAGCGCAGGTACAACGCCTTTTGCAAGACTGTTATCCGCTGTGCCGCCTTGGACAAGATTTTGAAGCTTAAACGGCAATGGGAACGGCAAGTTTCCCTTGACTATCTGATGAACGAGAAGTTTGTCCAGTTTGCCGCGTCGGAGCCGGACGAGGAATACCCATTTACCGTCTGCGGTCAGACCGTCCTGCTCTGCAACGCCGCCCTTGCCGACGCGATCTCTGTTTTGCCGGAGCAGACGCGGGAAGAAATCCTGCGCTATTACTTTCTGCGCCAGCCGCAGCGCGTGATCGGCGCGTGTATTGGCCGGTCACGCAGCACAGCGGGGCGGCATATCCAGCTTGCCTTGCAGCGGCTACGCGAAGAAATGGGGGTGAGCCGGTATGAGTAGACTTCTCCCCTATGAAACAATCCTCAAAGCCCGTGAGGGCGACCCAGAAGCCGTGAACGCTGTCCTGCTCCACTACGCCGGATATATCCGCTATTTCTCAAAAGTGAACGGGCAGGTCAACGCCGAGGTGGAGGACTATGTAAAGCAGCGGTTAATTGACTGTCAATTCAAGTTCCGGCTTGACGAACCACCGGACAAGTCATAAAAACTGAATACCAGCCGCCACCGACGCGGCCAGCGAAAGCAGTAAGTCTTGAAAAAGATTTACTGCTTTTTTTGTTGTCCGGCTCCGCTCCCGGCCATTTTGCCCCCTGCCGGTTGTAGTAGTAAGCGAGGAGGGAATTTTTCTGCCCTGGTGTTTGGCATTTGGAGCATTTACCCGTAGTAGAGGGCAAAGAGAAAGGATTTCTCCAACACCGGGTAGAAACCACTGCGTCCGGTGTCATTTTAGCGAAAGCGGGCAGGAATGCCCTTTACAGGATTAGTAGTAGCAGAAAAAGAGAAACAAACTTTTGTGGTTGCAGTTTTCCAAAAAAGTGGCGGACGGAAGTGAGAGAAAGTTTGCAGTCACGGAGAGCAAGTATCGACCAGTGTACCAAATTTCGCTTTTCGCTCATTTGTCCCCCGGTCAGATACTTGTTGGGGTTGCCACCCCAAACCCGCCTTTTGCGGCTTGCGCCGCTGAAAAAATTTGCCCCGATACTTGTGTTTTAGATAAAAATTGTCCGTTGCAGTTTGAAAGGAGTTGAGCCACCATGCCACACAAAACCTACAACACCCCCAAGCGGAAATGTGTTGTCAAGACCCGTCTGACCGAGGACGAGCGCAGAGCCTTTGAGGACAAATGCGCCGCCCTCTCCATGAGCCAGTCCGAGTATATCCGGCAAGCCGTTTTTTACAGCCGGATTTCTCCTGTTATCCGGGTGACTGCCCACAGCGAAGAAATGCTCACCGCCATATCTTCCCTTGTGGCGCAGTACGGGAAAATCGGCAGCAACCTGAACCAGATCGCCCGGTATCTCAACGAATACGGCGCACCCTACAACGCCCTGTCCAGTGAGGTGAGAGCCGCTGTTTCCGACCTTGCCGCCCTCAAATTCGAGGTGCTGAAAGTGATAGGTGAAGCCTATGGCAACGATCAAGCATATCAGCTCTAAAAATGCCGACTACGGAGCCGCCGAAGCCTATCTGACCTTTGAGCATGACGAGTTTACCATGAAGCCCACCCTTGACGAACAGGGGCGGCTGATCCCCCGCAAGGATTACCGGGTGTCCACGCTGAACTGCGGCGACGAAGATTTTGCCGTTGCCTATATGCGCTCCAATCTCCGCTACAGGAAGAACCAGCGGCGGGAAGATGTGAAAAGCCATCACTACATCATCAGCTTTGACCCACGGGACGCGGCACACAACGGCTTGACCGCAGACCGGGCGCAGGCGTTGGGCGAGAAGTTTTGCGCCGAGCATTTCCCCGGACACCAAGCCCTGATATGTACCACCTGGACGGACATAACCACAGCGGCAACATTCATGTGTATATCGTCATCAACAGCCTTCGGGTTGAGGAAGTCCCGTTCCTACCCTACATGGACAGGCCAGCCGACACGAAAGCCGGGTGCAAGCACCGCTGTACCGATGCTGCCTTGCGCTACTTCAAATCCGAAGTCATGGAGATGTGCCACTGGGAGGGGATTTACCAAATTGACCTCTTGAACGGCAGCAAGAACCGCGTCACAGAAAGAGAGTATTGGGCGCAGAAAAAGGGACAGGCCGTGCTGGACAAACAGAACGCCCCCATGTTTGCGGAGGGTATCACACCCCGGCAGACCAAGTTTGAAACGAACAAGGAAAAGCTGCGGCGGACCATACGCAAAGCCCTTTTCACCGCTGCCAGCTTTGACGAGTTTTCCTCTCTGCTGCTGCGGGAGTGCGTGACCGTCAAGGAGAGCCGGGGGCGGCTTTCCTACCTCACGCCGGACAGGACAAAGCCCATTACCGCCCGGAAGCTGGGCGACGATTTTGACCGCGCCACCGTTCTTACGCTTTTGAAACAGAACGCCGCCAGAGCAGCCGAAACGCCCACCATCCCGCGCACCATAAAAGACCGTTTGCAGGCCGCCAGAGCCGAGATAGCCGCCCCCAAACAGGACGGTGTGCAGCGGCTTGTGGACATAGCCGCCAAGAGAGCCGAGGGCAAGGGAAAAGGCTACGAGCATTGGGCAAAGATACACAATCTGAAACAGGCGGCAAAGACACTGAATGTGTATCAAGAATACGGATTTACTTCCCCGGAGCAGCTGGAAGCGGCCATAGACACCGCCTATGCGGAAATGTGGCAGACTAGCGGCGAACTGAAAACGCTGGAAACCAAGCTGCAAGGGAAAAAGGAGCTGCAGCGGCAGGTGTTGGTCTACGCCCAGACCAAGCCCGCCGGCGACGGGGTGAAAGCGCAGAAATCCCCCAAAGCCCGCGACGCATACCGGCAGGCGCATGAGAGCGATTTTATCATAGCCGAAGCCGCCGCCCGGTATTTCCGGGAGCATGGCATTACCAAACTGCCCGCCCGGAAAGCGTTGCAGGCCGAGATCGAGCAGCTTATTTCCCCAAAAGACAGCCTTTACAACGGCTACCGGGAACAGAAACGGCGGTTCAAGGGGTTGCAGACGGTCAAACGGAACATCGACCAAATCCTGCGCCGGGAGGAACCGAACCGCAGAAAGGAGCAGAACCATGAGCGATAACCCGCCCCGCATGGACTACCGCCAGCACCGGCGGGCGCGGCGGCTGGTACATGAGTGCTGTAACTACGACGATGGGAACTGCCTGCTATTGGACGACGGGGAGCCTTGCGTGTGTGTTCAGAGCATTTCCTATTCCTGCTAAAATGGGGTCCCCACAAAGTCATTGACTTTGTGGGGAGAGGAGGAGCAGCGGAATGAGTGAGCTTTCCCGCCAGCAGGGAAGCGAGGGATATGGAGCTTGCGACGACGAGGTTCCGTGTGGCTGTCCTGCCCCTTGACGGGGAGCTGTCCGCAGCATTCTTGTACCGGGGAAGCCGGAAACGGTGCGCGGTCTGCGGGGCGGCTTTGCCCCCAAATCCAACCGGGGAAAGTACTGTCCCGACTGCGCCGCCAAAGTACGCCGCCGCAAGGAAGCCGAGCGACAGCGCAAACGCTACCAACTTTCTACGCATTTAAGGGTTTTCAAACCCTTGTAAATCAAGGCTTTTTACCTACCCTCAATAGTGGCTTGATACATTTCTTTTTCCCTCAGAAACGGTGTTCTATATGCGTACAAACGCCCTAAATCCACCCAAAGGAGGAACCATGTCAGATAACCGAAAATATTACTACCTGAAGCTGAAAGAGAATTACTTTGACGAGGACGCTATCGTGCTGCTGGAGAGTATGCAGGACGGCGTACTCTACTCCAACATTCTCTTGAAGCTGTACTTAAAGTCGCTGAAAAATGGCGGGAAGCTGCAGCTTGATGAAAATATCCCTTACACCGCGCAGATGATTGCCACCATTACCCGCCAGCAAGTCGGCACCGTAGAACGGGCCTTGCAGATCTTTATGAAACTGGGGGTTGTGGAGCCGCTGCAAAACGGCGCACTGTATATGAGCAACATTGAACTGATGATCGGCCAGCCCTCTACCGAGGGGGAGCGGAAACGGCGGGCAAGTCTGACTTTGCAGGAGCAAAAGGCCTTGCCAAAGGCCGGGGCGGACAAATGTCCACCATATCAAGCGGACATTTGTCCACCAGAGTTAGAGATAGAAAAAGAGAGAGCACGAGAGTTAGATACGGGACAACCCGCCCGCGCCGCCTATGGCCGGTATGGAAATGTCTTTTTGACCCAATCGGAACTGGACGGGCCGAAAGCTGATCTGCCCGGCAAATGGGACTACTACATTGACCGGCTATCCTGTCATATCGCGTCCAGCGGCAGGAAGTATCACAGCCATGCCGCCACGATTTACAAATGGGCGCAGGAGGACGCCACCAAGAAACCCTCGAAAAGGGCATACCCGACTACTCATGCAAGGAGGGCGAGAGTTTATGAAGAACGAAATCAACGCTGTTTTGGAAAATATGAAGGCCACCACACCGGAGCGGTCGGACTACACCAGCGAGGACGGTTTGCTGCACTGCGGCAAGTGCCACAAACCAAAAGAAGCCTACTTCCCGGAGGGCAAGGCATTGTTTGGGCTTGACCGCCACCCGGCAGAGTGCGACTGCCAGAGAGCCGCCCGTGAGGAGCGGGAAGCCGCCGAACAGCGGCGCAGGCACCTTGACACCGTGGAGGAACTGAAACGCTGGGGCTTTACCGACCCCACCATACGGGACTGGACTTTTGAAAACGACAACGGCAGGAACCCGCAGACCGAACTTGCCCGCCGGTATGTGGAGCATCGGGAGGATATGCGAACCGACAATATCGGCTGCCTGTTCTGGGGCGGTGTGGGAACCGGCAAAAGCTACCTTGCGGGCTGTATCGCAAACGCCCTCATGGAGAAAGAAATCCCTGTCCACATGACGAACTTTGCCCTTATCCTCAATGACCTTGCCGCTAGTTTTGAGGGGCACAACGAGTACATTTCCCGTCTTTGCCGCTATCCGCTGCTGATCCTTGACGACTTCGGCATGGAGCGCGGCACCGAGTACGGGCTGGAACAGGTTTTCAATGTGATAGACAGCCGTTACCGCAGCGGTAAGCCGCTGATCGTCACGACCAACCTCACGCTGGACGACCTGCGGAATCCGGAGGACACCGCCCATTCCCGGATTTATGACCGGTTACTTTCTATGTGTGTTCCGGTACGCTTTACCAGCGATAACTTCCGGCAGGAAGCCGCACAAGCTAAGCTGGAACGGCTGAAAAAGCTAATGTGATAAGGAGGCGGTACGATGAAAGAAGTTCCCATCTGGGAAAAGAGCAATTTGAGTTTGGAGGAAGCTGCCGCCTACTCCAGCATAGGGATTAACAAGCTGCGCGATCTCACGAATGAAAAGGACTGTCGGTTTGTACTATGGGTAGGGAATAAGTGCCTGATCAAGCGCCGCCTGTTTGACCAATTCATCGAGCAGATGTATTCCATCTGAAATTTGTGGTGTGAAAGACTGCCTGAATATGGTACAATCAAAGTGTCATACCAAGGCTCTTTCCATTACGGAAAGGAGTTTGACAATGTCCGAAAAGCGCAAAGACCATAAGGGAAGAATCCTGCGGACAGGAGAGAGCCGGAGAAAAGACCTGATTTATCAATACCGCTATACGGATATCCGGGGAAAGCGCCAGACGGTTTATTCCTCTGATTTAAGGGAACTGCGGGAAAAAGAGAAAGAAATCCAGAAGCAGCTTGACGCGGGAATCGACTATGCCGCCGGAAAAATCACCGTCATAGAACTGGTAGAGCGGTATAGCGGCCTAAAGCAGGGCGTCCGCTACAACACGAAGGTTGGATACAATTTTGTGCGGAATCTGATTCGGCAAGAAGATTTTGGATACCGCCCGATCCGGGATATCAAAGTATCCGATGCCCAACAGTGGATCATGAAGCTGCACGGCGACGGAAAGGGAGACAGCACCATCACCAGCGTGCGGGGCGTTGTCAAACTGGCATTTCAAATGGCCTGCAACGAGGATATCATCCGAAAAAATCCCATCGACTTCAAGTTGGTGGAGGTCGTTCCCAATGACTCGCAGAAGCGAATCACCATGACCCAGGAGCAGCAGGAAATCTGGATGGGTTTTATTCGGGGTGACAAGACCTACCGCAAGTATTACGATGAGTTTGTAGTCCTGCTGGAAACCGGGATGCGGGTGAGCGAGTTCTGCGGCCTGACCAAAAGCGATCTGGATTTTGAGAACCGTCGTATCCGGGTGGATCACCAGCTCGTCCGGGAGCGGGGCAGCAAGTACTATGTGGAGAAAACAAAAACCGAATGTGGCTGTCGTTTTATTCCCATGACGGATACGGCGTACCAGAGCCTTAAAAATATCCTGGCTCGTCGCAAGACACTCAAAGCAGAGATGATCGTCGACGGATACACCGGATTTTTGCTGCTGGATAAGGACGACAAGCCCAAGGTGGCACTGCACATCGAAAATGAGATGCGCTGGGCCATGAAGAAGTATCGCAAGCTGTACCCGGACAAGCCCCTGCCGCACATTACTCCCCATGTGTTCCGTCATACCTTTTGCAGCAACATGGCCAATGCGGGTATGGATATCAAGAACTTGCAGTATGTGATGGGCCACTCCGATGTGGGGGTGACACTGAATGTCTACACCCACGCCAGCTTTGACCGGGCAGCCGAACAGATGGCAAAAATCCTTGCGTTCCCCACTGTGACAGCTTGAAAAATCAGGTCAAATCCGCAGTTGGTACTACACCAATTACTACACCATTTGCCAATGAAATTGTGTAGATTTACGCAGATTTGCGTGGGCAGCATGGCAACCACAACGAAAAGAAAAAGCGCCGAAAAGCCAGTCATATCAATGGTTTGCAGGCTTATGAAGGGATATATAAGAGATGACCAAAATACTATTTGTTTGCCACGGCAATATATGCAGGTCGCCCATGGCGGAGTTCATGCTGAAGGACCTGGTCAAAAAACGCGGGATGGAGAGGGACTTTCTGATCTCCTCCTCTGCCACCAGCGCGGAGGAGATCGGCAACCCCGTCCATCCAGGCACGGCGAGCCGGCTGGCCCGGGAGGGCATCTCCACAGCGGGGAAATATGCCGTGCAGCTGAAGCGGACCGACTATGACCGTTACGACTATTTTCTGGGCATGGATCAATGGAACGTCCGCAATATGAAGCGGATCTTGGGGGGAGATCCGGAGAACAAGGTGCACCTGCTGCTGGACTTTACCGGGCGGCCGGGGGAGGAGATCGCAGACCCCTGGTACACGGGAGACTTTGAACGCACCTATGCAGATATCCTGGAGGGGTGCACCGGCTTCCTCCGACAGCTGGAGGGGCAGGGGACATAGACTGCAGCGGAGGACGGCCGTCCCCCGCGCCATATTAGAAGAAAAGAGAAAGATGGCGGCCCCGGATTTCCGAGGCCGTCATCTTTCTCAGGTATTACGCCTTTTCAAACTCACTCTTGCCCAGACCACACACGGGGCAGACCCAGTCGGAGGGGACATCCTCCCAGGGCGTGCCGGGAGCCACGCCGTTGTCGGGGCCTCCCACGGCAGGGTCATAGTCATAGCCGCAGGGGCAGACATATTGATCCATCATGACCGCTCCTTTCTCAGGGACAGAGGATCAGCCAAAGTAGCGCTTCAGCAGGCCCTCGAACGCCTTGCTGCGGCGGGCCTCGTCCCGGGCCGTCTATCCTCGCCGGATCAGCAGGCCGTTTTGCGTCCTATGGAAATGCAGTAATTGCAAGACTTTTGCCTCCGTCTCCATTCTAAATAACAAACAGCCAACGCCCAAAGCAGGCGTTTTCGGGAAAGTGCTGCCTTTCTATCCACTTTTGGGAGACATATCATGGATAAACTGGATGATGCAGGTGTTTAGTTACTAGCAAATAAGCATTGGATGTTCCAATACACCATCGCGGTGGATGGCCCAAAGAAGGATGTCCGCAAGAGAAATAACAAGTTCGGCAATCCTACGAAGACAGAGACGGAGGCAATTAGAGCCAGAAACAAATGCTGCTCATATTCCAGATGGGGGCCAAAGACAATATCGAAACGGCAAAGTCGGCATACAAGGTATTCTCGTCTAATGGAAAGCACTTTTCGGTCAAGTATGCTCCCTATGCTCTGCATTTTATGGAATATTTGGGCTCGGCGTTGGCTTGGAGGTATTCTTTCAAAAGAAGAAGTCGGTTGCAAATGTAGTAATTTCCGTAGTTGGGTATAGATTTTACCTCCTTGTGCGGGGTTCTTATAATTATAACATGCCGACAGAAAAAAGGGGTGGTAAACACCCCTTTGATCAGTTTTACACTTTTTCGAGATCAATGATCTTTCTGATATCACTAATCTCCAATGCGGTGGCAATCTTACCTAAGTGTTCAAAATTGATAACAGTTCGAGTGCCTCTCACGATATCGCTTATTGTTGATTCCCGTACTCCCGCCATCTCGGCGAGTTTTTTCTGTGTTATACCTTCCTCTTCAAGAAGTTCTTTAACACGAAGTTTGACACGGTAGCTCATACCAGACTAATTCCCTCCATGCTCGAAAGTACCATGTAGGCATAATTCCAAAGGCTGGGGTCTTTTCCAAAAACAGTAGGCTTGTCGCCCAAAGAGCCAGCCAAATCCATAACACTTTTTGTGAGTCCGACTTTGTGCTTGTTCCAAACAGCGATGGGATCTTTGCCGTCCATCCACTTATACTTGCCTGAGGTGATATCATACTCGAGAAGAACTCTGAATGCCGCCAGAATGGGATAGAGAAGACCATCGGGAATTTTGTAGTAAATATCACTCATGCAGAATTTACTCTTGCCGACGGGGCTGCCCTCTTTGTAGCCAGAATAGGACTTTCGACCGTACATACGACCATTCTCGTTATAAGCTACAGCAAACTCAGTTTCGATGGCATCGTAAAGATCAAACAGATCGGGAATGACATTCACAAATTTTCTGTAGTGCTCGGGGTCGTCCAAATACTCATTCAGCATGGCCTGTTTGCCAGAGTATGCTTTGGTAGGATGCTCCGCACTGTTATACTTATCGATGTTGAACATACAAATGATAGAAACGATATCGCGCGCGTCGATCATTTTCAGAGCCTTTTTGGTATCGGTGTCTTTTGTGATCTGATTCTGCTTAAAGGAAATTCTATTAAAGAAGGGAAGTCCCTCGAGGCCTTCCTTGATGGGATCGAACTTCTCTCTCAGTTCTGCCATAGACTTTGCATCGACTGCGATAGAAGTATTACGAGCTTCAGCCAGATCGGCAATCATTGCTTCGACACCAGTCATTACTTCAAACTGAACATACTGTTCCAGGACTTTATCCTTGTTCTCAAGAAGGATCTTGTAGGTATGTCCGCCATCAATGTTGCCATGGCAGCTTTCATCCTCGAAATCAATGGTTACTTCCTGCAAGCGGTTATCATAACGCACTCTCTTTGCGGAGAGAATGATGCCTCTGTTCTTCAGGTGGAACTGGCCGTCATTACTCAGCAGAGACTCTGTGATTGCATTTGCCACAGTAGAGTTGAGTTTCTGATCGCGGGGGTTTGTGGACATGGGAATACCCTCGGGGACATCGCAGGTCTTGGCATAGAAAATGTACTTTCTCGGAGTTTCGTTGCCAAGAGGATCATCAAACTTCCTAAAATTGTTGTCGCTCACATTAATTGTCTTTCTAATCATAATTACCTCTTTCTGAAGACCAGGCTTCGAATTATGTGTACGAATGCATTTGCATATCGCAATATCAGAATAACGAAATATCGATATTTTGTCAAGGGGGTAAAATTAAAAAGTTTGGAAGGAAGGCGGTAAAAGGCTTTGTAGAGGTCGCCATAGACCTTCTTGAAGCCAGTAATATCGAAGTGATTGGAGAGGACAGAAGCCCAGTGGATGATGTAAGTCCCTGCGGTCAGTCCCTCAACCTCACGCACCAAAATTTCAGCCTAGATAGTGTCGCGGATGTCGTTGGTCTTGGCTTGAGCTTCTTCCATTGGGGCTTCCATCTTGGAAACCACTTTGTTCTTGCAAGTTGTTCAAAAGAAGTGAAAACTTCTCATAAGTTATCAGTTTTGCTTTATTTTTCAATATTAGGCGAAAAACCGCTTAATATAGGTGCAATTCAAGAAAGTTGCACATGTGAAAGTCAAAAAAGTGTGATACGGAGAAAAGTTACACCCAACTTGCACACCTGCGCGGCGGAAGAGCAAAAAGAGAGGGAACCGGTTTCCCGATTCCCTCTCAAAAGTGCTTGTTTATCCGGTTATCGATTAGCCGAAGTAACGCTTCAGCAGGCCCTCGAAAGCCTTGCCATGGCGGGCCTCGTCCCGGGCCATCTCGTGCACGGTGTCATGGATGGCGTCCAGGCTGTTCTTCTTGGCGCAGGCGGCCAGCTCGAACTTGCCGTTGGTGGCGCCGTACTCACAGTCCACACGCCAAGCCAGGTTGGCCTTAGTGTCAGCCTTCATGTTGGCCTCCAGGTCCTCGCCCAGCAGCTCAGCAAACTTGGCGGCGTGCTCGGCCTCCTCCAGAGCGGCCCGGCGCCAGTACTCGCCGATCTCCGGGAAGCCCTCGCGGTGAGCCACACGGGCCATCGCCAGGTACATACCGACCTCGGTGCACTCGCCGACAAAGTTCTCACGCAGACCCTGGAGGATCTCCTCGGGAGCGCCCTGCGCCACACCGACCACGTGCTCAGCAGCCCAGGTGCGCTCAGCGGACTGCTCCACAAACTTCTCCTTGGGGGCCTTACAGATGGGGCAGAACTCAGGAGCGGTCTCACCCTCGTGAACATAACCACAGACAGAACAAACAAACTTCTTCATGCTAATAAATCCTCCTCGTGTATTCTTTTTTGCATACATTTTTGGCATCTTCCGTAAAAGGTGAGCTCGTGGCGCTGGACCTCGAACCCATATTGCTCCCTGACGGCGGCGGTCAGCGCTGGATCCATGGGGATCCGGTGCAGATCGATCACTGCGCCGCAGGAGGTGCAAACAAAGTGACTGTGCGGGGCCGTAACGGCGTCGAAGCGCTCCTGCCCGTTGACCACGCCAACGCTTTGGATGGTTCCATTCTGCTGAAAGAATAACAGATTGCGGTACACGGTCCCCAGGCTGAGATCCGGGTGGGTGCTTTTCAGGGTATGGTAGATCCACTCAGCGGAGGGGTGGGCGTCGGAACTGCGGATCGCGGTCAGGATGGCTTCCCGCTTTTTGCTGTATCGGGTTGCGCGTTCCACAGGTTGTCCTCCTAAACAGTAGTAATTCTTGTTTGCAAATAGATAATAGCATATCACAAGGCTTTTGTAAAGAGGGAAAATGAAAAAAGAATAAAAAATATCGGGTCCGGCAGGGACCCGATACACAGGGCTCAAGAGTGGCTGTTCCGCCGCAGGCGGCGCAGGATGGCGGCCTCCGCCCGGTCGCCGTACTTCATCCCCAGCAGGAAGAGGAGGAGACCGGCGGCGCCGATCAGGGCCATGCCCCAGGCGGGGATGGAGAAAGAGGCACCGCCCAGAGCGCTGGCAAAGAGGAGGCCCCAGGGTCTGGTACAGAGGATGATGCCGGCGAACCGGCGGAAGGAGATCTGGGTCAGTCCGGCCAGAATGCACAAAACGTCATCGGGAAAGAAGGGAAACAGAAAGGCCAGCACCAGGAAAATGTCAGTCTTGGCGTGGATCACATCCAGATATTTTTCAGAGACCTTTCGGCCCACCAGGCGGGTGACTGCGTCTCGGCCCAGGCCGCGGGCCAGAGAGAACACCAGCAGCGAGCCGGCGGTGACTGCGGAAAAGGTGAGCAGGAAGGAGACCCAGGTGCCGAAGAGCACCCCTCCGGCCAGGGCGGAGATGTTGCTGGGGATGGGGGCCAGGATGACGGACAGGAACTGGATCAAGAAGAAGCAGAGGTGGGAGTAGGGAGAAAAATCCTCGATATACGCCCGCAGGGACTCCTGAGAACCGGCGGCGGCAAAAAATCCGCTCTGCCACAGAAACAGCCCCCCGCCAATGCACAGCAGGACGGTGAGGAGCAGAAACAGCCATTTGAACCATCGCTTCATCCGTGATCGAAACCTCTCTTTGTGTTGCTGCGGCCGGGGACCGGGGAGATCCGGGAGGGCCGCTTATCGTTCTTTCATACCATACCACAGAGAAATGTAAAATTTGCGAACAATTTCTTAAAATTTGCTGAAGAAATGGACTGGTGCTTCCCGGGGAGGATTTTGCGGCGGATGCACTGGACTTTTTTGCCGCGCTCCGCTAAACTAGGGAAGAGTAAAACAAAGGAGCATCGCCCATGAATGATCTGATACAAACGCTGGCCCGGGAGCTGGACGCCGCCCCGGAGCACGTGGAAAATGTGGTCCGGCTGATCGACGAGGGGGCCACCATCCCCTTCATCGCCCGATACCGGAAGGAGCTGCACGGCTCTATGGACGACCAGCTGCTGCGCCGGCTGGCCGACCGCCTGCAATATCTCCGGGGCCTGGCCGCCCGGAAAGAGGAGGTCCGCGCCGCCGTCGAGGGGCAGGGCAAGCTCACCGAGGACCTGTCCGCCGCACTGGACGCCGCCGCCACGCTGGCCCAGATCCGGAAACTGGCCGATCTGGGCTGCGACATCATCCGCTGCGCCGTCCCCGACATGGACGCGGCCCTGGCCCTGAAAGAGATTACGGCCAAGAGCCCCATCCCGGTCATCGCCGACATCCATTTCGACTACCGGCTGGCCCTGCAGGCCCTTGAGTCCGGTGTCGACGGACTGCGCCTGAACCCGGGCAACATCGGCGGCAGTGAAAACGTACGGGCCGTCGTGGAAGCCGCCAAACCGCGGCAGATCCCCATCCGCATCGGCGTCAACGCCGGGTCTTTGCCGAAGGACCTGCTGGAAAAATACGGCCATCCCACGGCCGAAGCACTCGTGGAAGCCGCTTGGCGGCATATCCATATTCTGGAAGAGATGGACTACGGCAACATCAAGGTATCCCTCAAGTGCCACGATGTGCCCCTCACGCTCGACGCATACCGTCTCCTGGCGGGGCAGTGCGATTATCCGCTGCACGTCGGCATCACGGAAGCCGGTACGGTCCACTCGGGCCTCATCAAGTCGGCGGTCGGCATCGGTACCCTTCTGGCCGAGGGCATCGGCGACACCATCCGCGTATCCCTGACGGGGGATCCGGCGGAAGAAGTGAAGGCCGGCTTTGAAATCCTCAAGGCCCTGGGCCTGCGCCAGCACGGCCCGACGCTCATCAGCTGTCCGACCTGCGGCCGCACGAGCATCAATCTGGAAAAACTGGCCGCCCAGGTGGAACGCCGCCTGGCGGACATCAAGGACCCGATCACGGTAGCCGTCATGGGCTGCGTGGTCAACGGCCCCGGCGAGGGACGCGAGGCGGATATCGGCATCTGCGGCGGCAAAGGCGAAGGCCTCGTCTTCCGTAAAGGCGAAATCCTGAAGAAGGTTCCCGAAGCGGAACTCGTTCCTTCACTATTCGCAGAAATCGATAAACTCTTAGAGGAGAGGAAGAAATCCGAATGTTAGTCAGCAAACTGTATGCCCCCACGTTACGTGAAGTTCCGGCAGAAGCCGAAATTCCGAGCCACAAGCTCATGCTCCGCGCCGGTTATATGCGTAAGACCGCTACGGGCATGTACACGTTCCTGCCCCTGGCACAGCGTGTCCTGAAAAAGATTGAGAACATCATCCGCGAAGAGATGGACGCCGCCGGCGGCCAGGAAATCCTGATGCCCATCCTGCAGCCTTCCGAACTGTGGAAGGAAAGCGGGCGCTGGGACGCCTACGGCGGAGAAATGTGGCGCATCAAGGACCGCCACGGCCATGACTACTGCCTCGGCCCCACGCACGAGGAAATGATCACCTTCCTGGCCCATATGGATGTCAATTCCTATCGCCAGCTGCCTCTGAACCTGTACCAGATCCAGGACAAGTTCCGCGACGAACGGCGCCCCCGTTTCGGCCTCATGCGCAGCCGCGAATTCGTCATGAAGGACGCGTACTCCTTCGATATCGACGAAGCCGGCCTGGATAAGTCCTACGAACAGATGTACCAGGCCTATACGAACATCTTCAACCGCTGCGGCCTCTATTTCCGTCCGGTTGAAGCAGACAGCGGCGCCATCGGCGGCAACGGCTCCCATGAATTCATGGTCCTGGCCGACAGCGGTGAAGCGGAAATCTGCTACTGCAAGGACTGCGACTACGCCGCCGATACGGAAAAGGCGGAATTCAAGGCCATCGAGACCGAGCCGGAAGAGATGAAGGAAAAGCAGAAGGTGGAAACGCCGGACTGCAAGACCATCCAGGCCGTCTGCGACTACCTGAAACTGCCCGTGGAGAAATCCGTCAAGGCCGTCGCTTATGCCAGCAGCAAGGGACTGATCCTCTGCTTCGTCCGCGGGGATCACGAAGTCAATGAAACGAAGGTCGCCAACACGGCCGGCGTTCCGGAAATCGAAATGGCCCCGGCCGAAATGCTGGCAGCC
>OIWN01001480.1_pt1 | contig 18370 bp, 17 predicted proteins | sample 1587591 | NCBI WGS metagenome assembly OIWN01 (sample SAMEA3888901, study PRJEB22519) | human gut metagenome | biome: human gut; feature: human-associated habitat; material: faeces | place: Denmark | collected 2010 | reverse complement strand
ATTCATCCAAATCATGCTTAACAAATTTATCGAATGAAATCAAAACAGCTTCTAAGAATATTACGTCTATTCAATACAATTCGTTAAATTTGCCGAGCAAGGTCACGTTTAAAGACGGAAGTACGATAACCTATCTGTATGCGGCTGATGGCACAAAGCTTCGCACGGTTCATAAGACAGGGAGTACGGCCACCACGACTGACTATTGCGGGAATGTGGTCTATGAAAACGGCACGCAGAAATACCTGTTGACGGAAGAGGGTTATGTTACTTTGGCGGATAATAAATACCATTATTATCTGAAAGACCATCAGGGGAATAACCGTGTGGTCATCAGCTCAACGGGGACGGTCGAGGAAACGAACCATTATTATCCTTTCGGCGAGGTGTTCGCGGCAACGAACAATGTCCAGCCGTATAAGTATAATGGTAAGGAGTTCGACAATAAGAACGGCTTGAACTGGTATGATTACGGTGCACGGCATTATGATGCTGCTTTGGGTCGGTTTATAAGTGTAGACCCGATGGCGGAGAAATTATATGCTTGGTCTCCTTATGTTTATTGTCTGAATAATCCGACCGTTTATGTGGACAAAAATGGTGAATTTCCATTTCTGCCCAATCTGATTGGAGCGATTTAGGAGGTGCTGTAGAATATGGAGGGCAAGTAATTGGTAATGCTATAGCAGGAAAGAATATCGCAAAGGTTTTTACTGATATTGATGTTGCAGATTTGGCTGTAGCTATGGGTGAAGGCTTTGTGACAAGTGGAGGCTCTATAATTAGAAATGCGATGACGAAGACATTGATTGGCGTTGGGACGGAAGTTCTGCAAAATGCTGTTGATGTGAAAATTTCATCAGAAGGTATGGATGTGTCTGTTAATGATATTAAGGAAATAGCAGGAAATACAGCAATAGGACTTGTGGGAGCTCAGGTTAAGACATCAAAGAATGTCAGTGTTATGCAGCCAAAGAGCAATAATCAAGTGGTTAAACAGGCAAGACAACAGCATCATGCTCAAGGTAAATCCTTGTCTGCGGCAGAGGCAAAGCGGTTGCAGTTGCAGAATAAGTCACGCAATGAAATGATAAAGGAAGTGAATAAAGCAGTATCGGATTATTCCAACGAAGCTGTTGGAGATGTTTTGTCCAGTAGTATAAAAAGTTTAATAGATGAGGAGGAGAAAGAGAAAATCAAGTAAGATAAAGGTTCGAAGATTATCTTTTGGCGGTTGGGTATGGATTATCATAATAATGGTAGCCATTATAAAGCTTATAGATACAGAATGTACAATTAGGCAATTAAGAAAAGAAGGCGTTTGTACTATAGCTACCGTTTATGCAGAAGGCTATCGTTTTTCTCGTTTTTATGAATTTAAGGTTGAAAATTCATACTATACAGGGAAAGCGGCTTCTGGTGCATATTTGGAAATAGGAGATACTTTAACTATAGTATATTTACCATCTAACCCTGAAATAAACCAACCCAATAGTGTGATTGGATTGAATTGTAATAATAGATAATTTAGTTATGTTGGGGAAGAAGGTTGCCGATGTCGTTAACTTTCTTCCCCAACATTATCTTGGTATGCTTGCAGCGTTACGGGCAAACCTCTTCAAGCGGTTACGGCTTGATAGATAATTTGACTTATACGTTAAGCGGCAATCAGGTGACAAGAACGGATGACGCAACTACTACAACCGCTTACAACAACGGTTTCGAGTTTAAGGATGCCGTCAAGCAGGCGAACGAGTACACAACGACAAAAACGGCAACCTGACGAAAGATTTGAATAAGAACATTACGAGTATTCAATATAATTGTTTAAATTTGCCAAGCAAGGTCACGTTTGATTCGGACAGATGAGGTATTACATAAACGGCTGACAAACGGACACGGATCTTTTTTTGATTTGACTCAGGAGTTAAAAGCAGTTATGTTTTACAGGAGTTATCCTTGGTCCAGAAGTTAAGAAGCTGTTTTGAATTTCTCCAAAAAGTTTTTCTTGGCTTGATGTATCCGTTTTCGTGTGTGCTTTGGGCGATTTTTTGGTCCTTTCCGCTCCTGTTCTTCGTCAGATAGCCCGCTATCTTCCTCATCACAGAAGCGAAAATGCCTCAAAAACTCATCCCAAATCATCGCACGATAAATTCAAAACAGCTTCTAAAGCCCCATAGACCTGTTTCTGACTCCTGCCGAAGGCATAACTCCTTCTGACTCTTTTTATCTACTGGTATTTTGAGGATATTCATTTAGATTATAATCACAAATATAAAAACTATGTTTACTATGAGGCATTGTTTATGGGCAATAAATTTTTGGGTACTTTTTTGTTTTTGCAGTGTGGGATATGCCTATTCTCCTCGTGAGGTCATTAATCTGAACCGGGAATGGAAGTATATGCAAGGAGACTTGCAAGGAGCCGAAAAGACGGATTATGACGACAATAACTGGGAGACCATTGGGATTCCTCATTCGTTTAGTATTCCCTATTTTATGTCGAAAGATTTCTATACCGGATATGGGTGGTACCGCAAGCGTGTGTTTTTTACAGACAGGAATCTCTCGGGAAAAATCTTTCTAGAGTTTGACGGTGTTTTTCAGGAAGCGGAAATCTTTTTAAACGGAAAGTTTATAGACCGGCATTGCGGGGGGTATACAGGGTTTTCGGTTGACATAACTGATGCGGCACAAAAAGGAGATAATGTGCTTGCAATACGGGTTAACAATTTATGGCAACCCACTGTGGCACCGCGCGGTGGGGAACATGTTTTTAGCGGAGGTATATACCGTAATGTCCGTTTAGTGTTGAAATCTTCTACGTATATCGGTTGGTATGGAACATTTGTCACGACATCGGGACTTGATGCAAGTAATGGCAAATATGGAATTGTGGACATTTCAACGGAGATTTGTCATTCGGAGCCTGAAACTGGCAATTTCCGTTTGGTTTCCAATATTCTGTCATCTGAAGGCAGGATTATCGCATCCGCACAAAAGATAATACAATTGAAAGGCAATACGAACCAGGTTGTAAAACAGCAAACAGAAAGAATAGAGCATCCTTTCCTGTGGCACCCGTCACATCCGGTCTTGTACAAGTTGGAAAGTCTGCTTTTCAAAGGTGATGAGCTGATAGACCGAGAGGAAACGTCCTTCGGTTTCCGTTGGTTTGAATGGACAAAAGACCACGGTTTTTTTCTGAATGGGAAACATTTGTATTTTAAAGGAATAAATGTTCATCAAGACCAGGCTGGATGGGGTGATGCTGTGACCGATGCTGCAGCACGCCGTGATGTGGCTTTGGTTAAGCAAGCAGGTTTTGATATGATCCGCGGCTCTCACTATCCGCATTCTCCCGCATTTTCGAAAGCTTGTGATGAAGAAGGTGTGCTTTTCTGGTCGGAAGCTCCCTTTTGGGCTACGGCAGGAGAAAAGAAAGACGGATATTGGACAGCAAGTGCTTATCCAGTCCGCCAGGAGGACTGCAAAGAATTTGAAGAAAATGTCTTGCAGCAGTTGGAGGAAATGATACGTATCCACCGTAATCATCCTTCCATTATCGCATGGAGCATGTGCAACGAGCCTTTTTTTACTGCACCGGAAACAATGCATGGGATAAGAAAACTATTGGAGAGAATGGTGGCTCGTACACACCAGCTTGACCCGACACGTCCTGCTGCCATAGGCGGTGCACAGCGTCCGTTGGGAACAGAGCGCATTGACTTGATAGGAGATATTGTGGGGTATAACGGTGATGGAAGTACCATTCTTGATTTTCAGCAGCCGCCTATACCGAATATGGTAACGGAATACGGAAGCACAACATCCGACCGGCCGGGCGAATATATCCCGGGATGGGGAGACTTACAGAAAAATGACGCCTGGAAAGGTGTAGAATGGCGGAGTGGTCAAGCCATCTGGTGTGGGTTCGACCACGGAAGTATCTTTGGTGAAGAAATGGGCAAAATGGGAATTGTTGATTATTTCCGCATTCCGAAACGTTCTTGGTATTGGTACCGGAATGCTTATGCCAATATAGCCCCTCCGATATGGAGTGTGTCAGGCATTCCGGCAAGGTTGCGGTTGGAAGCCTCGCAATATACCGGCATCAGGGCCGACGGTACGGACGATGTTCAGTTGACGGTAACTGTTCTCGATGAAACAGGCAGAGAACTGAGCAATTCGCCGGCTGTCAGGCTGACTTTGCTATCGGGACCGGGCGAGTTCCCTACCGGTAGCAGCATCCTGTTTGAAGCGGATAGTGACATTCGTATCATGGATGGAAAAGCAGCGATTGCCTTTCGCTCCTATTATGCAGGCGAATCGGTCATTGAAGCTACTTCACCAGGCTTGGAGCCGGCTCGCGTTAAACTGACATTTTCCGGAGCTCCCGTATATCAAGAAGGAGAGACTCCCCAAGTGAAAAATCGTCCTTATATTCCCTTTGCTTTGCAGAAACAGCATAAAATGCAAAGTTTCGGATTGAATAACCCAGCTTTTGGTAGCAGTGCTGCACAGGGACATGCCACAGGATATGCTGCTGATGGTAAGCTTGATACTTGGTGGGAACCTGAAAATTCAGACCGAAAGGTATATTGGACACTTGATACGGAACGTTTCTTGATGTTGGATGAGGTTTGTGTCCGGTTTGCAGGTGCAGCTCCGTATCAGTACAAGATTGAAGTGTCTGAGAACAATAAAGACTGGATCGTGGTTTCGGATAAGACCGGCAACCATGTTCCGCTAGATTCGGACCTGATAAAAAGTGACAGGCAGGTAAAAATGCATTATCTTCGTATCAGTTTTCCTCATTCTGAAAGATACGTGACACCGAAGCTTGCTGAAGTGGAGGTACGCGGACAATTATACTGACACATAACACACACTGCACACGGTTGCATACGCTCATGAGGCTGTGTGCAGTGTTTATTTCTTTATTCTAATGCAATGGTACGCACCTGCACTTCCTGATGCAGAAAGACGTGGGCTGACTCACGGAATTTTTCTACCGATTCGGTAGTAAGGAAAAGACAATTCCCTCCCGTTTCGCAATGGGTTCGTATTTCCGGATGTCGGATAAGGTAGTCTTTCAGGCTGGCTGCTACGTATTTGCCTTGTTCTACCAGGCGGATGTGTGACGGAGTGTAACAACGGATTTTATCCAACAAAAGAGGATAGTGAGTACAGCCTAAAATGATGGTATCTATTTCCGGGTCTTGGGAAAGCAGGCGGTCGAGGTATTTTTGTACGAAATAATCGGCACCAGGGCTTTGGGCTTCATTATTCTCTATTAATGGTACCCACATGGGACAGGATACACTTGTCAATCGGATTTCGGGATAAAGCTTGTGAATTTCTAACGGATAGGATTGTGACTTTACAGTACCTTCGGTGGCAAGCAACCCTACGTGGCGGGTTTGGGTCAAGTTGCCGATGCATTCTACGGTAGGACGTATTACGCCCAGTACTCTGCGGGCTGGGTCGAGATGTGGAAGGTCTTGTTGCTGGATACTGCGGAGTGCTTTTGCCGAAGCTGTATTGCAGGCAAGGATAACCAATGGACATCCCAGCTCGAAGAGTTTTCGTACCGCCTGTAAAGTGAATTCGTATACCACTTCGAACGAACGTGTGCCATAGGGGGTACGGGCATTGTCGCCTAAATAGAGATAATTGTACTGAGGAAGCAGGCTGCGTATTTTGTCAAGGATAGTCAACCCTCCGTAGCCGGAATCGAAGATGCCGATGGGTCCTGTGGTTGTCATGATATTTAAATCAGAAACGCAGATTAACGCAGATTGGCGCAGAATGTAATGTTTTAATCTGCGAGAATCTGTGTTAATCTGCGGTGAATAAACAGAAGGAGATTAGTTTGCCGGAGTAGTAGTTGCGGATGCAGCCGGTGTTGCCGGTACTGCAGTCAGGCTGATACCCAACTTGGTTTTGATATCGTTGGTAACATCTTTCGATACGTTTTCATCGATGTAAGGGATGTCCGTACGGTTCAGGTCGAAAACGTAGGTGTATCCGCCAGCTGCACCGATAGCTTTTACTGCATCTTCCAGTTTCTTGTAAATCGGATCCATCATATCAGTATAAGCTTTTTGCAGCTGCTGCTGTGCTTCCTGCTGAAACTGTATACCTTTTTCCTGCATTTCCTGTAATTCTTTCTGGCGGCGTTCCTGGATGTTTTGCGGAAGTGTCTTTTGTTCTTGTTGGTATTCTGCAAATTTTTTGCTGAACTCGTCTGAAGCACGTTTGATTTCGTCTTCGTACTGTTTCTGCAAAGCTTGAATATCAGTTTGGGCTTTGGCATATTCCGGCATTACCGGGATGATGTCCATAGACTTAAAATGCGCGAACTTTTGCGCGAACAAGCTCATCGGAGCGACGAGCAGCAATAATAAAGCAATTCTTTTCAACATAATCTTGATTTTCTATTAGTTTTTAATTTATTGTTTTTTTCCTATTGCGGTTCTCGTAAGAGAACGGCTGCAAATGTATAAAATTAATTTGAATATCCTAAGCGTGAGAGCACTTCATTGCTGATATCAATGCGCGGAGAGGCAAAAATCATACTTTGTGCCGAGGCGCGGTCAATAACTGCATCGTAATTCTGCTCCATAGCAATGTCTTTAACAGCATTATAAATGTTGTCTTGGATAGGAGCGACAAGTTCCCGTTGTTTCTTCATCATTTCGCCTTGAGGACCGAAATATTTTTGCCGGAGTTCGGCTGCTTCTTTTTCTTTTGCCACAACTGCTTCTTCTTTTGCAGTACGTTGTGCATCGGTCAGCGTAGCGGCATCTTTCTGGTAAGCCTCATACAAGGCTTTGGCTTCGTTGCTCTTGGCTTCTATTTCGCTTTGCCATTGTTGGGACAGCGATTCCATTTGCTGGTTTGCCTGTTCATAGGCAGGGATATGTTTCAAGATAAATTCCATGTCTATCAACGCGAATTTCTGTGCCTGTGCCGCGCAGAGGCTTATCACAAGCAGTGCTGCAGAGAAAATCAATCTTTTCATATCTTTGGGTCTTTAGGTTAAAATTCTTGTCCGATAATAAAGTGGAACTGGCTTCCACTGTATTGCGTAGAGCCGTTGATCTTGTCGAAACCGTATGCCCAGTCGATACCCATCATACCAATCATCGGCAGGAAGATACGTACACCGACTCCGGCAGAACGTTTCAGCTTGAACGGATTGAAGTCTGCTACATCCGTCCATGCATTTCCGGCTTCTACAAATCCCAAGGCATAGATGCTGGTAGAGTTTTCCAACATCAGCGGGTAGCGGAGTTCAGCTCCCAGACGGATATAAGCATATCCTTCGCTTCCGTAGGGGGTCAACGAACCGTTCTCATATCCACGTAGGGCAATGGTTTCGGATGCGTAGTTGTAACTGTATCCTGTCATACCGTCACCTCCGACATAGAAGGTTTCGAACGGAGAGCGCTTATAACGGTTGAAGTGTCCTAAGATACCAAATTCAGCACGGGTCATGATGACCGGACACTTCTGGATATCCATCAAAGCGGTATAAGTCTTCGATTTGAATTTCCACTTGTGGTATTCAATCCATTTAAACATACTTGCTGCCTCGTCGTAGTTGTCTCTTCCGTAAGTAGAATAGTCTTTGTTGCTGAAGAGCGAGTAAGGCGGCGTGATTTGCAACGAAGCGGTAAACTCGGAACCACGGCGTGGGAAAATGGGATTGTCGGTAGAGTTACGTGACAAAGTCAGGTTCAAGCTCAAGCTGTTGCAATTACCTGTGTTCATGTATTCCCCGTTGTTCAACCGGATATACAGGTAACTCCAATCTTTCAGCATAAAGCGCTGGTAGGACAATTCTGCCATGAACGTGAAATAGTCATCGGGCCAGCGCAAGCGTTTTCCCCATCCTACCGAGAACCCGAACATCTTGATGGAGCGGTCAGGGTCGTAGTAAGATTCGTAATTGTCATAATAGCCATAGTTGCCGTATCCCCATCCGTACAGATAATTGTAGTAGTTGTTCATGTAAGCCGAGTTGTAATACTGGCTGCTGATATCGGTCTGTACAGAATAGAATGCGGATACTGAAAGTGAGTTCGGGCGCTTACCGCCAAACCATGGGTCAAGGAACGAGATACTGTATGCCTGATAATATTGTCCGTTGGTCTGGCCACTGATGGTAAGGGTCTGTCCGTCACCTTGCGGCAGGAATCCCCGGAAGTTGTCATTCTTGCGGAACAGGTTGGCGAACGAGAAGTTGGTGAATTTCAGGCTCAGCTTACCGATGATACCTGTCTGTCCCCATCCTGCAGAAAATTCTACCTGGTCGTTCGCTTTCGATTCCAGTCCCCAATTAATATCTACCGTACCATCTTCGTAATTGGGCTGTACCTGTGGGTTGATGGTTTCAGGATTGAAGTGCCCCATTTGAGCGATTTCACGGTACGAACGTTCCAAGGCTTCCTTGCTGAACAAGTCTCCAGGACGGGTACGAAGTTCACGGCGGATGACGTTTTCGTACAAACGGTCGTTACCATTGATGCGTACATGGCTGATGCTTGCCTGCGGACCTTCCATCACGCGCATTTCAAGGTCGATGGAGTCACCATCGATATTCACTTCTACCGGGTCGATGTTCGAGAACACGTAACCACGGTTATAATAATTGTTCTTGATGGCATCTTCATCATTCGAAAGGCGGTCGTCCAGCAACTTCTGGTTGTATACGTCACCATGCTTCATCTGCAATTGTTCGTTCAGCAGGTCAGAAGGATAGACGGTATTTCCCACCCATGTAATGTTGCGTAGGTAATATTTGTTGCCTTCGTATATCTTCATATATACATCTACCGTCTTTTCATCGTAAGGTGATACGCTGTCCACTTCGATGACAGCATCGCGATAGCCCAGTTCGTTGTATTTTTCGATGATTTTCTGCTTATCTTCTTCGTAACGTTCATCGATGAATTTCTTGGTGCGGAACAGGTTGATGAGCTTACCTTTTTCATTGGTCTTTTTCATCACACGCTTTAACTTCTTGTCTGTCAGCACCGTATTGCCGTCAATCGTGATTTTGTGGACTTTTACCTTTTCTTTCTTGTCAATGTTTACATCAACATACACTTGCTCCTTGTCATTGGGGGCTTCGCGTTCGATAATGTTGATTTCGGCATTTTTAAATCCTTTCTCATCAAAGTATTTCTTGATGATGATTTTGGCACGGTCTACCATATTGGGCGTAATCTGCATACCTTTCACCATATTGCCGAGCTTGTTTTGCAAGTCTTCACGCTCACCTTTCTTGATACCATTGAAATGGATGTCGGCGATACGCGGACGCTGGGTCAGTTCGATGCGGATCCAGATTTTATTTCCCTCTATCTTATCTGCCGAAATACGGACATCCGAAAACAATCCGTGGCGCCAATACCGCTTGACGGCATCGGTGATATCATCGCCCGGCACGGTAATGGTCTGCCCAACGGCAAGTCCGGAGATACCGATCAATACATAATCCTCGTAGTTTTTCACTCCCTCCACCTTGATGTCGGCTATTTCATATTTTTTGGGAGTCCCGTTATATAAAATGACTGGTTGGTTCTCTGGTGTTTCCGATTGCTCTGCCGGCTGTGGTGTATCGTGGTGTAAAGAGGCAGAGCCGTCCTCTTCATCTGTCTGACCTTCCTGCACGTTGTTTTCTTGTGCATGTCCGATAGCCGGAAAGCTGAAACATATCAGTACCAATAGAGTAAGAAAAAAACTGTATCGCATCTTTTTTAGGGTTTCAATAATTGTTCACTTGTTTTGCCAAAACGGCGTTCTCTTTGTTGATAATCGTATATTGCTTTGCAAAATTCTTCTGCCTTGAAGTCGGGCCAGTAGGTGTCGCAAAAATAAAGTTCAGAATAAGCACATTGCCATAACAGGTAATTGCTGAGCCTTATTTCGCCTCCTGTACGTATCAGCAGGTCAGGGTCGGGCATAAAACTGGTTGCCAGATACTGGTCAATGGTCTTGTCGGTTATTTCATCGACGGCAAGTTTCTGGCACGCCACTTGTGCCGCTATCTGTTTGACGGCTTCGGTCAGCTCCCATTTCGATGAATAACTGAGAGCCAGTACCAGGCACATGCCTGTATTGACCGATGTGCGTTTGATGCATTGTTGCAGGCGTTCGGCCACATTGACGGGTAACTTGTCCTTTTCGCCGATGATGCGGAAACGGATGTTGTTCTTCATCAGCGTCTCTTCCTCGATGGAATCCATAAGGAGAGCCATCAGGGCAGACACTTCTTCGGCAGGCCGTTTCCAGTTTTCGGTAGAGAAGGTGTAAAGTGTCAGGTATTTCACTCCCAGCCGTGCAGCTTCTTCTGCAATGACATGTACTGTTTCGGCACCTGCCTGATGCCCGAACGAGCGGGCATGACCGCGTTGTTTAGCCCATCGCCCGTTACCGTCCATAATGATGGCAATGTGTGCCGGAATCCGTGATTTGTCTATTAAGTCCTTGTATGATGTCATGATGCTTTACGTTTTTCTACCATTTGGGAAGGAATCCCAGCCGGTTGATTCGTCCTCTGCTCATATATCCGTTGTGCCAGATAATCCAAATAAAGTTGTTCTCATCTACTACACACGAGTAGCTTCCTTCACCCAGTGATTCTCCTTCTTCGTATTTTTGCCTGAATGAATCTGACTTTGGGAAGCGGACATAGCGTGTCACAGGTTTCCAAGAGAGACCATTGTCGGTCGACTCGAAGAACGTGTTGAACGGGTGCCGGTATTCTTTATGCGGAAGGCTGTTGATGAATCCTCCGAAAGCATATAGTTTCTTGTCGTAATAAATCATTGTTCCGTCGGCGATGTTCGGACAATAGAAAGTATCGGCCTGTGCATAGTCGTAAGCAATCCAATCGTTTTCAGAATTTAGCCGGCTGGCTGCAAATCCGAACTCATTCCCTAGTGCATCGGGATGGAATCCGAATACGACGGCGCGTGTCAGGGTGGAATTATAGGAAACAGGTAATGACGCAAACGAGAAACGTTGGTTTACGTCAGGGAAAATGCTCCCTTCTCCGTCTTCGCTCCACGATGTGCCGTTGTAGGTCACACACCGGTTGTCCTCGGTGTAGGCATACAGGTAAGAAAGTCCGCTTGCCGTAGTGGCATTTGCCAGGAGTTGCTTCAGGCGATATGCTGGTGCAGGAAGGGAGGAAGGCTGGATAACACTACCGGAAAGTTCGTACAAGGTACCGTCGGCAAGGAAATAAACCGTGCCGTTCCATACCATTGCCGAATAAGAGTCGGTTTCTTGCGGAACATTGTCGAGGGCAATCCAGCCGTCTGCCTGTCCGTTGGTACTGACCGTAGTATATTCGATGACAGGTGTATCCCCGTCTTGTCCGAATACGTAGATACGTCCGTCTGTGTATACCGCTTTCTGGCGGGTCAGGCTCTGTGATACGAAAGCTTGTTGTGAGGCTTCTTCGTCCCATGTCAACGAATCGGGTTCTTGCTGGTGTACATTGATTTTTATGTGGTAGGCTTTTCCCATCCGTCCGCTGTAGGACATAACCTTGAAAGTCAGTCCTTCGCTAGGAGCTACCGCAAAATTAATGGAGTCGGTATTGGTCCAAAGCGTATCTACAGGTTCGGTACCTAACGAGTCTATTTTGCCATATACTATATAAGGAGAATCGGCATTGATGTTGGTAACGACTCTTGAAATGTCGGTCCCTACCGGAAGCGAGTCTTTATTTTCGATAGTCCGGTTCAGCTGGTCGATGGTGAAAGGATAATTCGACATAGACAACGTATCCATATACAAGGAATCGCTTCCGTCTTGAGCCTGTCCGGTTTTTTGCATCCATAGTGTCCCTACCGAGAAATGGATGATGCTCGTTTCGTTGGTATAGGTTACTTCTATTGTATCATCATTCAGGCAAGATGTCATTGAGAATGTAGCTAAAGCCAGGCTTGCTAATAATATGGATAAAAATCTTATTTTCATTATTAGTATATTCTTTGCATTACAAGTTGCAAAAGTAGAAAGTTTTTTTTCCACTTGGAACTTTTATATCAAGTTTTATATAAAATTATGGATAAACTTTACTTTTTTATCTGCGAATCAGGCAATTTGTCGTACCGGTTGACATAGTGCGCTATCACAGACCGGTCTCTTGGCAGGAAAGAGCATGGAAAACCGCAGGGAATGGACGGTGCCTGTACTCCTTCCCCCAATATGGTGGGGACATGTTCGGCATACGTTTCGTCCCATAATCCTGCATCAAGGAAGGACTGGAGCAACCGGTTCCCGCCTTCTACCAGCAGAGATTGGATTTTATGCTCGTATAAGATACGGGCGATCTGGGGCAGAATGTCTTTGTCAAAGTCGAGAGGAATGAAAGTCAGGTTGGCCTTTCCTGTCTGGGGTGCTGAAGTGAACACCCACGTGGGGGTACTTCCGTCGAACAGGTGCAGGGAAGACGGGAGTGAGAGATGGCGGTCGATTACCAGCCGTAGGGGATGCTTGCCATACCATTCGCGGGTAGTGAGTGAAGGATTGTCGAGCAGGGCAGTGCGTCTTCCCACCAGTATAGCCTGATGTTCGGCACGTAGTTTGTGCACGTATGCCGATGTGAGTGGGGAAGAAAGCCGCACCGCTTTTCCTTCCTGACGTATGGTATCGATGAATCCGTCGGCCGATTGTGCCCATTTCAGGGTAATGTAAGGACGTTTTTGCTGGTTGAATGTCACAAAACGCTTAATCAGGTCCCGGCATTCTTGTTCCAGCACTCCGGTCTTGACTTCGATGCCGGCATCTCTGAGTTTTCGGATACCTCTTCCCGATACCAGCGAGAAGGGGTCAATGCATCCTACTACTACACGGGGAATACCTTTGCGGATAATCAGGTCGGCGCACGGAGGAGTCTTCCCGTAATGGGAACAAGGTTCCAGGCTGACATAAAGGGTAGAATCGTGGAGCAGGCTTTCGTCCTTCACCGAGGCAATGGCATTTACTTCGGCATGACCCTCACCGCAACGGGCATGGTATCCTTCGCCGATAATCTTGCCTTGGTGTACGATGACGGCTCCTACCATCGGATTGGGAGGCGTGTTGCATAATCCGTTCTTTGCCAACTGAATGCAGCGGCTTATGTATTTTTCGTCTGTAGTCATAAGCGTATGTTTTTTTCTTTTTGTACCTTTGTGGCATTATGCATCCTTTATATACCTATATTATACAGTCGCTTTCGGGCCTGTATCCAGACTTGGAAGTGAAAGCGTTGGCCAAAGGAATCCTGACCGATGTGTTCGGATTTTCTGCCGTTGATTTGTACGCGGGCAAAGATAGGAATTTTTCAACGAAAGAACGCGAGAAGCTTGAAGATATTCTTTCCCGTTTGAAGCGTTTCGAGCCTTTTCAGTACATTACCGGTGAAACTTTTTTCCTTGGACATCCTTTTTATGTGACGCATGACGTGCTGGTTCCCCGTCCCGAAACCGCCGAGCTGGTGGAATGGATAGTCCGCGATTATGCTTCACAGGAGAGTTTGCGGGTGTTGGACATCGGTACGGGAAGTGGTTGCATCGCGGTGTCGTTGGCACGGTTGTTACCTCGTTCTTCGGTGCTGGCATGGGATGTATCTGAAGCAGCCCTTTCCGTAGCAAGGAGGAACGCTGCACGCAATGGGGTGAATGTGGAGTGCGTCCGGGTGGATGTGCTCTCGCATATAGTTGCGATGCCCGATGCAGATATATGGGTGAGCAATCCTCCTTATATTCGTGAGCAGGAGAAGGCAAGTATGGATAGGAATGTACTCGACTGGGAACCGGGGCTTGCTTTGTTTGTTCCCGATAATGACCCTTTGTTGTTTTACCGGAAAATAGCAGAACTGGGAAGTAAACATTTGTCTCCCAGTGGCGTTTTATATTATGAAATCAATCAGGCATACGGGCGTGAAACGGTGGAATTACTCCGAAGCATGGGATATCGGAACGTAGAGTTGCGGAAAGACCTTTCGGGCAACGACCGTATGGTAAAAGCGGAAAGACCATGAAGATTTATACTGAAAGCGAATTGAAGAATAAGGCTGAGGCTTATTGTGTGCGGACCGAGCGTTGTCCGGAAGAAGTGGCGCAGAAACTGGAGCAATGGGGAGCTACTGAAGAAGAAAATGCCCGTATCCTTGCTATGCTTCAACAAGACCGTTTCATTGATACCTGCCGCTATTGCAAAGCTTTCGTGCGCGATAAATATCGCTTCGCACGCTGGGGGAGAAACAAGATAATCCAGGCATTGCGGATGAAACACTTGCCTTCCGATGATATATCGGCGGGGCTTGAAGAGATAGACGATGAGGAATATAGCCGCATCTTGCGCGAAGTGCTTGCCCAAAAGCGGAAGTCGGTAACAGGAAAGACCGAGTACGAACGAGCCATGAAGTTGCTTCGCTATGCCGTGACAAAAGGGTATACGGTAGACGAAATCAAGCGTTACGTCCATCAGGTGTCAGAAGATGAGTTTATGGACTGACTTGCGCGATTTCTTTTTCCCTCGTCTTTGTGTGGCGTGCGGGAACCGTCTGTTGTCAGGCGAGGAAGGAGTGTGCCTTCGTTGTGCATCTTCGCTGCCTTATACTCATTTATATAATAAGGTAGGAAATGAGATGGAGCAATGTTTTTGGGGACGATTCCCGATAGAACGTGCATCTTCGCTTTTCTATTATGCCAAGGGAGGAACGGTGGCACGTATTTTGTATGCGATGAAATATGATGGCCAGCGAAAACTTTGTGTAAAGATGGGCGAGTGGATAGGGAGTGAGTTGTTGCCTACAGGTTTTTTCGACGGGATTGATTGCTTGCTTCCTGTGCCTTTGTTCCGCACCCGTGAAAGAAAGAGGGGATACAATCAGAGTGAGCTTCTGGCGCGCGGCATAGCCGAAAAGACAGGCTTGCCTGTATGCCGGAATGCCATTTACCGTCTTCGGAATAATGCCACTCAGACCCATAAGAGCGGTTATGCCCGCTGGCTGAATGTGCAGGAGTTGTTTTGTGCTACTGCAGATGCAGCATCTTTGGCAGGGAAACATATCCTGCTGGTCGATGATGTACTTACTACCGGAGCTACGCTGGTGGCGTGTGCTGATGCCTTGTCGGCCATCGGAGACATTCGTATCAGTATTGTCACTTTGGCGTGGACAAAATGAAAGTTTACTAACTTTTTATTAAAAAAATCCCTATATATTTCATATTCACGTATGTTTTGCATATTTTTGCATCGTTATTTATCAGATAAATAAAGTTATGAAAGCTTTGGAAAGATTATTTGCAGAAAAATTGTTGAAGGTAAAAGCTGTAAAGATTCAGCCTGCGAACCCTTTCACATGGGCATCGGGTTGGAAATCCCCTATTTATTGTGACAACCGCAAGACCTTGTCTTATCCTGCCTTGCGCAATTTTGTCAAGTTGGAGTTGTGCCGTATCATTATGGAACGGTTTGGAGAAGTGGATGCAATAGCGGGTGTAGCTACAGGAGCCATTCCCCAAGGCGCATTGGTGGCTGAAGAATTGAATCTTCCGTTTGTATATGTACGTTCAAGCCCCAAAGACCATGGATTGGAAAATCTGATAGAAGGCGAGCTTCGTCCGGGTATGAAGGTCGTAGTGGTAGAAGACTTGATATCTACAGGCGGAAGCAGCCTGAAAGCCGTAAACGCTATCCGCCAGAACGGATGCAACGTCATCGGTATGGTGGCTTCGTTCACATACGGATTCGATGTTTCTGTAGAAGCATTCAAAGAGGCAAAAGTGGAATTGGTTACCTTGACCAATTACAATGCGGTATTGGATGCAGCCTTGAAGACCAATTACATCGACGAGCAGGATATTCCTATCCTTCAGGCATGGAGAAAAGACCCGGCACATTGGACGGGAAAATAAATAAAGCATGAAAATTATTTACGACTTTACGATTTACTATTTACTATAATAGTCAGTCAGAAACAGAATGCGAAAATATAGTCTGTTTTTAGTAGAGACGTCACATTGTGGCGTCTCTACTGCATGCGGTATTTTTCGCAAACCGATTTTGTTCTGCTATAATTCATCGAAATAGTAAATCGTAAATAATATTCTGTGTTCAATTAGATACAATGTATGGTACAATTTGAAAGCAGTGTGAAACATGTTCCGTATACACAGGAACGGGTCTATACAAAACTGGCTGACTTAAACAATCTTGCCTCGGTGCGTGAGAAGCTGGGCGAACTGAAAGAAAAATTCCCCGGAAAGGTGGAAGACTTGGTTTTCGACCAGGATTCGCTGACCTTGAAAGTGCAAGGCATCAGCCTTACGCTCCGTATCGTGGAACGCGAGCCGATGAAGTGCATCAAGTTTGAAGGCGACAAGACACCTATCCCGATGAACTTGTGGATACAAATCCTTCCGGAAGGCGAAGCGGAAGCCAAGATGAAGGTGACTATCCGTGCCGAAGTGAACGCCTTTATGAAAGCCATGGTGTCGAAGCCTTTGCAAGAAGGGGTAGAAAAACTGGCAGATATGCTTGCGATGATTCCTTATTGAGTTTGTAAGTTCTTGAGTTTTTAAGTTTGGAGTGTTTTGTGTATGTTTCAACTCAGGAACTTAAAAGCTCAAGAACTCAAAAAACTTACAAACTCAAGAACTCAAAAACTTAATAACGTATGGGACAAAAACTTTGGGAAAAGAATGTGCAGGTAAATGCGGAAATCGACCGCTTTACCGTAGGACGCGACCGTGAACTGGACCTTTACCTGGCAAAGCACGATGTGTTGGGCTCGATGGCGCATATTACGATGCTCGAAAGCATCGGTCTGCTGAAGCCCGACGAACTGAAGGTCCTGTTGGAAGAGTTAAAGCAAATCTATGCAACCGCAGAGAAAGGTGAGTTTGTAATTGAAGACGGCATCGAGGACGTACATTCGCAGGTGGAGCTTATGCTTACCCGTAAGCTGGGCGATGTAGGCAAGAAGATACATAGCGGGCGTTCGCGGAACGACCAGGTATTGGTCGACCTGAAACTCTTCACCCGTGAGCAACTGAAGCAGGTAGCTGAGGCGGTCGAGACGCTCTTCCGCGTTCTGATTGTGCAAAGCAACCGCTACAAAGACATTCTGATGCCGGGCTATACCCATTTGCAAATCGCCATGCCTTCTTCTTTCGGACTTTGGTTTGGCGCATATGCCGAAAGCCTGGTCGATGATATGCTGTTCCTGCAAGCCGCTTATAAGATGTGCAACCGCAATCCGCTCGGATCTGCCGCCGGATACGGCTCTTCGTTCCCCTTGGACCGTGAGATGACCACCCGCCTGCTGGGTTTCGACTCAATGAATTACAACGTGGTTTATGCGCAGATGGGACGTGGTAAGATGGAGCGCAACGTTGCCTTTGCCTTGGCAAGCATTGCCGGAACCGTATCGAAGATGGCATTCGATGCCTGTATGTTCAGTTGCCAGAACTTTGGTTTCGTCAAGCTTCCCGACGAATGCACCACGGGTTCCAGCATCATGCCGCACAAGAAGAACCCCGATGTGTTCGAACTGACCCGTGCCAAATGCAATAAAATCCAGTCTTTGCCCCAGCAGATTATGATGATTATGAACAACCTGCCTTCGGGCTATTTCCGCGACTTACAGATTATCAAGGAAGTCTTCCTCCCCGCATTCGAGGAACTCTTGGACTGCTTGCGGATGTCGGCATACATCATGGAGCGTATCAAGGTGAACGAACACATCCTGGATGACGATAAATACCTGTATATGTTCAGCGTAGAAGAGGTCAACCGTCTGGCAGCGAAGGGCATGCCTTTCCGTGATGCCTATAAGAAGGTAGGCTTGGACATCGAAGCCGGCAAGTTCACTCATGCCAAGGAGGTGCATCACACCCACGCCGGAAGCATCGGGAACTTATGCAACGATAAAATCGAAGCCCTGATGGCCCAGGTTATGGATGGCTTCGATTTCGAGCGTGTCGCCCAAGCCGAGAAAGCCTTATTGGGGCGTTGAGTCTGTTCTTTTCACCACAGATTGCACAGATTAATAAAGGTGAATTACGCCCCTACTGTTTATCGCGTACAAATGACAACTGAAAATCCCTGTGTCCTCTGTGGTGAATAACGTGAAAAGAACAAACATCTTGAAAGAAAATACGGAAAATGTTTGGAGTGTAAAATAAAACTCCCTACATTTGCACCCGTAAACGCGGAAATAGCTCAGTTGGTAGAGCACAACCTTGCCAAGGTTGGGGTCGCGAGTTCGAGTCTCGTTTTCCGCTCTATAGTAATAATGCCCAGGTGGCGGAATGGTAGACGCGCACGTTTCAGGTGCGTGTGTCGAGAG
>OIWN01001468.1_pt1 | contig 18447 bp, 18 predicted proteins | sample 1587591 | NCBI WGS metagenome assembly OIWN01 (sample SAMEA3888901, study PRJEB22519) | human gut metagenome | biome: human gut; feature: human-associated habitat; material: faeces | place: Denmark | collected 2010 | reverse complement strand
TGGGGTCCCCCAGATCGTCGATGAGATCCTCTATAACCTCTGCGACAATGCAGTGGTATACAACCGGCCCGGCGGTAAAGTGTGCGTGACGGTGGAGGACACCGGCAAGAGCGCCCGGGTGATGGTGGAGGATACCGGCATCGGGATCCCCCAGAAGGTCCAGAGCCGGGTGTTTGAACGGTTCTATCGGGCGGACAAGAGCCATTCTGCCGGAGGAACGGGACTGGGATTGTCCATTGTCAAGCACGGCGCCGCGTATCTGGGTGCCAAGGTGACCCTGGAGAGTGAGGAGGGAAAGGGGTCCACCTTTACTCTGATTTTCCCCAAGAGCTCCATCTGATTTCATGAGAAAAGCGCCGCATTTGCGGCGCTTTTTTCCTGCGTTTCGGCATAGCGGCCGCTCCTTTGACGCATACTAGCGGCGTCTATGGAGGTGGAGCATGGAACAACTATCTGCCAATTTTAACGAAAACGTGCGCTGGTTCAATGAAGTGCTGGGCGTGGGCCGCAGCTGCGATCTGGTGAACCGGGACCTGGTGATCGGCGGCCGCCGGGCCAGGATCTGGGTGATCGATGGCTTTGGCGGCGACGCTATCCTGGAGCGGATCGGTGCCTTCTGGCTGAGCATTTCCCCGGAGGCTGTGGCGGGGATCGACCGGATGCAGGCGTTTGTGGACCGGTTCGTCACATTTTTGGAAGCCGATGTGGGAACAGATCCGGAGGAGATCACTACCAACGTGCTGCTGGGAAAGACGCTGCTGCTGGTGGAGGGCATCCAGGGCGCGGCGCTGATCGATGCCAAGGAGTATCCGGGCCGGAGCGTCCAGGAGCCGCCGGACGGCAAGGTGCTGCGCGCCGCAAATTTGATTGATGGCGCAAGCTATGGCGGGTGCCTGGTCAAGGATGTGCTGGTGAAGGCCACCGCTGCCTACAACAAGAACCATCCCAAATCCGAGTGCGTCGGATTCCTGCTTTCCACCGGCGGCAAAAAGCTCTACTTTGCCTGCGACACCTCCGAGACCGAGGAGATGAAGAAACTGCGCGCCGAGCAGATCGACTATGCCTTTCTGCCTATCGACGGCATCTACAATATGAACGCCATTGAGGCCGCCCGCTGTGCGGAGATCATCGGTGCAAAATGCAACGTTCCCGTCCACATGAAGCCGGGCGCGCTGTTCTCGCAGGAGATGGCGGAGAGCTTTCATGCAGAGAACCGTCTGATCCTGCGCCCGGGACAGACCATTACCTGGTAAAGAGAGGACAACCGATGGAATACAGTCAGTTTTATGAGGAATACGGCCACCCCTTCACCGGCAGAAAGCGTCGGCGGCTGGAGGATTTTCTGCGCCGGATGAATTTGAGCTACGACGAGGGGGTGCAGTACACCGTCAACCTGGTGACCCAGGATGGGGAGATCGCCGCCACCGGCTCGCTGCAGCACAACGTCATCAAGTGTGTGGCGGTGGACGACCGCTATCAGGGCGAGGGGCTTTCCTCCCGCATCGTCACTCTGCTTTTAAACCGCGCGATGGAGACAGGACAGAGCCACCTCTTTGTCTTTACCAAGCCCCAGAACCGGGCGATGTTCTCCGACCTGGGATTTTATCCGATCCTCCAGACGGCGGACGTCCTCTTTATGGAGAATGTCCGCGACGGAATCCAGAAGTATGTGCAGGGCCTGGAGCGCCCACAGCAGAAAGGCGGAGTGATCGGGGCGGCGGTGATGAACTGCAACCCTTTCACCAACGGCCACCGCTATCTGATCGAGACGGCAGCGAGCCAGTGCGATACCCTGCATCTCTTTGTCCTCTCGGAGGACCGCAGCGCCTTCCCGGCGGATGTGCGCTACGAGCTGGTGCGGGAGGGGATTGAGGGCATCCCCAATGTCATCCTGCACCACACCTCCGACTACCTCATCTCCTCGGCGGTCTTTCCCACCTATTTTCTCAAGGAGAAGGCCCGCGCTGAGCAGATCAACTGCGAGCTGGATCTGCGCATCTTCTGTGAGTACTTTGCCAAGGAGCTTGCCATCACCCGGCGCTTTGTCGGCACCGAGCCGTTCTGCCAGGTCACCAGCGCCTACAACCGCGAGATGAAGTGCATCCTGCCGGAGTACGGCATCGAGGTGGTGGAGATTCCCCGCAAGCAGCTGGACGGGCTGGAGATCAGCGCCTCCAGGGTGCGTGACCGCCTGAAGGAGGGGGATTTTGACGCCATCGGGCAGATGGTGCCGTCCAGCACCCTGCGCTTTCTGCGCTCCGAGCGGGGGCAGCAAATCGCCGAAAAATTAAGACAGGAAACGGACAACGAATGATAGAGGAACACTTACAGGAAATTTTAAAAACCCCGCCGCTTGCGCTCGACGAGATTTTGTCCGCGCGGGAAAGGCGGGCCGACACCCAGCGGCAGCTGCTGGAAGAGGGTCAGGGGACGCTGATCTGCCTGACCCTCAATATTGCCGGGTCGGTCAAGAGCGCGCCGCTTTTTACAAAGGCTTTCGAGGAGGGCAAGAGCCGCATCCTCACCCAGCTGCGCTTTGAGCGGGCGAAAATTGGAAAGTGCATTGAGCGCCACGAGCGGACGGGGGACGAGCTGTACCTGCTGGTCGACCTCGATCTTGTCACCGCTAAAAGACGGATGGTGGAGATCGAGGAGGGCTTTGCCCTCGGGCGGCTTTTGGATATCGACGTGATGGCAAAAGGGGTGCCCAAAATCTCCCGCCAGCAGTTGGGGCTGCCGCCGCGCCGCTGCCTTGTCTGCGGGGAGATGGCGGCGGCCTGCGCGCGCAGCCGCCGGCACGACATCAGGGAGATTTTGCGGCGCACGGTGGAGCTGATCGACGGCTACTTTGTAGGGGAATATGCCGACAGGGTCGCCGGGCATGCCTGCCGGGCGCTGCTGTATGAGGTGCACATCGCGCCAAAGCCGGGATTGGTGGACCGGGAGAACAGCGGCGCGCACCGGGACATGGACGAGTTCACCTTTTTTGACAGCGCCTGCGCGCTCTACCCCTATTTTCGGGAGTGCGCGAAAAAGGGGGCGCTGTACCGTGAGGAGCCGGACGTCCTCTTTGCGCTGCTGCGGATGGACGGCAAGCTGGCCGAGCAGCGGATGCTGCGCGCCACCGGCGGGGTCAACACCCACAAGGGAGCGATCTTCTCGATGGGGATTTTCTGTGCGGTGATGGGGAGCATGATGGAGGAAGGCTTTGGTGAATCCGCCTTTGCGGCCCGCTGCAAAGCCCTCTGCCGCGACCTGCTGCGGGACTTTGAGGGCTTGGAGCAAAAGGAGAATATTTCCTACGGCGAGCGTCTGTACCGCGACTACGGCATCACCGGCATCCGTGGAGAGGCGGCGGAGGGCTTCCCTTCGGTGCTGCAGGTCGGCCTGCCCGCCCTGCGGGAGGGAAGCGAAGCGGGCAAAAGCCTCAACGACGCTGCGTTGCTCGCTCTGCTGCGGCTGATCCAGGCGGTGCAGGACACCAATATCCTCACCCGCTCCGACCCCCAAACGCTGCAATGGGCGCAGCAGCAGGCGGGGGAGGTGCTGGAACAGGGCGCCGGCCCCGAGCAGATGCGGGAGCTGGACCGCGCCTTTACCGCGTGCAACCTAAGCCCCGGCGGCTGCGCCGACCTGCTGGCGCTGAGCTTGTTTTTGTTTTTTATGGGCCGATAAGCGGATGGTTTTGCCCCGCTTGAACGGCTGACTGTGGAAAATACACCCGTAACTGAAAAGGGAGGAATAAAAGATGAACCGCTTACAGCAATTTGTGGAGCTGCTGACCGGCAGCTTTGATAACAGGGAGCAGTACGAGCAGATGCAAAAGGAGGGCAACCAAACCTTTCCGCTGGCGCGCCACGTCAACACCGCCTGCAACGATAAAATTACCGGCTTGCCGCAGGACTTTGACGGGGTATTTGTGCTGGAGGAGAGCTACTACACCGTTGGGGAAAGAACCAACGCCTCCCCGCACCTGTTTTTGTTTACCATGGAGGGGGAGGCGGTCAAGCTCACCTCCTACGAGATGCCGGAGGGCTACGACAAGGACAGCTTTACCTATCAGCAGCTGAAGCCGGTTGCCTTTGACGCCTTGAAGCCTTCGGTAAAATTCACCCCGGCCCTCTACCACGAGCGTGACGGCGTCTGGGAGGGCGGCAGCGAGAGCATGTTCTCGCCGGTACTCAAGTTTACGCTGTTCGAGCGCTTTTCCAGTGAGCAGCTGGAAGTTTCCGAGTCGATGGAGGTAAACGGCAAGCGCACCTTCGGCTACGATGTGCCGATTCTGTACCGGCGGGTGTGAGCCTGTTTGAAGCGAGGAGGAAAAGGAATGTGGAAATTTGAGGATGACCGGACGGCCACGGTGCTGACCGCCAGGGAACACGTCGCCTGCGGCCACAACGGGGAGGGCAATTGCCCTGCGCTTGTCCTTCCCGAAACCGCCATCCTGTTTTATATGCACAGCGGGCCGCAGTATCTGCAGGAGCACTACCCCTGCACGCTGCTGACCGAAAAGCTGCCCCGCTTTTTGCAGGGCGGGCCGGTCTGGAAGCTGGACGAAAAAATCTGCTTTCTGGACGGCGGACGCGGCGCGCCGCAGGCGGTGGACACCATCGAGACACTCGCTGTCCTCGGGGTCAAGCGGGTGGTCACCGTCGGGATGTGCGGCGGATTCTCCGAGCAGGTAGCGGTCGGGGACATCCTGGTGCCGGACAAGGCCTTTGTCGAGGAGGGCACCTCGCTGCACTATTACGAGCAGATCGACTTTGCCCAGCCGGATGAACAGCTGTTCGAGCAGCTGAAAAAGATTCCCGGGGCGAAGGTGCTGCCCATCGTCACGACCGACGCGGTTTATCGCCAGACCTTCTACAAGGAGCAGCTCTGGCGGGAAAAGGGCGCCGTGGCGGTGGACATGGAGACCTCCGCCCTGTGGAGCGTCGGGAAGTTCCTGGGTTTGCAGGTGGCCTCGGTGCTGATGATCTCCGACTGTCATCCTCTGCGGGAGGGCGAACCGGCCTGGGAATGGAAGATGACCATGGAGATGCGCCGGCGATTGTTTAAGCGGGTGATGGAGATTGTTTTCTCCGCATAAGTAAAAAAACGAAGGCATCCACTTTGAAGTGGTGCCTTCGTTTTTTTACGGATTGGCTTTGGGCGGCGCAGGGGAAACTTCATACCCTATTCTGGTAAGCGCCTCCTTGTCGTCGAGGGAAATTTTTTCCATCCCGTAGTGCTCGGCGAAGCGGTCAAGATCGAGATCGGCAAAGTCCCCGGTGCCAAATTCATCGAATTGTTTCTGGTTTACCTGGACAACGTAGCCGTCCCCGACCAGCGTGTAGTGCGCGGAGTCCCCGCCGTCTGTCTGCCAGAACAGCAGGGCTCCGGCCAGCAGGCAAAGCAGCAGGACAAGGCCGAGCAGCGCCTTGCCGCGGGCGGAGGAGAGGATGCGGATCATGGTGGAAGACCTTCTTTCTGTTGAGATGGAGCGTGTTTTGCTTTTTCTTCGTTCTATTCTAAAGTGCAACATTATTTGCGACCGATGTCAATTGAGAAGGAAGGGAATAACTTACAAATATCATGTAATAAATTTGTGGAAGTTGATAGAAAATAAATCTGCTCCATTCGCCGCGAAAAAAAGAGCGAACTGACGATCATCAGTTCGCTCTTTTTGCTGGGGAGGAAACACAAGTCTGCTGCCCGTCTCTGCTCAAAGACGGCGGGCGGCAGTGAGATTTTCAGTTTGGATTACAGCATCTCGATGAAGGCGGCGCAGCGGGTGTTGAGCTGGCCGATGTCGGAGGAGGAGTAATCGGTCTCGACGCACATATACGGGATGCCGCGCTCGGTGACAAAGCGCTTGATGTAGTAGGACTCGACGTTGTAGGTGTGGCAGGCCTGCAGGACCACCTCGACGACTGCGTCGATCTTGTACTCGTCAAGCAGACGGCCCATCAGCTTGAAGCGGTTCTCGTCCGGGGTCATGCAGGAGCAGCCGATGTTGAGGTAGCGGTCGGCGATTGCCTGGTAGATGTCGTCGGTGTCCTCGTTGATCAGCTCGTCGACCGATTTGGCGCCGCTGCAGTTTTCGTAGCAGACGACGTTGCCGCCGTTGGCCTCGATGCTCTTGACCACCTTCATCGCGTTGCCGCCGATGGGGCAGCCAGTGACCAGGATGCGCGGGCGCTTTTCGACGGGGCGGCTGCCTTGCTCGTACTCGCTCTTGATGCGCTCGGTCAGGGCGTTGACCTCGTCGATGGCCTGGCGGCGGTTAAACTTAAAGTTGGAGCCGTACAGCACTGCGTACAGGTTGGAGCCTGCCATCGGCGGCGGGTCCAGCTTCATCAGCTCATAGAAGTGGCGCAGGGCCAGGCGGTTCTGGTTGGAAAGGTGCACCTGCTCGCGCAGCTTTTCCTCGGTGATCTCGACGCCGAATTTTTCTTCCAGCTTGTTTTTGAGGGCGACGACCTCCTCACGCCAGAGCTTGCGGCCCATCGGAGACTGGCGGTTTGGCAGCTCCATGATGTAGGTATCCTTGATCTCGCCGAGCATCTCGTACATCTTCTTCTTGCCGTCGCAGGTGGTCTCGCCGATAATCAGGTCGGAGAAGTAGAAGAAGGGGCACTTCTGGGTCTTGGCAAAGCCGTAGCTGGATTTGACCAGCGGGCAGAGGTTGCGCGGCAGGTCCTGCTCCGCTTCCGGGATGGTCTCGTCGGAGAAGGAGCACAGGCCGACCGGGATGGCACCGGCGGCCATGATGACCTCGGTGGGGGTGTAGGTGCAGAAGGTGCCGACAAAGGGGATGTTCTTCTGCTTGATTTCGTAGGCGTGCAGGAAGGAATTGCGGCGCTGTTCGCTAAATTCTTCGAAGATGTCAGGTAAGGTTTTGATAACTTCCATTTGATAAATCCTCCTTCTAAAACAATGGGTTAACGATTGTTATACAGGTGGCAGGCGACAAAGTGGCCTGGTTCTACTTCTTTGAGTTCCGGGCGCTGGGTGCGGCAGATTTCGCTGCACTTGCTGCACCGTCCGCTGAAGCGGCAGCCAGCCGGCGGGTTGATGGGGGAAGGGACGTCGCCGGTGAGCATGATCTTTTTGCGCTGGCGGGAGGCCTGCGGGTCCGCAATCGGCACCGCGGACAGCAGCGCCTCGGTGTAGGGGTGCAGCGGGTGCTTGTACAGGTCGGCAGAGGGGGAGAGCTCCACCATGTTGCCCAGATACATGACGGCGATGCGGTCGGAGATGTGCTTGACCATCGACAGGTCATGCGCGATGAACAGCATGGTCAGGTCGCGCTCCTTCTGCAGCTTGATGAGCAGGTTGATGATCTGCGCCTGAATCGAGACGTCCAGCGCAGAGATCGGCTCGTCGCAGAACAAAAACTCGGGGTTGACCGCCAGGGCTCTGGCGATGCCGATGCGCTGGCGCTGGCCGCCGGAAAACTCATGGACGTTGCGCATGGCGTGCTCGGCGTTGAGGCCAACCATGTCCAGCAGCTCCAGCACCATCTTTTCCTCCTGCTCGCGGGAGGAGGCCAGCTTGTGGATGCGGATGCCCTCGGCGACGATGTCGTAGACCTTCTGGTGCGGGTCGAGCGAGGCGTAGGGGTCCTGGAAGATCATCTGCACCTTGCCGGTGAAGTCGAAGCGCTCCTTTTTGGTCATGTGGTGGACGTCCTTGCCCTGATATTTGACCTGGCCGGAGGTGGGCTGCAGCATGCCGATGCAGGTCTTGCCGCTGGTGGTTTTGCCGCAGCCGGACTCGCCGACGATGCCGAGCGTCTCGCCCTTGTAGATGACAAAGGAGATTTCGTCCACCGCCTTGAGCACCTTCTTTTTGCCGGCCTTGTAATATTTGCAGAGGTTGGTGACCTCGAGCTGAACCGTTGCGTTGTTATGCATGCACAGCACCTCCAATCTGGAACGGGACGCCGGTGCGGTCGGCGCGGGGATCGCTCAGCCAGCAGGCGACCTGATGTTTGTTGCTGCCGTCCTGTGCGTCCACCGTTTCCGGCTCATACTCGGCGCAGATGTTCATGGCGTAGGGGCAGCGGCTGCAGAAGGCGCAGCCCTTGGGCGGATGGATCATGTCCGGGATGCTGCCCTCGATGGTGACCAGCTCCTTTTTGTTGTCCAAGTCCAGGCGCGGCACCGAGTTCATCAGCGCCCAGGTGTAGGGGTGGTGCGGGTGGTAGAAGATGTCGTCGCTGCTGCCCTTCTCGACGATCTTGCCCGCGTACATGACGATGATGTCGTCGGCCATATCGGCCACGACGCCCAGGTCATGGGTAATCATGATGATGGCCATGCCGAGCTTTTGCTGGAGCTGCTTCATCAGCTCCAGAATCTGTGCCTGGATGGTGACGTCCAGGGAGGTGGTCGGCTCGTCGGCGATCAACAGCTTGGGGTTGGTGATCAGGGCGGTGGCGATCATGACGCGCTGCCGCTGTCCGCCGGAAAGCTCATGCGGGTATTTGTTCATACAGGCTTGCGCGTCCGGGATGCCGACCAGCTCCAGCATCTCCTGGGCCCGTTTTTGAATCTGCGCCTGGGAGAGATTTTCGTCGTTGTGGTTTTGCAGGTTCTCCATGATCTGTTTGCCGACCATCATGGTGGGGTTTAAGGAGACCAGCGCGTCCTGGAAGATCATCGAACATTCCTTGCCGCGGAAGGCGTACCATTCCCTTTCGGAAAAATCGAGGATGCTCTTGCCCTCGTACAGAATCTGGCTGCCCTCCTTGATAACGCCGGGCTTTTCGATCAGGCCCATCAGCGACTTGGAGGTGACCGATTTTCCGCAGCCGGACTCGCCGACAATGGCGGTGGTTTTGCCCTTTTCGATCTCGAAGCTGATGCCGCGCACCGACTGCACCTCGCCGGCATAGGTAAAATAGGAGACGGAGAGGTCTTTAACATTGACAAGTGTACTCATAACTTCCTCCTTATTTTACAATCTTGGGTTCCAGCGCGCTGCGCAGCACGTCGCCCAGGATATTGAAGCTGAGGACGGTGAGCAGGATCAGCAGGCCGGGGTAGATGGCCAGCTGAGGCTGATCCAGGATGTTGGCCTGCGCTTCCTGCAGCATGCTGCCCCAGGAGGCGTTGGGAATCGAGATGCCCAGCCCCAGAAAGCTCAGCGAGGATTCGGTCAGGATGGCGCTGGCGACGCCGAGGCTGGCGGCAACGATGACCGGGCCGAGGATGTTGGGCAGGATGTGTTTGACAGCAATCAGCACATTGCCAGCGCCCAGATTTTTGGAGGCGATGACAAAGTCGCGCTCCTTTAAGGACATGGTCTCCGCGCGGGTGATGCGCGCGACCGATGCCCAGGAAAACAGGCTGAGTACAACGATCAGGGTGGTCATGCCGGGCTTGAGGATGGTGTTGAGCACGATCATCAACAGCATGCTCGGCAGTGCCAGGAAGATGTCGGTGAAGCGCATCAGCAGCATGTCCAGTTTGCCGCCGATGTAGCCGGAAAAGATGCCGATGGTGGTGCCGATAAAGACGGTGACCAGCATAGCGCAAAAGCCGACCAGCAGCGAGACGCGGCCGCCGTACAGCGCGCGGGTGAAGTAGTCGCGGCCGTAAGCGTCGCAGCCAAAGGGATGCTCCAGCGAGGCGCCGGCAAACTTGTTGGCAAGGTCCAGCTTGTTGGGGTCATAGGGACTCAACGGAGCCAGCAGGGCAGCGATGATGATGACAGTTAAAAAGATGACAGCAAAGATTGCGACCGGATTGGCCTTGATTTCCGAGACGATGTCCTTCCAGATGCTGCGGTGATAGACGGTGCCCAGCTCCTTGGGCTTTTTCTCGATGCGCTGAAAGGATTTTTCGTTGATGATGACCTTATTTTCCATTAGCGATGTCAATCCCCCTCTTGATTCGCGGATCCGCAAAGGAATACAGGATGTCCGCCACGAAATTGCCGACGACCAAAATGAAGCCGGAGAGCATGATGTAGGCCATGATGACCGGATAGTCGCGCTTGCCGATGGCCTCCATCGCAAAGCTGCCGACGCCCGGCCAGCCAAAGACGCTCTCGATGATGAAGGAACCGCAGACCAGCGACGCCATGTTCATGCCCAGGATGGTGATGATGGGCAGCAGCGTATTTTTTAGGACGTGCTTGTGCAGAATCTGCGCCGGGGTACAGCCCTTGGCCTTGGAGGCCAGGACATACTCCTCGCTGAGCTGTCCGATGGTGTTGGCGCGCACATAGCGGATCTTGGAGGCCATGGTGCCCAGGGCCATGGTCAGCACCGGCATAATCATGTGCTGCAGGGTATCCAGCGGGGTGTCGACGCCCACCGAGTGCATGCCGGAGGAGGGCAGCCAGTGCAGGGTGGCGGTGAAGAGAATAATCATCAGCATGCCAAAATAGAAGGACGGGATGGACATGCCAAAGTAGGCAAAGCTGCTGATGAGGTTATCCGCCCAGGTGTTTTTCTTGTACCCCGCGATCAAGCCCAGCGGAATGGCAAGCGCCAGCGAGACCAGCAGGGAAACGCCCATCAGCAGGATGGTGGAGGGCAGGCGGCGCAGCAGCATGGGGGCGACAGGGGTGTTGTAGGAGAGCGAAACGCCGAAGTTTCCCTGCAAAGCCTCGGTGAGCCAGCCCCAATACTGTTCCGGCATGCTCTTGTCCAGTCCCAGTTTTTCGGTGATTAGCTGCCGCTCGGCTTCGGTCATATCCGGAGTCAGGTACATCGAGGAGATGTCGCCGGGGGCAAGGTCGATGATTGCAAAGGAAAAAAAGGAGATGAGCAGCATCACGATTGCCAGCTGACCGATTTTCTTTAAGCAATATTTTAACATTGGTCTTTCCTTTCCTTGATGAAAAAACTGCCCTTGGTGTCAAGGGCAGTTTTTTTGACTGCGAAAAAGCGTTAACCGTTAACGGAAATGCCCAGGTAATCAGCAAATTCTGGAACGATCGGGCTGGAATCCAGGCCGGTTACATTCTTCTGAGAAACCAGAACGTAGTTGGTGTAGGTCAGCGGGTAGATGCGGTACTGATCCATCGCGACATCCATCAGCTCGTCCGCAAGCTGTTTGGCTTCCGCCTCATCGGTGGTGGTGTTGACCGCCAGCGCCAGCTCGCCGCAGGCCTCGGTCATGCCCCAGGCGTCATCGGCCTGGTTCAGGTAGCTGTAGGCCTGGTTCAGAGTGGAACCGCGCATCGAGTCCCAACCGTTGGTGCCGAGATCCCAGGTGGTCTCCTGACCGTTGAAGCCGTAGGAAGAAGCAGCGAAGAATCTTGGGAAGAAGGAGGAAGAATCCATGCCTTCAATCGAGAGGTTGACGCCGATCTGAGCCAGCTGCTGCTGGATGACAACGGCGACAGCGTCCATGTTCGGGCGGTCAGCGTTGTAGATGTAGGTCAGGGTCATGCCGGACAGGCCGGAGGACTCTGCAAGCGCCTGGGCGCCCTCCAGGTCGTAGGTGTAAGCTTCGGTGTCCGGATTGTAGAGGCTGATTTCTGGGGTCAGCAGTGAGTTTGCCTTGGTGGCCAGCTCGTCAGAACCGAAAGCTGCTGCGAGAATTTCGTCCGGATTGATGGCCATAAACAGTGCCTGGCGCTGCTCGTCGGTCAGGTTGGCGGGGCCGAATGGGTTGACCTGCAGGTAGTTCAGGCGCGCTTCCGGGAAGGAATAGATGTTGTACTTGTCGCTCTGGGCGCTGTATTTTTCCAGCTGGTCAGCGGTGGTGAGACGCATGTAGTCGATTTCGCCGTTTTCAAAGGCGATCTCTCTGGTAGAGCCGGAACCGATCACCTTCATGACAACGGTCTTGACCTGCGGGGTGCCTCTGTAGTAATCGTCACGGGCGGTGCAGACAAAGCTGTCCTCGTTGATCTCGGTGACGGTGTAGGGGCCGGAGGTGACAAAGCCAGGGGTGTTGTAGTAGGTGGTGGCGTTGTCCAGCGCTTTTGGATCGCCGTCAAAGACGTGGGATGGATAGAGGGTCATGCCGGCCAGAATGACGCGCTCGTAGTTGTACGGTTCCGGCAGGATGAACTGTACGGTGTGGTCGTCGACGATGTTCATGCTGCCGTCGACGCCGTTGACACGGATGTAGCGGTTGTAGCCATAACGGTAAACCGAGTAGTCGGCAACAAACTGTACGTCAGCGGTGGTGATGGGGGTGCCGTCCGACCAGGTGGCGTCCTCACGCAGATGAACGGTGTAGGTCAGGCCATCGTCGGAAACTTCCAGGCTGTCGGCCAGGTAGTAGTCCAGACCGCCCTCGATGTTTTCCAGGAAGAGGTGGTCGAACAGCGGGCGGGTCATCGAGGTGTAGTCATCCGAACCGCCGGTCTGTGGGGAAAGGGAGTCCGGCATGTAGCTGATCGCAACGGTGAAGGTGTCGTTGGATTCGGTAGAAGTGCTTTCCTCTGTGGAAGCAGCTTCCTCGGAGCCGCCCTCCTCGGTGGTTTGCTCGGTGGTGCTGGTTGTGTTGTTTTCTGCTGTTGTTGTTTCGGAGCCGCAGGCGGCGGTAGCCATCATCATTGCGGCAGCCATCAACAAAGCAAGCAGTCTTTTCTTCATAAAACTGTGCCTCCATTCTTGACTGGCTGGACATAATTCGTACAGATTGTGATAATTTGATATTTTTATACCTACAAATATCAATGTTGCACAATGCTTGATTATAATTTAGCATCCGATGTCGAAGATAGCAAATCGTTTTTTTGAATCCGAACGGGAGGTTCGTATCGGCTTTATCTTTCGATTGCTCGTTATTTTGCAAACACTTTCTTTATTTTGACAAAATTTGTGAATTATGCTATATCGAATCGTTATGAAGTCAAGTGTTTCTTTGGGAAATTTTTTTGAACATTAAGAAAATGGGTCGGGATGGGCAGAATTTTGTAAAGAAAAGGGAGCGGCGGGCGGGGAAGATGAGATGCGGACAAGCGGCAAATTCGGGTAATTTTTTGGCACTGATCTCTTTGCCGAGAGGGAAACCGCGGGTTGCTTGGATTTGTGACAGCAAGGTGGTACAATGGGAATGAGGTGATGACAGGATGCAGACAAAGGAAATTCTTTTGAAATTGAGAATACAAAACGGTTGGTCCCAGGAAGATCTGGCGGAAAGAGTCTATGTGACCCGTCAAGCAGTATCCCGCTGGGAAAATGGCGAGACGGTGCCCAATACAGAGACATTGAAGTTGCTGTCTAAATTATTTGATGTTTCAATCAACACTCTCCTGGGCTCACCGCACAGCCTGGTTTGCCAGTGCTGCGGGATGCCCTTGGAGGATCAGGTTATGAGCAGGGAAGCGGACGGTTCCCTCAATGAGGAGTACTGCCAGTGGTGCTATGTGGATGGGCAGTTTGTCTATACAAGCCTTGAACAGCTGATTGATTTTCTGGTGGAACACATGTCTAATGAGCATTGGCCGAAAGATCAGATGCGCGCTTATCTGCAGGGAATGCTGCCGACGCTCCAATACTGGAAGGCTATTGCGCAGGAAAATCTGGAAAAAGAAAAGTAGGAATAAAAGACCCAGGCAGCTTTAGCTGTCTGGGTCTTAGTTCGCTGCATTTTCTAAAGAGGGGTGGCGTTTGACTTTCCGCCGGTTTCCTGTTATGCTGAACCTATCCAAAATCAACCGACAAAGAGCAGAAAGATGAATGGAGGTTTTGTCGATGAAATGCTTTTTAACCAGCAGTCCCTTCCTTCCTGACAGGAGCAGCATTAACCCCGCCAATGGCTTTGCCGACCGGATTAGAGCCAGCGTTCCGTCCCCGTGCAAGGCACTTTTCATCTGCTCGGACCCGGATAGTCACGAGCAGACGGACGGTTTTGCGCAGGCGGTCAGAGCGAACCTGGAAGCGCTGGGTCTGCAGTTTAGTCAATATGCCGTGCTGGATGGCAGAAATGAGGACAAGGCGGGCGAGCTTGTTGGCGGCGCGGAGCTGATTATTTTGGCAGGCGGGCATGTGCCGACCCAGAACCGATTTTTTGTGAAGGTTGGACTCAGAGAGTGGATGCGCTCCTTTGACGGTGTCCTGGTGGGCATCAGCGCCGGCACGATGAACAGCGCCGAGGTGGTTTACGCCCAGCCGGAGCTGGAAGGAGAGGCGACCGATCCCAATTACCAGCGCTTTCTGCCCGGCCTTGGTCTGACCAAAAAGATGATCCTCCCGCATTATCAGATGCTCAAGGACGAAGTGCTGGATGGCTTGCGCGTCATGGAGGACATCGCCTACCCGGACAGCCAGGGCCGCCGGTTCTACCTGCTGGTGGACGGGAGCTATCTGTATATCGAAGATGGCAGAGAGGAAGTTTTTGGCGAGGCCTACCTGTTGGCGGATGGGAAGCTGTCGCAGATTTCAAAGCCTGGAGAATCGGCTGTTCTCTAACGATCTTGTTTGCAAAAACGCAACACAGAAAAGAGAGGAAAGCAGAGTGGTTTACGGCGCGATCAACCGAAAGGGTGAAGCGTACTACACGGATCTAAACAGGGTGCTGCAGGCGATCGGATATCGGCACAAGGACTACAACTGGCTGATCACCGACTGTGTTTGCTATCCCCAAAATCCGGCCATAGCTGAAATGCTGGCGCGGGATTACTGTTGGCTGAGCGGCGAACAGCTCAGCGATCTTGTGATGGCGGAAAATTTTCAGTGGATCTGGGCGGACCTGTGCGCCTTCGACAAGGGGATTGCGCTGGCCGAGGTACTGCAATATGAGCTGCCCCGCGCCGACGGCTACGACGGATTTTGGCAGATGCCGCTGACCATGCAGCATCCGCTGGCGGAAATCGAGATTGTTCCGTGGGACAGTTCGATGACGCTGCTTTTGAGCCGAAGAAAGGATGTCGTAGATAATTTTCGCAACTATTATCCCGAGAGCGAAAATCTGGGGGACTATATTAGAAAACCATAGAAGAAAAAGGAGCTGCCTGGTTTGTAAAAATCGGGCAGCTCCTGGTTTGTTGAGAGAGACGGCAGTTTTTTCAATTGCTGCCCTATTTTCTAAAGTTTGGGCTTTAGTTCATAAGACGGATGGTATAAGCCTGTCGGTTCATAAAACTTGTTGCCGATATAGCGGAAACCCAGCTTGAGCAAAACTTTTGAGGAAGCTACATTGTTGGGATTGTGCCCCGCAAAAAGGGCGTCTGCTTTCAGAACGGAGAAGGCATAATCTGCTATAGCCGCTGCTGCTTCTGTTGCATACCCCTTCCCCCAAAATTGAGGGCGCAAATGAAACCCCATCTCATACTCATTCCCGCGATATGGCCTTAGCCCACAGCAGCCGATGAAATTAGTTGAAGAAAGTTCAAAAATAGGCCAATACTGCACATGATATTTCGTCTCATTATCAATTTCTGTTGTCAGTCGAGAGGAAATTTCTTCTACACTAAATTTGCCGCTGGCGCAAATCAATTTTGTGACATCAGGATCGCCCCACAGCAATTCCGCCAATTTTATATCGCCTTTTTGCCATTTGGAAAATCCAATCCGACTGGTTGTTAAGAAAAAATGCATCTTCGCTTTTGCTCCTTTCAATTTTAATCCGTTATCCTGCCAAAGGGGTGCCTAGAACGATTGCGGTCTTCGTTTATCGTCCGCCGGACAGAATGCCAGATAGTGCTCATTGATGGAGGTTTGCCAAAGCATTTTTGACCCAAAAGTACAAAGCCCCTGCAAAGCTTTAGGATAAAACTTTGCAGGGGCAAAAAATTATTCCCACTCAATCGTTGCCGGTGGCTTCGAAGTGATGTCGTAGCAGATGCGGTTGATGTGGTCGACCTCGTTGACGATGCGGACCGAAACCTTGTCCAGCACCTCGTACGGGATGCGGGCCCAGTCGGCAGTCATGAAGTCGGAGGTGGTGACGCCGCGCAGCGCCAGGGTGTAGTCGTAGGTGCGGAAGTCGCCCATAACACCCACCGAGCGCATGTCGGTCAGCACCGCAAAGTACTGGTGGATCGATTTGTCCAGGCCAGCTTTGGCAATCTCGTCGCGGAAGATGAAATCAGCCTCGCGCAGGATGTCCAGCTTCTCCTTGGTTACTTCGCCGATGACGCGGATGGCAAGGCCCGGACCCGGGAACGGCTGGCGGTTGACCAGATAATCCGGCAAGCCGAGCTCGCGGCCCAGCGCACGAACCTCGTCCTTAAACAGCAGGCGCAGCGGTTCGATGATCTCCTTGAAGTCGACATGATCCGGCAGGCCGCCGACGTTGTGGTGGGATTTGATGACAGCAGCGTCGCCGGTGCCCGATTCGACCACGTCGGCATAGATAGTGCCCTGTGCCAGGAAATCGACCTTGCCGATTTTCTTGGCCTCCTCCTCAAAGACGCGGATGAACTCCTCGCCGATGATCTTGCGCTTCTTTTCCGGTTCGCTGACGCCGGCCAGTTTGCTCAGAAAGCGGTCCTCGGCGTTGACCCGGACAAAGTTGATGTCGCCGTTGCCAAAGACAGCCTCAATCTCGTCGCCCTCATTTTTGCGCATCAGGCCGTGGTCGACAAAGATGCAGGTGAGCTGGCTGCCGATTGCTTTGGAGAGCAGCTTTGCAACAACCGAGCTGTCTACGCCGCCGGACAGCGCCAGCAGCACCTTGCCGTCGCCGACCTTCTCGCGTACCTGCGCGATGGCGGTGTTGCAATAGTCCTTCATGCTCCAGTCGCCGTTGGCGCCGCAGACGTTGTACAGGAAGTTGCGCAGCATCTTGCTGCCGTTTTCGGTGTGCTCAACCTCTGGGTGATACTGGAAGCCGAAGATCTTTCTCTCCAGATTCTGCATGGCGGCCACCGGGCAGTGCTCGGTGTGAGCGATGCTGACAAATCCCTCTGGCAGCTTATCGACATAGTCGACATGGCTCATCCAGGTCACTGCCTGCTCGGGCAGATCCTGGAAGAGAGGGGAAGTGGTGTCAAACTGGGTGACGGTCTTGCCGAATTCGCGGGAAGGCGCGGTCTCCACCTTGCCGCCCAGGGTGTGGGCGATCAGCTGGCAACCGTAGCACAGGCCCAGTACCGGGATGCCCAGCTCAAAGATCTGCGGATCAATTTTGGGCGCATTTTCAGCGTAGACGCTGTTAGGGCCACCGGTGAAGATTAAACCGATGGGGGAATATTCCTGAATCTTCTCCACCGTCGCCTTGCGGAAGGGGAGAATCTCGCAGTAGACGCCCAGATCCCGAACGCGGCGGGCAATCAGCTGGTTGTACTGACCGCCGAAATCCAGAATCAGCACGTTTTGATGTGACATGAAGGCACCATCCTTTCCAGAATAAAAAGAAAAGATACCGGCCACTGAAAATTGAAACAATGATCCTATGACCGGCAGCGTAAAAACTGATATTTAAACTAAATTATAAGGGAGAATCGCCCTTTTGTAAATAAGGCTTTCGCAAAAAAATGCGCCTTTGGGAAAACTCTGGAGAAATGCCGCAGATTTTGCCGGCAAACCGCTTTTGAAATGGGAATTTTGCAGAGAGAAACGGCAGAAATTGCCGCTGCTAATCTGCGGCGCAAAAAGCCATACTAGCGGTGAACGCCAAAAAGTCAAAACGAAAGGATGGGAAGGATGCGTTTAAAAAAGACAATTGTCCTGATGGCAGCATGTCTATTTTTGATGGCGCCGGTACAGGCCTCGGCGGCGGGGGAGACAGCGGCGCAGGGCGAACAGCGCGCCGCGCTGCAGAGCCGAGTTTACCCGATTCAGCTGCCGCCGGGAACCAATGTGCCGCTGTCGGCAGAATATTTTGAGATGCGCCTGGGGCTGGAGCCAGGGGAGATTGCCGCCATCACCATCACCAGCCTCCCGCAGGAGGGCAGCGGCAAGCTGATGCTGGACGGAGTGGAGGTGCAGGTCCACGACACCATCTTCCGCAGCGAGCTGGACCGCCTGTGCTATGTGCAGGACGACAACGCCCTGTCGGCCTCGGCGGGGTGGTTTAGCTTTATCCCGTTGTGCTCCTCCGAGATTTTAGGGGAGGAGCCGGCAGAGCGGGTCTGCGCCACCTTCCAGCTCAAGGCGCAGGAGACGACCGCTCAGCGCCCCATCGTGCAGGATGTGTTCTGCCGCACCAAGACCGACACCCAGGTCTCGGCGGCTCTCTCCTGCCTGCAGGGGGAGGTTGTGTACACGGTCAACCGCAAACCGGCGCAGGGGAGCGTCCATTTTGAGGATGGCCGCTGCATCTACACGCCGAAGGATGGCGCCGCCGGCACAGACAGCTTTGAGCTGGTCGCCCTGGACGAGGCGGGCGGCGTTTCGTCGCCGATCATGGTTGAGGTTTTCATTGAGCAGTAGGTCCGCTCTTTTTTCTCTACAGCGGGATGGGGACATCTCCCTCAACTGATGTGAGGGGTGCACCGGAGGTGCGGCCCCCTCGAGAGCAAGTTGTCAGAATTGGTTCCTGCCTCCCCCGATGCAGGCGCTCCGCGAGAGCATGGCAAAGCCATGCTCGGCACCCGGGTGACTTT
>OIWN01001466.1_pt1 | contig 18476 bp, 16 predicted proteins | sample 1587591 | NCBI WGS metagenome assembly OIWN01 (sample SAMEA3888901, study PRJEB22519) | human gut metagenome | biome: human gut; feature: human-associated habitat; material: faeces | place: Denmark | collected 2010 | reverse complement strand
TGTCCGTCTGCTGCGCCTTCATCGCGGGCACGGTCGGTATCCTGGCAGGCTACGCCATCGTCCACCGCAAAGGACATTGGCTGAGCAACGCCGTAAGCCATCTTACCTTTTTCCCGTACCTGCTGCCGAGCATGGCCATGGGCGCCATCTACCTGTCCTTCTTCTCCACGCCGCACGGCCCGGTGCCGGCACTGTACGGCACCTTCGCCATCCTGGTGCTGATTGGTTCGGTCAAATACCTGCCCTTCGCATCGAAATCCGCCGTCAACGCCATGCTGCAGCTGGGCGGCCAGATTGAGGAAGCGGGCATCATGATGGGCATCGGCTGGTGGAAGCGCATGGTGCGCATCATCATCCCCATTCAGAAGACGAGTTTCCTGTCCGGCTACCTGCTGCCGTTCATTTCCTGCATGCGCGAACTGTCGCTGTTCATCCTGCTGATTACGCCGTCCACGGCCGTCCTGACGACCATGCTGTTCCAGTACAACGAAAAAGGCTGGAACCAGTATGCCAACGCCATCAACCTGCTGATCGTCGGCGTCGTGCTGCTGTCCAACTTCATCATCAACAAGCTGACCGGCGCCTCCATCGACAAGGGTATCGGCTGACAGCGGCGGAACCGTGAGATGTAGCGGCGGATACCGGCCGGAAACGGATCGGACTTCCGCAAACGATAGAAATTAGGAAGGTGCAAAAATGCCTGAAATCATTTTGAAAGATGTCACGAAGATGTACGGGAAGACGGCAGCTGTAGATCATCTCAGCATGGTCATTCCCGATCATTCCTTCATTACGCTGCTGGGCCCCTCCGGCTGCGGTAAAACGACGACCCTGCGCATGATTGCCGGTCTGGAGACACCGACGTACGGCGAAATCTCCATCGGCGGCAAGGTGGTCTTTTCCGCAGAAAAAGGCATCGACATCCCGCCGGAAAAGCGCGGCGTCGGGTTCCTGTTCCAGAACTACGCCCTGTGGCCCCATATGACGGTATACCAGAACATCACCTTCGGCCTGGAGAACCTGCACTGGCCCAAGGACAAGATGGAAGCCCGCGCGCGGGAACTGATGGCGATGCTGCGGATTTCCGAGTACCGCGACCGCTATCCGTCGGAACTGTCGGGCGGCCAGCAGCAGCGCGTGGCCATTGCCAGGACCCTGTCCACGGGCCCGTCGACCCTGTTCATGGACGAACCCCTGTCTAACCTGGACGCCAAGCTCCGCATGGAGATGCGGGCGGAACTGAAACGGCTCCACATGGAGACCGGCGCCACCTTCATCTACGTAACCCACGACCAGCTGGAAGCCATGACGCTGGCCACGCGGATCTGCCTCATCAAGGAAGGCATCCTGCAGCAGTACGACGCGCCCCTGACGGTCTACAACGAACCGGTCAACATGTTCACGGCAGACTTCATCGGCAGCCCGAGCATCAACCTGGTGCCGGCCCGCGCCGGCCAGACAGTGGACGGCGGCGACCAGCTGGACTTCGGCGGCGAGCCGGTCCGCTTCGTGGAAGCGAAGCGGTATACGGATGCCCCCGTGACAGACGGAAAGGAATACGTCGTCGGCATCCGGCCGGAAAACATCGTCATCCGTCCTGAAGGCCGCTTCAGCGGCAAGGTGTACTCCACCCTGCCCTCCGGTATGGAAACCGTCGTCAAACTGCATCTGCACGACCAGCCCCTGACCTCCGTCATTTTCGGCAGCGTCGATTTCCGGGTCAACGAAGAAGTCCGGTTCGATATCCGGACGGACAAGAACCTGCTCTTCGACAAGGAAAGCGGCGCCACGGTGCGCATGGGCGCTATCAAAGCTTAACAAGGCATACTAAAAGGGCCATATCCTGACGGATATGGCCCTTGCTGTTTCTTTATATGGCGGAGAGGGTGGGATTCGAACCCACGGAAGCTTTGACACCTCGCTAGTTTTCAAGACTAGAGCCTTAAACCGCTCGGCCACCTCTCCAGGCTATGACATTATACCACGTTTGCAGCCCGACGGCACCTTATTTGCCGAGTTCGCCGTTGACCGCGTCCAGAATATCCTGCTCCAGGCTTTCGCCCAGGTCGCGGCAGGCACGCAGCCGCACTTCGCACTGGTACACGAAGTCCTTGTCCCGGACCGGTTTCAGGTTGGCCGTGACGTTGTAGGCGGCAATGCGCAGGCAGGCGCGGGCCAGGATGGCCGAGGCGGCGCCGTCTGTCACCAGCATACGGCTGCCTTTGCCGACCACTTTTTCCGCCAGGCGCAGAATGTCGATGCACGTTTCGGACAGGTGCAGGGAGGCCAGGACGGCGATTTTGCTCGCCCGCTCGATTTCGGCCTGCCGCTTCTCCCGTTCCTCCGGCGTGCTTTTCGGCATTTTGTAGGCGTTCAGGATGAGGCCGAACATATCGGCGTCCTCCTGGGCCATTGCCAGCATTTCGTGCTGCAGCGCTTCCGACGAGGCAATGACGGATTGCATTTCGTCTTCCACGTCGGCGTAGCTTTTCTTGCCGACCGTCAGGTGGGCGGCCATACCGGCCAGCGCGCCGGCCATGGCCCCCGCGAAGGCGGCGGCACTGCCGCCGCCCGGCGACGGTTTGGACGAATTCAAATCATATACGAAGTTGCGGAATTGCTGGTCCGCGAATTTCTCGGTCATACGGTATTCCCCTTAAAATCAGAATCTCAGGCGGCCGTCCCCTTTGTAGTCGACGGTCTTGGCATAACGCAGGAAGAACTTGAAGAAGTCCTGGGCAGGGCCCTTGTTGCCGGCGTTTGCCAGATAGCTCAGGTTGTACCCGTCGGCGCCTTCGACCATACGGGAACTTACAGCGACCACGTAGGTGGCGTCGTTCTGCAGCTTCTGGCCGTTCTCCAGCTCAATCGAAGCGATGCGGGAACCTTCCGGATTGTTGATGCGGGCCGTCACATGGAGGCCGGAGAAGCGGATCAGGCCCGTACCCGGATTGAGGCCGTGCTCGATGATGGCGCGGATCTGGGAGCCCGTCAGCTGGCCCGTGACGATGCTGTCCTTGTAGGGCATGACGGAAGTGATGGTACCTTCGTTGATGTCACCGGCCGGGATGCTGTACCGGAAGGAGCTGCCCGGATACAGGACGATGTCGCAGTTATAGGCTTTGCGGACCATGTCCGTAAAGTATTCGCCCAGCGTGGACTGGCCGCCGGGGTAGTTCGTCAGCGCCGTCAGGTTGTCCGCCAGTTTGGCGCCCTTGGATGCGGGCTGCGGAGCTTCGTTGACGGATCCGTTGACGTTCTGGTAGATGCTGGTCTTGGATTTCTTGTCCTTCTTCTGGGTCGGCACATAGGACGGCGGCAGATTGCCCAGGCGCGTGCCCGTGCCGCTCATAAGACGGTTATAGGTCTTTTCGAGCTGTTTGTTCTCTTCGTAGGACAGGGCCATGACATCGACCGTCTTGGCCACGCCGACGAGGACCTTCTTGTCCACGCGGTTGTACAGGAAATGGATCTGGGCCAGCTGCGTGCCGAAGGGAGCTGCAGCCACGACCGGAATGTTCTTGTAGGTGCCGCGCACTTCTTTGCCCGTACCGGCCAGGAAGACGGCGTCGACGCCGGTCACCTGGTCCAGCAGGGACGTGATTTCACCGGTGATCTTCTTGTCGCCGATGCCTTCGCCCTTGAGGCTGGTCAGCAGGACGACGATCTTGGCACCGTTGTTGCGCAGTTCATTGACGCACTGCTGTGCCACCTTGGCTGCCGGAACCACGTTGTAGCCGCGGGCCTTGGCAGGTTCCACCACATCCTGGCCTGCGAGGCCGATGACGCCGATTTCGGCGCCGGCGCGGTTGAACAGCAGATACGGTTTATACGGCGACGCCGTGTTGCCATTGGCGTCGACGATGTTGGCAGCCAGGTACGCGAAATACGACGTGGCGGCCTGGTTCGCGATGTTGTACGCCTGGTACTGGAAATCCTTCGCACCGGGTACGGTAGCGGAAATGTGCATGGCGTTGAGCATCATGATGGTGGGATCGCCCATGCGTTTGTCGTTTTCCTCGGTGCCGGCCATGTTGTTGCCACCGCCGAAGAAGGCCGTGCCATAGGGATTCTGTTTGGTCAGTGTCTCCGTCGTGCCGGCCAGGCGCAGGGCACCCGGTTCCGCCGTACCGCCCGTGATGTGGCCCTGGAAATCGTTGACCCCGTACAGGTCGATTTCACACAAGGGCTTGATGGGCATGACATTGCGGGCCAGGGCGGTGCCGCTCAGGACCAGCAGTGTCAGCAGCAGAAAAAGTATCTTTTTCATGTTCGCATCTCCTCTTTCTTGATTTCCTCCTGTTCCGCCAGGGCGGCCAGGTAACGGCGTACCTGCACCACGGCGGCGTATCCGTCCAGCGGTACCGGCGGCACCTGCAGTCCCAGGGGGATGAGGCGGCGCAGGCCTTTGGGCGGGTGGATTTTCCAATACAGGCGGCGTGCCTCTTCCGTGGAATGGGCTTCCCCGATTTCATGGATGGGTACGCTCGGGAACAATTCCTTGACAAGACTGCATACGGGTCCGCTGTTCGTGCCGTTGCCGATGACGATGCCGGCCAGGACACGGTGCAGGCTCCAGACATTGCCCGAAACCAGGCGTTCTTCCAGGAATTCCGGTATGCTGTTCCGGAGGGACCCCGTCCGCACCACCTTCTGGCTGCGCAGGGCGCCGTCCTCCCGGACGATTGCCAGGCCGGTCTTGTCGCGGCCCGGATCGATGCCCAGATAGTACCGGGCGTTCGGTTGGATTGGTTTCATCATGTCCTCCGGCTCACCAGCGGCGCATGGATTCGTCCGCCGCAGCGACCTTTTCCACTTCCAGGCGGATCTGCACGGGCCCGGCCGTCATGATGTCGCCATCCGCATAGGCCGTCAACATGACCTGGCCTCCCATGCGGCGCATCTTCTCCTGCACATCGACCACCGTCATGGCGCTGATGTTGCCCACCTTCCCGGTCATGGGATCGGGCAGGACACCGGCTTCGACAGACAGGCGGTTGACTTCCTGCAGGTAATTCATCATGACTTCTTCCGGCGATACGGACTGGTCCGCCATGTTGAGGACCTTCTGATAAATCAGCTGATTGTCATGGTATACGAGTTTATTGGGAATGACTTCGAACTGGCAGACCACAGGCTGTCCCACGACCGTATTGGCTATGGAACGGACGCGTACCAGAACCTGGCCGTGTTCCTTCTGGAGCTGCTGTTCAAGGGCTTCATATTCCGTCTTGGGAACCCACACCACTTCGACCTTTTCCTTCGGGTCGACACCGATGCGGCTCAGGGCCGTATTGTTGGCCGATTCCAGGAGCCATTTCATCTGGTTGGCGCTTTCCTCTGCCGAACGGCCGCCTTCGAGGACGCCGTTGAAGACGACTTCGCCGCTGCGGTAGACCAGCTGGCCTTCGCGCATGTGGAGCAGGCCTTCGTTCAGGAGTTTCGTGCGCTCCTGCAGTTTCGTGATTTCTTCATTCAGGCTGTCACGGGCTGCCTGGAGACCTTTGACCTCGCTTTGGGCCGCCACCAGTTCGCCCTGGGTCGTTTCATACTGGATACGGGCCGCTTCCAGGTCGTTCTGGGCCGCCCGCAGGCTTTCTTCCGATTTCAGGCGCGCCGCGTCGGCTTCCTTGATCTTTTTGTCGAGAGCGGCGATTTCCTCGTTCTTGCTCTTCAGGGTATTCTGCAGGGATTCGTACTCCTTCAGGGCCGTTTCCCTTCCCGCCTGGAGCGTACGGATCTCGTTCTGCAGCTTTTCCATACCGAACAGGGCCGTGCGGGCACTGTTCGAGGAAACAGCCAGGATGAGCACGGAACAGAGGGAAATGAGTACACCCGACAAAACCGTCAGGAGGACCGACGTATCGTGCGGACGGAGACTGAAGATGGTCAGGCGCTTCTTCCCGATCTTGCTGCCCAGCTTGTCGGCAATGTAGGCAATGGCGCCGCCCATGATGGCCAAAAGGATCATCAGACGGATTCCGAAAAGCATGGCACAGCCTCCTTTCTCACAGGGTAACCACCCGGGCAGCCGCTTCCGGCCGCTTCCGGGCGTAATATTTCAGGGTTCGACGGCCGGTCAGTAATTGGCGCGTTTCAGGAGCCACAGGCCGGCGATGAGGCAGACGATATTCGATGACATAGCCGCCAGGGGTGCCGGAATGATACCGCCTTTGCCCAGACCCGTCGTAAAGGCCATGATGCCGTAGTAGACGAAAATGACGATGACGCTCATGCCCAGGCCGATGGACGAGCCGCTGCGCTGCCGCTGGGTGCCCAGGGGAGCGCCGAGAAGCGCGAAGACGAAGCTTGCCAGGGGAATGGCGAAGCGCATGTAGATTTCCGTCCAGTAATAGGACGTCGGCTGTTTCTGCCGTTCGAGCACGGCGATATAGCCCTTCAATTCGCCCAGCGTCATTTCGTCGGCATCTTTCTGTTCCCAGCTGACTTCGCGGGGCTTGGTGTTCAAGGGAATGACCTGGTTGGTGAAGGTAGCTTTGCTCGTCACGCCTTCCTTGTCATCGAGGCTGTAGACGGTGCCCTGGTCCATGACCCACTTGTCCCCTTCCCAGGTGGCCTTGTCGGCCGTCTGGACGCGGACGAGCTTGTTGTTCTGGAATTCTTCGATGGTCACCTTGTCCATGATGCCCGTCGATTCATTGAAGGAGCGGGCGTAGGTGATCCGCTGCGTGGATCCCTTCAGGGTCTTGATGACCACGTGTTCCTGCGTACGCGGTTTCGTGTTGCCGCGGATCTCCTGCTGCAGGATGCGCTTCTGCTCCGCGTTGCAGGGAGGCACCACCTTTTCCGCCCAGATGACGGAAAACATGCTGACGATGAAGGCCAGCACGAGGACCGGTGCCACGATGCGGTAGTAGCTGACGCCGCCCGATTTCATGGCTACGATTTCGCTGCTGCTGGACAGCTTGCCGAACGCCATCAGCGTGGCAAGCAGCATGGACATGGGGAAGGTGTAGTTGATGACCTGCGGCATGCTGTACAGGAACATGCGTCCGACCGCCGACAGGGGCGCGTTGTACGTGGTGATGTACTGGACGATCTTGAACAGCATGCTGCTGGCGATGAATATGCTGGAGAAGGAAGCAATGCCGAAAATGAACGGATAAAGCAGCTCTTTCAGCACATATTTATCCAATAAACGAATATGCATCGGTTTCCTCCTACATCTTGAAGTTTTCGCCAAGGTAATACTTTTTGGCGATGGGGTCGTTGGCGATGGCATCGCTCGTACCGTGGATCAGCACTTTGCCGCTGGCCAGGATATAGGCCTTGTCGACAATGCTCAGGGTTTCGCGCACATTGTGGTCCGTGATCAGGATGCCGATGCCGCGCTGCGCCAGATGGGCGACCATGCCCTGGATATCCGCCACAGCCAGGGGGTCGATGCCGGCGAAAGGTTCGTCCAACAGGATGAAGGAAGGATCCGTCGCCAGGGCGCGGGCGATTTCCACGCGGCGCCGTTCGCCGCCGGACAGGCCGCCGATAAATTTGCGCTGAGTCTCGCCGGGGAACAGAAACTGTTCGAGCATCTGTGCGGCAGTAAAAGTGCCTTCGTCGGTGTGGATCTCCCGGGCGATGCCGGTGATGAAATCGTACACCCGCTCCCGCTCGTCCATGGTCCGGTCGCCCTCTTGGGTAAAATAGCCAATGCGCACCGTCTGGCCCACCTCTACCGTGCCGCTGTCCGGCGCCAGTGTCCCGGCGATCAGATTGAGCAGGGTGCTTTTTCCCGCGCCGTTGCGGCCCACCACACCGATGCGGGCGCGTCGGCCGATGGGACAGGAAAAAGGCTGGAGCACACACTTTCCCGCAAAATATTTTTCCACGCCGATCAGTTCGATGCACTTTTTGCCCATGCGAGTGGAAGCAGAGGACAGGGAGACCTGAGTGTCCGTCTCCGGGGCGGACTGCGCCTTCAAAGCTTCATAGCGTTCGATGCGGTCACGGCTCTTGGTGCTTCTGGCGCGGGCGCCCCGCTGGATCCAGGCTGTTTCCCGGCGCAGCAGAGCCTGCCGTTTGCGCTCGGCGGCTTCCGCCATTTCCAAACGCTCGGCTTTCAGGGCGAGATAACGGGAATAATTGGCTTCATAGCAATACAGCTTTCCGCGGTCCACTTCCACGATGCGGTTGCACACCCGCTCCAGGAAATAGCGGTCGTGGGTGACCATGACGAGGCTGCCCCGGAAGGCGCGCAGATAATCTTCCAGCCATATAATACTTTCGCTGTCCAGATGGTTGGTGGGTTCGTCCAGCAGCAAAAGCTCCGCCGGGCGCAGCAGGGCCGCGGCCAGAGCCGCCCGCTTGCGCTGTCCGCCAGACAGCGTTCCCACCGGTGCATTGTAATCCTCCAGGCCCAGCCGCTGCAGCATGGCTTTGCATTCATATTCCGCACTGCTCTGCGCATCTGCCATCACCTGGGCAAGCACGGAGGCATCGGCATCCATGTCCGGCCGCTGGGGGAGAAAGGAACGGCGCACTCCGGCGGAAAGAATCACTTGGCCTGCGTCCGCCTCTTCCGCACCGGCGAGCAGGCGCAGCAGAGTGCTTTTTCCAGCGCCGTTCAGACCCACGATACCCACTTTATCATGGTCTTCCAGGTAGAAGTCGGCTTGCTGCAGAATGGGCCGCATCCCAAAATGAATGGAAAGCTGCTGGGCGGAAAGGATCATAGCGCATTGCTCCTGTCAAATCGTTTTTCCCATCAAAGGGCGCTCCGCACAGAGGCGGGAGATCGTTTCTCATAGTATACTCATACTTTGGCCTGCTGGCAAGCCCCGGAACCGGCTGTGCAGGAGGGGAGGGTGAACGCTGTGTCAAAAAAAGAGGGCAAATTTCGGGTAAAACGCTGATTGACTGGCGCGGAAGAATTGTGTATAGTAGATATGTAAAGTTCGTTAAAATATTAACGAATAAAACGCCAAAGTACATTCATCTTTTATCTCCTTTTATCGGCGGCGAAACAGCTTTTTTGGGATTGAGCTGTTTCGCCGTCGATACGTTCGCCGCGCTTGCTTTCAGGCGGGGAAGGCAGCGAAAAAAGCGCCCGGCCATCCGGTCGGGCGCTTGTACTGTGCGGGAATTAGGTGGTTTCGTCGCTTTTTGAAGTGCTCTTGCGGGTGCGGCGGGGTTTGGCGGCTGTTTCTGCTGCGGAAGTCTCCGCTGTTTTTTTCGCACGGCAGGTGCGGGTGGCAGTGGTTTTGGCGGCGCTCTTTTTGGCCGGCGCTTTACGGGCAGCCTTTTTGGCGGCCTTTGCCGCTTCCTGTGCGGCCTCCTCCACCTGCTCCTTCACGCGCTTTTCCAGCTGTGCCGCGCTGGGGCGGATGGCGTTTTTATCCGTCACGTCTTTCAGGATCCAGCGCTGATTGGTGCCTTCGTTGTCCGACCAGATCTGGGCGCGGCCGCCGTTGCCGCTGAACGCCTGGTAGAGATCGAGGTATTTGCCGGCGAGCACGGAGCGGAAGCGGACATAACCGTCCTCCGTCGGCTCCAGTTTCCACTGCTGGCCGCGGCCGGTGTTGCAGTCCCACTGGGGCAGCCAGGTGCCATCCGCCGTGCCGCCCAGGCACAAATCAATGGCTTTGCCGGTAAAACGGTTGCAGATGCGGTAGGTGTCCGCGCCGACGGGGACGAAGGTCCACTGCTGCCACTGGGCGCCGGCGTAATCCCACAGCTGGATGGCCGCGCCGGACTCGGGATTGTAATTGGCCACCTCCAGTACTCTTCCATTGGGAGAAGCAATGGTATAGAATCGACCTTCAACGATGACAGTCTCGGAAGTTTTCTTTTTCATGGGGAAGCCTCCTTTGTATCAAAAACCATGCTGCGGCATGCCGGTGGAGCGCGGTGGGGCCGCGCCTGTGCGCCGCAGTATCTATACATATTATAGCATGCTTTGCAACGCTTTGAAAGTGGAAAAAAGGCGAAAAAGACGCTTTTTTCAAGGGAAATTTCCACCTGGGGACTGCTGCGCCGCGCCGGGGTGCCAGAGGAAAACAGCATGGCTGTTGGTGCAAAGCAAACCACAAGATATTGTGTTTTGTGCTGCGCGGCAGATCTAGGAGAGAGTGAGCGGAAAAGCTGTCCGAAATACCGGAAAAAGTGCGTGAAAAGCACAAGATATCCTGAAAATTGTTCCGGATTTGTAGCAATATACAAAAAATGCGGAATATTTTTGTTTGTTCTTGGAGGGCCTGAAATGGCATGAATTGCGGTTCAGCCCCTTGACCAAACCACAATATCTTGTTATCATGGAAACCGCACAGCGTGGCATGGAGCAAAACAAAGTTGTTTGCTCCAATGCATTTTTACATACATGAGAGAGCAGCACGAGAAGGAGAGAGCCACCGATGAAAATTATTAAACGCAGCGGCTGCGAAGTGGATTTTGATATTACCAAAATCATTGCCGCCATCACCAAGGGCAACAACGAGATGCGCGAGGCGGACAAGCTGACCGCTGCCCAGATCCGCGAGATTGCGACCAAAGTGGAGAACAAATGCAAGGTTATGAGCCACGCACCATCTGTGGAGGAGATCCAGGATCTGGTGGAGGAACAGATCATGGCCCACAGCGCCTATGCCTTGGCCCGCAGTTATATTACTTATCGCTATACCCGTTCCCTGGTGCGTAAATCCAACACCACGGACGAGCAGATCCTGGCTCTCATCGAGTGCAACAACGAAGAGGTCAAGCAGGAAAATTCCAACAAAAATCCCACCGTGAACTCGGTGCAGCGCGACTATATGGCTGGCGAGGTCAGCAAGGATATCACCAAGCGCATTCTGCTGCCCCAGGATATTGTGGAGGCCCATGAGCAGGGCATCATCCACTTCCATGACGCCGATTATTTTGCCCAGCACATGCATAACTGCGACCTGGTGAACCTGGAAGATATGCTGCAGAATGGCACGGTTATTTCCGGCACCATGATCGAAAAACCGCACTCCTTTTCCACCGCCTGCAATATCGCCACCCAGATCATCGCACAGGTGGCATCTTCCCAGTACGGTGGGCAATCCATTTCCCTGACGCACCTGGCCCCCTTTGTGGATGTCAGCCGCCATAAAATCCGCAGGGATGTGGAAGCGGAGCTGCAGTCCCTGGGCGCCGCCGCCGATGAGGAGCAGATTTCCGGGATTGTGGAAAAGCGCCTGCGCGAAGAGATCCGCCGCGGCGTACAAACCATTCAGTATCAGGTGGTCACGCTGATGACCACCAACGGCCAGGCCCCCTTTGTCACGGTGTTCATGTACTTGGGTGAGGCGGAGGACGCCCGCACCCGGAACGATCTGGCGATCATCATCGAGGAAATGCTCAACCAGCGCATTCGCGGCGTGAAGAATGAAGCCGGCGTGTGGATTACTCCGGCGTTCCCCAAGCTGATCTACGTGCTGGAAGAGGAGAATATCCACGAGGATTCCCCTTATTATTATCTGACGCAGCTGGCCGCCAAGTGCACGGCCAAGCGCATGGTGCCGGACTATATCTCCGAAAAGGTCATGCTCAAAAATAAAGTGGACAAGAACGGCGAGGGCCACTGCTATACCTGCATGGGCTGCCGCAGCTTTCTGACTCCCTATGTGGATCCTGAAACCGGAAAGCCCAAGTATTACGGCCGCTTCAACCAGGGCGTGGTCACCATCAATCTGGTGGATGTGGCGCTCAGTTCCGGCGGCGATATGGAGCGCTTCTGGAAGATTTTTGATGAACGGCTGGATTTGTGCTACCGCGCCCTGATGTGCCGTCACCGCCGCCTGCTGGGCACCAAGTCCGATGCGGCCCCTATTTTGTGGCAGTATGGCGCCCTGGCGCGCCTGAAGAAGGACGAACCCATCGACAAGCTGCTGTTTGGCGGCTATTCCACCATTTCCCTGGGCTATGCCGGGCTCTATGAGTGCGTGAAGTATATGACCGGGAAGAGTCACACAGACCCGTCCGCCACACCCTTTGCCCTGGAGGTGATGAAGCACCTCAACGAGGCCACTGCTGCATGGAAGGCCAAAGAGCATATTGATTTCAGCCTTTACGGTACGCCGCTGGAATCCACTACCTATAAATTTGCCAAGTGTCTGCAAAAGCGTTTCGGTGTGATCCCCGGCGTTACGGACAAGAATTATATCACCAACAGCTATCATATCCATGTTGCTGAGCAGATTGATGCCTATTCCAAGCTGGAATTTGAGGCGCAGTTCCAGAAGCTTTCCCCCGGCGGAGCAATCAGCTATGTGGAAGTGCCAAACATGCAGAATAACCTCGAAGCGGTGCTGGACGTGATGAAATTTATTTACGACCATATTATGTATGCCGAGCTGAACACCAAGAGCGATTATTGCCAGGTGTGCGGCTATGAGGGCGAGATCCAGATTGTCACCGATGAGCACGGCAAGCTGATTTGGGAGTGTCCCCAATGCAAAAACCACGATCAGAACAAGATGAATGTGGCCCGGCGCACCTGCGGCTACATCGGCACCCAGTTCTGGAATCAGGGCCGAACGCAGGAAATCAAAGACCGCGTAATGCATCTGTAACGGAAAAGAGGGGAAGAGAGGGCCATGGCCCTCTCTTTTTTTGTATTTGGAGAAGCAGGCCATTCTTTGCTTTGCATAGCCGGGGCGGGGCTATTTATTGTTTTCGGCAAGGCAAAACCTCGCCAAAGGCGCGGCTTGTCACCACCGGCCGTTTATGATACAATAAAAACAAGCGAAAGGAGGGCTGCGCCATGTATTACGGCGAGATCAAAAAAGTGGACATCGCCAACGGTCCCGGTACGCGGGTGTCGTTGTTTGTATCCGGCTGCCGCCGGCACTGTAAGGACTGTTTCAACGCCGAAACCTGGGATTTCAGCTTCGGAGAGCCGTTTACCGCACAAACGGAGCAGGAAATTCTGCGCCTGCTCGCGCCGGGCTATATCCATGGGTTGACGGTGCTGGGAGGGGAACCCTTTGAGCTGGAGAACCAGCCGGCGGTGCTTGCCCTGCTGAAAAAAGTGCGCGCCGCCTATCCGCATAAGACGATCTGGTGCTTCACAGGAAATGTGCTTGAAGAAGACATTTTGGCCGAGGGCGGCTGCGGCCGCTGTGCGGTGACCGATGATCTGCTGCGGCAGATTGATGTTCTGGTGGACGGCCCCTTCGTGGCCGAGCAGCGTAACGTGTCCCTGCGTTTCCGGGGCAGCGAAAACCAGCGTATTATTGATATGAAGACAACACTGCGCGCCGGAAGCGCGGTGCTGTGGGAGGAGACATAAAACCCATGGGGCAGGCAATCATTAAAATCCGTTATTTTTCAGAAGATATTGAACGGCTGCGCTACATTGACGGAAAGTCCGACTGGATCGACCTGCGCGCCGCTGAGCGTGTGGAATTGAAGGCGGGCGAGTTCTGCCTGATCCGATTGGGAATTGCCATGGAGCTGCCCGCAGGGTATGAGGCGCATGTGGTGCCGCGCTCCAGTACATTCAAGACCTGGGGGCTTCTGCAGACGAATTCTATGGGTGTGATCGACGGAAGTTACTGCGGCGACAACGACGAATGGCGTATGCCAGTGTATGCTACGCGAAATACGGTAGTGGAGAAGGGGGACCGGATCTGCCAGTTTCGCATTGTGGAAAACCAGCCGCGGATTCTTTTTGAAACAGTGGAGCATTTGGAGGGCGCCGACCGCGGCGGCTTCGGCTCCACCGGCCGCTGCTGAGATGAAAAAACATGCTCCGGGTGCCATTGGCATCCGGAGCATGTTTTATTTTTTGGGCTTTTTTCCTGGGCGCTTTTTAGGCTGCCTGGGCAAAGGAAGCAATCCTCCCAGGCGGCACAGACCCAACACGGCGACGCTCTTAACAACGGAGGCTGCCGTTTTACCGGCACGGGCAGGAGAAGGCCGGCGGCTTTGTGGCGTGGTTTCGGGGCGGACGCAGACGGGACGGCAGCGGCCCAAGTCCAGGGCTTCTTTCAGGAAAGCGCGGGATAGGCGGGGGCAGGAGATCTCCGTGTAAACCGTACCCAGCTCTCGGGGGGAGCGGGCATTGCTGCCGCCCACGCGGGGGCGCTGGTGCTCCGTGGCCCACAGAAGAGCGCGCTGCCCAGCGGCGCTGTTTGGGGGCACAACGCAGGCGCACGCAGTCTCCACGGCATCGGGACGAATGGGAAACAGGGCGGGGTTGGCGTCTGTTTGGGCAAAAGGGTGGGCAAGAATGGCCAGTCCGCCGCAGCGATGGATCTCCAGTACGGTTTCATCTGCTGTGGGCAGGCCGTGCTGCCGCAGCCGGACAAAGTCCAGAGGACGCTCCAGGAAGACGCCCAAAATCGAACCGCCTAGGGTACTCACTTCGCAGCCGGGGATCAGCACCACGCCGCGCAGCTCAATGGGCACGGGGGTGCAGTAATCGGTATCGGTGATGGCAATGGCATCCAGTCCGGCCTGCCGGGCGGCGCGTACCAGTTCCGACAGGCACAGGGCCGGATCGGCGCTGCCCCGGAGGGTATGCACATGAAGATCGACGCGGTAGATCATAGACGGCCTCCTTTGGTGCTGACAGGGCAAAGGCGGAGCAGGCACGGCACGCCGTTGCGCTGCCTGCGGTTCACTTTGTCATCGCTGTACAAAGCATGTTGAATGTATTATAGCACAGTTGCGGGAAAATGTCACATAAATATGGCATGCAGTTGCGCTTCAAAGCACCCAACCGATGGGAACTGCGCCGTTCTCCCGCAGAAAGGCGTCCACCTGGCTGAAAGGCCGGCTGCCGAAAAAGCCGCGCTTGGCGGACAGCGGCGAGGGATGGGCCGAAGTATGGACCAGCCGCGGCCCGCCGGCGGGGGCGTCGATGGCTCGCTCCAGTTTGATCTGGGCCTGCTTGCCCCACAGCACGAAGGCCACCGGCTGGGGCAGCTGCCAGAGGATGCGGAACACCGCGTCGGTGAAGGTCTGCCAGCCGAATTTTGCATGGCTGTTGGCCTGGCCGGCATCCACGGTGAGTACCGTGTTGATCAGCAGCACACCGGCGCGCGCCCAGGGGATCAGGCAGCCTGTCTGCGCAGGGGGAAGGCCGAGATCGGCTTCACGCTCTTTATAGATATTGCGCAGGCTGCGGGGCAGCGGAACGCCGGGGCGCACGGAAAAGGCTAAGCCGTGGGCCTGTTCCGGCTCATGGTAGGGATCCTGTCCCAGAATAACGCAGCGCACCCGCTCTGGCGGCGTCAGGGCAAAAGCGGAAAATACGTCTGCTTCCGGCGGATAAACTGGCCCAGCGGCGCGGCGCGCCGTGACTGCCCGGCACAATGCGGCGAAATAGGGCTGTTCCAACTCTTCTGCCAACAGGGCCGCCCAGCGCGCATCCAGCGGTGAGCGCTGAAGAAATTCCTGTACACAACTTTCCATAGCAGCAATCACATCCTTTCGTATCCTCTATTATCTAAAGGGAAAAGGCAATTGTCAACGGTAGATTTTTTTGTATATAGAGGATAAATATTCACTAGTTTATTCATTTTTGGCAATATGTTATAGGAAATTTTACAAAAATATTGCATAAAAAGTGGTTCTGCCTCTTGCGCTTTACAAAAAATCAGATACAATATTGCTATTGGATGGAACCGAAAACGGCCGGCGGCCGTTTTCGCTCTGCATTGCAAAGCAGAGCGATGATTTGATTTCAGAAAGGAAGATTCTCTATGAACAAGAAGTTTTTGGCATTGCTGAGCGCCGGCGCTCTGACCGCGACCCTGCTGGCGGGCTGCGGCAGCGGCGGCAACACCGAGTCGAGCACCGCGGAGCCTTCCGGTGAAGAAGGCGCCACGTTGACCACCATCGAAAGCGGCAAGCTGATCATGTCCACCAATGCTCAGTTCCCTCCCTATGAGCTGGTTTCCGACGGCGAGGGCTATGAAGGCACCGGCTACGAGGGCATTGATGTGGAGATCGCCTATGCGCTGGCCCAGAAGCTGGGCCTGGAACTGGTGATCGACGACATGGACTTTGACGGCGCGTTGCTGGCTGTGCAGAACGGCAAGAGCGACATGGTCATGGCGGGCGTTACAGTAAACGAAGAGCGCCTGGTGAATATGGACTTTACCGATTCTTATGCCAACGGCGTACAGGTGGTCATCGTGCCCGAGGACTCTGATATCCAGACCATTGAGGATTTGGAAGGCAAGAAGATCGGCACCCAGCGTGGCACCACCGGCTATATTTATTGCTCCGACACGCCTGAAAATGGTGGTTACGGGGAAGATGCCGTCACCGGTTATGAGGACGGCGCCACGGCTGTGCAGGCTCTGATGAATGGGCAGGCGGACTGTGTGGTGATCGACAATGCGCCTGCGCAGGAGTATGTTAAGGCAAATCCCGGACTGAAGATCCTGGATACCGAGTTTGCCAACGAAGACTATGCCATCGGCGTGGCCAAGGGCAACACTGCGCTGCAGGATGCGCTGAACACCGCGCTGGCCGAGCTGCAGGCAGACGGCACCATCCAGTCCATCATCGATAAGTACATTCCCGCCGAGGCGGAGTAATTCCGGCCCTTGTGGAGAAGCGAAAAAGGGCGGCGTCAGCCGCCCTTTTTTCGGTCGTCCCGCGCATCCATCGGCTGACACAGGGCAGCACCGCAGGAGGCTGTCCCGTGTCAACGGATGGATCATCCAGGCAAACGAGAGAGGAGAGACAACATGGAACATTGGGCGCAGCTGTATGAGCTGTGGAGCAGCCAAATCAAGGCGGGGGCGGATCTGCCCTTTCAGCAGGAATTTTTTGTCAATTTTTATCAGAGCTTTCTTTTGAACGACCGCTGGATGCAGTATCTGCAGGGACTGGGCCGCACACTGCAGATCACAGTGATGGCTCTGATCATCGGTGTGATCCTGGGCGTGGCGGTGGCGGTGCTGCGCACGGCGCATGATCAACAGCGCGTGGGACAGCGCAGCATGGTGCTGGGCATTATCAACACGGTCTGCAAACTCTATACCACTATCATCCGCGGTACACCCATGATGGTGCAGCTGCTGATCATGAGCCTGGTTATTTTCAGCCACAGCCGCGATTTTGCCATGGTGGGTGCGCTGACGCTGGGCATCAACTCCGGTGCGTATGTGGCGGAAATTGTGCGCAGCGGCCTGATGAGCGTGGATGCCGGACAGATGGAGGCCGGGCGGAGCCTGGGGCTGAACTACAGTATCACAATGCGCTTTGTGGTGGTGCCGCAGGCGATTAAAAATATCCTGCCGGCTTTGGGCAACGAGTTTATTACGCTGCTGAAGGATACGTCGCTGATTACAGTAATCGGCGGAAAAGAAATGCTGTATGCGGCTCAGGCGATCTATGCCAAAACCTATGCGCCGATGATGCCGCTGGTGGGCACGGCGATCCTGTATTTGATTGTGGTGGTTTTGTTTACCTGGCTGCTGGGGATTCTGGAAAGGAGGCTGCGTCAAAGTGATCGACGTTAAAGATCTGCATAAGAGTTTCGGGCCGGTAGAAGTGCTCAAAGGCATCAACGAACACATCGACCGCGGGGAAAAAGTCGTGGTGATTGGTCCCTCCGGCAGTGGAAAATCCACGTTTCTGCGCTGTTTGAATCTGCTGGAAGAGCCGAGCAGCGGGCAGATTGTGTTCAACGGTACTGTGATCACCGATCCCAAAGTGGACATCAACCGTATGCGCCAGAAAATGGGCATGGTGTTCCAGCACTTTAATCTGTTTCACAATCTGACCATTCTGGACAATATGACCCTGGCTCCGGTGAAGCTTAAACTCAAGAGCAAGGCTGAGGCGGAGGAGGAGGCCCACGCTCTGCTCAGGCGCGTGGGGCTGGACGATAAGGCGGGGGCTTACCCCGGCCAGCTTTCCGGCGGCCAGAAGCAGCGCATTGCCATTGTGCGCGCTCTGGCAATGCACCCGGAGGTGATGCTCTTTGACGAGCCCACCTCCGCCCTCGATCCTGAAATGGTGGGTGAGGTGCTGGAAGTGATGAAAGAACTGGCGGAAGAGGGCATGACCATGGTGGTGGTGACCCATGAGATGGGCTTTGCCCGGGAGGTGGCCACCCGCGTACTGTTTATGGACGGCGGCGTGATCGCCGAGCAGGCCCCGCCGGAGGAGTTTTTTGCCCATCCGCAGCACCCGCGCACTCGGGAATTTTTAAGCAAGGTGCTTTGATGGATACCGGTGTACAAAAGGAAAAAGAATATCAGCGTGCGGCGGGCATTGCCCGCCGCTGCGCTTTGTCTGTGCAGCAGCGTACTGCTTTTGATGCGGCCATTGCTGATCGGGTGCTGGCGCTGCCCATGTTTGCTGCGGCGCGGACAATCCTGTCCTATTGTGCTGTGGGCGGCGAGGTCGATCCCGCTGCCATTGACGCGGCGGCTTTCCGGCTGGGCAAAGCGGTGGCCTACCCGTTGTGCTTGGCGGAAGGGCATATGGAGGCGGCCCTGCCAGCGGCGGGACGCGTTGGCGCCAGGCCGCTA
>OIWN01001457.1_pt1 | contig 18561 bp, 38 predicted proteins | sample 1587591 | NCBI WGS metagenome assembly OIWN01 (sample SAMEA3888901, study PRJEB22519) | human gut metagenome | biome: human gut; feature: human-associated habitat; material: faeces | place: Denmark | collected 2010 | reverse complement strand
TAATTTTTTTTAAATTTATTTATAGAATATGTTATATTCATTTTTTGTCCGCAATTATTAGTTCCTTGCAAATAATACCATTCAAAGTCACAAAATCCTTCGTTCCAAATGCTTCCGGTAAGCCAATGATTAATTTCGCTCATTGCTGAGGATACGGAAGATTTTACATATACTTTGCATTTATATGATTTCTTTCCAATTTTGGCGGTTATAATAGCTGTTCCTTGTGATTTCCCCTTGACTTTTCCAGCCTTGGAAACAGTAGCAATAGAAGGTTTACTTGAAGACCATTTTACAGTTTTCTTTTTAGGTGATATCTTTAGAGTAAAAGTTTGACCAACGTTTATCATTTTCTCTGTGTAATTTAGTTTTGTTGCAGCACTAACAGAATTTGTTGGTAGAATGGATATTAACATAGTTAACATTATGACAATAGATAATATTCTACCGAATGTAAGCGGGTGGTTGACATGAGTTTGTTTGTTCATAAATAAATCCTCCTTTGTATTTGGTTTGTAGTATCATATTGATTCTAACATACTTGTAATAGCTGAGCAATGATGTTAAATGGTTGATGACTTCCTTATAAATTCTTCTAATTTATTCCTATCCCAAAGTAAGACACCGTTATGTTCTGCCAGTTCTTTTGCACTTCTGGTAAAATACTGATTAGTTAATACAGCGGCAACATGGCAATCATAAAAGGTTTTGCCGGCAAACGCTTCTTGTACCGCTTTATTGCCTATGTTTTGGGAATAGCATTTGCATTGGATACCATATTTTACCCCATCTTTATAAGCAATAATATCAATACCTTGATCGCCACTTCCTCTTGTGACTTCAACATTTGAAAATTCATTTTTCTTTAATAGATCACCACAAAAATATTCAAACTCATGACCATCCATATTATCATATGGTTTGTTCGAATCCATCGTCCTTGCAGATGTAACTGTTGTGGATGAACTATAAGTAGTGGGGGTATGAGATGAGGAAACAGCTTTTTTTAAGCATAATCCCGAGCTATCTTTAAAAGAACCAGTTGCGATTCTAAATATATCTACGAGCCAACCAATTCCAAATAAACCCATGGTGAGAAGATATAAGATTCCTATTTTAGCTTTTCCAACATAAAAATAATGAGCACCAAAAAAACCGAGAAATATACACAATACAAGTGCAACTGTCTGGTTTTTCCCACTGACGGCAGGAGCCTGTATATAAGGACGGCTGACAGTTTGATTGGGTGTTGGTGTTTGCTGTGGTGCAGAGTAGTAATTATTAATTACGGTACTATTGGTTTGGTTATTTAATATGGTGTCAGGGGCGTTTCGCGGTAACTCACAACCACAGTATTCACAAAATTTCCCATTTCCTTCAGCTCCACAATTTGGACATTTCATAATATATTCCTCTTTTCTTTAGATTAATTCCATAACTCCTATATTCGGTTGAAAAAATATAACATAATTATCAACCTGTGTGCATACACCGTATTTATTTGTGTAGTATGTTAGGCTGTCGTTTAAAAACTCTTCGGTAACTCCAAGATATTCTGCTGTTTCAAACAGGTTTTTGCAGTTGTGCAAATATGCATCGATGATACCGCGAAGACCAACCTGTTTATTATAAGCAAGGATCCTACCTTGCATTTCCTGCTTTCGGTTTTCTATGGAAGATTGGTCAAGGATGTTACCAACGGCAGTATAATAATGTCCGAGCTCTTCTGCTAGTACACAGGCTTTTTCTGTTTCAGTCATGTCTTTTCGTATAGCAATTCGATTGCCCTTAATTCGCCCCTTACTGATTGGAAGCGGCTTTTCCTTTACAGTGAGATTGTTTGCATCTGCTTCTATAAGAAGTTCTTCATATGTCATGTGATTCACCTCCCGCAACAGTATAACATATTAAGTGTCCGATAAAACGGATTAGAAATCTTCATCAAGCATTTTTTCTTCTGCTGTTTTTAATTCATCCGGTGCACCCATGTAATCGTCGGCGTGCGCGGCATTAAGCTCATAATCAGAAGATTCTTTAACCGCCATAGGGACAATATTGTCTGATTTCTTCTTTTCTGCAACAGAGCGTTCATATTCTTCCTTTAAAGTAAAATCAACCATTTTTTTACCATGCTCATCGAGGTCACGGTATTTTTTTACAAGGTGTTCCATTTCTAAAGGGGTGGCAGCATCCTCCTGAGAACGTTCATTCATTTCATCTTGAAATAAATAATTTGCGTCACATTTTAAAGCATCGAAAACCTTAAAAAGAATATCTGCTTTAGGTGTACTGACACCGTTTTCATAATTTCCAACTGCACCTGGTGTTATCCCTAATAAGGAAGCAACCTCGCTTTGAGTTAATCCCAATTGTTCTCTGCGCTCTTTTAACCTATTTGAAAGTCCCATAAGCACCTCCTATATCTATATTTGAATATTACTATTTTTATCTTGTATCGTCAAGATAAAACACCAAAAAACTTGTTAAAAAAGTATTGACAAACCAAGAAACTAATAGTATCATGATTGCATCACCAAGAAACTTGAAGAAAGGAGAGAAAAACACCAAGTGAGTAATAACCAGATGATTATCAATAACATAAGACGGGTTATTCGTTCGAAGGGACTTAAACAGTGTGTTGTTGCCGAAAAAGCGGGATTTACACCGAATGCGTTCAGCTCAATGTTGAATGAAAGAAAAGCCATTATGGCTGAGTATATTCCAGACATTGCATTGGCACTTGGAGTTTCAGTGAACGAACTGTATAAGAAGGGAGATGATTGAGTGACAGAGGAAAGACCAGGAGTAAGAGAAAACATTTGAGGACTTACAAACCAAAGAAAACACATAAAAACAAGTATTCTAAGTTTTCGAGATGTGGAATTAAAAAGCAGAAGGGAGATAAGAAGAGATGAAGAAATGGACTTACAGACAAAAGAGAGACTTACTGGATAAGTTGGAATTACCGTTGACTGTCTTGTGTCAACTCGTAGCTTCTTTGTTGGGAGCAGCTTGTGGAATAGCTATCTGCTACTTTTTCTAAATGGTATGTAGCGGTTGCAGTAATAATTGAAACAATGAATGGGATTAGAAAATTTTTAATGAACTGCAAGGTAAGATACTCCTTATAATACTTACCTTTTATGGAAAGTTGATAATTAAAGGTAGAAAAGTCCATACAGGCACTTACCTTTCGGAAATAGCCTTTTTCTTCTAAATCTAAAAAGGCTTGATAAACATCGGACTTTGGGAAATTTCCAATTTCTGAAGATTGAATAGAATTTCCTGCATGTGTTGAAGTTTTTCTCAGAATTGTTCGTTCAATTTTTAAAAGCATACTGAAACCTCCTTACTTTAAGGGGATTATAACACAAATTTAGTAAAAAGGACAGAAGGGAGATGAAAAGAGTGAAGGAAGTAGATGAACTTATTAAAAAACTTGCAATTCATATCAGTGAAATTATTTCATTTGGTAAAGAGCGAGAGGGAGAAGTTTCAGATAAGACAGAGGCTCTCGCAGCGTTGATATCTGCAAGAGCCAACATGCGCTAATCGTTCTCTTTAAGATTTAACTCTGCTAATTTATCGTAGAGCTTTTGAATAAACTCTGCGACATGTTCTCCGCCTGCTTCATTGGCGCTAACGGTGGAATTAGATAATTTGGCAGTTGTGAGATCGACAGTCATTTTAATTAAATCATCATTGCTGAACATATAAAGAATATCTCCTTTCATAATACTCGGACGCGGCAACGTCCTGTAAGGAGATCATACCACAGATGGAGAAATAAAGAAATGTAACGAGAAGGGAGAAAATATGAGCGAAGCAGAAGAGTTAGAAAAACTGTGTAAGCCGGTAGTCGACTGGTTGAAAAAGAACCATGATCCGCATACCGAGGTACATATAACCGTAGATCACATTGATCTGATGGAGAGCGTGATCGGCATTCCAACAGAGTAGGAGGTGGTTGAATGGTTTACCCTAAACAGGTTATGAGAGCAACAGAACTTGAAAAAATGGGATTTCCGCGTGAGTACTTACTTTATGCATACCGTAGAAAAGGACAAAACTATGCGTGGAAAGCGACTCCGGCGAGAAACAGTCCGATTTTGTTTGATACAGAGGTCTTTGAAAAGTGGAGACTTAGAACAACAGGAGCGGGGAGGTGAGAGTGTGTGAGAAGGTTATCTAAAATCATCATGGCAACCGGCAGCACTATATCAATGCTTGCCATGTGCTGTCTCGACAGCGACGGCATTTACATGTACTACGCCGGAGCAGTCTATATCCTTGGTGGATTTATCGCCGGAGCTGGATATGGGTTGAGAGTTCTGTCGGAGCGCAGAAGAGAGATGCAGATCGAGATGTTTTATTTTCATCAGGCGGACAAGCTGGATGGGGATATGGTGTTGATCGAGGATAAAAAATAGCACCCTGATAACTTTGGCGAGTACAGGTGCTATTTCAATCGTGGAAATACCAAGTATTTCTGCGTTTATTGTAACACTGGAATTGAGGTTGTGTCAATGTATGAGAAACAATGCAAACGCTGTGGATGTTCCATGGATCCGGGCGAAGGTCGTAACGGAGTGTGTGATGACTGCATAACCGGGGAGACGGAACGGCAGAAGCGTGAAAAACAGATGGAGCGGATGGTCCGGGCAACGGATTGGGCGCAGATGGAAATGGAGGAATTTATAAGTGTCAAAAATTAAGTTGTGCAGTAAGGATGAGGAAAATCTTATTGAAGAGTTGCAGCATTTGAGTGAGGTTTTAGAAGAAATCGGCGTTGAGGGAGTGGCAGCGATTGTCTGTACATCCAACGGAGATATAAGAAGCAGGTTTTGTCTCAATACTGAGACAGAATTATCCATCATGATTGAGAACGATGGGGACAAAGTGACAAGAGAATACAGATATTAAAGGAGATCAAGCATGAGTAATATTACAAAAATTAAAATCAAAAATCTTTTCGGAATCAGAGAGTATGAGGCAGATGGAAGTTCTTTGGAGCTGTCCGGTAAAAATGGTACGGGCAAGAGTTCTGTGCTGGATGCAATTAAGTACGCGCTTACCAATAAGAGTGATCGCGACTATATCGTACATAAGGGAGAGAACGAGGGCGAGATTATCGTTGAAACGGATACCGGACTTTCCATTGATCGTAAGGTCAGAATAGGAAAGGCACCTTATAAGTCAGTGAAAAGAGATGGTTTAGAGGTAGGAAGTCCAGAAGCGTTTTTAAAGGAATTATTCACACCGTTGCAGTTGAATCCTATCGAGTTTATGAACATGGATAAAAAGCAGCAGAATGCGATTATCCTTGATATGATCGAGTATCCGTGGGATATGAACAAAATCAAGGAGTGGTTCGGGGAGATTCCGGCGTGGGTTTCTTACGATCAGAACATTCTTTCTGTGCTGAATGATATTCAGGCAGAGAACGGCGATTATTATCAGAACCGCCGTAATATTGACCGCGATATCAGAAATAAAAAAGCTTTTGTGGAAGAGATCGCAAATAGTATCCCAGTTGGATATGACGTTGAAAAATGGGAACAGGCAAGCGCCGGAGATATTTATCGTCAGATCGAGCGTGTGCAGAAAGAAAATCAGACCATCGAGAGAGCAAAACTGTTGAGAGACAGTCGTGACAGTAAGATTAGAAAGTTTGATGCTGATCGCGAGATTGAGATCACAGCACTGGATCGTGAAATTGCTAACCGCGCAAACCAGATTGATAAATCCATTGCATCTTTAAATGAACAGATTAGAGCTTATGAGACGGAAAAAGAACAGCTTGCATCTAAGAAATCAGATAAGTTGGAAGTCATCGAACAGACTTACAAAGCGAATGTGGCACGTTTTGATGCAGAGATCGCCGAGTATGCAGAATATGCAGACAAGCAGCCACAGGATGTGACAGCATTGCAGGAGCAGGCACAGGAGATTGAAAAAATGCAGTCTCATATCAATGAATATAAAAGAATGCTCCGTCTGCAGAGCGAAATTGAGGAAATGCAGGCACAGTCACAGGAACTTACAGATAAGATCGAAAAGGCGAGAACACTTCCGGGAGAAATTCTTGCGAACTGCACGATTCCGATTGACGGTTTGACTGTTGAAAACGGAACACCGTTAATTAATGGCTTACCGGTATCGAATCTGTCTGAAGGAGAAAAGCTGGATCTCTGCATTGATGTGGCGATTCAGAATCCGAATGGCTTAAATATCATCCTGATCGATGGGGTTGAGAAACTGGCAACGGATTTTCGTGAAAAACTCTATCAGAAATGCAAGGACAAAGGATTACAGTATATTGCAGCCAGAACAACGGACGATGACACAATGACAGTGGTTACGTTATAGGAGGTGTGAGAATGGAAAACACAGAGATTATGACAATAGAGCAGAGTAGTCCGTTATCAACAAATGTATTTTCTGATCCAGAAGCATTTCAGAATTTATTTAATATTGGGAAAATGTTTGCATCATCTTCTCTGGTGCCGCAGGCATATCAGGGAAAGCCAATGGATTGCACTATTGCTGTTGATATGGCAAATCGTATGGGTGTCAGTCCAATGATGGTTATGCAGAACCTCTATGTGGTGCAAGGAAAACCGCAGTGGAGTGGACAGGCTTGCACATCAATGATTATGGCAAGTGGAAAATTTAAAAATGTTCATCATGTATATACCGGAGAGCGTAACACGGATTCTTGGGGCTGCTTTTTATCAGCAGAAAAAGTAGATACCGGGGAAATTGTAAATGGGGCAGAAGTTACTATTCAGATGGCAAAAGATGAAAAATGGTATGACAAAAATGGAAGCAAATGGAAAACCATGCCGGAACTTATGCTTGCATATCGGGCATCTGCATTTTTCGCAAGAGTACACATTCCAAATTCATTAATGGGTTGTTCGGTTGAAGGGGAACTGGAAGATATATCTCCGGCACCAATGCAGGCTCCGCCGGATCCATTTGCAGATTCTAAACAGGCACAGATCGCAAAAGAAGCATCGGAGGTATTTGATAATGTTATTAACGAGTGAGAATTATTACAGCCGTGAGGCAAATGAAGAGTATTTATCTGTCAGCCAGTATAAAGATTTTATGGGTACATACGGCAAGCCCGGCTGTGAAGAATATGCCCTTGCAAAGTTAAATGGTACATGGGTGGAAAATATGGAAGATTCACCTGCACTTATGATGGGGTCTTATGTAGATGCACACTTCGAAGGAACGCTTGATTTGTTCAAAGCGCAGCACTCATGCATGTTTAAAAAGGATGGAAATCTGAAAGCTGATTATATAAAAGCAAATGAGATGATTAACAGATGTGAAAGGGATGCACTGTTTATGCAGTACATGAGTGGCGAAAAACAGGTCATCATGACAGCGGATATGTTTGGTGCAAAGTGGAAAATCAAAATTGACAGTTACCATCCAGGCAAATGCATTGTGGATCTGAAAACCTGTCAGGGCATAAAAAAGATTTTCCCACATCATGATATCGGATTTCTTAACTTTCTTGGAGAATGGGGTTATTACATTCAGGGAGCAGTGTATCAGAAAGTTGTTGAGATCAATACAGGGAAGAAACTTCCATTTTTTATTGCTGCTATTTCAAAAGAGAAAGTGGCAGATATAGAACTCATTGCAGTAGAACAAAGTCTTTTAGATGAAGCGCTCACGGAGGTAGAGCACAATACGCCGGCAATTCTTATGTTGAAAAATGGAGAGACAAAACCGATTCGTTGTGAAGTATGCGATTATTGTAAGGCTACAAAGGTGCTGACAAAACCTATCTGGTCAAGTGAATTGATCGGGGAGGTGTAGATGAAAGATTCTATTGTTGTTGATATGAAATATGCCGGGTATGACATGATCGACGGCACGCCGAACGTGCACAGGCATCATATCTTTGAGGGGACAGCGAACCGCCGGTTATCGGACGAAGATGGTTTGTGGGTGCCGTTATCCTATGAGCATCATGAGGGGAACATGAGTGTGCACCGTAATAAGGAAATGAGTGTGTTGATGCACATTATCGGTCAGCTTGCATGGGAAAAGCATTATATCGTAGAACATGAGGATGTGAACGAGGATGATGCCAGGGATGCTTTCCGAAAGAGATATGGAAAAAGTTATTTGTAGGGTTGAAACACCTTAAGAAACAGTTCATGCAGAATAATATATCACAGTATTATTGAGAGCCATGATCTCCGGTGCCGATGGGTGCCGGAGGGAAAGGAGAAAAAGTTGAATTTAGAGCAGAAAATTACCTCGCTTGAGGTTGCGGAGATGGTAGGTAAAGATCATTCAAAATTATTAAGAGATATCAGAAATTATACGGATCAGTTAGCCGAAGCCAAAATTGGCTCGGGCGATTTCTTTGAAGAAAGCGCATATAAAGATGCAAATAACCAGAGCAGACCATGTTATTTGGTCACAAAGAAAGGCTGCGAATTTATCGCCCATAAGCTGACAGGAGTTAAGGGAACAGAGTTTACGGCGAAATATATTAATCGTTTCCATGAAATGGAAGATCAGATTAGGGCGCCGAAATCCCCGATGGAACTTTTAGAGATGGAATTTGCAGCACTCAAACAGGTAGACAGTAAGGTAGATGCCCTTAACCGGGATTTACAGGACTTCAAGGAAACATTGCCGTTGTTTCCTGCGGATGCAGACGATGTAAAGGCAGAGGTAAGCAAGAGAGTGATCGATTGTCTTGGCGGCAAGAATAGCAATGCTTATCGTGACAGTTCTATCCGGGGAAAAGTATATTCGGACATTTACAGAGAACTGAAAAGACAATTCGAAGTGAGCAAATATAACTGCATCCAGAGAAACCAGAAGAGTATTGCCATAGAAATTGTAAGAAGTTATGAACCACCGTACATGCTGGCGGAAGAGATCAGAGGTAGCAATGCGCAGATCAATTTGGAGGGCGTCAATGGAGTATAAATTTACGATTCCCGGACGGTTGGATGGCCTGAATGATTACACAGCCGCCAACCGGACGAATCCCCGCAAGGGCGGACGGATGAAAAAGAAAAGCGAGGATTCTATCATCTGGTATATAAGGCAGCAACTTCCCGGTGTACATATTACGGATCCGGTTCTGATCTACTATCAGTTTTATGAAAAAGACCGCCGCAGGGATAATGATAACATTTTGTCCTGCGCCGCCAAGTTCGTGCAGGACAGCTTGAAAAAAGCATGGGTAATCAAAGATGATGGTCAGAAATATATACCGCATTTTTACTTTGATACGGACGTGGATAAGGACAATCCAAGAATTGAAGTGACCATTACGGAACTTACACAGGCGCAGGCAAAAATGTCACTGAGAGAGCTTCTTAAGGACTTGGAAACGGGGTGATGTCTTGACGGATGAAAAGAGCAGCTTTGTCCTGTATGCGGAGTATCTGGAACATATAAAACTGCTTACGATGGAACAGCGCGGGGCACTCCTGACGGCAGTATTGTGTTACGCGTCAGGGGATGAACTGCCGGAAATGGACGGCATGACCAATATGGCATTCAGCTTTATCAAATCAAGGATAGATCGTGACACTGCCGCATATTTAGAGAAGATTGAGAAACGTCGGGAAGCCGGAAAACTTGGCGGCAGACCAAAAACAAAAGATATTTCACAAAAACAAGAGAAAGCAAAAAAAGCAAATGGTTTTTCTGAAAAGCAAAATAACCCTGTTACTGATAATGTTAATGTTACTGTAAATGTTAATGATAATAATAAAAATACTTTGGCGGATGCCAAAGCGTTGTTCGAACGTCTGTGGAAAGCATATCCGAACAAAAAAGGCAAAGGACAGGTATCGGATGCCCAAAAGAAACGGCTACTTGCAATCGGGGAAGATAGGCTTGTTAAAGCGATTGACCGCTACAGTCTTGAATTGCAGAAGGACGCCGACTGGCGGAAAGCACAGTACGGGAGCACATTTTTTAACAGTGGCTATGTAGATTATCTGGATGAGAACTATGTGCCTGGTAAAGCAACAGAGCATAAGGGCAAAAGCAATGCTTTTAGTAATATTAATCATCGTCAGTATGACTATGACGAATTAGAAAAACAGGTGCTAAATTCACAACCGGGAGGTGGTTGAAGTGAATATGACGGAGGGAGAAATTTGCAGGCAGTACCGCAGCGCAAAGGACAGAGCAAGCCAGTTGCAGATTTTAGCAGATTTAAATTGTGTGCCGCGATTGGAGATCATCAAGATCCTGATGCATAACGGCGAACAGGTGAGATTGCCACTTGCGGCAAAAGGTAAGAAAAGAACAACGGAGCTGACGGACGAAGAGTACACGGCGGCACTGTTTAGACGGTTGGATGTACTTGATCGGGAAATTTCCAAGAGGGAAAGAGAATATCGGGAGATCGTGGCCGTGATGAAAGGAGCAGGGAGATATAAATGTGGAAAGAAGGTAAGAAACGCCGCACAATTATCGGAAAAATGAATAATAACTTGTCAATGCCGACAAAGCACCCGGACCAGGATGCGTTGAAAAGATTCAGAGAAGTACCGTATCAGTTGCGGTACGGGAAGGAGAAGAAAGATGCTGAATAAAGAGAAGTATGCCAAGGAGATCGCAGAAATTGCCTGTGATGGATATAAAGTAGCTATCGTTCATGGAAAACCGAAATCATGTGGAAAATGCATTGATTGTGATTTTTATGGTTGTAACGATTGTACAAAAAAATTAATGGATTGGGCTGATAACGAATATGGCAAGCCGCCTGTTGATTGGAGTAAAGTTCCTGTTGACACACCGATTTATGTTAGATGCTGCAGCAGCGACGAATGGGAGAAAAAACATTTTGCTAAATTCGAGAACAATTATGTGTATGCGTGGAGCGATGGCAAAACATCATGGAGCACCACTAATGGATCTACAATAATATGGGAGCATGCCAAACTGGCAGAGAGTGAGGACCAGAATGGAAATGAGCAGAATTAAAAACCGGATAACTGAATCATTAACAGAAGCCTGTGGATATTCTCCACTAACAAAAGTGGTTTCAGAGGAAGAAATCAACAGGATTTTGAAGCAGGAAAGCGGATGGATTCCAGTAAGTGAGAGACTGCCGGAAGAATCTCTTAATAGTGTAATTGGATGGGATACATATCGAAACCGTTGTTGCTTTGTACAATATTTGGGAGGACGGTTTGTCCTCGGTGATGATATTGATAGTGTAAATGTCACAGCCTGGATGCCACAGCCGGAGCCGTACCGGGAAAGCGAGGGATAATGATGGCAAAAAGAAATGTATTACATATCAGTAAGCTGGAAGATTTGAAAAAATGGTTGGTCGGGGATGGATGGGAACTGCTTTCGCTGTCAAACAATCCATACGAGGTATTAAGAGCCAGTAAAGCCGGAAAGCAAAATCCACTGATTATCTATTTGGGAAAAAGCAGTGAGCATCTATCTTTTGCAGAAAGAGATATGCCCGTGATCGGAGCATTTCTTAGAGATAAGAAAAAACCGCAGACCAATGCAGACCGGATCCGGAGCATGACGGATGAAGAACTTTTAGATTTCCTTTGCTCAATCGAAACATATGAGCAGGGTAGCGTAAAGACCATTGAGGGCGGCGTAGCAATGTGTTCTGTTACAGATGTGGAACAATGGCTTCGGGCAGAAAGTGAGGGATAGCATGGAGAGATTAACAGAGAGAAATCCATTGTGGATTGATGATGAACTGTGGGAAAGGGCATGTGAACCGGATTGCGAGGAAATAGATGCCGTATATCGGAAACTCAAAGACTATGAGGATACCGAGGAGCAGGGATTACTTCTGCGGTTGCCGTGTGGAATTGGCTCAGATGTATATTTAATTCCTAGCAAAGTCAATTATGAATTAAATATTTTAAGTCTGCACCCGGAGAACAATAAAATTTATCATCAGAAAGTAGCCTTTATTACTTTTACAGAAAAAGGATGGTACATGGAGTGTGACAAAGATCGGGAATATGGTACAGACCGAATCCTGTCAGAAAAAATGTACAAGGAAACCTGGTTTTTATCACAAGAGGAAGCAGAAGCCAAGTTGAAAGAAATGGAGGAAAAGGATGGAAGATAGATATTTATGCAAAGCAAAACGAACTGATAACGACGAATGGGTTATTGGCGGTTTGGTACGATATGGATTTACCGGAAGAGAAAAATACTATATCGTCCCTAGTTACGCATCAGATTTATATGCTCTGAAAATTGATCCATCCACAATTTGTTGGTGCACCGGACTTAAGGATAAGAACGGAAAGCTGATTTTTGAGAATGATATTCTTTCAGGGCATATCGACGTTGAGTTTCCAGAAGATGAGACGAGAAAGCGTGTCGTGTGGCATGAAAACGGATGGTGTACGAATGAGCCGGGCTGTGATGACTACGAGGAATTGGATGATTTTGATTCAGAGAATTTTGAAGTGATCGGCAACATGATTGATAACCCGGAACTGTTGGAGGTGTAACAATGGATGAGAACAAGGCAATAAAAATAATCAGGCAGGAAATGGAATGGGAAAGTAAAAGCAGTACACTTAGAGCTTTTGAGAAAGCAATCAAGGCACTGGAAGAAATACAGCAGTACCGTGCAATCGGCACACCGGAAGAATGCCGGGCGGCTGTGGAGAAGCAGACGGCGAAGCGACCGAGAATTATTGGAAATGCAATGATTTGCCCATCATGCCCAAGATGTTTTAAAAGTGCTAGTCCCACATATTGCCCGAGTTGCGGTCAAATGATTGATTGGGGGAATGAAGAATGAACAAAGAACTTAAACCATGCCCGTTCTGCGGCGGAAAAGCAATGTTCTTTACCATTGTAAATAAGTCATCACATTCGGATGTTGGAGTAATGTTCAAAATCAAATGTATGAAATGCGGAACAGAACTTCCAAAAAGCTATGAATGTGAGATGTATATGGATCAGGACGGTGGAATCAGAACAGGAAAAGACGAGCGAACAAAAGCAACTACAGATTGGAACAGGAGGGCAAACAATGAGACTGATTGATGCGGATGCATTGGTAAAACGACTAGAAAAAAGTCATGAATATCACGCAAAAACAAGCAGAGAGGAAGTTTTACTTTTCCGTGATATCAGAATTATAAATGAACAGCCGACCGCCTACGACCTAGACAAGGTTGTAGAGCAGTTGAAAGAATTTCAGGGTGAAATGGAGCAATTCAGTTGTGATGGAATATTGACGGATATGATCGAGATTGTGAAAAGAGGTGGAGTAGATGCCGATTAAACCGATTTTATTCAATACCGATATGGTTCGGGCGATTCTGGACGGGAGAAAGAGTTGTACCCGGCGTATATGCAAAGATGCAAATGAGTATACCGTGCCGGATATGGAATTTTACAATGCTGACAGGCGGACTTATGCAGTATATAACTTTGTTGATAAGGAGCATATGGAACAGTTAAGTACGGCGGAGAGAACCTGTCCTATCTGTACGGGCGATATCCTGTATGTTCGTGAAACATGGAAAGAGGCGCCGAACGGATACTATTACTACGAAGATTGGCAAAGAAATGATATTGCAGATATTACAAAATGGAAACCATCCATTCACATGCCAAAAGAAGCCGCACGCATCTGGCTTAAGGTTATGAATGTGAGAGTGGAGCGGTTGCAGGAGATAACACCAAAGGGGGCAGAAAGCGAAGGTGTTGGAAACCTTTTCTATGATGATATCGGATACGGTGAAAAAAATTATGGAACAGAAGTAGACCCAGAGTACGGGATTACAAAGGAGCAATTTGCTTGGCTGTGGGAATCCACCATCAAGAAATCTGACCTTGACTGCTACGGCTGGGATGCGAATCCGTGGGTGTGGGTAATTGAATTTGAGCGGTGCGAGAAACCGGAAGGAGTGTGAATATGCCTAAAGCAATATTGATAATGGACGATATGCCGGAATGCTGTGCTGATTGTCCTTGTAGCTTTTTCGAAAGAGATAATCCGATATTAAATTTAATATGTGGTGTGACACAAGAAGATGCATATAACGTTGGAAAGCCAGATTGGTGTCCGCTCCGGGAACTGCCGGAGAAAATGAAAGTGTGCGGAAAATATCCACAGCCGGACAGGATTGCACCATCATATAAAGTTGGCTGGAATGCCTGCTTAGATGAAATTTTGAAATAAAAAAGGAGTGAGAGGTTTGCCATTAGATCAGATGGTTTAAAAGCATATAAAAAGCACCTAACAAAGTAGGTGCGTTGTAATCAATAGCGGGACTCGAACCCGCGACCATGCCCTTCTAAGAGGCGCGCTCTATCCACTGAGCTATATTGCTAAATAATTTAGGGTTTTATGATAACACATTATTTTTGAAATTACAAGAAACATTTAGAAAGGAGCCGGAACCTATCCGGATAAAAGGCGCGCCGGGTTCCTTTTGAAGAAAATGAATTATAAAGAGTTTTTAGCAAATAAAAGATTCGTATTAGAGAGTAGTGGATTTGATATTGATAAGGCAGAATTGAATCCGATGTTATACGAGTTTCAGAAAGATGTTGTTCGGTGGGCATTGAAAAAAGGAAAAGCATGTATATTTGCCGATTGTGGACTTGGAAAAACACCGATACAGTTATCATGGGCATATCAGGTACATAAGCATACTGGCGGGAAAATACTGATTCTTGCACCATTGGCAGTAGCAGAGCAGACACGGCGCGAAGCCGAGAAGTTTGGATATGATGCAAAGGTGGTAGAGGAACAGGAAGAATGTATTGACGGGATCAATATTACGAACTATGAGAAACTGGATAGATTCGTAGCAAATGAATTCGATGGAGTTGTACTTGATGAAAGCAGTATTTTGAAGTCCTATTCAGGAAAGGTTAGAACATCAATTATTCAGAACTTCTATGACGTACCGTATAAGTTGGCTTGTACTGCGACACCAGCACCAAATGACTACATGGAATTGGGAAACCATTCAGAATTTTGTGGAGTTATGACAAGAGCAGAAATGCTTTCCATGTTTTTTGTACATGACGGCGGACAGACTTCCAAGTGGAGATTGAAAGGTCATGCGGTAGATGTGTTCTGGCAGTGGCTTGCAACATTCAGTGTATTTATAGATAATCCAGCAAATATCGGATATAAGGTGTCTGGATATGACTTGCCACAGCTTAATATAAAAGAAATCATTGTTGATGGAGATGAACCAATAAAAGAAACATTAACACTTACAGAGCGGCGACAGGCGAGAAAAGGTAGCCTTGCGCTTAGATGTGAAAAGGCTGCGAAAATTGCAAATAATTCAGATGAACAATGGCTTATATGGTGCGATCTGAATGATGAGAGCGCAAAGTTACATGAGTTGATAGTAAATTCTGTTGAGGTAAAAGGGTCTGATAAACCTGATCACAAGAGCAGTTCAATGATCGGATTTTCAGAAGGCAAGATTAAATGCCTTGTAACAAAACCGTCTATTGCAGGATTTGGTATGAATTGGCAGAATTGTCACAATATGATTTTTACCGGCCTGTCAGATAGTTATGAGCAGTTTTATCAAGCGGTACGTCGATGTTATCGGTTCGGACAGAAAAAGCCGGTAAATGTATATATTATCATTTCCGCAAAAGAGGGATGCGTAAAAGAAAATATAGAGCGAAAACAGGCTGATTTCCTTAAGATGCAGCATGAAATGACAGAGCTTACAAAGGAAATCACAAAAAAAGAACTAAAAAGTACATGTCGGATCAGTACACCTTATGATCCGGAAATTGAGATGAAATTACCAGAATGGGAGGAATTTGAGAAATGAATGTATTAGAGCAGATCATTGAAAACAGATATGCAATTTACAATGGAGATTCATGCGAGATCGTGAAAGCTATTCCAGATAATAGCATCCATTACACTATATTTTCTCCACCATTTGCAAGTCTGTATACATATTCGAACAGTGATAGAGATATGGGAAACAGTAAAGGAGATGATGAATTTTATGATCATTTTATCTTTCTTGCAAAAGAGCTGTACCGTGTGACCATGCCGGGGAGATTATTAAGTTTTCATTGCATGGATCTGCCACTTATGAAAGAGAGGGATGGAGTGATCGGTTTGAAAGATTTCCCGGCAATTATTAGAAAAATTTTTGAAGATTGCGGATTTATTTATCATAGTAAAGTCACAATTTGGAAAAATCCGGTTACTGAAATGCAGAGAACAAAAGCACTGGGGTTGTTACATAAGCAAATCAGAAAAGACAGCACTATGAATCGCCAGGGAATTCCAGATTATATTGTTACAATGCGTAAGCCGGGAGAAAACCCAGAACGTGTATCACATACACATGAGACGTTCCCAGTTGATGTATGGCAGAATTATGCAAGTCCAGTGTGGATGGATATTCGGCAGAGTGATACATTGCAGAAAAAATCCGCAAGAGAAGACAAAGACGAGAGACATATTTGCCCGTTGCAGCTCGAAGTAATTCAGAGATGTATTGAGTTGTGGACGAATCCCAATGACATTGTATTAGATCCATTTGCAGGGATTGGATCAGTACCATACACTGCCGTAAAGATGGGACGTAGAGGTATTGGTGTCGAATTAAAAGAAAGCTATTATAAACAGGCTGTAAATAACTTAGAGATAGCTGTGAAAGGGGATGTTATGGAATGTCCGGTTGGTCAAATGAGTATCGAGGATTTTTTAACGGCGAACCCTGCATAAGTCAGATAGAGATCACAGACTTTCTGGAGGTGCTGCCATGAAATTATTTGAAAAAGTAAAATGCAAAGGCTTTTATAAGCCATTTAAAGACGGAAGATGGCTGTATCTCGACAGGGAAACATTAACTGCTGATGCAATGGACAATAATCTGGCAGATGAAAACAATGATGGCACTGTCGAAAAGAATGTTGAATATATCGAGAAAACTTATTTCAAACACGTTGATAAGAATTTCATCGGCGTAATTGTCGGATATAAGAATATTGTTATCAAAGGTTATCTTGATGCAGTCTATCAAGACGAATGTGATGTAGGTGTCGGAGTTATTCCAGAAGCGTTTTATGTATCGAAAAGAGCAAAAGAAACAGTAAAATGTGCAGTTGTTTATTATGCGAACAATTTAAAACATTATGTTCCATTGGAAGATTTGGAGGTGCTGCCATGATACAGACAGCAGAAGATAAAGTGAAAGAGTACCGCCAGTGCATCCGCAGAGAAATAGAACATTGGAAAGTTATCAACCAGAACGGGTGTAATGATCCGTTCTGGTCGGATGGATGCAATATGAATCTGACACGGAATCATATCATTTATTATCAGTCAAAGATCCGCGAGGTCTGCACAGAAAATCAGTTGCCATTACCGGATGAATATTATTTATCCCTACCGCCGGAAGTGGATAATAATTATATGACAAATCTTAAACAGAAACCACGGGTGGAGAGATTGCGTCAGTTAGGGAGGATCATGACTGGACGCATTTACCAGTACGATGAGAACCAGATGAGTTTATTTTAGAACCAGATAACAAAACCAAGCGATCATCATACCACATTCCGCAGTAGTATATGCGGCGCGGAGATGATACGGAAAGAGAGGATTGGACGGAGAAAAATGAGGATACATAAAGGTGATATCGTAAGGCATTTTAAGAGAGAAATGCTTACAACAAAGCAGATAGAGGATGAAAAAAAATTGTATTTATATAAAGTCTTGGATTACGCAAAGCATACAGAAACGGGAGAGCTGTTAGTAATATATGAAGCCTTGTACGACGGGCAGTCGATAGACTGTGATGTCCATTGTGGGGATAAATTTGCAAGACCATTTAATATGTTCATGGACGAGGTAGATCATATCAAATATCCATGTATCAAACAGAAATACAGGTTTGAAGTTATAAGTTAAGTGGAGCTTTGATAGAGAAAGAGAGGAAAAACAAAATGCTCAATAATAAAGTGTACACCAAGAAATGCATCATCTGTGGGAAGCTCTTTGAAACTATCTGCGTCAGAGCACTTACCTGTGGAAAGGATTGCAGAAATGAATACCGCAGAAGAAAAGATAGGGAAAAAAGAAGCGTAAAAACATGTAGAAACAGTACATTAGATAATGTTTTAGGAAAAGCAAGAGAAGCCGGCATGAGCTACGGAAAATATGTGGCAATGATGGACGGTACACCGAAGATCTGGCAGAGAGAGGAATAGGAAAAGAAAGTTTTAAGGGGGAATGTGCGTGGATGAAAAAGAAATATACGAGATCTGCATGGGTGTGGACAGTATTATAGCTGACAAACTGACAGAATCAATCGTTATTGGTACCAGTTATGACATGCTGGAAGCGCACTACGGCATTCTCCCGATCAGCAGGCGGAGTTTTTACCGCAGAAGGGGGACTGCACAAAGGCTGATACGGCAGAGAATGGTACATTTGGTAGAAGAAAAGAACGGACAGTTTAGAATGGAGTGGTAGATATTTCCATTGACATAAAAGAACACACGTTCTACTATGAAGCTATAATATATGAAAGGACGGAAAGTGTA
>OIWN01001455.1_pt1 | contig 18599 bp, 29 predicted proteins | sample 1587591 | NCBI WGS metagenome assembly OIWN01 (sample SAMEA3888901, study PRJEB22519) | human gut metagenome | biome: human gut; feature: human-associated habitat; material: faeces | place: Denmark | collected 2010 | reverse complement strand
TCATTTCGCGATTAATAGTATATGTAATCCTGGGGATAATAAAGATGCAATGCCCATTGAACAATGTACTTTTGATGTAGAAACTAAGAATGACCTTCCCTCCACGGTTCAGCTATTTTATGAGGAATCTAAGGATAATGAACCTTTAGCGAATATACATTTTCAAGCAATAGGTTCTGGTTTTTTAACGTTTGTTAATGCCTGCCAGGAACATGATGACAACAGCTTAAAATTATTTGCTTCGCTGTTAATTTCACTTTCATATTCTAGTGCCTACGCAGATTTATCAGAAACAGTGTATATTAATGAAAATAATGAGAGCTACCTGAAAGCTCAGTTTGAAAAATTATCTCAACGTGATATGAAGAAGTACCTGGGAGAGATGAAGCGTCTGGCTGATGGGGGAGAAATGAATTTTGATGGCTATCTGGATAAGATGTCACATCTGGTGAATGAAGGAACGCTCGATCCTGATATTTTAAGCAAAATGCGAGATGCTGCACCACAATTAATTAGCTTCGCGAAGTCGTTTGACCCAACCTCAAAGGAAGAGATTAAAATACTTACAGACACTTCTAAATTAATTTATGATTTGTTCGGGGTTAAATCGGAGAAATAATATGTGAAGTTCTTCGATAGTATGGAAGGCATTATATAAAAGGACCCAATATTTATTGGGTTCTTTTTTCTCTATCAATGCTATTAGCAGGGAGATATATCACCAGAGTTTAATGTGTGATTTTTTATTTATCGTCGAACCTGGATTGTTTATCATTGGCCTTAACAAAGTTAACGGCTAATAAGATTATTTCCATCACTTCGTGAGAGCTTCATGCCTTGAGAGGATCTCAATTTTCTTTTGCAATGAGACAGGCGCTTCCTGTTGTTATGGTATAGTACCCCGCTATTGAGCCTCCTGAATAGTGATGCTGAATAACATAACCCCATGATATATCGATAAAATAATCTCTACATTTGAAAATGCACGGTAATTCTGAAATGCAAAAAATCAACCAAACCAGCGCAATGCCTGAAAAAACTGACGTTCACTGGAGTGGTCGGTTTAGCGTTGCACCAATGCTCGATAGGATGTACCGTTTTTGAAAAACAAGTAGTTATACACTTTGTGGGAGCCTATTGGGAACCCGGTGTTTTCATTTCAAGGTGTAATCCATGCCGGGCATCAGAATGAGATATAATGAGATTTTTAGTGTTCCGCTTGAGAGTCTATGATGCTTACCCTAGACGAGATAGGTCAATCTGTACGTAACAATATCCAGTTGATTATTGATCATGTCGGCTTACCTCTTGCTGTTGGTCCGCTCAGTGATGATGATTACAAGATTCTGTGTGGTGGCTATGGTGAGCTTGAATGGGACTATGCGTTAAGCACCTATGGCAACTCCAGAGAAAAGTATGAGTTCTGCATAAAACTTGTTCAGCAAGGTCGGGTTCAGGGAATACCATCAGGAGCAGCAATTTGTGTTTATGGGGTTGAAGAAAACATCTTTCGTATCCATATGATCGAAAGGTTTTCTAGAGAAGATGAATCTCACCCATTGAAAGGGCGCATGGTTTTACTCACTCTTATGAGTGCTTTTATATTTTGTAAAGCTGTTGAATGTAAAGTTGTCCACATTGTAGAGCCAGTACCAGAACTGGTGCAGTATTACGAGTCTTTTGGTTTCCGCATGGAACAGTGCGGTTATGTGATGTCTGCAGTCATTGATGAGCTGCAGGATATCTTTCTTAAATTTGCTCAGTAGGTATAGACGAGAAGGGTCTACAAATTGTAGGATACCCGTCCAGATTACCTTAAAGGTACATCTATGGCAGTCGTTTTGTGCTTAAACTACTAAGAAACGATGTCACCAATCGACATGATCGATTGGCATAAGTTAGCGAAACAAGCTAGCTTTAAAGAGAGGGTTAGAGACGCCTTTACTGTCTCGGGAGTTTTCTATGAAAGATCAAAAAGCAACCAAGCCACAGGTTAAGTTCGACACAATGAAAGCATTCGCAGGTATGGGTGCTGCTGTTGAAGTTCTGATGAAGGCTGCTCCTAATGCGTTCACTCACGCTACTGTCTCTGGTAAAGAGCAGCAGGGTAAGCTTCGTCGTCGCAAAGCAGCATGATCATAGCTGGTGCTTTTTGAAAACCCGCCTTTAGGCGGGTTTTTTCTTTAGTGATGTTCTTTGCCCTTCTGTTTGCTTGTTCTGACCTGTTCCCACTCGATACGTCCTTCTTCTCGTCTTTTGTCTATGTATTCCGCAAGATCCTGAATATTGATGCAACGTTTTGCTTTTTGTGATGTGCCGATGCGATATGTTGGAACGGGCAACTTACAAGCGTTTGCTTTTGCTTCTGCCGTGGCTGGACTCATGCCAAAGTACTTTTGGCTAACTGCTGAGAGTTCAATGTTAGGGGTATTGAATTCAGCCATCAGTAAAAACAAGGTGTTCATAATTTTCTCCATCAAAACCGGCTGCACCCGGGAAAATCATAATTCTGTGCTGGTGGCAGGAATTAATTTCTGCCAGATAGCGGAAACATATTTTGCCTGATGACGAGCATCAGCCAGGGCGTTGTGCCGTTCGCCATCGAAAGGCATGTCCATTTTTGGGTCGAATCCGATGGAACGCCCAAGCGTAACGATCGTGCGCGCATCGTGATCATTCCAGTACGCCCATGGGCAGATTTGTCCTGCTCGCTCATAAGCTCCGCGTAAAATTACGTTGTCGAAGTTGGCTCCGTTACCCCAGACTTTTAAATATTTCGTATTGTCTGCGTGCCGATTAATGAAATGGCTCAGTTCAGAGAGTGCATCGCTGATCGACAAAGTATCATCAATACAGATTGCAGCTCGTGCTTCAGGGCTTTGTTTCAACCACCACAGGATGGTGTCGCCGTCAGGTGTGGCCCCTTGCTCCATAGCACTGTCCAAGCTGACAGCCGCATAGAATTCTTGTCCGATGTCTCCGGTTTCTGGGGTGAAGAACACTGCGCCAATAGAAACGATCGGCGCATCCTTATTTTTCCCCATCGTCTCAAGGTCGATCATTAAGTTGTTCATCACTTTACCTCCTGCGGCGGTTCTTGTATTGGCATCGGCTGAGCTATATATAGCGGCTGAACATACCAGCCCTTTGATAACCAACTGTCAGCAACGTTTTTACTTCTGGTTATTGCCGGAATACCTAAGCCATTGTCTGAATGCAGCCATGCCACCGGATCCTCTTCCAGCGATGCCAGAGCAATTTCATAAGCACGGCGCTCAACATTGTCTCGCACGTCCATGCTGCTGATTCGTTCTTTGATTTCTTTAATCAGTTCTTTATCGGTAAATGTGGTCATTATGCTCCAGCCTCCGGTGCTTTTGGCATTACAGCCCAGTGAGTGATATTGACGTTTTCAAGGTCCCCGACCTGAAATGTCCACTGCCATTCTCCGGTTTCTTTTTGCCCCCATGTATACCAGAGAGAACGCCAGCCAATCAGCCAGCCTTCTCCATTAGCATCAAATAACAGAATACTTTCGTTCGCTGGCGGCAGTTCAGCTGACACTGGTATTACTTTGTTTTCCAGTGCTGCACATTTAGCTTCAAGCGCATCAAATTTACGCACCAGGTATTCAGCATCCGTTTCATTCACTTTCAGATCTCGCGGTACACATTTCCCGCGAAGAAATCCTTCCATTTCGAAAACATTCATGCGCATTTGCGTAACTCCGATAATTCGTTAAAGCGTTCCATAAACATCCCGTAGGCATGGCCTGGAGCCAGTGGAATCACGTTGAACATCTCTGTTGCCGGGATACCTTCCAGTACAGGCCAGAAAGAGCCATCATCAAGCCCGAGATCGCGGCGTTCGGTTGCCAGCATGATGAGATCGGCATATTTCACGGGCGTACTCATAACCGGTGGTAACCCGTATTTCTCACGGATTACGGCGTCTATTTTTTCTTCCATCCGTTTATAGTCAGGAAGAAGGCGTTTCAGTGGTGCGGGAATGTCCTGGCAATACGCTTCTGTTGCATCATGCATTAACGCTTCAAAAGCAAATTCCTGCGGCACCAGCTGGCTGCAAAGAACCGCATGTTGGGCGACGCTGTAGAAGTGCGAAAGATGACCGGCAAAGCGACAGATATTTGAAAGGGAAACCGCGATATCGTTAATATCGATGTCGTCTTTATTTATCCTGTCATAATAAAAATGCTTCCCGGAAAAAGTTTTAATAAATGACATTTTGTTCTCCACGTATATGCGCTGCACCGCGCTGAATTCTGGTAAAAAGAATCCCTCACCATCCGGCGATTATTGAGTAAATTACGTTTCCATAAATGCCCCCGCAGGGGCATTTGCAGTAATGAAATCAGGCGGTGAAAGTACCAATAAAGGTTTCTACTTTGCTGTCCTTGAATTTCTCAACAAGCAGATCACGAAATTCGTTAGCCATTTCTTCCTGCACCGCCTCCAGCTGAATAATGCGCAGAACCAGTACAGGACGATCGCCAGTGATAATACTGAGGCGTAATTTAAACGGACGTTCTTTCAGACCTTCAAACGGAACGCATTTAAATTCAAATGCCACTGGCATAATGTCTTTGGTCTTCGCTTCGACAGACTCCATCAGGGAGCGTTTGCCGCTGAAGTCATTATCTTCAAAATCAGCGGTCTGGTTTGCTTCAATCGTGATTTTACGGACAGCCGCAGCCGCTTTTGTTGCCTGAATAGCGTCACCATTAGCATCAAAGCCCACAAGATAGTCGGCCCAGTCTTCAATCCATTCTGCCAGTGACTTCTGGGAGTTACGCTCGCCGTTAACAGACAACAGAGCAGAGAACGGTGCTGTCTTTTTCAGTTTGAGTGTGGCGGTGTTATCTGCGTGACCTGGTTCATCAATAGTACCTAGGTTAAGCACACTGACGGCACGCATATTATCAGCATCGATAAAGCAGCGGGTGCCTTCATCTGCAAGATCTTTAGAATAACGGGTAAAATCATCGATGCTGGCAGTGGAAAGCGCACCACGGAAACGGAAGCGATTTAAATTAAATTTTTCCAGATCATGAATGCGGAAATTCTCAGGCAATGCCACAGCATCGGCACCAATCTTACTGATAATTTCATTAACACCCTGAGCAGAAATAAGGGCATGGATTTGATTAATTGCGGTTGCGTCTAAGTTCTGAGACATAATAAGTCCTCACTATATAAAGATATTCAGTGATGAGATAAATAATCAGTTAATTAAAAACGATATTAACGACCTGCTGCGCGGAGTTTTCCGTCAGGTTCACCGGCAAGAGTCAGTAATTGTCCCTGGTCTTCCTGCAGAATAGTCAGGCGGCCACCGCGATTGACATACATCGGCGTTTCGGTGGTGTCTTCTTCGGAAATTTTCCCGCGGTTAGTCGGGCGAACATATGAGAGTTTGTGTTTGATTTTCACTCGGTTCTCATCAAACGGTTCGATTTCTAGGTTGAGCGAGACCTTACCTTTGGTTTTCGTGTTCATCACACCGGAAGCGACTTCACTGAGAACTGCGCCGATTTTGGTTTCAAATACGCCGCCGTCCAGCTCCCCGATAAATGCCTGCACATCAGTACTGCGTTCGCTAGCCATTTTGCTGCTCCTCATCATATCGACCCTGCAAGGTCGGTTAGTTTCTCCACAAAACAGAGAAGAACACCTGCGGTGACTGCCGCCCGGATGGATTGGGTTATGAGCCCGTCGTCCGGTGATGCTCTTCTCTGTTTTGTAAAAAGGACGGTACCAGCCGGAAGCAAGGGTACAAGCTGGTACCGCCAAGACTACACACAGCATAAAGTTGTGGTGCCGGGTGCCTCCCGGTGCCTGGCGAAGGTTGCACACCAGGCGGGTGGGTATCCACAGAAGGTCGACTGTCAGCCTCAACCTTAACCCGCGTGCGCTGAGCCGCATTCACCACAACGCTAAGGATTCTCTCTGGTTGAAAATACTTAGCTGTTATGTGCCTGTCTTTTCACCACTTCAGGCTCGGTGGTATCCTTTTAAGCCCGTATACATAAAAGGAAAATCAAATGACTTTTGATGAAAAAGAACTTGATAATGCAATTAATAAAATCATCGTAACGTCGCTCTTTTCCTGTCTCAGCGACACTCAGCAGAAACAGTTCTACGAATCGGCTTTCAACATGATCGAGCGTTGTTGTTTCTGCGATGCCGACGAGTTACCTGAAAAAATCAGGAAACAGTTGGCTGATGCTCTTCGAGTGCGACTTTCTGACCAATTTTCTGAAATGTACTCTCCGAATTTGGACAAATAGAAAAAGGCCATTTCCATTCAGGGTCTGATGGAAAGACTTCAGCCTGTTCCAAAGCACGGCGTAAAGAGAATACAACTCCAGCCATAATCTGATGTTTCCCATTGGTCCAGCTATCGCCGCTCTGATCTACAGGAGCGGCTATGTCGTATGACCAAACGACTTCACCACTATTGTTTAAAATCTGGACTTTCATTTTGTTCTTTAACCTCCAGATACGGGCGTTTAATTGCCCCGCCGAACAGCTCTTTTCCGCAATAGCTGCAATGTCTTTCGCGCATCAGCCTGCGCATTCACCACAACTCTAAAAACAAATGTAGGATATCCAACATGCGGGTGTCAAGAGTTTATGTTGGTTATCCTACATAAAAAGATAGGCTCATAAAAAAACCGGGGATACCCCGGTTTTGCGATAGTGAGGAAGATGTGTCAAAAATCCATTATTACTTGTTTGACAAGACCAACTATTCTGCAGTTCTCACCGCATTCAATAGTTTTATAGTTAGGATTTAGTGGGACGAGATACCTGTTCGGCCAGTCCTCAACAAATTTTTTGAGTGTCGCTTCTTGCCCACCATTGATATGGGCAACAACGATTTTTCCGTTAATACACTCTGTATCAATAATATCTGGCTCTACGATAACGATAGAACCTTCTGGTATCGATGGTGAGCCGAGGGGATTGGTCATTGAATCACCACGGACCCGTAGTGCAAATGCCATTTCTGATACAAGGGCGGTAGTATAAACCCACTCTTCAGCATCTTCTTTCCTGACACCAGGCTCCGTCATTGTCCATGAACCCGCCTGAACCCACGAGATAAGGGGGACTTTTTTAACTGCGAATATTTCAGGTTTTAGATTTATCTTTGGTTCAGGCGAGCCTTTTCCGCTAACAAGCCACAGAGGATCGCATTTAAGTGCGTTGGCTAGGGCTTGAAGGTTGGCTCCATTTGGTTGGTAGTCGTCCTTTTCCCATCCAGTAACCGTGACACGGTTCACACCAGTCAAATCAGCCAGTGCTTGTTGTGTCAGGTTCAGTTCTTTTCGCCTTTGGCGAATACGATCACTCATGTTCATCATGTAGGCAATCCTACCACATGCCCATGTAGGATTCTTGACATTGGTATGTTGGATATCCTACATTTCTGCTTAACGTAATTTAACGGGAGACAGAAATGCGGAAATCCGACGTGATTAATTATTTCGGCGGAGTTTGTAAAACCGCCGAAGCCCTAGGTATTAAGCATCCGTCTGTTTCAGAGTGGCCTGAGATTATTCCTGAAGGCCGAGCGTACCAGTTAGAAAAAATTACTAACGGGAAACTGAAAGTTGACGTGTCTTTATATCAAAAGACTAACAGTGCTGCGGCATAAAAACACCACAGAAATGAGGAATTAACCGTGGGTAAAGAACCTGAATGGAAAGTTGATAAACAACCAGCATGGCTGGTGGCAGCAATACGAAGAACGATTGCTGATTTACCTCATGGCTATGAGGAAGCAGCAGAAATTCTTGGTTTGTATAAATCTGATGATATCACCCCAGCAAAAGATCAATTGCATAACAGACTGCGTAGCGGTGGGGATCAAATTTTTCCACTTGAGTGGGCCATGGTTTTACAGGATGCCAGTGGTACCAGGCATGTAACAGATGCAATAGCCCGTCGTAGTAATGGGGTGTTTGTGCCGCTGGTGGTCATTGATGACATTGACAATGGTGACATTAATCAGCGGCTGATGGAGTCAATAGAATGGATTGGCAAGCATTCCCAGTACTTACGCAAGGCAACTGCTGATGGAGTTATTGACCAGGCTGAGCGTGAGCAAATCGAAGAGAACAGCTACCAAGTAATGGCGAAGTGGCAGGAGCATTTAACACTGTTATTTCGTGTTTTTTGTGCGCCGGAAAAGAGTAACGCCCGCGAGTGTGCAGCTCCGGGCGTCGTGGCGTCGATTGCTTCTGGTTGTGGAGAAACTAACGCATGAACAGTTTAACGGCAAATAACCGTTTGTCGCAACAGCTGGTGGCCAGCGTCGCTGAACACCTGTTGTTACGGCATGAATGCAGATTACCAAATCACCTGGCTGTAAGTAACCACAGAGAACTTTACCTGACTGTGGGGGGCGAGTTGTGCAGGAACTTAACCGCTGGTTTCGTGACGGAAGAGGGCTTTATGTCCATGTTATTCGTTGGGAGCCAGAAACACAGCGCGTTATCTATCTTCGCAAAGACTACCCGCATGAGTGCTTTAGTCCTTTGTGGAAATTCAGGCGTGATTTTGTTGAGTGTGACGGACCACCAGCACATTGATTCTGCCATTCCGGGACGTTACACTGTTCAGGCACCTTATAAAGCGGGTGTCGGGATTGGCGTCCTGGAATTGCATACGGCGACAATTGGCGCGTTAGCGTCTTTTTTGTTGCTACAACTCAGCTATACCCAAATTATGGTGGGCTGGGTGGGGGCACCGAAAGGTGCGCCGGTTTCCGTATGCGCCGGTTACGCCAACCCTGCTCAGTTCACCACCAGCGAAATTGGCGTTTCCGGTGGTGGAAGTTATCCATTGCATACGGAGGCTGCCATCATGGCTACTGTCCCAACCCTCTCTCAACCTGAAATTGCCATCGTTGATGGTCAGGCTGTTACATCTTCTTTGGCTGTTGCTGACTTCTTCTCTAAACGTCATGACGATGTTCTGAAAAAGATTCGCATTTTGGATTGTTCTCCAGAGTTTTGTGCCCGCAATTTTGCGGAGACATCAATTTTGGTACGCCAGCCCAACGGCGGTACTCGCAAACTACCTTGCTATCAAATAACCCGCGATGGCTTCGCGTTCCTTGCTATGGGCTTCACTGGTAAACGTGCTGCCCAGTTCAAAGAGGCATACATCAATGCCTTTAACCAGATGGAGAAACAGCTTTCAAAGCCCTCTGTACCGAGCGACGTTGCACATAACGCCAGCGTTCTCTGTTCCTACATTTCATCAATTCATCAGGTCTGGTTGCAGCAGCTTTATCCCATGCTGGAAAAAGCTGAATCACCGCTGGCTGTAAGTCTGTATGACCGAATTAACGATGCGGCATTTCTTGCCCGTCTTATTCATTCGTCGCTGAACTCTTCAGAGGTAAGGGGGCGCAAATGATCCGGAATATTTTCAAACGATTTACCAATCAGACTTTCCGTTGTCCTCGCCCCGGTCAGTGGTACACCACGCCTGCAGGGCATGTTCTACGTGTTAGCCTGGTTGACCGTGAATGCCAGAAGGTGATTTGTGAACCGCTGGGCCGTAATTACCGCGTCAGTATGCCGCTTATAGCCTTTCGCTCCGGAAAAAACATGAAGCATCTCGGAGGTGCGGCATGAGCCTGTTAATGACATCCCAGCCCATTGTGATAAATCGTGATCTTGCATGCCGTATTGGTCTGAATGAGGCAATTGTGTTGCAGCAGCTTCATTACTGGCTGAATGAAACGAATTCAGGCACTGAGCATGGCGGAATTCGCTGGGTTTATAACACGACAGAACAGTGGCTGGAGCAGTTTCCGTTCTGGTCAGAGTCCACTCTGAAACGCACATTTGCAAGCCTGAAATCACTTGGGGTTTTGCGTCGCGAGCAACTCAATAAATCGAAGCGTGACATGACCAACTTCTACACGATCAACTATGAAAGTGAGCTTTTAGAAGAGGTCAAAGTGAACGAATCCATCAGGTCAAAATGCACCTCTCCATCGGGTCAAAGTGACCTGATGGATGAGCGCAAAATGACACGATCCATTGGTTCAAAACGACACGCTGTCATCGGGTCAAAATGGCCCAATGATCTTACAGAGAATACAACAGAGATTACTACAGAGAATAAAACCTCTTCTCATCCGGACGCTTCGCAACCGGACACGCAGATGGCTGAACAGGATTTTTTAACTCGCCATCCTGATGCGGTTGTATTCAGCCCTAAAAAGCGCCAGTGGGGAACGCAGGATGATTTGACCTGCGCACAGTGGCTCTGGAAAAAAATCATCGCTCTGTACGAGCAGGCCGCCGAATGTGACGGCGAAGTGGTACGTCCTAAAGAACCGAACTGGACAGCCTGGGCAAACGAAATTCGCCTGATGTGTGTACAGGATGGGCGTACTCACAAACAAATCTGCGAGATGTACAGCCGCGTCAGCCGCGATCCGTTCTGGTGCCGTAACGTGCTCAGCCCGTCGAAGCTGCGGGAAAAATGGGATGAGCTTTCCCTGCGCTTATCGCCGTCCGTAAGCACGTACACCGAAAAACGCGAAGACCCGTACTTCAAATCCAGTTACGACAACGTGGACTACAGCCAGATCCCGGCAGGATTCAGGGGGTGATTATGAGTCTTTTGAATGACGTTCAGAAATTCATTGAAGCCCATCCGGGCTGTACTTCCGGAGACATTGCGGATGCTTTTGCAGGTTACTCACGGCAGCGCGTTCTGCAGTCAGCAAGCAAGTTACGTCAGAGTGGGCGTGTGGCTCACCGTTGTGAAGGAGATACACACAGACATTTCCCGCGCCTGACTGAGAGAGCGCAGGATCCGGAACCACAACCAGTTCGTGAAACCAGACCTGTGCGCAATTTCTATGTCGGCACTAACGATCCCCGGGTGATTTTGTGCCTGACCCGCCAGGCGGAAGAACTGGAGTCCAGGGGCTTATACCGTCGTGCTGCAACGGTGTGGATGGCGGCATTCCGTGAAAGCCACTCCCAGCCAGAACGAAACAATTTTCTGGCGCGTCGTGAGCAGTGTTTACGGAAAAGCAGCAAGCGCGCTGTATCGGGTGATGAGTGGTATCTGTCAGGGAATTACGTGGGGGCTTAATGAGTAATAAATATTGCCAGGAGCTGGTGGAACTGCGGAACAAACCAGCCCATGAACTGAAGGAAGTGGGTGATCAGTGGCGCACGCCGGACAACATTTTCTGGGGAATTAACACCCTGTTTGGCCCGTTTGTTCTGGATCTGTTCACTGACGGTGATAACGCCAAATGTGCCGCTTATTACACTGCGGAAGACAACGCGCTGGCGCATGACTGGTCTGAACGTCTTGCGGAGCTTAAAGGTGCTGCCTTTGGTAATCCCCCGTACAGCCGCGCCAGTCAGCATGAGGGGCAATACATCACCGGCATGCGTTACATCATGAAACATGCCAGTGCCATGCGTGATAAAGGCGGGCGCTATGTTTTCCTGATCAAAGCTGCCACCAGCGAAGTTTGGTGGCCGGAAGATGCAGACCATATTGCTTTTATTCGCGGGCGTATTGGTTTTGAACTGCCTGCCTGGTTTATCCCGAAGGATGAGAAGCAGGTGCCTACAGGAGCGTTCTTCGCTGGTGCTATTGCTGTTTTCGACAAGACCTGGAAGGGACCGGCAATCAGCTACATCGGGCGCGATGAACTTGAGGCATGTGGTGAGGCGTTTCTGGCGCAGGTTCGCCAGCAGGCGGAAAAACTGGTCAGGGAGATGGCGGCATGACGACGTTAACTCAATGCCAGCAGCAGGTGCTGGATATGCTGATTTCTTATCAGAAAGAACGTGGCTTCCCGCCAACCAATCAGGAGGTGGCTACCATGCTGGGATACCGTTCAGTGAATGCAGCGGTAGAGCATCTTCGTGCACTGGAGAAAAAAGGCGTCATCACGATAAAGCGTGGCGTGGCCCGGGGGATAACGCTTCATACCGCGGTGAAGGACGACGACAGCGAGGCGGTCGGGATTATCCGCGCACTGCTTGCCGGTGAGGAAAACGCCAGGCTGCGTGCAGCCCACTGGTTACATGAGAGAGGCCTGAAAGTATGAAGCTGATCTTGCCTTTCCCGCCCAGCGTGAACACGTACTGGCGACACCCCAACAAAGGGGCGTTTGCTGGTAAGAGTCTGATAAGCGCGGCGGGGCGAAAATTCCAGAGCGCGGCGTGCGCAGCAATAGTTGAGCAGTTACGTCGTCTGCCGAAACCAACGTCGGCACCTGCTTCAGTGGAGATCGTGTTGTTTCCTCCGGATAACCGGATCCGCGATCTGGACAACTATAACAAGGCGCTGTTTGACGCCCTGACCCATGCGGGTGTGTGGGAAGACGACAGACAGGTGAAAAGAATGCTGGTGGAGTGGGGACCGGTTATCCCGAAAGGGAAGGTCGAGATCACTATCAGTAAGTATGAGAAACCGGCGGGTGCAGCCGCCTGATTAAGAGGAGAAACGAAGTATGAATAATCTGATGGTCATTGATGGTATTGAAGTTCGTCGTGATGCTTATGGGCGTTACAGCCTGAACGATCTGCATCGCGCAGCAGTAGCATCTGGTGCAAATGCCAGAACCAAGGAGCCAGGAAAGTTTCTTTCCAGCCAACAGACTGTTGAGCTTGTTCATGAATTAACCAACACCCAGAATTTGGGTGTTGACCCGGTGAGTGTGATTCATGGGGGAAATGAACGGGGAACGTATGTCTGTAAGGAACTGGTGTATGCCTATGCAATGTGGATCAGCCCGTCATTCCATCTGAAGGTGATCCGTACTTTCGATATGGTAACCAGCGCACCGGAAAAATTATCCGGACAGGCTGCTGACAAGATGCAGGCTGGCGTGATCCTGCTGGACTTTATGCGTCGGGAGTTAAACCTGTCTAACTCATCTGTGCTTGGTGCCTGTCAGAAACTCCAGGAGGCTGTTGGCTTACCGAATCTGGCACCGCGCTATGCCATTGATGCTCCTGCTGATGCACACGATGGCTCAAGTCGCCCGACACTGTCACTGAGCGCACTGCTGAAACAGTATGGTATACGCCTGACGGCTAATCAGGCATATCACCAGATGGTGAAACTGGGGATCGTCGAGCAGCGCGAACGATACAGCCGTACCGCGATTAACAACATCAAAAAATTCTGGTCGCTGACAGCGAAAGGTTGCATGTTCGGCAAGAACATCACCAGTCCCGCAAATCCGCGCGAGACGCAGCCGCATTTCTTCGAATCCCGATTCCCTGAGCTGTTAAAGCTGCTCGATACCGTTCATTGAGGTGACCGTGAGAGCGCTACTGACCCCTGAAATTGCCCCGCGTATGGGGATCGTATTGTTCAGGCCAGGTTCAGAGCTGATGCCCCTGTTTATGCAGGGGCGTGTCCTGCTGGAGCCTGAGCCGGAACGTTATTCATCTTTCGCCAGTGGTGCCGTTCCGGCGGCATCACAACCACTGGCGGATGATCCTGCCGTTCGGGCCGTGTTCCGCAATGAGGCAGTGATCCGTCGTGCTGGTGGCGTGGAATGTCTTGAAAGCTGGTTACTTCGTGAAAAAAGCTGTCAGTGGCCTCATTCCGACTGGCATAGCGAGAACATGACAACAATGCGACACGCGCCGGGCGCAATCCGTCTGTGCTGGCACTGTGATAATCAGCTGCGCGATCAGTTCACGGAACGGCTGGAATCAATGGCAACGGATAACTGTGCCCGCTGGGTGTTGTCTGTTGTGCGTCGGGATCTCGGTTTTGATGATAGTCACGTTGTGACAATGCCGGAACTGTGCTGGTGGCTGGTTCGTAATGATCTGGCGGATGCCTTACCGGAAAGTGCAGCCCGTAAGGCACTGAGATTACCGAAGCCTGTTGTGCCGTCTGTCACCCGGGAGAGTGACCTTGTGCCTTCGGTTCCTGCCACCAGCATTATCCAGGATAAAGCGAAAAAGGTGCTGGCGCTGAAAGTGGATCCGGAGTCGCCGGAGTCTTTTATGTTACGCCCAAAACGTCGCCGCTGGGTTAATGAAAAGTACACGCGCTGGGTTAAGACACAGCCGTGTGCATGTTGTGGTAAGCCTGCTGATGATCCCCACCACCTGATAGGTCACGGTCAGGGTGGAATGGGAACAAAAGCGCATGACCTCTTTGTGTTGCCTTTGTGCAGAAAGCATCACGACGAACTGCATGCGGATACCGTGGCATTTGAAGAGAAGTATGGCTCCCAGCTGGAGCTGATATTTCGTTTTATCGATCGTGCGCTGGCAATTGGCGTACTGGCGTAAGTGGAGAACGAGCATGAACCTTGAAGCCTTACCAAAATATTACTCCCCAAAATCTCCAAAATTGAGCGATGACGCACCGGCGACAGGCTCAGGTGGTTTAACGATTACGGATGTGATGGCTGCGCAGGGGATGGTGCAGTCGAAAGCACCGCTTGGGTTTGCCTTATTCCTGGCAAAAGTTGGTGTTCAGGATCCTCAGTTTGCGATTGAAGGTCTGCTCAATTACGCGATGGCACTGGATAACCCGACATTGAATAAATTGAGTGAAGAAACCCGGTTACAGATCATCCCTTACCTTGTGAATTTTGCCTTTGCTGATTATTCCAGGTCTGCGGCAAGTAAGGCTCGCTGTGAGCATTGTGCAGGTACTGGATTTCATAATGTATTGCGCGAAGTGGTGAAACACTCCAGAAGCGGTGAATCTGTTATCAAGGAGGAGTGGGTGAAGGAACTATGTCAGCATTGTCATGGTAAGGGAGAAGTCAGCACAGCGTGCAGAGGGTGTAAGGGTAAAGGTATTGTCCTGGATGAAAAAAGGACCCGGCTTCATGGCACGCCTGTTTATAAGATTTGTGGGCGTTGCAATGGAAACCGGTTTAGCCGTTTACCAACCACACTGGCGCGGCATCATGTCCAGAAGCTGGTACCGGATCTGACGGATTATCAGTGGTACAAAGGATATGCAGATGTCATTGATAAACTGGTTACAAAGTGCTGGCAGGAAGAAGCATATGCAGAGACACAATTGAGAAAAGTGACAAGATAAATGATTTTCGCCGAAGATGGCGACATGATGCTTGCATTTTTCAAAAAATATGGATAAGATTTTCCCAACGATGGGCTTTGTATGTCTACCGTTGATAAGATTTAAGAACCCGCCACTGAGCGGGTTTTTTGTACCTGTAAACTTGGTGCAGTACAGTAAACACGCTGGTGGTCGTGAATACTGACTTTTTATCTTGCTGGATTTTTAGACAAGAGTTATTGGTATGTCATGTTAACCAGAAGGGAAAAAGACATGCTAAAACAGCAAGATATGACAGAAACCGCCGCCGCAGTCCTTCATTTCTTACCTGCTGACAAGTGGGTAACGCCACGCATGATGACGAGAACTACCGGAGTAAGCGAAGCCCGGTGCCAGTTAATACTGACTCAGTTAGTTCTGGCGGGTCTGGCGAAGGATAACGGCGGGTACGGGAATAAATTCAGACGCTGCCAGTAATGGCGGTTTCCTGCTGTGAAAATGGGCGGCTGGTGGGTGTTGGTAGCACCTGCCAGCCATTCGCTCATGCTTACTGGTCACAAGCGAACCACGGCCCACTGCTTTAGCGCAAAAGCAGAGTGAGCCTACCAGAGTTACGCTTACTGATCCATGAAAAATACTGTAAAAATAAACAGTGTTGATTTAATCAACGCTGATTGCCTGCATTTTATTCAGTCCCTGCCTGATGATTCCATTGACCTGATTGTTACCGATCCGCCTTACTTCAAGGTGAAACCTAACGGTTGGGACAATCAGTGGAAAGGGGACGAAGATTACCTTAAGTGGCTGGACCACTGTCTGGCCCAGTTCTGGCGGGTGTTGAAACCTGCCGGAAGCCTTTACCTGTTCTGTGGGCATCGCCTGGCATCTGATATTGAGATCATGATGCGTGAACGTTTCAACGTGCTTAACCATATCATCTGGGCGAAGCCGTCCGGACGTTGGAATGGGTGTAATAAAGAAAGTCTGCGCGCATATTTTCCTGCCACAGAGCGCGTTCTGTTTGCTGAACATTACCAGGGGCCATATCGCGGCAAAAGTGACGGCTATGCGGCAAAAGAAAGGGAACTCAAACAGCACATAATGGCACCGCTGATATCGTATTTCAGGGATGCTCGTGCCGAACTGGGTATAACGGCAAAACAAATTGCCGAAGCCACAGGTAAGAAAAATATGGTTTCCCACTGGTTTGGTGCCAGTCAGTGGCAGTTGCCGAATGAGGCTGACTATCGGAAGTTACAGGCACTGTTTTCCCGTATAGCGGCAGAGAAGTTTCAGGAACAACAACTGGAACAACCACACCACCAGCTGGTGGCATCTTATGATTCACTGAATCGCAAATATTCTGAATTGCTGGATGAGTTTAAATCTCTCCGGCGCTATTTCTCCGTATCAGTCTCCGTGCCTTATACCGATGTCTGGACGCATAAGCCCGTTCAGTTCTACCCGGGTAAACATCCGTGCGAGAAACCGGCGGATATGCTCCGGCAAATAATCAATGCCAGTAGTCGACCTGGTGATCTGGTTGCTGATTTCTTTATGGGATCCGGTTCCACAATAAAAGCAGCAATGGCGCTGGGGCGTCGGGCGTTAGGTGTTGAACTTGAGTCAGAGCGGTTTAATCAGACGGTGAAAGAGGTAAGTGAACTGGTGGGGAAATAATTCTGGTGGCCACGTTGCGTGGCCTTTTTATTTCCAACACAGCACCCGCAAATATCGCGAGGTGAGAGATGACGAAATGCCTCATAACCCAAATACCTGGCCGGACTGGCTGGAGTTGTTTCAGAGCTGGTGGCGTGGAGACACACCGCTGGGTGCAGTGATTATGTCGATCGTTATGGCTGGTTTGCGCATCGCCTATTTTGGCGGTGGTGGTGGCTGGAAGCGAAAAACGCTCGAGATTTTGCTATGTGGCGCTCTGACGCTGACCTTTGCATCCGCTCTTGAATATGTCGGATGGCCTAAATCGCTTTCTGTTGCCATTGGTGGTGGCGTGGGGCTGATCGGTGTCGATGCTATTCGTGGGGCTGCAATGCGAGTAATCGGTAACAAATTTGGTAGCTCGAAGGAGTAATTTATGCAGGCACTAAATTCCCAGCGTAAAGCTTTCCTGGATATGGTGGCATGGTCAGAAGGAACGGATAACGGGCGACAACCGACACGTAACCACGGTTATGATGTTATTGTTGGTGGCGAACTGTTCACTGATTACTCCGATCACCCTCGCAAACTTGTCACGCTAAACCCCAAACTCAAATCAACAGCTGCCGGACGTTACCAGCTTCTTTCACGCTGGTGGGATGCTTACCGTAAACAGCTTGGCCTGAAAGATTTTTCTCCAGAAAGCCAGGACGCTGTAGCTCTGCAGCAGATTAAAGAGCGTGGTGCTTTACCGATGATTGACCGCGGCAGTATTCGTCAGGCAATCGACCGTTGCAGCAATATCTGGGCGTCGTTACCTGGTGCAGGTTACGGTCAGTATGAACATAAAATCGGTGACCTGATTGCCCGATTTAAAAAAGCTGGTGGGGTAGTAAATGAAGCTGAGATATAAGCTGGTTATTGTTGCCTTCGTTGTTAGCGTCATTGGTTCCTTCATCTGGTCTGCTGGACATTACTACAGCAAATATCAGCACGAAAAGGAGCGTGCTGATGAGGCTGTACGAAATGCTGAATCAGCAACTGCCATTACCCGTAACGTTCTGCAATCACTGCAAATCATCAATACAGTTATAGAGGCTAACCAGCATGCAAAACAGCAGATCGCACTGGAGTCACAGAGAACCCAGGAAGATATCAAAGTGGCTGTTGCGGATGATGATTGTGCTTCACGTCATGTGCCTGCTGCCGCTGCTGACCGGTTGCGGAAGTACGCGAACAGTTTACGTACCGATTCCGGCGGTACCGTTGCCAGCAAGCCTGACTACTGAAACTCCCCAGCCAGTCATTCCCGAGCCGCTGACCTATGGGGCCAGTCTGGATCTGAATGTGAGCCTGCTTTCGGCGTTGGGACAATGCAATATTGACAAAGCGGGGATTCGAAGTATCGAGATGCGCCGTAACGCTTTGCTGGCAGCAGGCAAATAGTCCGGACAAAGAACAGGAATATATTTATGCCCCCTCGAACTCCAAAAGCCTGCCGCGTTCGCGGCTGCCGTAATACCACGACAGACCCGTCAGGCTACTGCGAAAGCCACAAAAGCGAAGGCTGGAAGCAATACAAGCCAGGTCAGTCCCGTCATCAGCGCGGTTATGGTTCTAAGTGGGATGTTATCCGTGTGCGTGTGCTGCAACGTGACAAAGGCCTGTGTCAGTTATGTCTGCGTGCTGGTGTGGTACGTGAGGCGAAAACCGTTGACCACATCATCCCTAAAGCGCATGGCGGCACAGATGCCGACAGCAATCTGCAGAGCCTGTGCTGGCCGTGCCATAAGGCGAAGACGGCCCGTGAACGGCTAAAGTGATCATAATTCTCAACTGTCTGAGGGGAGGGGCGGG
>OIWN01001444.1_pt1 | contig 18683 bp, 16 predicted proteins | sample 1587591 | NCBI WGS metagenome assembly OIWN01 (sample SAMEA3888901, study PRJEB22519) | human gut metagenome | biome: human gut; feature: human-associated habitat; material: faeces | place: Denmark | collected 2010 | reverse complement strand
GGCGCACCAAGGAGGTGGCTCAACCTGCATAAATCGAACGCTGCGAATGAGAGGCTGGCTGACGGACTTCACTACGGACGCTATGGTCCTTGGAGGAACACATCAGGCCAAGACTCTCTCATTCTAACAGCTTTGGCAACGATGCGGAAAAAGACACGGCTGGCTGCCGTGCCTTAGACCGTAAATACATTGTAATAGGAGGAAATCCATCGTGAAACGCACCATCCTGAGATGCGCCGCCGGCCTGTTGATAGCCGCAGCGCTGCTCCCAACCGCCCTGGCGGCGGAGCCATTCCCCGCGGTCACCGAGGTGCAGGTCTGCTATCCAACCTCTGTCACCCGCAGTGAGGACGGCACGGAGATCCGCAAGGTCTATGACCTGTCCCCGGAGCAGGACCCTGCCGGTATCCCCCGGTCGGACTTCGAGCAGGACGGCTTCCACTACACCCTGACAGACCTGCTCCAGCAGGAGCTGCCGGAGCATGAGAGCCGTCCGCACACGGAGACGGTATCGTTGGAGAGTAAAAGCAAGGATATGGAATCCGTCCTGGCCCTGCTGCCCCCGGAGAAGGAGTTCGTCACGGAGGACGGACTGTCCGGCACCCTGTCCCTCCAGCTGGACACTGTCCAGGTGGAAGCGGCGGGCTACGGCAGCTCCACCCGGGAGGTGTCCGCCACCCGCTCCTATCCCAACCTGGCCAGCCAGGATACCGCCAGCATCCCCAAGAGCATTGAGGAGGACGGGCGCAACCTCACCCTCCAGAATATTGACTGGCGGACGGACAACACCGCCAGCGTGGCCGGTTACAACCTGGGGGACTGTTACACCGCCGTGGCCACCTACACCGGCACCGCCACCAGCAGTTATGTCACCGGCTATACTGTCACGGCGGACTACACCGGCACCGTCAGCCGCATCGCCCTGAACCGGGTGCGTTACGTTGCAATTTTTGAGGGGGAGCCCCTGGAGCCCGCCGTACCCATGGAGGAGTCTGGGGATGGCCTGGCCCAGTTCAACTGGGCGGCCATCCTGCTCCCGCTGGGCGTGGTCTTTGCTGTGGGCGGCGTGATTGGAGCCTGCCTGTTCGTCAAGCGGCGCCGGGAGAACAAGGAGGATTCGGAGTGAAGAAGCTGGCCACCCTGTGCCTGGCCGCCTGCCTGGCGGCGGCCCTGGCTACCCCGGCGGGTGCTTTAGATTACGCCATTGACGCGCCGGAGGGGCCGGACTACGGCAAGCCCACCTCGGTGGAGGTGGTACACACGGCAGACGGCGGGGCCCTGAAAAACGAGGACATCAGCAAGAATGCCGCCCTCATCCCGCCGGGCTTCGGCAGCGCCAGCGCAGACACTCTGAACACCGGAACCTGGCTCACGCCCAACCTGGCCCCGGAGGGCATGGCAGTGGGCGCCGTCAACGGCAGCGGGATGCCCGTTGTGTTCCCGCCTTCTGTGGACACCTTCACCGCCGTCCCCGCGGAACCGGAGCAGGAGACGGAATCTGGCGGCACCTTGGGCTATACCCCGGTGGCCTCGGACCTCTACTACTCCGGCGGATACCTGGGTACCTTAAAAATCCCCGCCATCGGCCTGAGTGTGCGGGTCTATGAGGGTACAGACAGCTCCACGCTCATGAAGGGCGCGGGACATTTCAAAGGCACCAGCATCTGGGATGGAAACTGCGCCATCGCCGGGCACAACCGGGGGGTACGGGATGACTTTGGGGATCTCCACACCCTGGAACGGGGAGATACCATCACCTGGACCACCAAGCTGGGTGTCCGCACCTATGAGGTCACCAGTGTGCAGAAGGTCAAGGAGACGGATACCAGCGGCACCGCCCCTTCCAACGAGAACAAGCTCACTCTCTACACCTGCGTGCGTAACCAGAGGACCTACCGCTGGCAGGTGCAGGCGGTGGAGGTTGTGTAACCTGCTTGAGTTTCCGGGCTCATTTTCTCCACAGGGAACTGCTCTTTGCTGTAGACTTTTCCCCAGATTTCCGGTATGTTGTTGCTGTAAGGAACACAAGAACAGCAGAGGAAAGAAGGAGGTCAACCGTATGAGAAGGAAACAGCTTATTCCGGCGGTATTGGCAGGTACCTTGATAGGCGCAGCACTGGTGGGGCCCGCGTCGGCGGGGGTGGCTGCCCTCACTGCAGCCCCAAGCACCCAGACCTTCTATATAGACGGCAAGCAGGTGGATCTGGAAGCGTATGTCATCCATGGCCACAACTATGTGCAGCTCCGGGACGTCGGCCGGGCGGTAGACTTCGGCGTGGCGTATGACCAGGGCGCCAACCGTGTCCTGGTAGACACCAGCTCCCCTTACACAGAGGAAAGTGCGGTGTCCGCCCCCTCCGGGGTGGTCACCGTCCCCCAGTCGGACGAGCCCCTCCGGCTGAAGGAGGGGGACAAGGTGCTCTGCGATGACGGCACCACCTATGAGATCACGGATCTGCGTCTGTGGGAGGAGCCGGAACCCCTGCCCGCCTATGACCAGACGCGCTTCCCGGAGCTGGAGTTGCCGAAGGCGGAGGTGCGTCGGTTTCAAAGTGAATATGGGGACAACCTGCACATTCGAAACCTCTATGAGACCCGGCGGATGGAGTACACCATCTACAACGCCGCAGTGAACTGTCCAGAGCTGTGGGCGGATGGTGCCCCCGCTCTCAACCTGCACCTGGGCATCTCTGCACAGAACGCGGTGCAGATGTTCTGGCCCTGGCAGGAAGACCAGCTTACCCAAGTATTCTGCTCCGCGCCGGGGGCCCGGTTCGAGGTGGAAGCCTGGGATGTGTACCACGACGGGAAATATCTCTATACCGAATATAATATCAGAGGGACGTGACCTAACAGCGTCCCAGACAAACCGGCGGGAGGCGGCAAGCCTCCCGCTTTTTGCTTAGGAGGGAAGTTTGCAAATGAAACGAATCATCAGCCTGATGCTCACCCTGGCGGTGGCCCTGTCCCTGCTGATCCTGCCGGCGGGTGCCGCCTCCACCCCGGAGGAGGCCCTGGGTGAGGTCAACATTTACAGCGGCGGCTACTCCATGAATTATCTGGCCGTCAACGGCAGGGTGCAGACCCAGTCGTATACCTACTTTCTCTACCGCAACAGCGTCGGGGAGACGCAGGAAATCCCAGCCTATTGTGTAACGCCAGACCAGTACGGCGTACCACAGACGGTTCCTGAAGGGGAGAGCATCCGCTATCTGGCGGAGGAGAAAGCGTCAGACTCTAAAGTGGTGGGCCTGGTGGCCAACATGTACCCCCACCGCTCCCTGGCGGAGTTGGGTCTGACCAACAAGTACCAGGCATTTTACGCCGGCAAGATTGCCCTGTGGTGTTACCTGATCCCCGAGTGGGACATCAGCGACGTCACCGTAGCCCCCGGACTTACCGGCCCGGAGAGGGAGATTGGGGAAAGCATTCTCAATGCCGCGGTCAAAATCTATACTCAGGGTACCACATGGACCAGTGTGGCAGAGCCCCAGCTCACCACCTCCCCAGATCAGGAGGCAGCCTACCCCGTCACCATTGATGGGGCCGCCTATCGCCAGCAGGTATTTACTGTCACTTCTCCGACCTGGGTGGACGGACAGGCTGTTAATGTATCGTTCCAGGATGGGACGGACGTACCGGAGGGCGCCCGTATTGTGGATGAGAACAACCAGGATATTACCCAGGTCAAGGTCTCCAATACCGGAGACGGCTACAAGGGGACCTTCAAGGTGCTCTACCCAGAGGACTGCGTAGCGGGCCAGAGCGGCAGTGTCCAGCTCTCCCTCTCAGCCGATGTGTACCAGTATGTCGTATTTTACGCGCTTTGCCAGGAGGTTGACCAGTACGGCAACCTCCAGAGTTACCTCTGCGACACGGATCCCAAGGTCAGCCTGCTGCGAAACGCCATCTCTAACTATTCGGATACCGACGAGCCGGATGACCCAGACGAGCCTACGCCCCCTCCCAGCGAAACCGCCCTCAAGATCACCAAGTATGAGGCGGGCACCACTGTCACCCTCTCCGGCGCCACCTTCGAGGTGGTGGGCCCGGATGGGGACACCATCGGCGTCTACACCACGCCGGAATCCGGTTCCATCACTATCCCTCTCACCGAGGTGGGCAACTATACCATCTATGAACGGGTATCACCGGAGTACCACCTGCTGGATGAGGAGCCGGTCAAACAGGTCACCGTGAAGTACGGGGAAACCGCCGAGGTGGACTTTGAAAATGAACCCTACGGCGATCTCAGAATTGAAAAGATCGACGCTTCCACCGGGGCCAGCCTGGCGGGAGCCAAAATACAGATCAAGCACATCGAGAGCGGCGCGACCTATACCGGTACCACCGGCACCGGCGGTTCCTATACCTTCACGGAGCTGAAGCCGGGGGCATACGAAATCCGGGAACTGTCCGCTCCAGAGGGGTGGCAGCGGGATTCCCAGACCTATACCACCACTGTGGTGGCAGGAGACTGCGTCACCTACACCCTGAAGAACGAGGCCCTGCCCGGCCTGAAGATTATCAAGTACGACCGAGAGAGCCATGAGACCATGCCCGGCGTCACCTTCCGTATTTGGCGGGATGGGGAGTTGCTGGGGGACTATGAGACAGACGCTTTGGGAGAAATCCTGCTCACGGACTGCCGGCCGGGCACCTACCGCGTCCAAGAGGTGGACACTGGGGACAGTGGACATCTGGCGGATTCCACCCCGCAGGAAATTGAACTGAAGGCCGGAGACAGTATTAAGGAGCTCTACTTTTTTAACGACCAGAAGCCCGGGATCTGGCTGGTCAAGGTGGACAGCGCCAACCCCTCCAAGGTGATCCCCAACGCCAAGTTCCGCATTGAGGCGGTGGACGGCAGCTTTGGCCCGGCGGAATTTGTTACCGACCAAAACGGCGAAATCGACCTGTCTGAACTGCCCACCGGAGCTTATGTGGTGACGGAACTGGACTGCCCCGGCTACATCATTGATGAGGCCCAGCGCATCATCCAACTGGAGGCCAACCAGACAGCCCGGTTTGTGTTCACCAACTCCGTCCAGCCCTCCCTGCACCTCATCAAGCTGAGTGCGGACGGTTCCCGGCTGGCTGGGGTGACTTTCCGCATCGCCAAAATCGAGGACGGCAGCCGGTATCTGGACCGTACCACTGATGAAAATGGAGAGATCCTGATCTCCGGCCTGGAGCCGGGGGTGTATTCGGTCAAGGAGCTGGACACCACCTCAGACCACATCAGCGACCCGGTGGAACGCCATGTGGAGCTCTTCCCCGGCAAGACCTCCACCATCATCCTGGAGAACGATATCCGGCCCAATCTGACGGTGGTGAAGCGGGATGCCGACACCGGGGAGCCCGTGCCGGATACCGTATTCCTGGTGGAAGCGGCGGACGGCCACAGCGTGGATGAAATCAAGACCGGGGCAGACGGAACGGCCACCCTGGAAAATCTGCTGCCCGGGGTGTATCAAATTTCAGAAAAATCGGTTCCCTCCCCTTATCTCATGGATGCGGAGCCCCAGTTGGTCACCCTCTATCCCAACCGGAACCACACCGTCTATTTCGAGAACCACAAAAAGCCCACCCTTACCATCCAGAAGGTAGACAGCATCACCGGCAGCCCCATCCAGGGGGCCAAATTCCAGCTCTGGTACGGCAGCAATGGCACCGACACCGGCGAGCTCAACAACCTGGGGATCTACTTCACTGACGCCAGCGGCCAGATCGTGTTGGAGGGCCTGCGGGACGGCTGGTACCGGGTGACGGAGCTGGAACCCGCCCCCGGCTTCACCATCAAGGAGCCTGCCACCCAGGAGGTCTATATTGAGGGCGGCGGAAACAAGTCTCTGACATTTGAGAACGTCCCCCTCAACGCCATCGTGGTACACAAGACGGACAGCGTCACTGGCGAGGCCCTGGGCGGGGCCACCTTCCAGCTCCGCTACCTGGGAGGCGCCTCCGGTACCGGCGGCACCGTGATTGGACAGAAGGTGACCGGCTCCAACGGCATGGCCATCTGGACGGGCCTGAAGCCAGGATCGTACATCGTGGAGGAGGTGGATCCGGCGGACGGGTACAGCATCATCCAGTCCTCCGAGACCGTCTACCTGGCAGACAACGGGGAGCAGAGTGTCATCACTGTCCGCTTTGAAAACATGCCGGACGGGAACCTCCTGATCCGCAAGGTGTGCTCGGCCAACCCCAGCGTGACCCTGCCTGACGCAGAGTTCAAGGTCACCTATGCGGACGGCACCCTCATTGGGGACAGCAACGGAATTTTTAAGACAGACGAGAACGGCGAGATCCTGATCTCCGGCCTCCAGCCCGGAAAGAGCGTGGTGGTGACGGAAACCCAGGCCCCTCCGGGCTACCTCATCGATACCCAGGCCCAGACCGTGCAGATCAAAGAGGGCCGGACGGTCAGCCTCACTTTTAAGAATCAGCCGAAGGGTGAGCTGATCATCCAGAAACGGGACAGCGCCACCGGCCAGCCGCTTCCCGGCGCGGAGTTCAGAATCACGACCGCCGCCGGCTGTGAGGTGGGCCTGGATGGGGTGATCGGCGACAGCACGCTCACCCAGAACGGTGTGTTTACCACTGACAACAATGGCGAAATCCGCGTAACCAACCTGGCCCCCGGCGCCTATGTGCTCACGGAGATCAAGGCGCCCCAGGGGTACGTCATGGATGCCCCCTCCACCAATGTGGTCATCGGAGAGGGCGGAGACACCCAAACGGTGGTCATCACCAACACCCCCAAGGGCGGCCTTGTCATCAACAAGCTGGATTCCGTCACCCATGAGCCCCTGGAGGGGGTAGAGTTTACCATCACCGAGGCGGACGGCACGGTGGTGGACGACAACGGCGGCATGACCTCCAGCATGGGCCTCTACCGCACTGACGAAAACGGCCAGATCATGATTGACGGTTTGGTGGGGACATTCCTCGTCACAGAGACCAAGACCATCGAGGGCTACACTATCCATGAGGAAACCCGTACCCAAACGGTGGTCATCAACCCTAACGACACCCAGACCATCACGGTGTATAACGACCCCATCGGCGGCGTGGAAATCATCAAGGTCAACGCGGATGACACCAGGGAGCGGATTCCCAACACTACATTTGAAATCCGCCGTATGGACGACGCCCTGGTGGATACCGTGACCACCGACAAAAATGGCCGGGTGTTCCTGGCCCTGGAGAATGGATCGTACTATGCCGTGGAAACCGAGAGCGCGGAGGGCTTCAAGTTGGACGACACTCCCCATTATTTTGAGGTCAAAAACGGAGAAACCACAGTCCTACAGGTGGAGAACACGCCGGTGAGCGCCATCCTGATCCACAAAACGGACAGCACCACCGGCGAGGGCATCTATGGGGTGCCGTTTATCCTCTATGATAGCACCAACACCCCCGTTGGCCAGTACACTTCGGATAACGAGGGGTATGTACTGATCGAGGGTCTGGAGGCCGGGCGGTATTATCTCAGAGAGTTAGAGAATGAGGGCTATGTTCCTGACACGGAGAAAAAGACCGTCTATGTGGAGTCTGGGGAGACCACCGAGGTGGAGTGGGAGAACACCCCCATCACTGGACAGATCCAGATAACAAAGACCTCCGCGGACTACAACAGTGTCAACGGCTGGCCCGCCGGCACCCCCATCCCCGGCACAGAGTTTGAGATCTACAACGCCCGGACCGGCAACTTAGTCGATACGGTTGAGACGGACAAGAACGGCGTTGCATCCTCCCGGCCTCTCCCCCTGGGCCGCTACAAAATCGTGGAATCCAAGGCCGCAGACTTTTACGGCCTGGACAAGACCCCCATCGAGGTGGAGATCGAGTTTGCCGGCCAGATTGTCAAGGTGGCTATGACCAACAAGAGCCTCTACACCAATGTAAGCATCCAAAAGACCGGCTATGTGGAGGTCATGCCCGGCCAACAGATCCGCTATGATTTCAGCGGCATTGCCAATAACTCCACCACCAGCCTTACCTCATTTTTCTGGAGGGATACCCTGCCCAGCCAGGCGGTGCGGCTGGACAAGATTGTCACTGGCACCTACAACGTGCCGGGCAATTATAAGGTGGTCTACAAGACCAACCTGAGTGGCGGCACTTGGCGCACCTTGGCGGACAACCTGAGCACCCAGCAGAACTATGTATTGGACGCCTCCAAGGCCGCCCTGGGCCTGGCCTCCAACGAGTATGTCACCGAGTTCATGGTGTCCTTCGGCGTGGTGCCCGCCAACTTCCGGCAGGTGGAGGCGCCCCAGGTCTATGCCACCGTCTACGCCTGGCTTACCGGTGGCAGCCAATTCGTCAACCAGGCGGATGTGGGCGGCGTGTATAACGGCCAGTGGATTATGGCCACCTCCCGGTGGGTGACCAAGGTCTACAAGCCCTCGGAGCCCCTGCCCCGCACCGGCTATTGATTCCAGCAACCCATCTTCAGGAGGGCCGCCCAACCCGGGCGGCCCTTCAATTTCATGGAGGTGCTACGAAAGTGACTTTGAGAAAAAAGAGCATCAGAATCCTGCTCCTGGCCCTGACGGTGGCCGCCCTGTGCATGGTCCCGGCCTTCGCCTCCTCCGCCGGCAATGTGGCGGACGCCGTGGAGCAGACCTGGACGGATGCCGCCGGCCAGATTAAGACCGTGGTGGATACTGTGGTGTTCCCCGCCCTCACCATGGTGCTGGGGATTGCATTCTTTGTCAAGGTGGCACTGTGCTTCTTCGACTATCGCAAGCACGGCCAGTTTGAGTGGACGGGGGCGGCCATCCTGTTCGTCTGCCTGATCTTCGTGCTGCTGGCCCCCAATTACATCTGGAATATCGTAGGCATCTGAGGCGGTGAAGGCGAGTGTTTATTTGGGACTTTGTGGCCAATCCGGTGATGGAGTCCATCCTGGACTGGTTTTACAGCCAGATGGTGGGCTTCCTGGGCGCCTTCTTCGCCCAGATGGGAAACATGGGGGTGGAGCTGTTTGACCTCTCCTGGGTGCGGTCAGTGGTGCGCTTCTTCTCCCAACTGGGCTGGGCCCTCTTTGCCGTCAGCGTGGTGGTATCTGCCTTTGAGTGCGGCATTGAGTACGCATCTGGCCGGGGCAATCTCCAGCAGCCCGCCCTCAACGCCATCAAGGGCTTCTTTGCCGTCAGCCTGTTCACCACTGTGCCCGTCCGGCTGTACGCCCTCTCCGTCTCCCTCCAGGGTACCTTCGCCATGGAAATCACAGGGGCGGGAAAGAGCATCGGGGAGCTGGGCAATGAAATCCTCACAGGCCTTGAGGGGGCTGGCCTGACGGATATCGCGGCCCAGGCCAAATGGGGCCTGGGTACCAACCCCATCATGCTCCTCTTCGCCATGATCTTCATGGCCTATGCGGTAATCAAGGTGTTCTTCTCAAACTTGAAACGGGGCGGCATCCTGCTCATCCAGATTGCCGTGGGCTCCCTGTACATGTTCTCCATCCCCCGGGGCTATACGGACGGCTTCACCCAGTGGTGCAAGCAGGTCATTGGCCTGTGTCTCAGCGCCTTCCTCCAGGCCACCATTCTGGTGGCGGGGCTTATGGTGTTCAGCGACAAAGCCCTCCTGGGGCTGGGCCTCATGCTGGCCGCCGGAGAGGTGCCCCGCATTGCCGGGGCCTTCGGCCTGGATACCACCACCAGGGCCAACATCATGAGTGCCGTCTATACCGCCCAGGCTGCTGTCAACACCACCCGCACCATTGTCCAGGCGGTAAAATGACCCTTACCCTCGGAAGCTTGTTTGACGGCATCGGCGGCTTTCCGCTGGCCGCCATACGGCAGGGGATCACCCCACTGTGGGCCAGCGAGATTGAGCCCTTCCCCATTCAAGTCACGAAACATCATTTCCCGGAGACGCTCCATATGGGGGATATCACCAGGCTGGACGGGGCGAAGCTGCCGCCGGTGGACATTATCTGCGGCGGCTCACCCTGTCAGGACTTATCCGTGGCATCCTGTACCCGCGCCGGACTGGCCGGCGCACGGTCCGGGCTGTTCCTGGAGCAGATCCGGGTGACAAAGGAGATGCGGGATGCGGATATACGACGAGGGCGGACAGGCAAGTCTGTTCGCCCCAGATGGTTCTGCTGGGAGAATGTCCCCGGCGTGTTCAGCAGCGGCTTCCCTAAAGGGGAGGACTTCCGGTTCGTCCTGGAACAGATCGCCGGAATTGCAGACAATTCCATACCTTTCACTCGACCTCACCCCTGGGGCTGGCAACCTGCTGGGAAATTACGAGTGGGAGCTGCATTCTCCCTGGCGTGGAAGGTCTTCGACGCTCAATACTGGCCCGGCACCCCCCAGCGGAGACGCAGGGTGTTCCTTGTCGCTGATTTTGCAGGACAATCCGCCCCGAAAATACTATTTGACCAGGAGAGCCTGCCTGGGCATTCTGCGCAGGGCGAAGGAGCGGGGCAAGCCTCTCCCGCCCCAGCTCCATGCGGCCCTCCTGGTGCAGGCGGGGCTGGCCGCCTGGGATGAGTGCGGCCTGGCGGATACCCGGGATATTACAGCCGGGTTTTCCGCCGGGGCGGGGGCCAGCGCGGGCAGTATTGGATACTCGGAGCGTGCGGCGCCCACCCTGAAGGCCGGCCAGAGCGGCAACCGCATGCCCTCCGTGCTCTGCCTCAACGACCAGGGCGGCAGCGTCATGGACTGCACTGAAGATAAGACCGGAACCCTGCGGGCACAACAGCACGGGCATCAGCCCCTGGTTTTTGAGAACCACGGCATTGACAGCCGATACACTGGGCCGCATCCGATCGTGCCCACACTATCCGCCAGGGCTGGTACCGGAGGCAACAACCTGCCTCTGGCCCTCCAGCCGGAGCCGACTATGTGTATCTGCGGCAATGCCATTGACCGGCAGCCCCGCAATGGCGGCAACGGCATTGGCATCCAAAATGATGTGGCCTATACCCTGACCAGTGCGGACCGGCACGCCATTTTTCGCCGCCAGCGGGTGGACAAATTCAGAGAGGACGATACCGCCTCCACCCAGAGTGCCCGTCAGGGGAAGGATGCCACCGATCTGATCTGCCAGCCAAGCCGTGATACACTGGCGGTTTTCCTGATCCGGCGTCTCACTCCACTGGAGTGTGAGCGGCTTCAGGGGTTCCCGGATGGGTGGACAGACCTGCCCGGCGCCTCGGACTCCGCCCGGTACAAGGCCTTGGGTAATAGTGTCCCAGTGCCATGCGTGGAGTATATCATGGCGGGCATCGCCCGGGCGGCGGAGGGGGGCTGACATTGTTGCTTATGCTTGCTTTCCGGCACAATCTTTGTTGCTGTTGGTGATGGCTATTTACCGCCGGGATCGATATACTTGCGTTACCAAACAGAAGGGGGGCCAATCCATGGAAGAAAATGTGAAGAACCTCTGTGCACCCATCCCCGCCGGGCTTCACGCCCGGGTGCGGGAGGAGCAGGAGGTATCCGGAAAAACACTGGGCCAGTATATGGCCTGGTTGATCCAAACATTTTACGACAATCAGAAGGAGGAAACTACGATGAGCGGAGACAAGAGAACGGTGGCATTCCAGGTGCCCGGCGAGCTGTTCGAGCGATTTAAGGACTACCTGCAGGAGAAGGGCATCAAGCAGAACGCCTTCTTCCTGGACTGCATCCACAGGGCCCTGGCGGAGGCCCAGGAGGAATGTAAGGCTGCAGGGGATACCGCCAACGAGGGGCACGTGGAGCAGGAGGGCCGCCTCCCGGAGGAAGCCGTTGCAGAGACCGAGGGGGAAACAGATGGATGTGACGAGGATACGGAAGAAAGCAGTACAGAAGGATAAACTGCAGGAAGGGATCCGGCCGGACAGGCTGGGTCCCTTCCTGTTTTGGAGGTGTTTTCGTGTTCATCTACCCAGACAATCTGAAGGCCAAGGCCACCCTGTGGCTGTGGCAGCTGCGGGACGTGGCCATTATCGGGGTGGCCTTTCTGCTCTCTGTATTGGCGCTGGCCCAGACGGGGACCATGCTGTCCCTGGTGGGTACCGTGCTGTACGCCTTCCTCGCCATCCAGGTGGAGGGCTCCAGCGTCCTGGACTTCCTGCGGCGGGCGGCCTGCTTCCTGTTCCTGCAGCAGCAATACTATGAATGGGGGCAGAACAATGAATAGAAAGGAACAGCAGCTCCTGCGCCAGCGGCAGACTACCCGGCAGCTCATGGGTGTCACCCGCCTGACGGAGCACGGCGCGGTGTGCGGCAGGGACGAACTGCTCTTCTACCTGCTCCGGCCGGACAACCTGTCCATCCTGTCCCCGAAGGGTATCCGGGGCCGGGTGCGGGCCCTCACCGGGCTTCTCCAGGGGATGGCATCCCTGGAGCTGCTGGCCCTGGACTCCAGGGAGTCATTTCTGAAAAACAAGCAGTATTACCAGAGAAGGCTGGAGGAGGAACCGTCTCCCGCCCTGCGGGAGCTGCTCCGGCAGGATATGGAGCACTTGGACGCACGCCAGTCCTCCACCGCCGCCTCCCGGGAGTTCGTCCTGGTCTGCCGGCTGGACAGCAAGGCCGCGGAGGATCGGGAGCTGCCCCGGCGGCTGGAGAAGCAGATCCAGGATCACGGCTTCCACGTCCGCCTGGCCGGGGAGCAGGATGTGAAGCGCATCCTGGCGGTGTACTACCAGCAGGACATGGTGACCGAACACTTTGATCAGGTGGACGGGGAGAGGTGGGTGACAGAGCATGGCTAAAGCACAGAAGAAGCGGAAAAAACCGGTGGAAAAACCAGCGCAGCTCTTCCAGCCCAAGGACTTTCTGGACCTGATTGCCCCAGCAGCCGTGAAGTTTAACACGGACTCCTATGTGCTGGGCGGGCTGTACCGCTGCGTCCTGGCCCTCCGGGGCTACCCCGCCGCCACCGAGGAGCTGGCCCTGCTCTCCCACATCTGTAACCGGGCCGGCGTCACCCTCCATCTCTATGCCCGCCAGGTGACAGCGGCAGAGGAGGACGCCATCTACCATGAGGCCGTCAACAAGAACCGGCTGGATCGGAGCAATCAGGATAACCTGAAGCGGAGCGTCACGGCGGAGGCCAACCTACAGGACGTGGCCGTCATCATTGCCGGCGCCCGGAAGAACCGGGAGCCCCTCATACACTGCGCCGTGTTCCTGGAGCTGGCCGCCCAAACCCCCGAGGAGCTGCGGCTGCTGCGGGACGAGGTGGGCGCCGAGCTCACCCGGGCCAAGCTCAGTGCAGATCCCCTGCTGCTCCGCCAGCGGGAGGGCTTCCTCTCCGCCAACCCGGCGGGGCGGAACGCCCTGGGCGCCCAGTTTGAGCGGGTGCTGCCCGCCAGCTCCACCGCCAACCTGTACCCCATCAACTACTCCGGCCGCAGCGATCCTCACGGGTTTTACATCGGCAATGACCACTATGGTGCGGACATCCTGCTGGATCTGGACCGCCGCACACCGGACAAGACCAATTCCAGCGTGCTCATCCTGGGCAACTCCGGCGAGGGCAAGAGCTACCTGCTCAAGCTGCTCATCTGCAACCTGCTGGAGAGCGGCAAGACGGTGATTTGCCTGGACCCGGAGCAGGAGCTGGCCTGGCTCTGCGGCAGGCTGGGCGGCTGTTACGCGGACCTCATGGGCGGGCAGTTCCGTATCAACTTTTTGGAGGCCAAGCGGTGGGATGTTGGCGACGACAGGGATGACGATCCAACTGTGCCCAATGCCTTCCGCCAGCAATCCCCCCTATCCCAGCACATCTCCTTCCTCAAGGACTTTTTCCGGGCCTACAAGCCCTTCACCCACCAACAGGTGGATACCTTGGAGCTGATGCTGGAGCGGCTGTACCGGAAATGGGGCATTTCAGACAAGACAAACTTCTCGGCCATGGGGCCGGAGGACTGGCCTATTGCGGAGGATCTGTACGCCGTCCTGGAGGACGCCTATGAACACTATGACCGGGAGGACAGCCCTCTGTATCCCAGGGAGCTGCTGCGGGAACTCTTGCTGGGGCTCCACTCCATGTGCCGGGGGGCGGAGAGCGTCTACTTCAACGGCCGCACGAACATCACCAGCGCAAGGTTCCTGGTGTTTGGCGTCAAGGATCTGATTCATGCCAACTCCTCGGTCAAGGACGCCCTGCTGTTCAACCTGCTGTCCTACCTCAGCGACCAGCTCCTTACCAAAGGCAACACCGTGGCCGCCCTGGACGAGCTCTACCTCTGGCTGTCCAACCTGACCACCATTGAGTACATCCGTAACTGCCTCAAGCGGGTGCGCAAGCGCAATTCCGCCCTGATCCTGGCGTCGCAAAACCTGGAGGATTTCGATATCCAGGGCGTGCGGGAGCTGACCCGCCCCCTGTTTGCCATCCCCACCCATCAGTTTCTCTTCCACGGCGGTAAGGTGGACAGGAAGTTCTACATGGACAACCTCCAGCTGGAGAGCGCCGAGTACGATCTGATCAGCGCTCCCCAGCGGGGCGTCTGCCTGTTCAAGTCCGGCGCGGACCGCAACCTGCTGGACGTCCATGCCCCGCCCCACAAGCATGTGCTGATCACAGGAGGAGATGGATGAACGTGGTGGGCTATGGCGGCGGGACAAACAGCACAGCCATGCTGATAGGGCTTTGGCAGAGGCGCATCCCGGTAGACCTCATCCTCTTTGCGGACCCCGGCGGGGAACAGCCCCACACCTATGCCTATCTGGAAATCATGGACCGCTGGCTGGCGGAGCACGGGATGCCGCCCATCACCCGGGTATGGTACACCACCCGGGACGGCCAGCGGCTCACCCTGGAGCAGGAATGCCTCCGCTCCGCTTCCCTCCCCTCCATTGCCTATGGCTACAAAAAGTGTTCCCTCAAGCACAAGGTGTCCCCCCAGGAGAAGTTCTGCCGGCACGACCCCCACTGCCAGAAGGTGTGGGCCGGCGGCGGCCGGGTGATCAAGTTCATCGGCTATGATGCCGGGGAACCGGAGCGTCGGGAGCGGGTGCGGGAGCGTGACGAAGCGGACAGCAAATATCAGAAGGGATACCCCCTCATGGAGTGGGGCTGGGACCGGGACAGGTGTATCCAGGCCATCCAAGAGGCAGGGCTTCCCTTGCCGGGGAAGTCCTCCTGCTTCTTCTGCCCCAGCATGAAGCGGCGGGAGATCCGCACCCTCTACCATAAATATCCGGAGCTGTTAGGCCGTGCCCTGGCCATGGAGGACAGGGCACGGCCTAATTTAGTTACGATCAAGGGGCTGGGCCGGAACTGGGCCTGGCGGGACTTTCTGGAGCACGACGAGGGGCAGCTGGCGTTCCCCCAGGTATTCCCGGAGGACAACCTGCCCTGTTCCTGCGGGGGGTGCATCACATGAGCCCCGCCATCTTAGTCAAGGCTGCCGCGTCCATCCTTACCAATGAAAAAAGCCGGAAAGCCGTGGGGTGGGTGCTGACAGCCGTACTCTCTCCCATCATTCTCCTTCTGGCCTTCTTCTGCACCACCTTCTCAGGTGGGGCGGAACACAACCGCACTGTGGCGGATCTGTGCTTTCACGGCGGGGCCGTCCCGGAGGGCACCCCGGAGGAGTATCAGGCATACATCCAGGAGATGCGGGACAGCTTTGTCCTGCTGGATGCCGCCATGCAGACCGTAGAGGGGCAGATGGAGGACGGGGACGGCCTGGATGATGTCCGAGTCAAGGCGGTGTTCTTCGCTCTGTACTTCGGCGCGGATGACCCGGCGGCCCACGCCGGGCAGGCCTTTGTGGATTGCTTTGTCACCTATGAGGAGCGCACCCGCACGGTGACCACTGTGGATGAGGAGGGGAATGAGGTGGAGACCCATGAGACCTATACCGTGGCCGTCTCAATCTCAGATTTCCAGCAGGTCTGGCAAAACATCCGGCATCTTACCGGAGCGGAAGCCACACCGGAACAGCAGGCCAACGCGGACAGCGTTTACAATGTCGTGAAGTACGGTGCATCTACTGGAACGGAGGGCTGGATCCCCGGCACCGACGTGCCCTTCATCGGGGCGGACGGCTTCTGCTCCCCCATTGGGGCGGGCTGGGAGAGCCGGGTCACCTCGGAGTTTGGCTACCGGAGGGACCCCTTCACCGGGGAGACCCGGGGTCATACCGGCATGGATTTGGCGGTACCCACCGGCACCCCCGTCCGGGCCGCCCTGCCCGGCACCGTCACCGCCGCCCAGTACCACAGCAGCTATGGTTACTATGTGATGATCGACCACGGCAGCGGCCTGTCCACTCTCTACGCCCACAACTCTCAACTGCTGGTGCGGGTGGGCCAAACGGTGGAGGCCGGCGACATCGTATCTCTGTCCGGCAGCACCGGCCGGTCTACCGGCCCCCACCTCCACTTCGAGGTGCGCGTCAATGGACAGAGAACAAACCCCAGATACTACCTGCCAACCACATCATACGAGGAGTGAGAGAATATGAACTCAATCCAGAATACGGCTTGCCTTATTGCCGCCTATGAAACGGCGGCGGGGCTGCCGGACAACGAACGGATCACCCGGACAGATGGTACATGGAGGCCGGGGGTGACGGAGCAGCAGGCGGCGTCACTTTACCGGCAGGCACAGGCCCTGCTGGCTCCGGAGACCAAGCTGCTCTCCACAAGCCGCGAGTCACTGATCGACCAGATGCGGGACGCTTTGCTGTCCAGGGAGCTGTCCGTGGGAGACACGGTGCTCTTTGCCGCCACAGAACCCTATGGCGGTCCTGGAGACTTTGCCCTCCGTGGCGGCGTCATCCAGTCCATTGACCCGGAACGCAAAACCTGCTCCGTACAGGGACGTTTTTTCCCGATGGACGACGTCCCTCTCCACTATGTGCTGGGGAGCTATGACCGCAGCGTTTCAGAGGAACACTACGGCTTCCCACACATCCGCCCTCTGCTGGGGGAACACCCTGAGCTGGCGGAGCGGTATCTGCGTGAAGCAGAGGCCCGGTGGAACACCCTATGCGGGCAGCCTGCAGTTTCATCCGAGGTTCCGAAAAACACAATGCAGGCGATGGGAGGCATGAGCTGACTATGGAAAAAACAGAACTGACGGTGAGCATGGAACCGGAGCGGCTGGACGCGCTCCGGTATTTTCTGGCCGCCAAGAACAAGCGCACGCCTCAGAAGGAGCTCCAGCGGGCGCTGGAGGAGCTGTACGAGGCCTATGTACCGGCGGAGACCCGGGCCTACCTGGACGCCCGGTGCCGGCCGGACCGGGACAGGCGTCGGCGGCCGGCGGCATCCAAGGCTACACAGATGCAGAAGGAGGAAGCGACAGATGGAGACCATTGAACTGAGCGGCCGCACTGGACAGGAGGTCTATGAGGAGCTGAAGCACCGGTTGGAGGGCATGGGCTATCTGCCGGACGAGTATTTTCTGCTGGACGCCGACTGGGAGGACAGAAGGGTGATCCCCAGGAATGCGGATCTCTTCTGCACTACGGACTACGGGGACAGCGAGGGGATTTACCTGGATGTGTACCTGAAGTGGTACGGGGAGGACGGCAAGCCTGTGATCAAAAGCTTCGCCACGGGCAAGACCCTGGGCGAGAGCGGCTCCGACATGGACCGGATGTTCCTCATCTCCTCCGCCATTACCAAGGCGTTTCACGGTGAGCAAGGTGCCTATGCCAGATACCGGCAGATGGAAGACAGCACGAAAGCGGAGGGCGTGGTGCTCCATCTCAGTCCGAAGGAGCAACGGGTACTCATGGATGCGCTGCTGGAACAGCGGATGCGGCAGGAGGCACAGATGACGAATACGGAGCAGCTCCTGCGCCGTATGACCGGCAGCATCACCGCCTATATGGACGAGGTGGGCGCCCGCCCCCTGCGCATGAGCACGGCGGACCGGGCGGTGCTGGCCATCCGGGATGGGGAGCTCTATGCGTTTTCCTCCCTGGCAGTTCAGATCACGAAGCCGGAAGAGCGGGGCAGCCTGCTGGCCGCAGCGGCAGGCAGGCCAGGCCCAGTGGGCAAACGGATGGCCAGACTGATGCTTGGGACAAAGTCACCCTACCCGGAGGACGTCTGGTTGGATGCCTGCAAACGGGCGGTGGACACCGGGGATCTCCAGCGGGTGCAGATGATGCTGGATCAGACAATGGACAAGGTGGCCAATCCGTCCCCCGCCCTGCCCGGTGAGGTGCTCCGGTACGCCTTCGGGCAGAACCGCGCCATGGCCAGAGAGCTTATCCGCTGGGCCACGCCGGAGCAGGTTGCCGCCGCACCCTCCAGGCTGCTGTGCGGCGCCGCCTATGCCCATGATCTGCCCATGCTCACGGAGCTGCTCCAAAAGGGCCTCCAGCCGGGTGACCAGGCCGCCCCCCTGCTGCGCCCTCTGCTCGCTGCATACGACGAGCAGAGGGTAGCACATCTGCTAAGGGACAGCCTGCGGGTGCAGCCGGAGGACTATGAGGCGATGAACGTGTGTCTGCGGGCGCAGGCGCAGGCGGCGGCGGAAGCCCTGCTGGAGCGGGGTATGAAGCTGGACGGCTACCTGGCGTGGGCGGCAAAACAGGACGTCCTTCTGGACACGCAGGCCCAGGAGATCCTGGACTGCCTGGCGGAACAGCAGGCCCAGGTAAACAGCGTGCCGGAGCAGAATGGGCCTGTACTGGGAGGGATGAGCCTGTGAGTGTTCCCGTACTGACCCACCGCAGGGATCTGCGG
>OIWN01001425.1_pt1 | contig 18811 bp, 27 predicted proteins | sample 1587591 | NCBI WGS metagenome assembly OIWN01 (sample SAMEA3888901, study PRJEB22519) | human gut metagenome | biome: human gut; feature: human-associated habitat; material: faeces | place: Denmark | collected 2010 | reverse complement strand
ACCGCTTCGACGCCCAGGAGCGCGCCCTCCGGGGCGGGATGCGGGGGGTGGCCTTCTCCGCCCTGCTGGGGCTGTCCGACTTTCGGAAGGACGCCCTGGCCAGTGCCCTGCACCTCTACTACCTCCAGCGCAAATACCCCCACGCCGAGATGTCCCTGTCCTGCCCCCGCCTGCGCCCCATCGTCAACAACGACAAGATCTCCCCTCTGGACGTGGGGGAGCGCCAGCTGTGCCAGGTGCTGTGCGCCTACCGCATCTTCCTCCCCTTCGCCGGGATCACCGTCTCCTCCCGGGAGAGCGAGCGCTTCCGCAACGGCATCGTTCGGATCGCCGCCACCAAGGTATCCGCGGGCGTCTCCACCGGCATCGGGGACCACGAGCGCAAATATACCGGGAAGGAGGGGGACGGGGCCCAGGGGGACGAGCAGTTCGAGATCGACGACAGCCGCAGCTTTGACCAGATGTACCGGGATATGGAGTCCGAGGGGCTCCAGCCCGTCCTCAACGACTACCTCTATGTCTAAGCTGATCTGTGTCACCAGCCGTGCCCTGTGCCCCTCCCCCTTTCTCCCCCGCCTGGAGGACATCGCCCGGTCCGGAGCCGGGGCCATCCTCCTCCGGGAGAAGGACCTGTCTCCGAAGGAATACGCCTCCCTGGCCCGTCCGGTCCTGGCCCTGTGCCGTCGGGCCGGCATCCCCTGTATCCTCCACGGCCATCCGAAGGCCGCCCTGGCCCTGGGGGCGGACGCCCTCCACCTGCCCATGCCCGCCCTCCGCGGCCTGGACAGGGAAGTCCGGGCCCGTTTTTCCCTCCTCGGGGCCTCCTGCCACTCTCTGGAGGAGGCCCAGGAGGCTCAGGCTCTGGGCTGCACCTACCTCACCCTGGGCCACATCTTCCCCACCGGCTGCAAGCCGGGCGTCCCGCCCCGGGGCGTGGAGCTGCTCCGGCAGGTCTGCCGGGCCGTCCCCCTTCCGGTATATGCCATCGGCGGGATCTCTCCGGAGCTGTTCCCCGCCGTGCTTCAGGCCGGGGCCGCCGGGGCCTGCGTGATGAGCGGCCCCATGACCTGTCCCGACGTCCGGGCCTATATTCAGTCCTTCCAGGACCGCGCCCCCGGCGCAGAGAGGAGCCAGCCATGAAAACAGCTCTGTCCATTGCCGGCAGCGACCCCAGCGGCGGCGCCGGCATCCAGGCCGACCTCAAGACCATGACCATGCACGGGGTGTACGCCATGAGCGCCGTCACCGCCCTTACCGCACAGAACACCACCGGCGTCAGGGGGGTGCTGGAATGCTCCCCGGAGTTTCTCGCCCTCCAGCTGGACTGTGTTTTTTCCGACATCGTCCCGGACGCCGTCAAAACGGGGATGGTGGCCTCCGCCCCCCTCATCCGGGTCATTGCGGACCGTCTGACCCACTACCAGGTTCAAAACCTGGTGGTGGACCCGGTGATGGTGTCCACCAGCGGCTCCCGCCTGCTGGAAGAGGAGGCGCTGGAGGCGCTGCACAAGCGGAAAAAGCGGCAGCTGCGCGGGACCCGGGAGTTTCTGGAAGAGATGCAGGCCCCGCCGGAGGCGCGGGGGCTGTGCGGGCCGCAGGCCACGGCCGGCAAGCTGGACCTGACAATCGGCCACACGGCGCGGCCGAAAGTGGTGAGCCTGCCGGTGGACAAGGAGTTCCGTGGGGCGATGACCCCGAAGAAGCAGAAGGCGGGCGGCAGCGGCGGCGCGTTCCTGGACGCGAAGGCCGGGGCGGCGCTGAAGCGGCTGAAAGCCATGAACGAATGACAGGAGGAGCAATATGGAAGGCAGAGAGCAGACCGGGCGTGTGAACCACGCACTGGCGGAACGGATCAATCAGTACATTCTGGAGCAGAAGAGCAGCATCGCGGCAATCTCCAAGGAGATCGGCTACAGCCGCACATCGGTCAGCCGGTATTTGAGCGGGAAATATGATTCCTGCGCGAGTACGATGGAGGAGAAGCTGGCGGAGTTCCTGGCGGCGCACACCGGCGAGACAGTGGAGGCCCCGGCCGCCCCGGCCCGGAGCGGGAAGCGGCCCAGCTTCTATGAGAGCAAGGACGCCCGGTCCATTCTGGGCGTGTGCCAGAGCTGCCAGGAGTACACAGGGCTGGGGATCGTGGTGGCGAAGAGCGGGTTCGGCAAGACCTACGCCCTGCGGCAGTACGCGAAGCTGGGGCGTGTGGCGTACATCGAATGCGACGACACCATGAGCAGCCGGGATCTGGTGGAGGCCATCGAGCGGAGAGTGGGAATCCCCAGCGGGTACGGGACCATCTGGAAGCGGGTGAACGGGATTCGGGAATTTTTCAACGCGAACCGCGGGTATCTGCTCATTATCGACGAGGCGGACAAGCTGGTGAGCAAGTACACGCAGAAGAAGATGGAGGTGCTGCGGGGGATCTTCGATCAGAGCGACGTGGGTCTGGTGATCGCCGGGGAGCCGAAGCTGGAGGCGGCGATCAAGACCTACCTCACACGGATGGCGAACCGGGTGGACTTCTACACGCAGCTGGGCGGCCTGTCGCCGTCCGAGGTGGAGGGATATGTGTCCGACCTGGATGTGACGCCGGAGGCGATGGTGGAGCTGAAATCCCGGGCCTGCAATCCGCAGACAGGATGCTTCCGCCTGCTGGACCGGACGCTATCCAACGCGCAGCGCATCCTGGCAGAGACACAGACGGCGACGATCACGCCGAAGATCATCCAGCAGGCGTCGGCGATGATGATGCTGTGACGGGAGGCCGGGACAATGAACATGAGAAAGCAGAGGCTCATGGGCGCGGGACTGCTGGCGATCTCAGCGGCCATGGCGGCCCTGGCCTGGATGGGAAGCACCCCGGAGGAACGGGACATCACGGCGGCCGTGCTGCTGGCCCCGCTGGGGGTGTGGCTGCTGGTAACAAAAGAGTATGTCCTCTATGACAGCGGGACGGCGCCGGACGCCGCCCGCTATCGTGGACGCAGAAGCAAACGCAAGAAAGGAGCATGGATCACATGGCAAGGAAACGGGTTATTGAAGCGCAGAGCCTCAAAAGCTGGGAGGATGTAAACGACGCCCTGCGGCAGATCGCGGAGGCACAGATCGCCCTGGGCGACATCGAAAGCGACATGCAGAAGCAGATCGTGGGGGCGAAGAAGGTGGCGGAGGACCAGAGCAAGCCGTACAAGGACAGGGTCGCCAAGCTCGAGCGCGAGCTCAAGAATTTTGTCACCGAGCACCGGGCAGACATGGGGAAGACGAAGACCCGGGCCCTCACCTTCGGCGAGGTAGGGTTCCGGCTCTCGACCTCCGTGTCGCTCCCCCGGGCGAAGGAGAAGATCGAGGAGATCATCCGCCGCCTCAAGACCCGGCAGATGATGGACTGCATCGTCGTCAAGGAGGACGTCTCGAAGGAGGCCCTCAAGAAGTACGGCGAGGACACCGTCAACGCGGTCGGCGCTACCTGGAAGCAGCAAGACGTCTTTGGCTATGAGCTGAACTTCTCGAAGCTGGAACAGGTCAAGGCCGGGCAATAAGAGGGCCGAGAAACGAGGTGTAAATCATGGCAGCAGCAACAACACGCAGCGGGCGGAAGCTCCCCTCCATCCGCACCCTATGGGCGATCGCCAAGTCGCCGGAGCTGGGGCTCACGGACGAAGACCTCCACGGGGTCGTGTACCGGGAGACGGGCAAGGGGAGCATGAAGCAGCTCACCCAGGGCGAGATCACCGCCGTCGCCCGCGTCCTGCAAAACATGAAGGACAGCGCAGCCCGGGGAAGCCGGAGCAAGCGCACGGATGAGGGAGGCAACCCCACGACCGAACGGCAGCGCCGGAAGATCTACGCGCTGACCGAGGCCCTCGGCTGGAACAGCGACAAGCGCCGGATTGAGGGGTTCGTGAAGCGGATGACGGGCATCGACCGCCTTGAATGGCTGGACGCGGGCCAGTGTGAGAAGGTCATCGAGGGGCTCAAGGCAATCCTCGCCCGGGAGCAGCGGAAGGAGGGCGCGGATGGACGTCGGGACAAGTAAAGGGCTTGAGAGCTTCCTCGCCTTCCTCCGGGAGACCACGGAACGGCACAGGATGGCGGAGGCCGACCGCGCTGAGGCGGAGGCCGCGACGCAAGACCTCCTCCACGCGCTCGAGCTGGGAGACGACAAGGCCCCGGGCCGGGCGCGGCTGGGGCTCAAGATCCGGGAAGTGCGGCGGCAGCGCCGGACGGCGAAGGACATCGCGGAGCAGACCCGGCCCGTGGTGGATTGGGTAGAGCAGAACCGCACCGTCATCAAGGGCCTTGAGCGGCTTTTAGGCGATGTCCGCAAGCAGGAGCGCCGGAGCGAGGGGCGCAGCTATGCGCCCCGTACCCACATATTAGAGGACATACGGCGCGACGGAGAGAAGGAGGGGCAGCATGAACAACTTTGACGAGCCCGTCAAGAAGGCGGAGACCGACGCGGAGATCCTGGACGCGCTGCAAGGGGTCAAGCTGACACAGGACGAGATCCGGCGCGGGGCGTGTGGCGGGATGGGGCTCGCCTTTTTCCGGGCCTACTATGAGAAGCTCCCGGAGGAAGTCGCCCGCCGCCTCACGGAGATCGACACCGAGGCCGTGGAGCACATCACCCGGGCGACGGGTCTCAACCTGTCCGGCTCGCTCCTGGATCGGTTCGGGGAGAAGCTGGCAAGCGACGCCGCCTTCGCCCAGGTCATCCGGGCGGCGAACGTGTACCGGGGGCGGCTGGGCTACGCTCCCCTCGGGCCGGACGGCTGGCCGGAGGTGGAGACATGAGCGAAAGAGCGCGGAAGGCGGGGCAGTTTGCCGGAGCGGTGGAGCGGCTGGCCGTGGAGCTGGCGATGGTCGAGATCATCCAGGCGCGGCGGTTCCTGGGCAAGCCCACCAGCAAGAAAGACCGCGAGGAGCTGCTCAAGCTCACGACCCCCGAGCTTGCCTCGGCAGCCCAGGCACTCGGAGCCGCCGTACACCTTCGGCAACAGATGGAGATAGCGGAGTTCACTCGGGGCCTCATAGAACAGCAGAAAGCCGCGCAGGAGCCCCAGGGCGGGCCGCTTCCGTGTTGAGGGGGGAGTTATGCCAACGAAGAAGAAGCGCCTCACACAGCGCGAGAAGGCCGAGAGAGCAGCGATGAAGAAGCAGCTCCAAGCGGAGGGAGTCCTCCCGCCCGACAAGCCCAGGCTCAACCGCAAGAAGTTCGCCCGGGAGACCTGGGCGGAGTGGGAGGAGTTCCTCAAGAGCGACCCGATCCGGGCGGAGGTCTCCCTTCTCCGGGCGGTGGAGTTCATAGCGGGCCCGGAGCTTCCGGCAGTCACGCCGGAACAGGTGGGCGTCTATAAGGCCCTCAAGCTGGCGGTGGAGTACAACAAATTCCTCCGCAAGCTGGAAGCCGAAGGGCGCAGCAAGTACACAATCGGGGAGCTGGCCGACGAGGTCGTCCTCCCCATCTGGAAATTATAAGGAGGCAAACAACACATCATGAAGTACAGCAAAAGCAACCCGCCCATGACGTGCATGATGACACAGAGCACGTGCTACAAGGGCACCAAGAAGATGACGGTCAAGGGCGTCTTGTGGCACAGCACCGGGGCGAACAACCCGACCCTCAAGCGATATGTTCAGCCGGACGACGGCGCACCCGACCGAGCCGAGCTCCTGTCCAAGCTGGGCACCAACGCGAACAAGAACGACTGGAACCACATCGACACACAAGCGGGCCTGAACGCCTGGATCGGGAAGCTCGCGGACGGGAGCGTCGCGGCGGTTCAGACGATGCCCTGGGACTTTAGGCCGTGGGGATGTGGGAGCGGCAGCAAGGGGTCATGCAACAGCGGATGGATTCAGTTTGAAATCTGTGAGGACGCCTTGACGGACGCCGACTACTTCGCCGCCGTGTATCAAGAGGCGTGTGAGCTGACGGCGTACCTCTGCACCCTCTACGGCATCGACCCCAAAGGAACCGCCGATTGCTCCGGCGTCACCGTCCCGACCATTTTGTGCCACGCGGACAGCCACAAACTAAAGCTCGGCAGCAATCACGCCGACGTGACACACTGGTTCCCCAAGTTCGGGAAGTCGATGGAGACCGCCCGGGACGATGTCGCGGCCCTGATGAGCGGCTCCACCGCGCCGGGCACGGAAGACAAGACGGCGATCATGGGCAAGGCCCAGGCCACCGCGTCACAGATGGCGGCGTTCTGCTTGAGCAAGAACGCCTCGCCGCAGCTCCCGAGCTGCACCGTGGAGGAGCTGGCCCGCATGTTCATCGAGGAGGGCGAGGCCGAGGGCGTCCGGGGCGACGTGGCCTTCGCGCAGAGCCTCCACGAAACGGGCTATTTCAAATACGGCGGCATCGTGACGCCGGAGATGAACAACTTCGCGGGCATCGGGGCCCTCAACGGCAACGCCACGGGACAGGCGGCGAGCTTCCCCGACCCGCGCACGGGCGTCCGGGCGCAGATCCAGCACCTCAAGGCATACGCATCCACCGAGGCCCTCGTGAACGCTTGCGTCGACCCCCGCTTCTCCCTGGTCGCCCGTGGCGTGGCCCCCTATGTGGAATGGCTGGGCGCGGCGGACAACCCGCAGGGGCGCGGCTGGGCGGTTCCCGGCGCGGGCTATGGGGCGAACATCGTGAAGCTGCTCGGCCAGATCCTCGCCTTCCAAGACCTGGGGGACGGCTACCCGGCCAATACCCCGGAATGGCAAAAGGCGGGCTTTGAGGCCCTGGTAGAGCGCGGCATCATCAACTCCCCGGACGTGTGGAAGGCGAAGTTCGACCAACCGATCAAGGTCGGGGAAATCCTGGCGATCATCGGCAGGATGTAACAGGAAGGGAGGGCGCAGGACATGGATAAACTCGCCGAGGGTTTGACGCTGGAAATGCTCCCCGAAGGGCTCTACCGCATGATCGCCGAGGCGATCGGGACGGATAACTTCTATAAGCTCGCCGAGGTCGTCGGGGGTACGACGGTTTACATCCCGAAGCCCGAGAGCGTCACCCGGCCCGTCCGCGACGCCCGCATCAAAGAGGAGTTCAACGGCTACAATCACCCGGAGCTCGCCCGGAAGTACGGCGTCACAGAGCGATGGGTTCGCCGGATTTGCGGCCCAGGGCAGACGGAGGGGCAGATCGACATCTTCGACTATTTCAACGACCCGGGGCAGGAGGACGACGAGCTCCTCCCGTGAGCGGCAACTCTTAGAACTGCTTCGTATATAAGTTTCCGGGAACGGGATTTAAGATAAGAGTACAAGCTATAGCTTGTACTCTTATTTTTTGTCCAAAGGAGGCAGACACACATGAACATGGAACTCATCCAAAGCGCAGCGAGCGACGCTCTTGTCAACGTCGTTCTCGCGGTCATCGCCCTGGCCGGGGCCTACGCGGTGTACTACATCCGCCTGGGCGCGGCCAAGCTCAAGGAGCAGACGGCGCAGATCAAGGACGAGGCGGGCCGGAAGGTGCTCGAGGACGCCCTTGACGACGTCGTCAACCTTGCGACGGTCTCGGTGGGGGCGATGGAGCAGACCACGGCGAAGGCGCTCCGGGACGCGGTCAAGAGCGGCAAGGCAAGCCGGGAGGAGCTGCTCGCCCTGGGGAAACAGGTCTTCGACGAGGTAAAGGCGGCGATCAGCCCCCAGGCGCAGAAGGTCATCACCGACAACCTGGGCAGCTTCGACAAGTACCTCACCGCCGTCATCGAGGACGCCGTCCTCAAGGTCAAGCAGGAAGACCCCTATCTCACACTCTCCGGGGAACTGATTAAGGACGCCGCGCCGGAAGACAAGGCCGGAGCCGCCGCGCAGTAAGGAGGGGCCGACATGGACGGAGCGACAATCGCGATGTTCGTCTTTCAGACGGTCATCACGGCGATCATCGGGGTCGCCGCGTGGGGAGTGAAGAACGCGATCGGCGAGATGAAGGCGGCGGTCTCGGAGCTCAAGGCAGCGGACAAGAAGAACGCCGAGGAGATCGCCGCCGTGCGCGGAGAGCTGGGCGACCTCAAGGCCGACCTCCCCCTCATCTACACGACCCGGGAGGACTTCATCCGGGTCTCGAACAACATCGACCAGAAGCTCGACAAGCTCCTATACAGGGGCGCAGCAAAGGAGGGATAAAAGCGTATGGCATACTTTGACGACATGACGGAGCAGGAGATCCGGCAGAACAAGGCGATCCGGGGCTACATCGTCCGGGCCCTGGCGAAAGGCAATCAGAACTCGCTGCTTGTGCGGCAGATCACGAACGCCCTCCTCGCCGACAACCTCATCACCGTCCCGGACATCTCGAAGCAGCTCTCCTATTTGGAGGACGGCGGCTACATCGAGTTCACGGACAAGCGGGCCACGGCCTACAACGCCTACCGCCGCGACGCCGTCATCCAGCTCACGAAGGCGGGCGTCGACCTTGTGGAAGGCACGAGGGACGACCCGGGCGTCGATGTCTAAGAAAGAGCGCCGGAGGACGCGGATCAGCTCGACGATCGACAAGCTCCCGGACGACATCAAGACGGAGCTCGACGTCCGGCTCGCGGACACGGCCAACACCTACGAGGAGCTCTCCGCGTGGCTCAAGGCGGAGGGCTACGAAATCAGCAAGAGCGCGATCGGGCGCTACGCGATCCGCAGCACCCAGGCGGCGCAGCGGGTCGCCGAGACCCTACAGCGCACCCAGGCGATCGCCCAGGCGGTAGAGGCGCACCCCGACCTCGACTACACGAAAGCGGCGTCGATGGTTCTCATGGACGGCCTCATGCAGCGCGTGAGCACGGCGGAGGGCGACTTCCAGGAGATGCCGCTTGACAAGGCGGGGCGGCTCATCGCAAGCCTCGCCCGGAACGCCACCTATGAGAAGCGCGTCCGGCAGGACATGAAGAAGAAGGCCGAGCTTGCCTTCGACCAGCTTGAGGCGGAGCTCATGGCGGCGATCAAGCAGCACCCGGAACTCGCCGGGGAGCTGCACGACGTCCTCTCAAGGGCGAGGGAGAAGGTGCTCGACGATGGCGAAGATTGACCTCAAGGACTACCTGGAACGGCTCGAGGAGCCGGAAGACCGGGAAGCGGTCGCGAGCCGGGAGTACCAGCGGGAACTATTTGAGCAGTATGTCCAGAAGGGGACGAACTTCCCCGAGCTCCGGGCGCAGCTCCTCGAGGAGTACCGGGCCGGGGCAGAGCTCACGGGCCCCCAGGGGCTACGCCGGAAGCTCGGGGCGGTTGACCTGGGCTACTTCGGGCGGGCCTACCTCCCCCACTACTTTGTGAGGCCGTCGCCCCCGTTTCACGAGGAGCTCGACCGCATCTTCCGCGAGGGCGTCATGAAGGGGCTGAACCCCGCCACCGACGCGAAGGAAATCAGCCGGGCGGACGGATGCCGGAGGGCGGTCGAGGCCCCGCGTGGACACGCCAAGAGCACGAACTTCACCTTCAAGGACTCCATCCACTCGGCGGTGTACGCCTACAAGCACTACGAGATCATCCTCTCGGACAGCTCGGAACAGGCCGAGGGCTTCCTCTCCGACATCAAAACGGAGCTTGAGGAGAACGCGGCGCTCCGGGAGGACTTCGGGGAGCTTGTGGGCCGCGTCTGGAAGGCGTCGGTCATCCTCCTCTCGAACGGGGTCAAGATCGAGGCGCTGGGCGCGGGCAAGAAGATCCGCGGACGGCGGCACAAACAATGGAGGCCCGACCTCATCTTGTGCGACGACCTCGAGAACGACGAGAACGTCAACACAGCCGAGCAAAGAAAGAAGCTCCGGGACTGGTTCTATAAGGCCGTGAGCAAGGCGGGCGACACCTACACGGACATCGTCTACATCGGAACGCTGCTCCACTACGACGCCCTCCTCGCCAATGTCGCCAAGAACCCCGAGTATGAGGCCGTCCGCTACAAGGGCGTCATCTCCTTCGCGGCAAACACGGCCTTGTGGGACGCCTGGGAGCGCATCTTCACCGACCTTGAGAACCCCAGGCACAAGGAAGACGCCGAGGACTTCTTCAAGGCGAACGAGGCCGCGATGCTGGAAGGAACCGCCGTCTTGTGGGAGGAGAAGCTCCCCTACTACGCCCTCATGGTTATGAGGGTATCGGAGGGCGAGGCGTCCTTCAGCAGCGAGATCCAGAACGAGCCCATCGACCCGGAGAGCTGCGCGTTTGCCGAGGAGTGGATCGACTACTACGACGACGGGCAGCTTCCCCCGGACTTCTCCGAGGCGCGGTTCCTGTTCGTCGCGGCGAACGACCCCTCCCTCGGCAAGAACCGCAAGAGCGACACCTCGGCGATCATCGCCGTGGCGAAGGACACCTCGACGGGCTACATGTACGTCGTGATTGCCGACATCGCCAAGCGCAAGCCGGACAAAATCATTGAGGACGCGATCGAGGCGTCCCGCCGTTTGAAGCGGGAGTACAAGAAGCCCCTCTACAAGTTCGGCGTCGAGACGGTTCAGTTTCAATACTACTTTGCCGAGATCATGCGGCAGAAGTCCGCCGAAATCGGCGAGTACCTCCCCATCGAGGAGATCAACAGCGTCCAGAACAAGGACGCCCGCATCCAGTCCTTGCAGCCCTTCGTGAAGAACGGCTACCTCAAGTTCTCCAAGCGGCACAAGGCCCTCCTCGACCAGATGCTCAAGTACCCTATGGGGAAGAACGACGACGGGCCGGACGCGCTGCAAATGGCCGTCTCCCTGGCCCTCTCGGTCAAGGTGGGGCAGCACACGGATTATAAATCAGTTTTGGGCCGCGCTATCAAGTTTCGGCGCGGGGCCTACTAAGGAGGTGAGGCATTATTAGTACAGTTATTCATGAGAACACAATCATTCACGGAGATAGCCTCACTGTGCTCCGGCAAATGCCGGACGAGAGTGTGAACGCAATTATCACCGATCCGCCCTATGGCATCAACTACGTCTCACAGACCGGGGCAAGGATTAAAAACGACAAAGCCCCATTCATCTGGTTCCTTTATGACGCTTTCCGCGTACTCAAGTCGGGAGGAACGCTCCTATGCTTCACGCGCTGGGATGTAGAGCAGACCTTCATCGACGCGATTGAACTGGCCGGCTTCCGGGTCAAAAGTGAGGTTATTTGGGACAAGGTCTATCACGGTATGGGGGACACGAAAGCAGCCTTTGCCCCGGCGCATGAGAACATCGTCTTCGCGATTAAGGGGAAGTACAGCTTCCCCGGGGGCAGGCCGAAAGATCTCGTCACCTTCAGCAAGCTCGGCAGCGCCCAGATGATCCACCCGACAGAGAAGCCAGTGGGCTTGATTGCAAACCTTATTACGGCAGTTACAAAGCCAGACGACCTCATCCTTGACCCGTTTGCCGGAAGCGGCTCTACTCTTGTCGCCGCAAAGAAGTCGGGGCGGCGGTTCATCGGCGTGGAGCTTGACGACGAGTATTATGAAAAAGCACGGCGGCGCATTGAGGAGGTGGTCGAGTGAGCAGCAAGGGAAAGCGGTGGAGCCTTAGAGGTTTGTTCCAGCGCCGCCCCGAGACGCGGGAGGTCGCAGCCGCCCAGGTAACAGACAAGTACAGCGAGTACCCCTCGGACGGGCTCACCCCCGTCCGGCTGGCGGAGATCTTCAAGGAGGCGGACGCCGGGGACGTGCTCCGGCAAGCCGAGCTCTTTGAGGAGATGGAGGAGAAAGACCCGCACCTCTTTTCCCAGCTCCAAACGAGGAAGAACGCGGTCACGGGCCTCGACTATGAGATCATCCCCTTTGACAGCGACGACCCCAGGGACAAGGAGATCGCCGAGTTTGTGGAAGCGCAGCTCGGCGGCATCGAGGGCTTTGAGGACATCATGCTCGACCTCCTGGACGCGATCGGGAAGGGCTTCGCGGTCTCGGAAATCATGTGGAGCTACGACGAGGGGCACGTTGTCGTCGGCGACATCCGTTCCCGTCATCAAAAGCGGTTCTTTTGGGACAGCGTCGACGACTCCTTCAAGGTGAGAACCCAGGAGGCCCCGGAGGGCATCGAGCTCCCGAAGAACAAGTTCATCGTACACAAATACAAGGCCCGCAGCGGCCACCCCTCCCGGGCTGGCGTTTTGCGCGTGGTCGCCTGGATGTACCTCTTTAAGAACTACACCCTCAAGGATTGGGTCGCGTTTTGCGAGGTCTTCGGGATGCCGCTCCGCCTGGGGAAGTATCAGCCAGGCGCAAGCGAGGACGACAAGCGGGCGCTCATGCAAGCCCTCGTCGCAATCGGGGCGGACGCGGCGGGCATCTTCCCGGACGGCACGGCGATCGAGTTCGTGAACACCGAGAAGACCAGCTCGACCGACCTCTATGAACGGCTGGCCCGCTATTGCGACGAACAGGTCTCGAAGGCAATCCTCGGGCAGACCTTGACCTCGGACTCGGGCGGCGGCAGCTACGCACAGAGCAAGACGCACAACGACGTCCGCCACGACCTCACCGTCGCGGACTGCAAGGCAATCGCGGCCACCCTCCGGCGCGACCTCATCCGCCCCCTGGTGCTCTACAACTTTGGGGAGGACAAGCGCATCCCGTACCTCCGCTTCGACGCGGAGGAGTCGGAGGATCTCACGCAGACGGCGACCGTCATCGGGACGCTCATCCGGGAGGCGGGGCTCAAGGTTCCGACAAGCTACATCTACAAGAAGTTCTCCATCCCGAAGCCCGAGGGCGACGAGGAGGTCGCCACCCCGCCCGGGCAGACGGCGCAGGGGGCGGGGTTCGGCCCCTTCTCCTTCAAGGCGCAGCCCGGCGAGCCGATCGCGCTCAAGGCCGGGGACGGAGCGGGGCACGGGACGCAAGAGCGCGTCGACCGTCTGGCGGCAGCGGCCACCCGGAAAAGCGCCGGGGCCTTCAAGAAAGCGTTCGGCCCGGTTCTCAAAAAGATTGAGAACGCGGAGAGCCTTGAGGAGCTCCGGGACATGATGGAGGACGAGAAGGCCGTCGCCGAGCTGTTCGGCGAGATGGATGTCTCGGAGGTGGAGGAGCTGCTTCAAAAGGTCATGCTCTACGCCAACCTCGAAGGGAGGGCGGCGGAAGATGGACGACATTGAGGCCGTATTCAACCGAAAGGACATGACCTTCGAGGAGGCCGTCCAGTATTTCAAGGAGCGCGTCCCGGTCACGGCGTCGGTCTTCTACGGTATCGCGGAGAAGTACCGGGGGCTCGCCTTCACAGTGGGCGGCTACACGAAGGCGCAGATCCTCAAGCGGTTCTATGAGGAGATCCTCGCGGCGCTGGAACAGGGGAACCCCCTCTCGGAGTTCCGGCGCAATATGAACGAGTTCCTCGAGGCCGAGGGCTATGAGGGGCTCGACCCGCTGCAAGCCGACCTCATCTTCCGCACCAACATCCAAACGGCCTACAATGTGGGCCACTATGAGCAGATGACAGACCCGGGCGTCATGAAGCTCCGCCCCTACTGGCAGTATGACGCCGTCAACGACGCCCACACCCGCCCGAGTCACCTCGCGATGGACGGGCGGGTCTTCCCAGCAGACAGCGAGGTATGGAATACATGGTTCCCGCCGAACGGGTTCCGATGCCGCTGCACGGTCAAGACGCTCTCAAAGAGACAGGTCGAGGCCCGGGGGCTCAAGGTGGAACAGACAGCGCCGGAGGGCCTCATGCCCGACCCGCACTTCTCGACCAACCCGGCAAAGGTACGCTTCGAGCCCGACCTCAAGGACTACCCCGCGCCGCTTGTGAAGGCGTACCAAAACCGGGAAAAAGAGAACCCGGGCAAATAAGGCCCACAGAGGCCCCAGGAAGGGCCGAGGGGCCGGGGAGTGTAATTCCCGGGGCGCGGCAGGTTCACCCTGTTATAACGCGGAATAACGGCGTTTCCGGGGGCTTCAAGCACCAAGCAAAGGAGACAGGCAGAAAATGAACGATTTTCTCACCCTAAAGGGGGGCGAAGTGGATGTCGGAGGAGCGCCGGAGGTCATCTCCGTTTTGCCCTTCGGCCATGTCGTGAGCCAGAAGGGAGAGTTCGACGTCGACGAGGAAAGCCTCGCCGCGATGAAGGCGCAGATCGCCGAGCGCGGCGTCGACCTTGTCGTCGACTACGAGCACCAGACCCTAACAGGAGACCGGGCCCCCGCCGCCGGATGGGTCAAGGAGCTGTTCGCCGAGGACGGGCACATCAAGGCCCGGGTCGAGTGGACGCTCCCGGCGAAGCAGTACCTTGAGAACAAGGAATACCGCTACCTCTCCCCGGTCATCACCGTCCGCAAGGCGGACAACAAGGCGACGGGCCTCCACTCCCTCGCCCTCACCAACACCCCAGCGATCGCGGGCATGACCCCGATTGTAAATTCATCCACATTTGAAGGAGGCAAAACCAACATGAACGAACTCATCAAGAAGCTCGCGGCGGCGCTCGGCCTGGGCGAAGACGCGGGCGAGGAGCAGATCCTCGAGGCGCTCTCCGCTTGCATCGAGGAGAACAAAGCCCTCAAGGAAGCCGCCGAGGGCAAGAAGCCCGGGGACGGCAAGCAGCCGCCCGAGGAGGACACCGTCGTCGCGAACAAGGCCGTCTGTGAGCTCCTGGGGCTCAAGGCCGGGGCTCCCGCCGCCGAGGTCGCCGCCGTCATCATGTCCCTCAAGGGCGGCATCGACGGACGCGTCAAGGCCCTTGAGGAGCAGCTCGCCGACCGGGATGCCGAGGAAGCCGTTGAGCTGGCGCTCAAGAGCGGCAAGATCACCCCGGCACAGAAGGAATGGGCCAAGGGCTACGCCCTCAAGAGCCCGGACGGGTTCAAGTCGTTCCTTGAGAAAGCGCCCCAGGTCGTCCCCATGAGCGAGGTCGCGGGCGGCGAGACCCTGGCACTCAAGGGCAAAAAGCCCGACGAGGCGACGATGCTCATTTGCAAGCAGCTCGGCGTGAGCGCCGAGGATCTGGAAAAGTACGGCACGAAGGAGGAGTAACATCATGGCAGCATTGACCAATGTGAGAGACACGTCCGAGCTCGGCGGGAAGTACATCGCCCTCCCTGTCAAGGGCGCGACCACCATCTATCAGGGGGCGATCGTGGCGGTTGACGCCAACGGCTACGCGATCCCCGGCAAGAAGGCCGCAGACCTCAAGGCAGCGGGCCGGGCCGAGGAGACCGTCGAGAACAAGGGCGGGGACGGCGACGCCGTCATCCGCGTCAGCCGGGGAACCTTCGTTTTTGAGAACTCCACCAGCGGCAAGATCACCGCCGCCGACGTGCTGGGCCTCTGCTACATGGAGGACGACCAGACCGTCACCAAGACCGGGACGGGCGCGTCCGTGGCGGGCCTCGTCATCCGCGTGGACGATGAAGGCGTCGCCGTGGAGATGGGCTTCGGCCTCACCGCCCCCGCAGCCGCCGCAAAGTAAAACAGAAGGAGGACAAAGAACATGATTGTAAACCAGCAGACTTTGAGGGGGATTTACGTCGGCTTCAACACCTTGTTCAACAAGGCGCTTGAGGGCGTGACCCCGCTCTACACCGAGATCGCCACCGTCACCCCCTCGACCACGGAGTCCGAGACCTACGCATGGCTCGGCGACATCCCGGGGATGAGGGAATGGATCGGCGACCGCGAGATCCAGAACATCAGCGCGAGCGACTACACCATCAAGAACAAGGACTTCGAGCTGACGATCGGCATTGACCGCAACGCGATCGAGGATGACAAGATCGGCCTCTATAACCCGTCTGTCCAGATGCTCGGCCAGTCCGCAGCAGCCCACCCCGACGATCTCATCTTCAAGCTGCTCGCGGAGGGCTTCTCCGAAAAGTGCTACGACGGGCAGCCCTTTTTCTCCGACGCCCACAAGGTCGGCAAGAAGGCCGTCTCCAACAAGACCACGGCCAAGCTCTCGATGGAGTCCTACATCGCCGCCCGCGCCGCTATGATGAGCCTCACCAACTCGAAGGGCCGGGCGCTGAACCTCATCCCGAATGTGCTCGCCGTCCCGCCCGCCCTGGAAGCGACCGCCCGGGACATCCTGGTCGCCGACTACATCAACGGCACCAAGAACACCATGCAGGGTACCGCGAAGCCCCTCGTCATCCCGCAGCTCGCCGGGCATGACTCCAAGTGGTTCTTGCTTTGCACCTCCCGGCCCATCAAGCCCCTCATCTGGCAGCAGCGCAAGAAGCCGAAGTTCGTCTCCAAGACCCAGGAGACCGACGACAACGTCTTCATGAAGAAGACCTTCCTCTATGGCGTCGACTCCCGAGGGAACGCGGGCTTCGGGTTCTGGCAGATGGCATACGCCGGAGACGGCACCGCCGAAGCCTAAGCCCGGCCAAGCAGACGAAGGGAGGGAACGGCGTGAGCTACAGCACGAAAGAGGAAGTCCGGGAGATGCTCAAGGACGACGCCCTCAACGCGATCATCGGGGACACCTTCATCGAAGACCCCGTCGAGCGTGAGGAGCTCGTCGCGCCGATTATTGAAGGCGCGATCGCCGACGCCGACGCGGAGATCGACGGCTACCTCGCCAAGAGGTACGCCGTCCCGCTCTCCCCGGCCCCGAAGGTTATCAACAAGTTTTCAAAGGACATCGCGGTCTATAACCTGTTTTCCCGGATCGGCATCGACGAGAGCACCGACCAAAAGACCTACCTCAACCGCTACAACGCGGCGATCAAGTTCTTTGAGCTTGTGGCCGACGGGAAGGTCTCCATCGGCACGGAAGCCGACGACCCGGCAAGCGCAGCCGCGACCGGGTTCTCGGCGAAGTCAAACACCCGGCTTTTCACCCGGGGCAGCATGAGGGGGATGTAGGGCGTGTATAGCATCCGACTGCAAGGAGACACCGCCGCCCTCCTCCGAAAAATGCGGCGTTATTCGGAGCTTGACAGGAAGGGCCTCAACATCGCCCTCGCCGAAGGCGTCCGGGAGTCTACCCTCGAACGGTTCAAGCAAGGCCGGGGGCCGGACGGCAAGCGGTGGAAGACCTCCATCCGGGCGGCAGAGACCGGGGGCAAGACCCTCATCGACTCCTCCCAGCTCCGCAACTCCATCAAGACGACGGCGGACGCCTCCGGGTTTGCGGTCGGCACAAATGTCAAGCACGCGGCAACCCACCAATTCGGCGACAAGGGCCGCACCATCCGGGCAAAGCGGGCGAAGAACCTCCGCTTCCAGGTGGGCGGACAATGGATCAGCAAGAAGAAGGTCAAGGTCAACATCCCCGCCCGGCCCTTCCTCGGCCTCTCGGACGAGGACATGCAGGAGATCAAGGCCACGACCGAGGAGTTCATCGGGAGGGATGACTAATGCTCTACAAGGAAAGCAAGGAATACCTCCTCGACAAGCTCAAGGCGGCGGGCCTCAAGTCCAAGCCGTACACGACGCAAAAGGCCCTCGAAAAGAGTCAAGAGAGTCACATCGGCGCGGTGCTTTTTGAGTCGGAGACCCTCCTCCGAAACGGCTCCAAAACACGATATAGAGACCAAGAGGGAGCGCAGAAAAAGAGGAGGAAGGTCTTCGACCGGGCCCTCGCCTTTACCGTGATAATCGGCGACTATACCGACGAGGCGGTCGAGAGCATGTTCGGGGCGTTCCTCTCAAGCCTCGACCGGGGCATCTACGTCAACGGGGACTTTGTTCCGATCGAGGTCGAGGGGGCGGACTGGGTCGACAAGGACGACTCTATTCTAAAGGCACAGGTCGCCGTGCAAATCAAGATAAGGTTTGACGGCGGGGTTTACAGGGACACAGACTTCGCGAAGGTCTCCGACGTCGCGGTTGAGTCCATCACCAAAAACGAGGGAAAGGAGTTTATAGATGGCGAATAAAGCAACATCGGCCCCCGCAGCTACACAGGCAGCGGGGCCGCAGGAACCGAAAGCTCCGGGGCTCTTTGAGATCGGGGAGCTCCGCAAGAAGCACAAGGTCGGGCGGGCCGTCTTCGCGGGCGTATGCAGCGCCCAGGGCTGGAAGCCCGGCAGGGCCGTCACCGAGGAGGAGTTCCTCGCAGCGGTCAAGAATTTTGAGAACGCCCCCATGAACGGGGCACACACCACAAAGGAAAGCGAGGCGAGACGATAATGCTCCGAGATGTCAAGCACACTGTCACGGACGGCCTCCTCGGGTTTGCCACCGCGACGGGGGACGGAAAGAGCCTCAAGATCGGGGTCTCTCCGATCGTTTCGGACACGCCGATCATCATCACCGGGGATATGGACGCGGCGAAAATCAAGGCCCGCCTCGGCCTGTCCCCTCTGGCGGATGCCGTCATGAGCTCCGTGCAGTTCGGCGCGTCGCGGATCTACTGTCTCCCGGTCTCCGCTACCACGGCGGGCAAGCTGGGAAGCGTTTCTAAGGACGGCGACGGAGGGGGCTCCGTCACCGTGGACGGCTCTCCGACGAACGCCTTCTCGGTGGTCGTCAAGATCACGGCGCAAGGCGGGCTCAACTCCGCCGCCTTTATCTGCTCCATTGACGGCGGGAACAGCTACACCGACGAGATCACCGTCCCCGTCACCGGGGAATATGAAATCGAGGGGACGGGCCTCAAGCTCAAGTTTACGGAGGCGACGGAGTCGGAACAGAAGCCGAGCTCTTTCCTCGTGAACGATGTCTACAGCTTCACGACCACCGCCCCCACCATGACGAACGGCGACGTCCTGGCGGCGTTCACCAAGCTCCAGAAGTTCGCCGAGGAGTATGAGTTCATCCACGTCGTCGGCGAGAGCGACCTCCCTCTCTGGCAGGCCGTGAGCGAGGCGCAAATTGAGCTCCGGGACACCTACCACAAGCCCGTGTTCGTAGTCTTCGAGGCGGCGTTCCCCCAGACGGGGGACGAGGACGAGCTC
>OIWN01001411.1_pt1 | contig 18988 bp, 14 predicted proteins | sample 1587591 | NCBI WGS metagenome assembly OIWN01 (sample SAMEA3888901, study PRJEB22519) | human gut metagenome | biome: human gut; feature: human-associated habitat; material: faeces | place: Denmark | collected 2010 | reverse complement strand
GCCCACGTGCACCTGGAAAGCTCCATGCTGGCACCGCGGGAATTCGCCAAGATCCTGCTTTTGAACGGGGTCACGACGGTGTTCGCCGATCCTCATGAAATCGCCAATGTCCTCGGCGTGTCGGGCATCGAATTCTTCCTCGAGGAAACGGAAGACATGCCCCTTTCCGTGTACATCAACGTGCCGAGCTGCGTGCCCGCGACCAATCTGGACACGTCGGGCGCGGCCCTGACGGCTTCCGATATGGAGGCCGTGCGGGAGCTGAACCCGCGCGTGCTGGGACTGGCGGAAATGATGAACTACGTGGGCGTCGTCAAGGGCCAGCCCGATGTCCTGGACAAGCTGGCGGCGTTCCAGGACGCCGTCATCGACGGCCATGCACCGGGACTCACGGGACATGACCTGAACGCCTATATCGCCGCCGGCGTCACCAATGACCACGAATGTATCACCGTGGAAGAAGCGAAGGAAAAGGTCTCCCGCGGCATGTACGTGTTCCTGCGGGAAGGCAGCGCCGCCCACAACCTGGTCGACCTGCTGCCCGTCCTTCAGGAAGTGGACAACCGCCGCTGCTGCCTGTGCACCGACGACCGCCATGTGGACGACCTCATCGGCCAGGGCAGCATCAACTACCTGCTGGAAATCGGCGTCACCCAGGGCTATCCGGCGGAGCAGCTCCTGCCCCTGGCGACGCTCAACACGGCGGAATGCTTCGGCCTGCGCGGCCTAGGCGCCGTGGCACCGGGGTACACGGCCGACCTCAACGTGTTCGACGACCTGGAAAGCTTCCAGCCCGTCCACGTCGTCAAGGACGGCTATCCCGTCGTCTACAACGGCCGCCTGAACTGGGCCAGCCGCCCCGTGCGGAGCCAGGCCGTGTTCACCATGAACATGCCGCCCCTGGACCCGCTCTCCTTCCAGATTCCCGTAGAGGAAGGAAAATACCTGCGCGTCATCGACCTGTCCCAGAACCAGCTCGTGACGAAGGAACTGCACAAGGCGCCCTATATCCTCAACGGCGAGGCCGTCAGCGACACCTCGCGGGATATCCTGAAGATGGCCGTCTGCGAACGGCACCACGGGACCGGCAGCATCGGCCTCGGATTCGTCCGCGGCGTGCAGCTCAAACGGGGTGCCATCGGGACGACGGTGGGCCACGACTCCCATAACCTGACCCTGGTCGGGACCAACGACGCAGACATGGCCCTGGCGGGCAACAAGCTCCGCGAAATCGGCGGCGGCCTCGTCATCGCGGCCGACGGCGAAGTGAAGGCCACGCTGCCCCTGCCCATTGCGGGCCTCATGTCCGACCGGGAGGCGAACGTCGTGAACGCCCAGATGAAACAGCTGCTTTTCTGGACGCACGAGTTGGGCGTGCCGGATGATTTCAGCCCCTTCATGGTCCTGTCCTTCCTGTCCCTGCCGGTCATTCCGGAACTGCGCCTGACGGACCAGGGACTCGTCGACGTGACCCGTTTCACCCACGTGCCGCTGTGGGTCGACGAAGATTAACCACGCAAATGTAAAAAGCCCTTGCCGCGGACCGTTGCAACGGTCGTACGGCAAGGGTTTCGTTTTTCCGGAGTATCTTACAGCGGGTCCTTGTCCACGTCGCGGTTTTCGCCGGCGCTCGTGTTCTGGGCCACCGTGTTGTTCTGGACTTTCGGCGAATCGTCGGGAGCCGGCGTGACGCGCACGCCCTTGGCCCGGCGCAGGTCCACCGTGCCTTCCATGGTTTCCCGCGCGTGGAGCGGCGTCTCGAAATAGAGGCTCTGGCTCGGGAAGGCGCAGCTGACGCCTTTGTCCTCGAGGATCTTCAGCAGGGCCAGGTTGAACTGCTGGCGGTAGGCCAGATACTGGTTGTAATGGTCGGCTGCGATATAGCAGACGATGCGGATGTTGAGGGAGCTGTCGCCGAATTCGTAGAAGTAGGCCGAAATGTCGCGGCTGTCGATGTGCGGGTTCTGTTCGCAGTAGTTGCGGATTTCGGCGCACAGGGCCTCCATCTGGTCCCGCGTCGTGCCGTAGGTCACGCCCAGACTGTACTGGATGCGGAAACGCTTGCGGCGCGTGCAGTTCGTAATCGGCGTGTTGGACAGCAGGTTGTTCGGCACGTAGACCAGTTCCTGGTAGAACGTGCGGATGCGCGTGCTGCGGAACGTGACATCTTCCACCAGGCCCTCGATGTTGTTGACCTGGATCCAGTCGCCGATCTGGAAGGGCCGTTCCATGACGATGACGATGCTGCCGAACACGTTGGCCAGCGTGTCCTTGGCGGCAAAGGCAAAAGCCATGGCGCCGATGCCCAGGGAAGCGATGAAGGCGGAAATGTCGTAGTTCCACTCCTTCGCCACCATGACGAAGGCCAGGGCCACGCACAAGATGTGGGCCAGCGTGGAGAGCAGGCCGGCCAGGGCCTGGTGCACTTCGACGTTGGCGCGGCGCATCAGGTGGAGGATGAACCCTTCCCCGGCGTCGCAAAGGTTATAGAGGCCCGCGAAGGTGCAGATGACGAGGCAGCTGCGCAGGATCTTGTCGATGGACGGATGCTGCGACAGGACTGCGATAGGACTGAAGATGCAGAAGGAATACAGCGCGAAGATGAGGAAGAAGGCCTCAATCGGCTTGTCGAACGCCTTCAGCAGGTCATCCAGGAAATCGTACTCCAGCTTGTCCCGCAGGCTCTGCAGCAGGCGCAGGATACCGAACTTGAACACCAGCAGCACGACGAGGACCGTGCCGGCGGCAAGGACGGAACCGCGCCACATTTCCCAGAGCAGGGCCGGGTCGCTGAATGGAAAATACAGCATCAATTGGCTCATAAAAGTCTCCTATCCGAATAAGCAGAATCAGGGCATGCTGACGGCAGCATGCCGGTTTGGCTTCATTTTACCGCAATTTCACAATGTTTTCAAATCCTCGGGCCGCCCCCTGTGCTATAATGAGGCCGCAGAAACGGAAAGGAGGAAGGATATGGAACAGTTGATGATGTCGACCGCCGGGCTGCTGTCCGACGGATACATGCTGGAAGCCCTGCTGGCGGCCGTCTGCATTGTGGCCGGGCTGCTGCTGGCCTTTTTCGGACTGGGAGGCAACACCCTGCTGGTGCTCACCGGCCTGGGATTCGCCTTTTTCGACAGCGGGCGGTTTTTTGACGCGCGCCTCGTGGCGGCCATCATCCTGGTCTACGCCCTGGGCGAGCTGTGGGAATTCACGGTCTCGTTCTTCGGCATCAAGACCGAGCGCGTGCCCTGGTGGGGCGTGTTCCTCATCGGCTGCGGTACCCTGACGGGCAGCCTGCTGGGCACGATGGCCCTGCCGGTCTTCGGCAGCCTGCTCGGCGGCGCGGCCGGATCCTTCCTCATGGCTTATGCGTACGAATACCACCGCACGCGGGACTGCAAGAATTGCGGCACCCTCGCCTGGGAAGCGGCCAAAATGCAGTTCATGGCCATGCTGGGCAAATGGGTGGCGGCCATCGCGCTGGCCATCCTGGTGGCAAAACTGATCTTTTTCTACGCCTGATCCCTGCCGGACAGGCCTCTCACACCGCCATCCGCTTTGGCGGTGTTTTTTCATACTACATCTTTCGGACAATTCCGACATAGTATATAATTAGAAACACAAAACCGTAAGGAGGAAACTATGGAATTCACGTTCGCACACAACAATTTCAATGTCCTGGACCTGCAGAAGAGCCTCGCCTTCTATAAGGAGGCCCTGGGCCTGGAGGAAACGCGCCGCATCGAACGGCCGGACTTCACCATCGTCTACCTGGGGGACGGCAAGACGCCGCACCTGCTCGAGCTGACCTGGCTCAAAGACCGTACGAAACCCTATGACCTGGGGGAAGATGAATTCCACCTGGCCTTCCGGACGGACGATTTCGAAGCCGCCCACGCCAAGCACAAGGCCATGGGCTGCATCTGCTTCGAAAACCCGGCCATGGGCATTTATTTCATCACGGACCCGGACAACTACTGGCTGGAGATTCTTCCGCCGGCAAAATGATGTAACGTTCCGCACATTGCGCAAAGGAGGATACAGAGCATGGATCTGACGAAAATGAAAGTCATCTGCAGCGGCAGCATCCGCAAAGCGGCCCTGCCGTACCTGGAAGGCAAAGTGGATTTGAAGCTGTGGCAGCAGCACGGCCGCGTTCCGGCCGAAACCTGGAAGGAATGGCTGCAGGATGCCGACGCCATCTGGCGCGAGGAAATCGCTAAGGTCGGCCTCGACAAGGAAATCAATCAGTATTACGCAGCTCTGACCAACATGCGCAGCGTGGGCGTCATGGGAGATGAACGCACCTATGATTACGCCGTGGCCCTGCGCGCCGTCACTACCACCGATTTCATGACCGCTGAGAGCTATAACATGCCCTGGGATGTCCTGGGCACTGTCACCAGCCGCATCGTCAATGAAGTCAAGCATGTCAACCGCGTCTTCTACGATTGCACCGGTAAACCGCCGGCAACGATCGAGCTCGAGTAATCGAAGAATAATTTGAAAGCCCCGGAAAGGTTCGAGAAATCGAAACTTTCCGGGGCTTTTTGATTCGGCCCTAGAGTGAATGTCCCTGGCAACGGGCCAGCACGGAGCGGGCCGGGCTGGATCGGCTTGGTAAAGATTTCATAAAATTTATAAAACTGGAAAATGCGGCAGGGCGAAAATTCAGCACGTTGGGCTGTTCAGCGCTGCCTTGCAGAACCGGAAGAAACGGTCTGCGCCCTGCTGTCTGGTACACAGCAGGGCGGTTTTTGATATCTCTATATAAAAAATGAGAGGGCTCGCAAGCCCTCTCATTTTTGCGTATCCGGAAATCAAATTTTTCCCTCGCCGTCCAGTGCTTCTTCCAGCGTGTGCCAGGCCAGTACGGCGCACTTGACGCGGGCGGGGACATGGGCAATGCCCTGCAGGGCGGCCACGTCTTCCAGATCATCCAGCTGCTCCGGCGTGATTTTGCCCTTGATCATATCAAAATACAGGCCGATGAGGCGGCGGGCGTCCTCCACGGTGCGGCCCTTGACCAGGTCGATCATCAGGGAAGCAGAGGCCTGGGAGATGGCGCAGCCTGTGCCGATGAAGCCGGCATCCTCGATCTTTCCGTCCATGACCCGGAGCTGCAGGGTGATGTCATCGCCGCAGCTGGGGTTGACGCCCTCCAGGCTGTGGGTGGCACCCTCCACCGGGTGGCGGTTCTGTTTGCTGCGGCTGTTCTCGGTAATGATCTGTGTATAGAGCTCGTTCAGGTTCATAAGCCCATCACCTTTCGTACGTTTTCCAGATTATTCAGCAGGGCGTCCACGTCTTCTTCCGTGTTGTAGAGGGCAAGACTTGCCCGGCAGCAGGAGCCGATGCCCAGGAAATCCATCAGGGGCTGGGCACAGTGGTGTCCGGCACGGATGGCCACACCGCCTGCATCCAGGATGGTGGCGACATCGTGAGGATGGACATCCTGCACGTTGAACGACACCACGCCGAACCGCTTGTCCGCCACGGGTTCGCCGTAGACGGTCAGCCAGGGCATGGAGGCCATTCCCTTGAGCATTCGCTCCAGCAGGGCATGTTCGTGGGCCATCATGGCATCCCAGCCAATGGCGTCCATATAATCCAGTGCGGCTGCAAAGCCGACCTCACCGCCCACGTTCCGGGTGCCCGCCTCAAACTTGCGGGGGCCCTCGGCCCAGGTGGCCGTGTGCTCATGCACGGCACCGATCATGTCACCGCCGCTGAGGAACGGGGGCATCTTATCCAGCAGCTCCTTGCGGGCATAGAGGGCTCCCATGCCCATGGGGGCGTAGAGCTTGTGGGCGGAGCAGGCCGCAAAATCCACATCCAGCTTTTTGACATCAACGGGCATGTGCGGGGCGCTCTGGGCGCAGTCCAGCACCACCACAGCGCCCACCGCGTGGGCCCGTGCCACGATCTCTTCCACCGGGGCACGCAGGCCCAGCACGTTGGACACCATGCCGATGGCGACCAGTTTGGTCTTGGAAGTGATCTTTTTGTCCAGCTCCTCGGCGGTCAGGTGGCCGTCCGGGCCGGGGTAGAGGTACACGAGCTTGGCACCCGTTGCTTTCGCTACCCGCTGCCAGGGCACCAGATTAGAGTGGTGCTCGGCCACAGAGATCACGATTTCGTCGCCCTCATGCAGGAAATGCAGGCCATAACTATAGGCCACCAGATTCAAGGATTCGGTGGTGTTCTGGGTGAAGACGATCTCATCATCCTCGGCCCCAAAGAACCGCGCCACCCGGTGGCGGGCTCCTTCGTGGGCGTCGGTGGCACGCATGGCCAGCTCATACACGCCCCGGTGGGGGTTGGCATTGTCTTTCTGGTAGTAGTGCAGCACGGCATCCAGCACCTGCTGGGGGTGCTGGGTGGTGGCGGCGCTGTCCAGATAGACCAGCCGACTGCCGTTTTCGTCAGCGGCCAGAATGGGGAAATCTTTCACCCAAGGGTTGTTCTGTGTGGTCAGCATGTCTCATCCAGCCTCCTTGCTGCTTCGGCGCGTACTTCCTCCCGCACAGCTTCCAGCGGGATCTTTTCAATGGCGGGGGCAAAGCGGGCGTCCACCATCAGGCGGCGGGCCTGGGCCTCGTTCAGGCCACGGGAGCGCAGATAGTAGAGTTTTGCTTCGTCCAAGCGGCCAATGGAGGCCGCGTGCTGGCCCTCGACTTCTTCCTCTCCGCAGAGGATCAGGGGAGCGGTGCGGTTGCGGGCGTGGGGGCTGAAGAGCAGCACATCCTCGCTCTCATGGCCGACGCCCCGCTTGGCGCCCCGGCGGAAATCAATGGTGCCGCGCAGGATCTTATCGGCATTGCCGGTCAGGACGCCAGCGGTGTGCATCTCGCACAGGGTGTCCTTGGCAGTGTGGACGGAGACATCATTGTAATCCAGCACGGCGTCCTCGCCGCCAAAATAGACGGCGTCCAGGTCATATTCACTTTTGGGAGTGCCCAGCATGGCGCGGGTGCCGCAGGCGGAAAGACTTCCGCCCAGCTCCACACGCACCTGCTCCACTTTGGCACCGGGGCCCTCTTCCACGGCCACGGCGTTCCAGCGGCGGGCCTTGCTGCCCAGCAGCTGAATCTGTACCAGTTTGACATGGGCACCCTCTCCGGTGCGGATGCGGGTGAGGGAAGCGGCCACACCGTTTTCGGCGTCGCCACGCACCACCTGCACCAGCGTCACGCTGCTGTGGGCTTTTGCGTCCAGCGAGAACACGCTCAGGGCCGTGGGGTGGGCGGCGTCCAGTGTGACTTCAAACTGGACGGGGTCGTTTACCTCCACGCCCTCGGCCACGGTGAGGGCCGAGCGGACATTGGCGTTCCCCAGCAAAAATGCATCGGTCTCTGCACCCATGCCGCTCTCGGCAAAGGTGGTAAAATCTTCTTCGGCTTCCCCCACACCGGCGGGCAGGGTAAAGGCAAGGTTCACCTCGCCCCAGTCGTCCGCCGGGACAGCGGGCAGTGCCGCCGCTTTGGGGGCGGAATTGACACCGCACTGGTTCCAGGTGGGGACAGGCAGGCGGTTCATGTTTAAATCATTCATCGTTCCCGGCCTCCTTTCAGCCAATGCTGCCTTTCATTTCCAGATGGATGAGGTTGTTCATCTCCACGGCGTACTCCACGGGCAGCTCCTTGGCAATGGGTTCTGCAAAGCCGCCCACGATGAGGGCCCGGGCGTCCTCTTCCGAGAGGCCGCGGCTCATCAGGTAGAAGACGGCTTCCTCGCTGATGCGTCCGATCTTGGCCTCATGGCCCACATCCACGGCATCGCAGCGAATGTCCATTTCCGGAATGGTATCGGAGCGGGAGCGGTCATCCAGCATCAGGCTCTCGCAGGAGACAGCCGACTTGGAGCCCGTGGCATTGGGCAGCACGGTGACAGAGCTGCGGAAGTTGGAGACGCCGCCGTCCCGCGCAATGGATTTGGTGGTGATGTGGGAGCTGGTGTTGGGAGCAGCATGAACCACTTTTGCACCGGTGTCCAGATCCTGTCCGGCACCCGCAAAAGTGATGCCGGTAAACTCCATCCGAGCACCCTCGCCCGCCAGAATGCTCATGGGGTAGAGGCAGGAGGTGTGAGAGCCGAACGAGCCGGACACCCACTCGATGGTGCCGCCCTTTTCCACCTTGGCACGCTTGGTGTTCAAGTTGTACATGTTCTTGGACCAGTTTTCAATGGTGGAGTAGCGCACCCGGGCGTTCTCACCAACGTAGATTTCCACGCAGCCTGCGTGAAGGTTGGCTACATTATATTTAGGAGCGGAGCAGCCCTCAATGAAGTGGAGGTAAGCGCCCTTGTCCACAATAATTAAGGTATGCTCAAACTGGCCGGCACCCGGCGCGTTGAGCCGGAAGTAGGACTGCAGCGGGATCTCCACACTGACACCCGCCGGGACATACACGAACGAGCCGCCGCTCCAGACCGCACCGTGCAGGGCGGCAAACTTGTGGTCCGTAGGGGGCACCAGCTTCATAAAGTGGGTACGCACCATTTCGGCATAGGGGCCGTTGAGGGCGCTCTCAATATCGGTGTAAACCACGCCCTGTGCGGCCACCTCGGCCTTGACGTTGTGGTAGACCACTTCGGAGTCATACTGGGCACCCACACCAGCCAGCGAAGCCCGTTCGGCCTTGGGGATGCCCAGCCGCTCAAACGTGTTTTTGATGTCGTCGGGCACCTCGCTCCACTTGCCCCGCATCTCAGTCTTGGGGCGGACATAAGTGACGATATTGCTCATGTCCAGCCCCTCGATGGAGGGACCCCAGTTCTGCACCGGCATGGAGTTGTAGACGCGCAGGCTCTTCTGGCGGAAAATGCGCATCCACTCGGGGTCATTCTTTTCCTCGGAAATCTTCTCGACGATCTCCGGGGTCAGGCCGGAATTGACCTCAAAGGCAGCGTTGGGCTTGTCCTTGATGTCGTAAATGCTGCGGTCCACCTCGGCAACGTCGGTCTTTTCTGTTTCAAAGGCTCTCATTTGGCTTCGTCCTCCTTCAGCGCGCGGAAGCCCTCCTCGATGATCTCATTGACCAGGCTTCCGTCGCCGGTGCGCACGATGTGGGCGTCGTCCAGCACATGGACGTAGTCCACATGCAGGCCCTCCAGGATTTTGGCGTTGTGGGTGATGATGATCAGGGCGTTGTCCTTGTTGTGGTAAGCGCGCACGCCCTGTGCCACCGTCTTCACGGCATCCACGTCCAGGCCGGAGTCCGTCTCATCCAGCAGGGCCAGAGAGGGTTTGAGCATCAGCAGCTGCAAAATCTCGCTCTTCTTCTTCTCGCCGCCGGAGAAGCCCACATTCAAATAGCGGTCGGCATAGCTCTCATCCATGCCCAGCGCTTCCATCTGCTGGGCCAGCTCCTTACGGAACGCAAACACTTTGACGGGCTTGCCGGTAATGGCGTTCTGGGCCGTGCGCAGGAAATTTTCCAGCGTGATGCCGGGGATCTCTTCGGGGGTCTGGAACGAGAGGAACATGCCCAGCTTTGCCCGCACATCGGCAGGCTCGTGGGTCACATCCTGACCCTTGAAAATGATCTGGCCGCGGGTAACGGTATAACGGGGGTCGCCCATCAGGGCGCTCATCAGGGTGGATTTACCGGCACCGTTGTGGCCCATCAGAACATGGGTCTCACCGGGATAAATGGTCAGGTTCAAACCGTCCAGAAGCACTTTCTGCTCCTCGCCTACGGTAACCTGCAGATCTTTGACTTCCAGCAGGGGACTGCTCATGGAATACACCTCCAAATGATATCAGGGACTGCATGGCTTGGGATTGAATCCCGAGTGATGCGGTAGGATTACTCTCTGGCCTTATACTATACCACTTCGCTATGGATTTCAAGCCCCGTCAAAATTTGTTAACACTCTTTGGCGTTCGGCACAAAAAAAGGCAGCCCGGTGCAGGTGGTTTGTGCAGGGTGGCAGAGGGCGAAAAACGCCTGAGGCAAACGTATGGCAAAAGATTTTTGTCCGCCATCCTTTTTCATCATTTTGCCGTTTTTGTCGCTTGATTTTTAAAAAAAGTTGGGTTAATATTACATTTGTACAAATTTTGTCTGCTTTTCTTTTGCAAATTCACAAATAGGAGGCACCCTATGAAGAAACTGTCACGGCTGCAAAAGGCCGTATCAGCTGCCGAAGAACCGCGCGGCGGCCCGGGGATACTCACCCAGGCCCCAATTTGCCGAGAGGAGGGAACACGATGACCGAGCAGGAACAGCCCAAAAACGATTTTATGCACAAGCTCGCGCTGCAAATTGTTGAGCGGCGCAACCTTGTGTTCCTCATCGTCATTCTGGGGGCCGTCTTCACCATCTTCTCCCGCAGCTGGGTCAAGGTGGAAAGCGACCTGACCACCTATCTGCCCAAGACCAGCGAGACCCGCATGGGCCTGGACATTATGGAGAAAGAGTTTACCACCTACGGTTCTGCCGATGTCATGGTGGCAAACATCACGCCGGACGAGGCAGACCGGCTGAACGACGAGCTGGCGGGCCTCAGGGGCATCCAGATGATCGAGTACGATGATACCACCGCCCATTATAATAATGTATCGGCGCTGTACTCCATCACATTCGATTACCCCGAGGACGACGACCAGTGCCTGGAAACGCTGGAAAGCGTCAAGGAGTACCTGAAAGACTACGATATCTACGTTTCCACCTCGCTGGGCAATACGCAGGAGGAGACGATTGAGCGTGAAGTCAATGTCATCATGGTGTATGTTGCCATCATCATTGTGGTGGTGCTGATCTTCACCTCCCAGACCTATGCGGAAGTTCCCGTGCTGCTGCTCACTTTCGTGGTGGGCATGATCCTCAACATGGGCACCAACTTCCTGCTGGGCACCATCTCGTTCGTTTCCAACTCGGTCACGAACATTCTGCAGCTGGCCCTTTCGCTGGACTACGCCATCATCTTCTGCAACCATTTTAAAGAAGAACACGAGACCCTGCCCTTGAAAGAGGCGGTCATCGAGTCGCTGGCCAAGAGTATCCCGGAGATCAGTTCCAGCTCCCTGACCACCATCGGCGGTCTGGTGGCCATGCTGTTCATGCAGTTCAAGATCGGCCCGGATATGGCCATCTGCCTGATCAAGGCCATCCTGTTCTCCATGCTGTCGGTCTTCGTGGTCATGCCCGGCCTGCTGATGCTGTTTGGCCCTTACATGAGCAAGACCAAGCACCGCAACTTTGTGCCCAAGATCTCGTTTGTGGGCCGCTATGCTTACAAAACCCGCAAGATCGTTCCCCTCGTCTTTGCAGTGGTGCTGGTGTTTGCCTACCATTTCCAGACACAGTGCCCCTACGCCTATGGCTACGGCCCGATCAAGACGCCAGTGCTGAATGAGACGCAGATCGCCGATAACATGATCGACGAAAACTTTACCAAGTCCAACCTGGTGGCTCTCGTCGTACCAAAGAACGACGATTACCGGGTGGAAGCAGCCATGATCAAAGAACTGGAAAGCCACGATGAGGTGGACCACACCCGCGGCCTTTCCAACATCGAGGCCATGGACGGCTACATGCTGGAAGACCGGCTCACTTCCCGCCAGTTCTCTGAGATGGCGGGCCTGGATTACGAGCTGGCCCAAGTGGTCTATACAGGCTACGCGTTGGAAAATGATGAGTACGGCCAGGTCATTGGCAACTTCTCCAACTACAGTGTGCCGCTCATTGATATGTTCCTCTACGTCTGTGACGAGGTCGATTCCGGCATTGTCAGCCTGGACCAGGATCAGATCGACGACCTGCATGATGCCCAGACCCAGATGCTGAGCGCAAAGGCCCAGCTGCAGGGCGCGGATTACAACCGTATTCTGGTCTATCTGAACCCCAGCCTCCAGAGCGGGGATGAAATGTATGAGTTCACGGACCAGATGCGCACCATCGCCCGGAAGTATTACCCGGACGGCGACATCTATCTGGCGGGCGACGCCACCAACGAGTACGACTTCCAGAAGTCGTTTGCCATCGACAACATCGTGGTCAGCGTGGTCTCCGTGCTGATCGTGCTGATCGTCCTGCTGTTCACGTTCCAGTCGGTGGCAATGCCCATCCTGCTGATCCTCGTCATCGAGGGCGCGATCTGGGTCAACTTCTCTGTCCCCGCTTTTATCCACACGCCGCTGTACTTCATGGGCTACCTGATCGTCAGCTCCATCCAGATGGGTGCAAACATCGATTACGCCATCGTCATTGCAACCCGCTACAACGAGCTGCGGGATAAGATGGACCATAAGACGGCCATGATCGAGACGCTGAACTTTGCGTTCCCCACCATCCTCACCTCCGGCACCATCATGACGGTGGCCGGTACCCTGATCGGTCAGATGACGTCCGATGCCTGCATCGTGGGCATCGGCCAGTGCCTGGGCCGCGGTACCATCATCTCCATCTTCCTGGTGCTGTTCGTCCTGCCGCAGATCCTGCTGGTGGGCGGCAAGCTGGTGGATAAAACTTCGTTCTCCATGCATCATGTGGTGCTGCACACCAACACGGCCAGCGGCCGGGTGCGTGTCAATGGCATGGTGCAGGGCGAGGTGAACGGCTCCGTGGCCGGTACCATGAACGCCATTGTGGATGGAAACGTACATCTTACCGTTCTTTCTGGTAAAATCTCACAGGAGGTGCAGGATGAAAACGACTCCCATGCGGACGAATGAGTCTGCGGCGGGCAGCACCCGGCTGCTGCACCGCCTGACCGCTGCGCTGCTGGCACTGGTGCTGGCGGCTTCGGCGGCGCTGCCGGTATTTGCGGTCGACACCGCGCCGACGGATACCATTTACATCAACAGTGTTTCGGACCTGCTGGCCTTTGCCGACAAATGCGGCTTTGATCAGTGGTCCAAAGGCAAGACCGTGATCCTGCAGGAAGACCTCTCGCTGGAGGATACGGAGTGGGCCCCCGTTGCGTCGTTCAGCGGCGCGTTCAAGGGCAACGGCCACACCATCTCGGATGTCAGCCTCGTGGGGGCTTATTCTCCAGCCGGCTTCTTCGGCATCCTGGAAGAGGGCGGTTCCATTCAGGACCTTACCATCAAGGGTGTGGTCAATCCCGCTGGTACCCAGAAGACCGCAGGCGGTCTGGTGGGCACCAACTACGGCACCATCATCAACTGCACGTTCTCCGGCGCTGTCCACGGCGAGGAGGAGGCGGGCGGTCTGGTGGGCCGCAATGAGACGAGCGGAACCATCGACCACAGCACCTCCCGTGCCATGGTCAGCGGTGCGTATGCCACCGGCGGTATCGTGGGCTACAACCTCGGTGTCATCACCGGCTGCACCAATGTGGGTGCCGTTAACTCCGAGTATCAGGAGTCCGCCCTCGATATGGAGGGCCTCCCGGCCACCCTGCTGGAGCTGGCCAAGAAGGATATGGGCGATGACCTGAGCAATAACATCTCCAATGTCTCCTCGGATACCGGCGGCATTGCAGGCCGCTCCTCCGGCCTGATCCTCAGCAGTGCCAACGCGGGCGACGTGGGCTATGCCCATGTAGGCTATAACGTGGGCGGCATCGTGGGCCGGACCGATGGCCTGATCTCCGGCTGTGTCAACCAGGGCCTGGTACAGGGCCGCAAGGACGTGGGCGGCATTGCCGGCCAGGCAGAGCCCTATGTGGAGCTGGACCTGGACCAGAGCACCATCAACCGTCTGCGCACCGAGCTGGACACGCTGCACACCATGGTCAACGGCGCGGCCGATGACATGGACGGCAGCACCAGCCTCCTCAATACCGACCTCAACACCCTGAACTCTCAGATGGACACTGCCGTGCAGGCAGCCCGCCGTCTGCAGGAGCAGGGAGGCGATTACTTTGACGAAGTGGCGGACGAGGTGGACCGCACGGGCGACCTCATCTCCGATACATTTACCCGGCTGGAGCCCGTGATGGACACGGGTGTTGACGCACTGGATCAGATGACCACCGCCGTGGGCCAGCTCAAGTGGGTCACCGCGGAGATGGCGGCCGAGATGCTGACCGCCTCCACGGCACTGGCCAAGGCTTCTTCCGGCGCGCACAAGGCCAGCGACGCGCTGGATTCCAGCAAGCAGGGTCTGGAGCAGATCAGCAAGGGCCTGGACGACCTGATCGCCTCGCTGCCGGGCAAGGATGACAGCGGCCTGAGCAGCGCCATCAGCACCATTCTTGGCGGCTATTCCAGCGTGTCCGGTGACGCGGTGGACGATCACATCAAAACAGCCATCTCCCTGCTGCAGGTAGCGAATTCCGCTATGAGCATCCTCTCGTTGGGCTCCGGCATGAGCGGCCAGATGAAGCTGCTGACCACCGGCCTGGGTCTGCTGCGGAGCGCCACGCTGCTGGCCGATGACGGCCAGCTGGCTTCCGCCGGCAAGCAGGTCACCCGCGCCGTGGGCAATATGGCAGGCCTGGCCACGCAGATCGGCGCGCTGCTGGGCAACACCGCCAACCTCGTTTCGGAGCAGGGCAATCCCCAGATGGCTTCTGCCCTTACCAGCATGTCCGGCGCGCTTGGCAATGTGGGCGACCAGCTGGGCAATCTGGAAGATATTCTGGATAAGCTGGGCTTCAACACCGGCAACATCAGTTCCGGCAAGGCCTCCATTCAGGCGGGTCTGGATTCCCTGAGCGATGCCGCACAGGATCTGGGCAAGGCTGCGGATGATTTTGACAAGTCTCTGGATATCCTCAAGACGGATTCCGCCCTCACCAGCGCAACGCTGGGCCACATGTCCGCCAGCCTCGGCATCATGGCGGAGGGCATGAGCGGCCTGACCAGCATGACCAGCCAGGCGGCAGATATCGTTCACTGGCTGGCGGAGCAGGATCCCATCCATGTGCCGCGCCCCTCTTCCGAGATGACCGCGACCAAGGATGAACTGTTTGACGCTGTGACGAACATGACCGACCAGATGAGCACCCTCAACCGGGATATGCTCTCGGCCAGCAACACCCTCACCAGCAACCTCCGCTCCATCAACGACCAGATCAATGTGGTCTCCAACCTGCTGCTGGATGCTGTGGAAGAGATCAGCGACCCCGGCAGCAAGAACATCTTTGAAGATGAGTCCGAGAACCTGACGGCTCAGAACGAGGGCAAGATCGAGGGCTGCACCAACCGCGGCACCGTGGAAGCCGACATGAATGTGGGCGGCATCGCGGGTACCACACCCTTGACCCCGAAGACGACGATAAGGATGAGAACCATTCGCTCCTGCGCACCGAGTACACCATCAGCGCGGTGGTCATGAACTGTGTCAACGAGGGCACCGTTACCTCCAAGAAAGAGGCGGCAGGCGGCATCTGCGGCGAGATGGATCTGGGCTACATCACGGGCTGCGAAGCTTACGGCAAAGTGGATGGCAACAACAAGGTGGGCGGCATTGCAGGCCGTTCCTCCGCAAAGCTGATCTCCAACTGGGCCAAGTGTGAGCTGACCGGCAGCAAGTACATTGGCGGCATCGTGGGCCAGGGCGCGGACAGTGTCCTGACCGGCAACAGCTGCATCATCAAGGATAACCGCGCCATGGTGGATATCCATGAGCCGGACGATGACGGGGATGACTCCGAAGTGGCCCTCTCCACGAGCAGCAGCAACACCGACGGTCAGTATTGGGGCGCCATTTCCGGCGGCCAGGATGGTACGTTCACGGGGAACCTGTTTGTCTCCGATACCCTGCGCGGCGTTGACCGCATCAGCCGTGCCGGTCAGGCAGAGCCCATTGATTACGATACCATGCGGGCACTGGAGGGCGCGCCCAAGGGCTTCCAGAAGCTGACGCTGACCTTTATGGCCGACGGCCACATCGTGGACCAGCGCACCTTTACTTACGGTGCATCGTTTACCGAGGCGGATTACCCCGAGCTGCCCCAGAAAGACGGTTACTTTGCCGAGTGGAGCACCCCGGTGCTGGATGACCTCCATCTGGACACCGTGGTCACGGCGCTGTACACCTCTTACACCCCGGCACTGAAGAGCATTGATGTCCGCATCAACGGCCGTCCGATCTTCTATGCTTCTTCGGCGGCTCCAACGCGGTGCAGGTCACCCAGCAGGACATCACAGCCGACGTCCATGGCGTCACCGAGCAGTGGCTGCTGGACTTCTCGGACGACGGGCAGGAGACCCACACCATCCGCTATCTGCCGCAGGGCAAGCAGGGCAGCGTCTATGTCCAGCAGGATGGCAAATGGATCAAAGTGCCTACCGATACCTTTGGCAGCTACATCACCTTTACGGCTGCCGGGACCGAGATCGTCATGGCCTTTGTGCCCAAGGGCATCCCGCTCTGGGAGCTCTGCGGCGGCACGGTAGCCGCGCTGCTGGTGGCAGCATTCCTCGCACGGAAGCTGATCCACAAGCATAAGGCCCGTAAGGCCAAAAAGAACGCTGCCCCGGTGGAGGAACTGGATACGCCGATTGAATCGGACGACCAGAGCACCGAGCAGCACACCAAATAAAAACCAGCCCTTGGGCTGAAATGGAAAAGGCTCCGGGCCTGCCTCCCTGTGAAAGGGGAGTGCAGGCCCGGAGCCTTTTTTGCGGATACGGAAAACGTGTCAGACGCTCTTTTTGTAGACGATAAGGGAAACGATGGCGGAGAGCACTTCCGTGGCCCAGAACGCGTTCCAGACGCCCACAGGGCCAAACTGTCGGCAGAGCACCCAGGCCAGCGGCATGATGAAGACGATGTAGCGGCACAGGGAGATCACCAGCGACTGCGTGCCCTTGCCCAGACCCTCCAGCGCGCCGGAAGAGGTGGTGGAGATGGCGGAGACCACAAAGCCCAGGCAGATGATCCGCAGAGCGATTTTTCCGGCTTCCACCGTCTCCGGGGTAGAGGTAAAGAGCCGCATGAGAGGCTCCGAGGCTGCCAGACAGCCAAGGGTGCCCGCTGCCATGATGGCGGCGCTCAGGATGAGGGTGATCTGGTAGAGTTGGCGTACCCGTTTGTGCTCCCCGGCACCGTAGTTGTAGCCGATGAGGGGACGCATTCCCTGCACGATGCCGTTGGCGGGCAGGTAGAGGAATGTCTGTAGTTTGTAGTAGATGCCCAGCACCACCACATAGCTGCCCGAGAACGCGGCCAGCAGGCTGTTGAGGAACGTGACCAGCAGAGAGGGAAGCGCCAGGTTGAGGATGGCCGGGATGCCGATGGAGTAGAGCCGGGTGTCCAGCTCTTTGTCCAGCTTCAGGCAGGCGCGGCGCAGCCGGACGGGCAGCTCCGTGGAAGCGTACACTACGAGGTAGACACCAGTGCTCAGTGCCTGGCCGATACCGGTGGCCAGCGCCGCGCCTGCAATGCCCATGGCAGGGAACGGCCCGATGCCAAAGATGAGCAGCGGGTCCAGGATGATGTTGCCCACACAGCCCACGATGAGGGCTACCATGGTCACTTTCATCCGGCCCACGGACTGGAAGATCTTCTCAAAAGCCAGGGAGGCCATGTTGACCGTGGCAAAGCCAAACACGATGCGGGAATAGGTCAGGCCCATGGAGAGCACTTCGGCATCCGTTGTAAAGCGCCCCAGGAAAGACGGCATGATAGCAATGGCAATGGCCGAGCCGAGGATGCCGTGCAGCAGGGAAAACGCCATGCCGTGGGTAGCGGCCTGATCGGCTTTTTCGTGCTCCCCGGCACCCAGGCAGAGGGCCACCAGTGCATTGATGCCGATGCCAAAGCCGATGGCAATGGCGTTGAGCAGGTTCTGCACCGGGAAGACCAGCGAGAGGGCCGTCATGGCGGATTCGTTGATGCGGGCCACAAACAGGCTGTCCACAATGTTGTACAGCGAGTTGACCAGCATGGAAATGACATTGGGCAGCGCCATGGACATCAAAAGCGGGAAGACCGGGCGCTCTTTCATAAAGGTGTTGTTCACGGAAGAAATCTCCTTTCATCGGGTGGGGGCTGCAGAGATTTGGACGCAAAAAAGCCACACAATGGCTTTTGCACCATTGTGTGGCGAAAAATAGCTTGATACTGTAAAAATCCACACGATATTTTAGGAGCTTTAGAATATCACAGCCGAGGCGATTTGTCAAGAGGGCAGGGCGCTCAATCCTGCATGGTCAGGTTGCCGCCTGCGGAAAGGCCCTCTTTCACGCCTGCATCGGTATAGCTGTAGGTGCCGCCTTTCCGCGCTTCGCCTGCTTTCCAGGTGCCGCGGTAGGTGGTGCCGTTGGCCCAGGTGTAGGTGCCGCTGCCGTCCCGCAGGTCGGCGGCAAAGCTGCCGGAGAACTGATCCCCGTTGGCGTAATTCACTGTGCCGGAGCCGCTGCGCTGGCCATCGGCCCAGCTGCCCGTGTAGGTGCTGCCGTTGGCATACTTCATGGTACCGGAGCCGCTGGGCTGGCCGCCTGCAAAATTGCCGTCATAGCTGTTGCCGCTGGCGGTTTTCAGGGTGCCTTTGCCCTCCAGCTTGCCGTCCGTAAAGGTGCCGGTATAGACATCGCCGTTGGGTTTGGTCAGGGTGCCGGTCTGCTTGGAGCCGTCCACCTTGCCCACAAACTTGCTGCCGTCGGCAAGGGTCAGTGTCTGGGTCACGTTTTCCGGGGCCGCAGAGCTGGCAGCAGCCTCCGAAGAAGCGGGCTTCTCCTCTTTTTTGCTGGAAGCGCTGGCGGCCTTGGAACTGCTGGCTGCACTGGATGCCGCCTTGGAAGAAGCCGCGCTGCTGGCGGGCTCCTCCTGCTTGGTGGAGGGAGCGCTGGCCGGAGCTTCGCTGGCGGCGGGGGAGGAGGCAGCAGCCTCACTGGAAGAAGCTGCTTCGCTCTCTGCCGCACTGGAAGCGGCTTCACGTTCCGGTTCCGCGGCTTTGGAGCTGCTGGAAGTCTTGGCCGTTGCCGTGGGCAGGAAGAGCTCTTCCGCCGTCGGGGTGCCCCGCAGGGTGAACTGATAGGCCAGCAGGCCGCCCAGGAACGCAACCGAGAGGACAGCCACCGGGAGCAGGGGGCCAAGCTTGACGGATTTTTTCTGGGCCG
>OIWN01001405.1_pt1 | contig 19034 bp, 20 predicted proteins | sample 1587591 | NCBI WGS metagenome assembly OIWN01 (sample SAMEA3888901, study PRJEB22519) | human gut metagenome | biome: human gut; feature: human-associated habitat; material: faeces | place: Denmark | collected 2010 | reverse complement strand
CCCTATCATCTTCATATGCCATCTTATTTTTTAGAGACATTTACTGAATATCCCTGTTTCAACATAATCAAGACAACCACCGTCTTTCAACTCCGCCAATCGTCAAAAAACGAAGAAAAAGCACAAGCTATCCCAAAAAGAAACAGACCGGTAAACAAATGAACTTCATCCGAACTTTTAAGATTAACTTAAAGAATGCACATCTAAACAGAGAATATACATTATTTAATTAATAAAGAAAGAACGATGAAAGAAAGACCTAACCTAACCCAATTTATGGAACAGCTCATTCGGGCATTAAAAGAAGAAGAACGCTTCAGCACCGCCCACATTTACCAAAGTACACTGAATGCCCTCAGGCTCTTCTGTAAGGCCGATGTCATCCGGTTCAACCAAATGGACCGTTCCAGACTGAAACAATTTGAAAGCCATCTGCGCAACAAGGGATGTGCCTGGAATACCGTTTCCACTTACATGCGTACTTTGCGGAGCACGTACAACAAAGCTGTAGACGAAGGCCTGGCAGAAGAAAAGCCCCGCCTCTTCCGCCACGTATATACCGGAGTAAAAGCCAACACCAAACGCGCCCTCGATGCCGGAGATATGAGTAAGTTACTGAAAGCACCTCTTCCACAATCCTTATCGCAAAGCCTGGAAAAAAGCCGGGCATGGCTCACCTTAATGTTCCTGCTACGCGGAATGCCCTTTGTGGACTTGGCATATCTGCACAAAAAAGACCTGCAAGATTCCGTTATCTCCTATCGCCGGCACAAAACGGGGACCCTGCTCACCGTAGAAGTACCTCCCACAGCCATGAAGCTTATTCAACAATATAAAAGCATGGATGCCGACTCTCCTTACCTGTTCCCCATCCTCAGTGGAAACCGAGAAAGCAAAGAAGAATACATCGAATACCAACATGCCCTGCGGAAACTGAACTACGACCTGAAACAGCTGGCTGTCTATTGCAGCATCAAGTTCAACGTCAGTTCCTACCTTGCACGTCATACGTTTGCAACAATGTTGCTCAGCAAGGGTGTTCCCATTGAGTCCGTTTCAAAGATGCTGGGACATACCAACATTAAAACAACACAAATCTATGCGCGTATCACCAACAAGAAAATTGAGCAGGATATGATGCAAGTCGCCGACAAGTTTGATGGCTTCAAAAACTGTTTCATCAATTAACCGACTTGCTTCAGTTCAATCCTTACTTCGAGGGAAAAGACCCGTTACACCTTTACCAAGCCGTATCATTCCAACAGGAAGATACGGCTTTTTCCATATTGTACCTTTCCTCATCCCACTTTTATCCGTCCGAATGCTGCCGGAACAGACTGCCGGAAATAACCAGCACAAACGCAAGCGTCACCAGCTTCCATATCAAGACGAAAGTTTTCTTTACCAGCCATAATGCCAACCGCAGCATTACGCGAATAAGCCAAAGTGCCAACTGTATCAGCAAACCGATAAGAATGCAGACCGGCAACATATATATAAGGAGTAACACTTCAAACATGGTCATCTGTTTTTAGTTATAAAAAATCCCTGCCGAGGTAGATTGTTATTATCAAATATACTAAAAATCAATGAGATACGCAAGAAATTATCTGTATTTTATTCGTGTCAATACATCTTCTTTCAACCTCATTTTCTGCATTTTATGACCATGAACTCTGTGCTTGTCAAGCATTGTCATCCTGCAACTTTGAATACCATGCTGATATGCCCGAAGTTTTGAATGTCCAGAATGTGTAGGTTTTACAATACGATTACACCTTATTCTTCTTTTCCCTTTGGGTTCAGTTCCATAATAGCCGGTACCATTGTTCTTTTTCTCCTTCTATCACAGAACGCATGTTTACAGATTTTCATTGCTGAATGCTCTTTTCCTTGTGCTATCATGGCTATTTGGATGACAAGCAAATATAAACATAGGTTGAATAAAGACTGATGCCATAGCTATATATCCTATTGTCTTTCAGCTAATGGCCACATGGCAATATGATTGCACATTCTTCTGTTTACAGATTTGTTGTTCCTCTGTCTCTTGTTTCACTCATTATGAAAACTGTCCAACACCAATCAAACAAGCGCAGGATGATACAGCCATGTAACTGGCATGCCTCCGACAGCTAAACTTCAAACCTTGTTTCTATAGCCACATGAACAACCGTCAGTTTCTACTTCATGCTTCGTGAACATTTCACCATGATATGGATGAACAAGGAGTCAATGAACAGGAACTTGGAAAACCTTTGAATGCAAGTCCCAGAATGCTTGATACACAGGTGAATTTGACAGAAGATTTTCTCTCAGAAAGATGTTGTGCATTTTTGCGCTTCGCAAAATTTTGCGGTAATTTGGGTCTGAAATCATCCCGGAAGACATCGAACTGCGTTGCATATGGAGCCAAGCAAGTTGTACCCTTGTCATTACAAAACAAGTTTTGTCCTCACAAGGGTAACTTGCCGACTGCCGTGCAGCGGAGCGATGTGCATCGCTGTTTCGCTTCGCGAAAGAGGTGTCCGGGAATCCGAACAACTAAAGTCAAGGCATATGAAAAACCAGCGTACCAAAGTATTTCAGTTACGGCTTACCTCCGATGAATTGCTGAATCTGAAGGAAAAAGCCGTTCCCTACCAGTCTGTGAGCAACTATATCCGCAAAGCAGTTGAAGAATTTACCCATGTGGATGTCAAACAACAGATTGAGATGATGCAGGACTTGTGTGCATTTTACCGAAAGTTCCAGAACGAACTGTCCTGGGCTGGCAGCAACCTGAATCAGTCGGTCAGACGGGTCAACGAACTGGCGGTTGCCGGACTGCTGTCACCCGGTTATGTGAATGAAGTCTTGCTCCCTTCGATTCAGGATGTACAGAACATCTTGAAAAGGATAAAGGATGACTTGGAAACTTTGAACAACAGAACACGGCTGATTAAGTAAAGGTAAACGGATATTTTGTATTTGGGTGTGATGAATAGACTAACCTGTATCCGGTTTTACAAGCGACCGGGATTTTTAGTCTGTCTGGTCCGCAACCCCAAATATCATGAATCAGCAAACAAATATATAAATTATGATAGCAACCATACTTCCCGGAAGCGCAGACTTCCATGCAGTCGGTTACAACGAACACAAGGTCTATAAAGGAGTGGCCACCCTGCTGGATATGCAGAACTTCGGTGGACTGGAAGCCTCGGAACATCCGACCGCCAAACAGCTGGTGCAATTTCTCCAGTTCTACAGTTCCCAGAACAGCCGGATTCAGAAACCGCAGTTCCATGTAGCCATTTCCTGCAAAGGACATGAAATGTCGGAACAGCAGTTACTTGATTTCGCGCACCAATATCTGCAGGAAATGGGGTATGCCGAGCCCGGACAACCCTGGCTCATCTATGCCCATCACGATACAGACAATACACACCTGCACATCGTTACTTCGAGAGTGGCGCCCGACGGTCGCAAGATACAGCACGACCATGAACGTAGACGCTCACAGACGGTCATTGACAAGATACTCGGTATGGACCGGCAGCAGAAAACAGACAAGGACATAGAGGCTGCTAAGCAGTACAGCTTCTCCTCCTTTGCCCAGTTCAAGGCCGTGATGGGAACCATGGGCTATGAAGTCTTCCAGAAAGACGGAAACGTCTTCGTCAAGCAAGGCGGCCGAATCCAAAAGAAACTCCCCCTGACAGAGATTGAAACTCTATATAAGAAAGGTTATCAGGACAAGGCGCGCAACCGACAGCTGAGAGCCTATCTGAAAAAATACAGGGACGTATGCGCCAACAAGGAAGAACTGCAGAAGGAAATGAAGAAGAGCTTCGGCGTGGATGTGGTCTTCTTCGGCAAGAAAGACAAGCCCTACGGCTACATGCTGATTGACCATGCCAACAAGACCGTCATCCATGGTGCCCGGGTTCTAGCCGTAGAAGAACTGCTGGACTTTGCTACTCCCGAACAACGCTTTGACCGGATTGAAGCATTCATAGACCAGCTGCTGACCCTCAATCCCAAAATCACTCAGGGAGATATTTTCCAGAAACTCAAGAAACAGCGTGCCTATATAAAGAAAGGTGTCATCTACTACGATGGCCAAAGCAGACCCTTGCCGCCTTTCATGGCCAAGGCCATTGACCGGAACAACCGCATCAGCTTCATCGAGAAGTTCCGTCCGCAGAACGAAGCCGAAGTGGAAATGCTGTGCAAGGTATTCAAGGTGGACCGGCCGGACCTGGTGGACATCTCCACGGAACGTCCTCCCAAGTATGCCGATTCCGTCGGCCGAATGCATGAAATCTTCAGTGATCCCGAAGTGAAGTCCCCCCGCAGCGCCATGTATCAGGAAGGCTTCATCATCCGTCAGGTCGATGATACCTACTATGCCATCAACTTCAAGGAACATATTCTCATCAACCTGAATGAAGAAGGCTTCGATGTGGAACGGGTGAAGAAGAAATCCAAAAAGCAGAAGCGCCAGGGTGTGCCGTTTAAGAAGTCCAAGAAGAAGACGCTCAATCCAGTCAAGAGTTTGCAGCGGAAGTCCCATCAAGGACTGGGCAAGCTACGGAAAGAAGGTATCGGCAGTCACAGCGCCAACCGCGAATGGGAGGTAGGGAAAAAGACCGACTACGATGAGGTGGATGATGGACGTTCATTAAAGATGTAAGGAACTTCTGGTCCTTTGCGGAAGAAGGAAACACTTGCTTACGGGAAAGTAACATTGTTTTGATCATGCAGATAAACGGCTCTTTGTGAAACAGGATATGGCTATAATCCGTAACCGGACAACCAATGGGGTCCACTATTATTTTGAAAGACTTTCATGGGACTGCCTACTGCAACCAATTCGGGCATATAGATTGAAAAACTCAGGTTCATCCGACTTATTTACCCATGTTTCTGCAATCTCAAGCACATTGATGTTGTGCATTTAGGTTTTCAATGTCTCTGCACATATTTTTGCTTGCAAATTTAATTCAAGTAAAAACGACATGATACAGACCCCCGTCATAGTAACCTTTGCCAACCAGAAAGGAGGAGTCGGAAAGACAACTCTTTGTGTGACCTTTGCCAATTACTTGGTGACGAAAGGTGTCCGTCTGGTAGTAATCGACTGTGATTTCCAGCACTCGATTATGAAGTGCCGTAAGACGGACCTTAAAAAATATGGAGAGGAACAGGTGCCTTACGAAGTATGGGCTTATGAACCGGATGACAAGACGGCCATGACCTCCCTGATTGAAAAGTTGCATAATGATCCGGAGATTGATGTGGTGCTTATGGATTCACCGGGAAGCTTGAAAGCGGAAGGTCTGGTCCCCATGTTTGTCAATTCAGATATTATCGTTGTTCCTTTCCACTATGATCTGGTGACCGTTCCTTCCACAGCCAGTTTTCTGCTTTTTCTTGACAGACTTCGTCAGGTAGTTGGAGACCGTATGAATGCACAGCTCTTCATCATTCCCAACCTCAATGACAACCGCGTAGGAAAGCGCTCAGAACTGATACTTTGGGACAACACACGGGAAACTTTTTCTAATTACGGTTATGTAACCGGGAAAATACCGAGGCGGGCTGATATGGAGCGGTTCAGTACAGTGGCTGCACTGGATATGCAGATTCGTTATGTTGGCAATGTTTTCGACAAGATCTATTTCAGCATTTTCGGCAAGGTAACTCCAGTGAGGGAGGCAAAGCTTACCGGAATACAACTGACGGATAATCTTAATCCGAAAATAGGCAAGAAAAAAAATCGGGAAGAAGGTGTTACACATATTGCCATGGATGAAGATGGAAATGAAGAAGAACGCGAAGCAGGAGGTCTGTCTGCTGATACAACCGATAAGGAAGAATCGGAATATGAATGACGAGATTAAATTTATCAGTAACCATCAAATAACATAGCGCATGAAAAAAGACATTCCGGAAATTGGTGACTTGACACAAGGCATCAATGATTCTGACATTATCCTGACGCACAAGTTGCCCGAAATGTTGGAAAAATCATCCGGCCTCCAGGATCGGACGAATGGTACAAGTGAGAAGAAAACGGAAAGTGACGGAGAACCTATCCATCTTTCTCCCTCAAAGGAGGTGGAAGATTATTGGACAGGATTTCTGAAAAATTTGGAAATTTCCGATGAAAGTAATGTCAAAAGCGAACGACTGGTATGCAGGCTGGACCGGGATCTGGCAGACTCGCTGGATGACTGCAACATCCATAATCGCAGCCGTTCGGATATGGTCAATGCCATTGTCCGTACATTCTTTGATATTTACCTTCTACAGCTTGTGCCGTTTCGCAGAGAAAAGAAATCATTGTTTACAAATTTCAATCAAAAAGATTATGAGAAAGAAAAGGACTAATTGGACAGAGCAGAAGATTGCGGTTCTTATCCAGCTCTATCCCATAGAAACAACCCCGAGAACCGCAGAGGTTTTGGGTATGTGCGAACGTGCTGTAAAAGAAAAGGCCCGCAGTTTGGGGCTGAAGAAAGCGGTCAAAAGCCGTTGGATGGAGCATGCAGATTATGTACGCAATCATTTTGCTCACCGGTCTTATGCTGAGATAGGCAAGGAATTGGGAATTTCACGGGAATATGCCCGGCGCATTGCTGTTAGAATGGGATTGAAGCGTACTGCGTTGGAGGATTTTAAGGTGCTTTCACGAATCCATTCTGATATTATGCGGAGGGAAAGACGCAGGGTTATCTTCGGGCTGAGTCCCATCACCCGCATCAAGGTTGTGTCCAACCGGGCACGGGTAAGACTCCGTTCATGGCTCAAGTCCAAAGGCTACATTGCCGGAGAGGAATACGGTATCCTTTATTATACGGATGACCTTCACCGGATTCAGGAATCAGAGTTGAGAGGAGCCAAACTGGGCTTCCGCTTCCTGCCTTATCCGTCAGAGGAAACCATTGTATTGTCAAACATCCTATAACTACAGCTATGACCTACGGACAAGTAATCTTAATCCTCTTTGTGGTCTTGATAGGCTACTACGGCTTTCTGATATTCATGGACATCCAGCATCTGAAGGCAGCCGAGGCAGCAGCGCAGGAGAATCAATCCGAAGAGGAAATAGACATCACGGATGAAGCCCGTTCCTTCCAGCCCCAGCAGGTGATCCGGGACGATAAGAAGAAGGAAGAGGAAAAGAAGCAGGAAGAAGCAGGGAATGAAAATGATTCCAACACGGATAAACAGCAGACAACATCTGATGAGCAACCGAATGAGAATGCTTCTTCTGAAAGTGGTGAAGATGTTTCCAATCCGGAAGCATCAACAGCTACCGAACAATCAGATATTCCTGTTCCGGCAGAGAATCCTTCCTCTGAAACAGTATCACAGACTCAAACTGCTGAGCCTGATAATAAAGAAGAAATATCTTCTTCCGAAGCTGCTGATAAAGATGAAATTGAAGATACTACCCATGCGGATGCCGAAGCAGCCCCATCGGAAGCTGGAACTTCAACCGGATCCAACTTCTCACCGAGCTACCGGGAACCCATCCTGACAGACGGCATCCTGGTGGATGACATCTTCAAAGCCATCGACCAGCTGGCAGAAACCGGTGAATGTGACCTGGGTACCATTATCTATCACTGCGAAAGCATGCGATATGCCGGGTAAATGCACCCGAAACCAACCGGACGAAAGTCCACCGTTCCTTTAGCGACCTCTGATACTTGAATGACCTCTGTTTCTTTGGCGACCTCTGTTCCTTTGGCGATGAAATCCATTATCAAAGAAATATACAATGAAACAACTCAATCAACTCGTATGCGGAAACGAAAGCATCTTCCGCTCTATCCAGCGTTTTTCTGAAGAAGCAGTCAATCGCCTTATGGCCTGCAGTGTGGTACAGAAATGCCTCATGTTCATCTTTGCCCTTACGGTATCGGTCGGTGAAGCGATGGCAGGCAGCAAGGGAGCCGCAGGCTTTACCAAAGCCACCCAGGAAGTGAGTTCCTACCAGACTCCGGTGTCAAACTTGATGAAAGCGATTGCAGCCGTTATTGTGCTTGTAGGGGCGTTCAACGTCTACTTCAAGATGCAGAACGGCGACCAGGATGTCAAGAAAACTATCATGCTGACGATTGGTGGCTGTATTGCATTTATCGCTCTTTCTGAGGCGCTTCCGCTCTTCTTTAAGTAATCTTACTTGTCAACATACTATCCAGAATTATGACGATGAATCAGGAGGGTTATCCCGTTTTCAAAGGCTTGCAGAAACCGCTGGAGTTCATGGGCATACGCGGTCGTTTCCTGACTTTGGCAGCAGCGGCCATCGGTGTGTCATTCGTGGGTTTTATCGGTTTCTCCATCGCTTTGGGAAAGCTTGCCGGGTTCATCGCCATGCTGGTGATGGCAGTGGTCGGATTGGTCACCATTTACGTCAAGCAGCGTGGCGGTCTCCACAACAAACGGCGGGCAAAGGGTATCTATGTTTACAAGAATCTGAGACGCAACTCGTAAAACAAAATGAATGATTATGGCACGTACCAAGAAAAGAATATTTGACGGCCTTTATGCGCAGCTGGAGGAAACGGACGGCAATGTCGTCCTTTTTTCAGCCAAGGGGGAACCGTCGGTTATTTTCGAGATAATCAATCCCGTGCAGCAGCTTTGTACCGATGCGGAGCAGTACATGCTCTTTCAGGATGTGCTCTCCAATGTGGTACAGACGCTCGGCGAGGGTTATGCCCTGCAAAAACAGGACGTGCTCTGCAAGCAGTCCTACCACCATGAGGTGCCGGAGGATGCAGAGTTCCTGACCAAAAGCTACTTCCGTTACTTTGAGGGAAGAGAATTTACGGAGATACGTACCTACCTTATCCTCACGCAGGAGGCACAGCGCAGCCAGTTCGTTCAGTACGACCCGAAGAAATGGCTGGATTTCCATTCCAAGGTTTCCAAAGTGAGCGACATCCTCAAGGAGAAGAATATCAAGCACCGCAAACTCAGTAAAGAGGAAGTCAATGAGTATTGCCACCGTTTCATGGCCTTCCAGTTCCGGCATGGCCCGTTCTCGATGACCAACTTCAAGGCATCGGACGAGTATCTGAAAATCGGCGACCGGGTAGTCCGTTCCTATCCGCTGGTGGATATAGACGAGATTAACCTGCCTTCGCTGGTGAAGCCCTACACACAGATGAACATCAACGGCTACGGCATCGCTACGGACTTGTTCTCTTTTCTGACGAGTGTGCCCCATGCTGATTGTGTGGTGTTCAACCAGGTGGTACAGATACCGAACCAACGGAAACTGCTCCGCAAGTTGCAAGCTAAGGCCAAACGTCATGGCTCCATGCCCGACCCGAGCAACAAGATTGCCAAGGAGGACATCGAGGAAGTGCTGGACCGCCTGGCGGTGGACAGCACGCAGCTGGTCTATTGCAACTTCAACATCCTGGTAAGCTGCCCGGCACACAAGGTCACCCCGGTCACTTCCTATCTGGAAACCAAGCTGTATGAATGCGGCATCATGCCGTCCCGTACCGCCTACAACCAGTTGGAATTGTTTACCGACAGCTTCCCCGGCAACGGCTATGCCTTCAATCCGGACTATGACCTCTTTTTGACGCTCTCCGATGCCGCTCTGTGCTTCTTTTTCAAGGAATATCTAAAGGGCTCGGAAGATACTCCGCTGACCACTTACTACACCGACCGCCAGGGGCTGCCAGTGTGTATTGACATCACAGGGAAAGAGGGTAAGGTGAAGATGACGGATAATGCCAACTTCTTCTGCATCGGACCTTCAGGAAGCGGGAAGTCATTCCACATGAACAGCGTAGTCCGTCAACTTTTAGAACAAAATACTGATGTGGTCATGGTTGATACGGGCGACTCTTATGAAGGTATCTGTGGTTACTACAAGGGAACCTATATTTCTTACTCCAAGGAGAAGCCTATCTCTATGAACCCTTTCAAGGTGACAAAGGAAGAGTATGACTTGAACTTCGGGGAAAAGAAGAACTTCTTGAAGTCTTTGATATTCTTGATATTCAAAGGCAACGACTTTCCAAGCAAGATTGAGGACATGCTCATCAACCAGACCATCGTGGAATACTATGAAGCCTACTTCCATCCCTTTACCCAATTCACTGAGAAGGAACGTGAAGGGTTGAGACAAAAGCTGTTGGTTGCCTCCAAGATGGAAGAAGACTACGACAAGTTCTCCCATAGCATGGAAGACATTGATGCCCAAATCAGAGAAGCCGAAATGGACAAGCAGGCAGAAAGCAGGGCACTCATGCTTCCTGCAGAAGCCCGGCGACTCAAGCTGCTCCGCCAGTGTCGTTCGCTCTATGCCCTTGCCCAAGATGAAGCTGCCAGCAAAGGGGAAAAGGAACGTGCCCTGCAGATTATCGAGAACTACAAGAAGGAACTCTACAACAACTCCATGCTTATCAAGATTGACAAGCAGATAGACCACATCGAGGAACAGAAACGCAGACTGAAAGTCCGGGAACTGTCCTTCAACTCCTACTACGAGTTTGCCCTGGAACGCATTCCGCAAATCGTGGCACAGGAGAAGATTCAGTTCAACATCCGCGACTTCGCTGCCATCCTGAAGCAGTTCTACCGGGGAGGCGAACTGGAGATGACCCTGAACTCCGACCTGGACGTGAACCTCTTCGATGAGCAGTTCATCGTCTTCGAAATCGACAAGATTAAGGATGACCCCGTGCTGTTTCCGATTGTGGTACTCATCATTATGGACGTGTTCCTGCAGAAGATGCGCATCAAGAAAGGACGCAAGGCGCTGATTATCGAGGAAGCATGGAAGGCGATTGCTTCGCCCACCATGGCAGAATACATCAAATATTTGTACAAAACGGTCAGAAAGTTCCACGGCATAGCAGGTGTCGTTACCCAGGAGCTGAACGATGTGATAGATTCGCCCATCGTGAAGGAAGCCATCATCAACAACTCCGACGTGAAAATACTGCTCGACCAGACCAAGTTCAAGGACCGCTACGAGGACATTGCCGCCATCTTGGGACTGACCCCCATCCAGAGGCAGCAGATATTTACCATCAATGCCCTGAACAACCGGGAAGGACGCAGCTATTTCAAGGAGGTGTGGATATGCCGGGGACAATACTCGGATGTGTACGGTGTGGAGGAAGCACCGGAATGCTACTGGGCTTACACTACCGAACGTACGGAGAAGGAAGCCCTCAAACTCTATCTGGCCCACTACGGAACCATGCAGGAAGCCATCACGCACATAGAGGCAGACCGCAAACGGGACGGCGGGCATAAGTATCTGGAATTTGCCAGAAAAGTCAATCAACATCAAAAAGTCATGTCATTATGGTCAAGTTAAGATTCCTGTTGATGGCGGTACTGATGCTTGCCGCTTCAACGCAAATGTATGCCGGATGGCGCATCGTTGTGGACAAGAACTGCATCAAAATCGTGTCGTCCAACCTTGCCGCCCAGAAACTCATCGAGGAACAGCACAATGCCCGGCTGGACACCATCGCCGCCAAACAGCAGAAGGTGGAACTCTATTCGGTCAGCATGGCCACGATGAAGGAACTCTACAAACTGTCGATGCAGAACATCTCCGGTTTCGGTACGGAGAGCCTGTACTACAAGGAAATCGGCAGCTGTGCCCTCGATATCATCCGGAATGTGCCGGAACTGATAAAGACGGTCAGCAAGGCGAAGTTCACCAACCAGCTCTACTGCCTGACGGAACTCGGAGGGCTGGTGATGGAAACACAGCAGCTGGTGGGCAACTTCGTAAACATCGTGAACAATGCGAGGATTCCCAATCCGCTCAAGGGAGAAGGCACTGCCGAGAAGAAGAGCGACGGCTACAACATGCTCGACCGCTACGAGCGAATGTCACTGGCCAACTCCATCTACACCAATCTGAATGAGATCCGCTACAAGGTGGACGGCATGATGCTCATGGCACAGTATGCCACGCTGAATGACCTCTGCTTTGCCATCGACCCCGAGGGATGGGCTAACGTGATGACCATGCGCAACCAGGTGGACGGACTCGTATCGGACTGGAACGGACTGGTGGCTGCTAACTAAAAGATGAAAAAGCTATGGAACACTGGAAAAAGAAATTGGGCGCAATCTGTTTGATGCTATTCCTTCTGGTGCCGGGTACGGCCACCGCTGTAGTCATACCCAAGGACCTGCCGACCATTGAAGCGCTGATAGCTCTGCACAAGTGCATCAAGAAGGACGAGGACCAGGCACTGGGCAGAGTGGCCACCAGCTTCGGGGAACAGTCGCTGGTAACGAAAGGCGCCAACAAGTTCAACGAAGTGCGGACTACGCTAAACACCAAGATGAGCAATGCCCATTCGTACCTGGTACTGGCCGGAGCCATTTCCTCCACCGCCAACTCGCTCTACATGCTGGTAAAGGAATACAAGGACTTTACCTCCAACACTTTCAAGCATGTCAAGAAGAAGCCCTTTGTGGGATGGTATTATGCCGATGCCAACGTGGCGATAGCCCGGGAAGTGAAGCACTGCTACAAACTCTACGCTTCCGTGGCCGCTTCGGGCATCAACCTGATGAAGGCTTCCATGGACGAGAAGCTGAACCTGGTGATGACGCTCAAAGCCACCATCGACAAGGCCCGCTACATCGTGGATAATGCGAACCTCTACTGCTTTCTTATTACCGACTGCGGCTGGAAGCCCGACTACATCTGGGAAATACTTAACTCCAACGTGAAGGACGAGATAGCGAATCGTGTCATCAATCAATGGAACAAAGGATATGCGGTATAGAATTTTATTACTCTGCTTGCTGGGCATGACGGTGGCTTCCGGTCTGCATGCCCAGCGTCCGACCAAGGACAAGGAAAAGGCCCGGCAGTGGCAGTCCATGGAGAACGGTCCCTGGGACTTCGCACCGGACTGGTACTACTTCCTGCTGCACAAGAAATACTCGGGTGCAGAAATGTACTGGAAGTGGGCAGGATTCCAATCCGGCTTCCGGGTGCGCTTCAAGGAGCACAAGTCCAACGTGAAACGCATCATGCCCACCCGGGTAACAGCGGAAGAGACCCAGCGGCAGAAAATTAAGAAGGTGGAGGAAGAGCGCCAGAAGATGGAAGAACTCTATCAGGAGGAACTGCTCCGCGAGGCAGATCGCAACGTGGATCTGATGTTCCCTTCCTACAAGGACGAGTTCAACCGGATGCAGGACTGCATCACCGACGGACTGCTCTACTGCATGCAGAAAAGCAAGGGCAAACTCCAGTTCCAGGTGGACGAACTGAGCCGTCAGAATGAAATCCTCTGTGCCGACATCGCCTACATCCACAAGATGGGAGTCGGTTACGGACTGGAGAATGCCAAGCGGCAGAAGGCTTACGAGGAAGCCCGGCAAAAGATGGAGGAACTGGTCAAACGGACCGCCAACCTCTGTGCGGTGGCTTCCACACATTATTGATATATAAGTTTGAGAACGAAATTATTTGAGAATATAATTTGTAACGAAAATAGAATGAAATATGAATCTACTGTTAGTACCATTAACCATCGGATTGCCTGCCATTGACGAGAGTCTGGACAAGCTTCTGGTCGCCATGGAGACCTTTCCCAATGTGGCGGTGCTGGGTGATGCCGTCGGACTGGCACGCATCATCGGCCTGTTGTTGGCGCTCTGTGTAGGCTCCTACGAATGCTGGATGATGATGCTCGGACGGCGCGGCATGGACGTGATGAAACTCCTGCGCATCATCGGCATTTCCATCTGTATCTCTTCTTCCTCGTGGATCTGTCAGGCCCTGCAGGTTCCCGGCAAAGGATTGGAAACCGCTACCAAGGCCATGGCAAAAGCCAAGAACAAGGAAGTGGCCGCTTTCGAGTTGAAGGTGGCGCAGAAACAGAGTGAATACCTCGACCGCCTGCGGGAGGTGCAGGACTCCATTTCCACCGCCCAGCAGGTAGCCGCCATCGGACAGGATGCTGCCTGGTGGGACAAGCTCATCTACAACGTGGAGAATCTGGGCAACACCATCAACAACTATGCCCAGCGGGCAGCGGTGGCGGCTGAAACCAAGATGAGCGAATGGATCAACGATGTCATACGCTTTGTGGGGGAACTGATATTCCAGATGTCCTACTACGGCATTCTGGTGGCGCAGCGCATCTTCATGGCCATCATGATGATTTTCTGTCCCATCATGTTCGCCCTGTCCCTGGCACCGCCCTGGAATTCGGCCTGGAGCCAGTGGATGTCGAAGTTCCTTTCCCTCTCGTTGTGGGGCTTCGTCACCTATATGTGCATCTACTACATCGACTTCATTCTGCTCTATAACCTGCAGCAGGACCTCATAGCTTACAACCACCTGCTTCACGGTTCGGTAAACTCCTGGGAACAGATCGGCGCACTGGGACTGCAGGGCATCGGTTCCAACTGTATGTATGCCATGGGGATGCTGGTGGGTGCCTATATCATCCGCTTTGTGCCCGAAGTGGCTTCGTGGCTGATTCCGGGCGGTGTCAGCTCCGGTGCAGGTTCAGCAGCCGGCAGTACCGTGATGGGCATGACAGCGATGGCAGGAGGTATGGCAGGAAGTGTGGTCGGCTCTGCAGCCAGCGGTGCCGCTTCTCTGGTCAGACCGGGCAAATCCAAGAACAGCAACAACAAGAAGTAATCACTCAAACCATTCCCTATGCTTATAGAATCATTAGCACAGAAAACGAAACTCGCCCTGATGACGGTGCTGGCCACGATAGGTGGCTGCACCCTTATCTGCGGGTTCACCGTCTGGTGCTGCATCTCGCTCGTGACGAAAGAACGCGAGCAGATTTACATACTGGACGGTGACATTCCCTTCCTGGCACAGCGTGCCCGGCTGGAAGCAAACTTCACGATGGAAGCCAAGGCGCATATCCAGCTCTTCCATCAGTACTTCTTCAACCTGCCGCCCGACAACGACTACATCAAGTGGACGGTCGGCAAGGCAATGTACATGGCGGACGGTACGGCCCTCAAGCAGAAGCAGGCATTGGATGAGAACGGATTTTACTCTGATATCATCTCTTCTTCAGCGGTGTGTACTATCATGTGTGACTCCATTCAGTTCGACGAACATGAACGGAAATTTACCTACTACGGAACGCAGCTCATCAAGCGCCGAACCCGGGACCTGAAACGCTCCATGGTCACTACAGGCTACATCGAATCAGTCCCCCGTACCCGGAACAATCCGCACGGATTGATGATTACGAACTGGAGGACACTGGAGAACAAGGATTTAGATTACTAACATTTAGAGAATAAGTACCCCATGAAATCATTCAGAAAGACACTTCAGGAAAGCAGGCTCAAGACGCATCACCTGATACGCTCCTGGCTGCAACCCAAGTTGGGAGCCGTCGGCACCAGATACCGCCTGGCAGGACGCATCCGTCTGGCCAACATCTGGGCAAGGAAGCATCCCAGACGCACCTTTGCCTATGTCACCGGTTCGCTGTTTTTTCTGCTGGCAAGTACTGTGGCTATTGACAGCATGACCTTGTCAGACAAACGTGAGCCGGATGTCAGCAGTATTGCCCAGTTGGAACCCGTGTTTGCCGGGTTCCGCACCATTCAGGCGAACAAGAGCATACACCGTTCCACGCTGACGGAGTTGACCCAAGAGGGACAACAGCTGCGGGAGGAACTGGACTCACTCATTGCGATACCGCGTAAAAGCCATCAGGATTCCATCCATATCGTACAAAGTTACAATCGGCTGGAATCCATCGTTAAATCACTTCAAAACAATGACCATCCATGATTAGAAAAATCAATTTCAAACAGCCCAAGTACATCTTCCCACTGGTGGTGTTCATTCCCCTGTGTGCCCTGGTGTATTTCGTGATGCAGACGTTCGGGGGCGGAGAAGATGCTAAACAGACGGTTGCCACCGACCGCATCAATACGCAACTGCCGCAAGCCAATGCGGAGGAAGCCGGAGACAAGATGTATGAGATGTCGCGCCGTTTCGGGGACGAAGATGCCTTTACTGCCGTTGGTGCCATCGGAGAAGAACAGAAGAAAGCCGAGGAACTGGAGCATGGCTACAGTGAGGAGGAACTCAACAAGCTGGATGCTGCGGAAGCGGAACGCATCCGTCAGCAGCAGGAAATGGAAGAACTGGAAAGGTCGTTGGCCGAGTCTAGAAAACATATCAATTCCTTTGCATACGGAAATGGCAGTGGAACATCCAATGGTGGAGTAAGTCGCTCAGCACAAAGTGGAGTAAGTTCTGTAGCTACAGAAGGCTACACTTCACAGGATGAATTTGCTAAAGACCTGGAGGAAATCCAACGCAGGAGTTACGAACGTCAGAAGGCCATTGAAAGCGGTTTGGGTATCGGGCGCTTTGACCAGGATGAGTTGGCTGAGAAACAAAGGGCTGACTCCATCGCCAAAGTCCGTCAGGCCGAAAAGGAACGCAACCGCCCCAAGCTCGTCATCAAGTCCGGTGATACCAATGCGGAGAAGTTCCATACAGTGACCTCACCCGATGATATAGCGGAAGCCAAGTTGATTCGCGCTATGATTGACCAGACCACCAAAGCCAAGGAAGGTACTCGTTTACGTTTCAAGTTGCTGGATGATATAACCGTCAGCAACACCAAGTTGAAGAAAGGCACCTACCTCTATGGTACAGTGACAGGCTTCGGACAGCAGCGTGTGAAGGCTACCATTACCAGCATTCTGGTCGGTGATAAGTTCATCAACGTGAAACTTTCAGTGTTCGATAATGACGGCATGGAAGGGTTCTATGTACCGGAATCTTCCTTCCGTGAGTTCGTGAAGGATGCCAGCTCCAGTGCCGTGCAGCAGAACATCAACTTCCAGTCAGAAGATGGCTACGGTTCCGGTATTTCAGGTGAAGCCTTGGCACTGCAGGCCTTGCAAAACGTCTATAACTCAGCTTCTTCAGCTATTTCATCCAATATCCGTAAGAACAAGGCGAAAATCAAGTACAACACGATTGTTTACCTGATTAACTCGGAGGAAGCAAGGTAAAAGGTCAAGAATAAAAATAGGTAAACTATCTTACTAATCACAAAATAAGTAAGGTTACAAGTAATAGAGTAAGCAAGTTTACAAGTAACGGAATCAACAAATAATCAAATCAGTAAATCATAAGAATTACCTAATATGAAAGCGAAATTATTTTTACTTTTCTTCGGTCTTCTCGGTATGGTCGTACAGGCTGCAGCCAAGGAGAAGATCTACGTGAACAGTGAGGTCACCACCCACATCGTTATGCCCGAGAACATCAAATTGGTGGACATCTCCACGACCAAGATTATGGGCAACCAGTGCGCCGACAACATGGTGCGCATCAAGCCTTATCTGGAGCCAGACTCCATTAAAACCTCCTTTGACGAGAATGAATTGCTGGGTACTATCACCCTGATTGGAGAGCGCCATATCGCTCAGTATGACGTGGTTTATACCCATTATCCCAACATGGCAGCCTCCATCTTTGAGGTAGCTTACAGCGATACCCAGTCCTATATCAACCCCGAGGTATCGATGCCCAAGGCCGAAATGGTGCGCTATGCGTGGGCGGTGTATGGTAGCAAGCGCAAGTACAATCAGGTGGTGTCGAATGCCCACGGTATGAAGGCCATCGTCAATAACATCTATACTATCGGGGACTATTTCTTTATTGATTATTCTTTACAGAACAAGACGAAGATAGCCTACGACATTGAGGAGCTTCGCGTGAAGCTGACGGACAAGAAAGAAACGAAAGCCACCAACTCGCAGACCATTGAACTGACACCGGTTTATTCGTTGAATCCGGTCAAGAAGTTCAAGAAGAATTACCGCAATGTGCTGGTGATTGAGAAGCTGACCTTCCCGGATGAAAAGGTGCTCCGTCTGGAAATCTCAGAGAACCAAATCAGTGGCCGTGTCATTACGCTCACCATTGAATACGAAGACATCCTCAATGCCGATGGCTTTGATTCGGACATTCTGAAGAACTCTTCATGCTATCCTTACTATTACATTTACCGCTAAATCTGACCCGATATGAAGAAGATTTTAATGATCATCTGTTGTGCGTTTGCCGTGTTTTCGGCATCCGCACAGGACAAGAAACTCACGCTGAATGCCGGTTTCCTGTTTCCGAATACCTTGAATGCAATGATTGGTTACGAACATCCGTTGAGCTATGGCAATGCCGTAGAAATCTACGGTGAAGTGGGGAACCATTGGCAGAAACCCACCTGTTGCCGGTTCTGGAAGGGTTACTATTGGGATGGCGGATTGGTCTATAAGCAGCGACTGGTACGTTACAAGAACGGTATGCTCCGCTTCCGTTTGGGGCCTCAGTTCGGAGCCACCCAGAAGAAGTTCTTCCTCGGTGTGGAAGCCGGCTTTGAATACAGCTATGTCTTTCAGAACGGCTGGGAGTTTTCGCTGATCCAGAAGAACAACGTCAACTTCCTGCATGGAGATACTTTCCGCAACGGACTCTTACTGGGTGTAAAGATTCCGTTCTGATTATCGTTTAACGTGTATTTTAAATGCAATAACAATGGCATTCGAAGAAACCCGGGAACAGCAACAGATGTACAACTACTTCCGCAGTTGCATCTACATCTTTCTCATCATCGAGATTGTGATGAATCTTCCCATCACGGCGGATAACCGTGTCACGCAGTTTATCCTGGACCTACTGGCCCGCTTCAAGGTGTTCAACTCCGTGTCAGGCTGCAAGGTGGCAGAGCTAATCTGCATCTGTGTGGTCTGTATCGGAACCAAGGCAAAGAAGGCACTGAAGTTCAACGTGAAGACGATGGTCATCTATCCGGTGCTGGCTGGATTGACATTGGTCGGTATGTGCTTTATCTTTCACGGCATGAATGTCGGCATGAGCTGGTTCGGCTTTCCGGCCAACCGCATCCTCTATGCACTCTGCTCGGTCGTAGGTACCATGCTGGTGCATCAGGGACTGGACGGCATCGCCAAGTATTACAACTACAAGGTGGGTGAAGACCGCTTCAACT
>OIWN01001390.1_pt1 | contig 19167 bp, 16 predicted proteins | sample 1587591 | NCBI WGS metagenome assembly OIWN01 (sample SAMEA3888901, study PRJEB22519) | human gut metagenome | biome: human gut; feature: human-associated habitat; material: faeces | place: Denmark | collected 2010 | reverse complement strand
TAGACTTATCCATGATGGCTGCATATGTTAAGTTTATGCGGAACGAATAAAAGAGGAGTTAAATTATATATGCTGGTGCATGGTTACAAAGTTGGGCGATATCCAGCGATTATCCGTAAGCATTTTGCAGATGGAATGGTAGGTACAGTACGAAACTGATTTTTCAAGTGGCGCAGATCTGATTGAGAGTATAAATGCTTTGGTGGATGGCATCGGGCAGTTGTGTGGAATTGCAACAGATCAACCTGCTGTACTTAAGACGATAGAAATCATTTACGGACGGGATCGTATTGAAAACGAGCTGAAGATCGCCAGCATGATAAAACGGGCTTGACTAAAATCGAGTTAAACGAGTAGAATAAGCATAGCCAAGAATGTGATGGCAATTCGTTCATGAGAACGCAAACACCCTCGGAGTAGCCGCTCCGAGGGTGTTCTTTTATATAGTTAGGTATATTCTTAAGGTTACAATTTCATAAAAATTCTTGACTTCGGAGCGGGAATATTTTATACTTATAACAGCAATACGATGTATTACTATTATAAGTATAAAAGGAGGACAAGCTCGTGCTTAATCAAAAGTCTGAAAAAATGACTTTCACCATCGAAAATCCTGTTTTACTTCGCTCGGTCGTTGGTGCTTTCGCTGCGCACGAAAACCGTTCTATGTCGGCGATAATTGAGCGTACTACCCTTGACGCTTTGCTGCCGACCAATAAAGTCATGCGAGGAATCGCACAGTATCAGTTATTTTGCGAAGATGGCGATATTGGTCGCGCTTTATCGGCAATTTTTGAGCGGAATTCCGCAGGATTGGATTGGAAAGCTAATTACGATAACTTATTACCGATTGTTGAATTTGCTCGTAGCCAATCAATCTTTTGCAATCCGCGTTTGACAGCAGACGATGAATATATGTTGCGCTTCGCAAAAACCCATGTTGCATCGCAGTTAGAATCGATACTTGATTATTTGCGTGATCTGGGTACAAAAGAAAAAGATGTGGTCAAAGCGGCTTACTATCAGAGGGAAGTTCAATTTGGCGAGCAGCAGCTGCAGGAGCTAAAGACGGAGCCTCAGTGTTATCACACAATGAGCGGATATGATTTAGTTCTTCATAATTGGAGCGATTTGAAAGGGTGGTCTATTACCTTTCGTTTCTTAAGCGATATTGTTCAGTTGGATGCTAGCTGGCGCACTGACCCAGAGGTACGGCTTGGGCTGTTAGATCTGATGAAGTCTGTTTCTAAGGAATGGGAGTAATTAAAGAGGGGACATCTGTCCCCTCTTTAATTTTTATGTTTTATTCAGAAAGGAATACATTTTTGAACATAGTTAAAAGGCATCAAGAAAATGTTCAAAAAATATGATATATCAATTAACGAATATATTCTCTTTTGGTTTGTACTTTGTGAATGAAAATGGTATACTAAGCAGAGGGAGGATGTACTATGATAGAAACCAGAACATACTATTATGCTCGCGTATCTACGAGCAATCAGAATTTGGACAGACAGATGAAAGCATTCCGCGACCTGGGTGCGGATGAACGCAATATTGTGACGGACAAAGAGTCGGGTAAGAACTTTGATCGAGCCGGTTACCAGGCCCTCAAGACTACTATGCTACGTACAGGGGATACCTTGGTCATTACGTCCTTAGATCGTCTTAGCCGCAGCAAGGGAGATATTCAGGCAGAATTGAAATGGTTTAAGGAACACGGAATTCGGTTGAAGGTCATTGACTTACCTACGACTATGCTTGAGTTGCCAGAAAATCAATCGTGGGTTTTTGAGATGGTCAATAATATTCTGATTGAAGTCATGGGAACGATTGCAGAGCAGGAACGATATATGATCAGAAAACGGCAGCGTGAAGGAATAGAAGCTGCGCGGCAAAAAGGAAAACGCTTTGGCCGGCCAGCACTCCCATTACCGGAAAATTGGCAGGAAGTCTATGGTTTATGGACGCAAAAAAAGATTACAGCTAAGAAGGCTATGGAGCTAACTGGTCTAAAACGGACACACTTTTATAAATTGGTAAAGCAACAGAGTCATAACCACTAAGAATGCATTCAAAGAAACGATGGATTATATTAAGTTAGGATTATAAAGTAAACAACGCAGTTAGAGAACCACGTTGGTTTGTTCACTAACTGCGTTGTTTTATACCATATAATTTCTGATTATGCCATCTGATAATACAGAACTGCTCCTGAAAACTGAACGAGTGTGTATTCAGATAATTCCGGGTCTGATAGAGACTTTCTGGTAAAGCAAAAATTTATGGTATTGTTTTCGGTTGGATACACTCCTTTTAGCGGTAATTCGCTTGCTCCATCCGAAGTAAAGGTAGATTTCACGGAGAAATTACTGATACTATATTCATCATTATTTTCTTGCCTTACTGTCGCAAATTGTATGGCATTCATATCTGCGTAATATAATGCGTAACAAATGCAGTTCGGAATATCCAGTTTTACAAACTCTGCACTATTGTCTTCAAAATACTCTTCGACCTTTTGCACAGTGGAAAAATGCATTTCGGTCTGTTGCGATACAGGCTGCTCATTGAATTGGGAATCATCCACTTTCGAGCCGCAGGCACAAAGCGAAACGAACATAAGAATAAGTATTATGAATCGTCCCCGCATAGCTTTACCTCCGTAATTACCCTTATTTTTCGATCAGTTGATATAAACCATCAGCATAAGCAGAAATCTTTACCGGGTCAACTACGGTAATTTTATATGTTTTATATCCGTAGCTGGAAAATTCCTCAAGCGTTCCGACTGTAGTTCGTTTTTTCGGAGTAAACACTACATATCCAGTTTCACCGGCAGCAATAGTGTATGTTACAGTAAACGAAGAATTACTGGATGCCGATTTTGTCAAATTGATGGTTGCAGAAATGGAGTCTAGCACAGCTGGCGTAAAGGTGATACCGCCAGAATACGAAGCCGTGAATGTATGGGATTCACCCGACGAAATAGTTGCTGGTCCAACAACCATAGGCGTAACGCGTTTCTGATCACTGGCCCAAAGTGCAGTTGCCTGATTGGTCACCTTGAAATTGTATCCAGTTGCTCTGGCCGTCTGATAAGTATCTACAATGCTTTCGTCGTGGATAATCTGTTCCTGCTCATGCAGCAGTACGGTTTCAGTTTCCTGTCCGTCAGCAAGAAGTTTTTCGGCTTCTGCAGAAGAAATAATACGCGGGATACCGTTTTCGACGATAACCGCATTTTCTGCGGTGAGTACGTTTGCGTTTTCATCGGCATTGACCGCGAATGCCATCGTACCGGACATAATGGTCATAAGGAAACCAGCAACGAGTGATAAGCTCAACAATTTCTTTTTCATGATAACACCTCCAGCTTCAATATTGTCTAACGGTTTTTAACTTCAGTGCACGGTTGATGATATGAGTATAATCTAATTCATAATATTTAGCAATGCTGAATATTGACAAAATGAAAATAAGATGTTAGTATAATTTCAACAAACATGTTTGGTGATATTATGAAAAAAGAAAGCAAATCCACTAAGGAAACAGGCCATTCCTTTGAGGACTATTTCAAGCGTGCGGTGAATCCTATGCTCGTATTAGAGATATTATCTGAACGCTCTATGTACGTATATGAAATGGCAAATGAACTGGAAAAGCGCAGTAATGGTCAGTATACGATCTCATTGCTGTATCCTGTCATTTATCGTCTTGCGTCACATGGATTTGTGCGCGAAGGCCCTAAGGCCATTTCGGAGGATAATCGCGTTCGTCAATATTATGAAATTACTCCTGAAGGAACAGCATATTTACACCAGATCGAAGAAGTTTATGATCAAATGGTGGAAGCAGTACAGCAGATACGTCACAATAGCGGGGATGAAAAAAATGTCTAAAGCACAAGGACTACACAGATATTTGCGCACAATTTCACGTAAATTAGTGTGTTATAAAGATACTAAACAAACCTTATTAGAGGGTTTGGAACAGGAATTATCGGTGTATAGTTCATTGTCGTATGACGAGCTTTGTCAGGAAATAGGTAATCCTACTCAGGTTTCGGCGCAGTTAATGGAAAATATCAGTGAGCAGGAAATTGCCTATATGAAGCGTAGGAGAAAAATGATTCTCTGTACAGTTTCTATCTGTTTTGTAATTGCTTTCGCTCTTGCCGTGTTCTATTTTGTGCACGCGCAATCTGTTATGCGTGGCGATTTCTATGTACAAGAACATAATACAGTTGAATCTGATACTTTTGTATCTAGTGGAACCTTAGATGATAACTAAGAGGTGGTCTTATGAGAAAGAAATTTTCGATTATTTTTCTTGCTGTTGTAATGTCATTTTCATTCATTGTAAATGCTTTTGCCGCCAGCGCAATCGACCCTGTAACGATTGACTACGGTGATGGATATACCTTAAAAGTATCTACTGTAGATATTTCCACATTTACAGTTCGAGAGAAAACCATTACTCGTCAGGCAGATGCTTATCATGGCACTTATATTGGAACGTTTTATTTAACCGGAACATTCCAATATGACGCTCGCAAAGCAGTTGCTACCAGTGATAGCTGGCGTGCATCATCTCCGTCTTATAGCTATTCTGGAAAATCATCGCACTCCGGAGCATCGGTGTCGGGTAGTTGCACATTTAACTATTTAGGTGGTAAAACATATAAACTCACCATGACTTGCGATAAAAACGGTAATATGAGCTATACACAATGATAGATTTGTAAAAAATGAAGAGCCTGCTGCAGAATTTGATTCTGCAACAGGCTCTTTTTTTACAGTTCGGGGACATCCGAGAAATCCAGCTGACTAAAATCGGTATCATTGATTTGATCTAATTTTTTAAGGATTTTTCCTAAGGATTTCAACATCGTAGGATCATCGACATAAGGCAAAATGTCTCGCATATGCTGCTGGACGTACACACGCGGCGTTGCATATGAACCGAGATAGAGTTTGATAATAGCTAATTCGTCGGGGGTGAAATACATGGAAACTTACCTTTCTTCATTATGTAAGATATCTGTGTGCAAAGGTCTGCTTTGCTGGTTATCGGCTTGCTGCTTAGCTTTGCTAAGTTGATCTGCCATGCTCATTGGTTCTTGCGGCAAACTATTTTCGTGATCAGGGGAACCGTGCTGGAGTTCTTGAATACGCTCATCGATTTGCTCAATCAAAGCTGCAGATATATCGTGAATACGTTCAAAACTTGCTTGTAAGACATCAATATCTTTGCCCTCTCCCCAAGTAGCGACATAAGGAAAAGAATAATCTGAAGTATCAATCTCATAATGAGCACAGATGATAAAAGCAGTGCTTTCCGCTTCCACTTCTTTGGTAGGACGATCGAGGTCCCTGGCCTCTGGCGAGGAATGCAGTAAGGCATGGGCTGTTTCGTGGATTAGAGTCTTCAGTGTCTGGGTTTGTCCCATGTTTGGTTTGATACGAATAGATTGTGTTGCCAGGTCACATACGCCTTTGGCGGTGCCAGCGAAATTTTCAATCGATACCGGAAAAGGTGAGCAAGCCTTAATCGCTTCAAAATATTGTTCAAAGCGATGTACATCTCCAGTCAGCTCTGGTGCGAGTTCAGGTAACGGCTTACCGTCAGTCTGACTAACGTCAAACACATAGCAGGGATAGTAACGAGGGATAATCCGAGTTGCAACTCGTGTCTGAGGTTGTCCATCTGCACCATAGATGATGTTGCCGTGCATATCGTGCACGTTTTCCTTCACACTGATTTTCTGAGGGCGGTATCCAATAATCTGAATACCATGTTCGCCCTTGCGTACAAAACGCTGAAACGCATTTTTCCAGTGCTGAAAGCCAGCAACATAAGATGCATCTGGATTTTGTAGTAAGATTAACAACGAATTACGTGCGCTATACCGGTGAAACCGGGACATGGTAGTTAAATATTGTCGATATTTGTCGCTTTGCAAAAATGATTGTACGTTTTGGTGTAAAAGGTCAAATAACTGGGAAACATCATTCGTAGCTGTTTTCATTGGCGTCCTCCTTTTCCTTCAGGTCTTTAATGTACTTATATAATGTAGAACGACTAATGCCGACAATCGCACTGATTTCTTGGACGCTGAGTTCACCTCCTTTGTAAAGCTGGATCGCACGATCCAGCTTTTGCTTATTTACAACGGGCCGACCGACACGGACACCGTGATTACGAGTAGCTTCAAGACCGGCTTTGGTTCTCTGGATGATGCTTTCACGTTCATATTGTGCGATGACTGCGAGAATGCCGAAGACCAAGCGACCGGAAGCTGTTGAGATATCGAAACCTTCTTTGAGGCATACCAAATGCACTCCCAGCTTATAAAAATCTTCCGCAAGTTTCAATAATTCAGCAGCATTCCGGCAAAGACGGTCCAAGCGCCATACGACCAATGTATCACCTTCCTGCAGGGAGGCAATTAGTTTTTTCAGTTTGGGTCTGTCTTTGCTGCCGCCATCCTTTTCGAGGACGATGTTATCGACACCGTGCTTATGCAGTTCATCTAATTGCAGCTGCGGAGATTGCTCTTCGGTGGATACGCGAGCATATCCGTATATAACATTTGCTTTGGGGGGATTTGAGGTCATTTGTTTTACCGCCTAATTTATAAAATTTGAACAGTAATAATTATACCTTGCAAACAGATGTACGTCTATAAACCGATCGATTTATGGAACGGTTGAGGAAGAAAAAACTTCCAACGAATTTTTGGACTAATAAACGGAAAAAAGGAGGTTGTAAAGATGAGAGAAGATCTGTCGGCAGAAACATTGGATGTGGTATACGATGGCTCGAAGATGACTTTAGGAGCGCTGTTTAGCATTTTTCAGATCGCTTCGGAGCATCACAATAAGAGCATCCATACTGGTGAGCAGTCTGTAAAGCACTTTTATGAGTCTGCTCAAAAGAATGAGATCTTGGATGAAATCGATCCAGAGGACTGGCGTGGTATCCGGTCCATGATGAAGAATCGGTATCATTTGGACTTTGCATACGAAAAAGATGCAGAAAAAGGTACGTATACGCTCCATTTTCGTGGAAAAGACTTGGCAACTATCAAGGCCACGCTGGCGAAAGTCGTCAAGACTGCTGCACGTGCTGAGCGCATGATCGATCAGTTTGAGCGAGCAAAGGAACAGCAGGAACAGGACCGGCAGGCTCAGGAGCACGGTAAAGCTCCAGAGCAGGAACACGATCAAAACCGAGAGAAGGATCGAGGAACCGATAATAGGTAGTCTGTAAAGCTATTTATGTTCAAATGGCAAGATTGAGCGTATGTCAGATGTAATGGCAAATGCATTTGACAAAATTATGGCTTTACGATTTGGAACACTAAAATCGAAAGGAGAATGACCGTGGAAGCGAATAGTGTAATGGGAAAGCATGAATTTGTGATTACGGTATCTAATATTCTTCCAGAGTTTAAGAGTTTACCTGATTGGCAAAAAGAAGCTGCATATTCACAGTTTTCTCGTGATATTGAGGAAACGACATGGGACAACGATCATTTGGATCCGGCCGAACTGGGGCAAGTCATGTTCTCGTCCGGACAACTTGATAAGTACCTGCGTGTAGCAGTTAAAGCAGGCGGGATTATGGAACTGCTGAAGACATACGCCGATCGTCTGGGAGATTATCAGAATCTATCACAGTTGATACGCTCGGAACTTCAAATGTTCGAGAAAATTAACCCTAATGTTGGGGTTAATGGTGAGATGCAGTATCAGTATTCTCTTGATCTGTCAGGACAATATCCTATTTTGGATGCTGTTTTTGATGCTGATTACAATACGGCTGCCTTGAGCATATACGATAATCCGATTGATCTGAAAACTGGTCAGGTTTTACCCAAAGTGCAGGCAACACAGCGGGAAGAATCACCGACACCAGAGAAAGAAGCACAACCTAAGAACAAATACGAAATTTCTTGTAGGCCTGTTTCATTTCCAGACAGCAATATAAGGGCATTTGTTGATGTGACAGTCAATGACGCCGTACAAATTCATGGTATTCGTATCATCGAAGGCAGTAAAGGATTGTTTGTGTCATTGCCGTCCAGACCGCACAAAAATGCGGAAGGAAAGATAGAATACAAGGATATTGTATTTCCACGTACTGCGGAGGCCAGGGAAACGCTGCATTCAGCGATTTTGGATACTTACTATCCGGAAGGTGGTTCGACATCTCAGACAGTTGGCCGTATACCGGATCAGTTGGCCGTGCAGACACGAATAACACCGTATACGGATGAACGTAAGCCGAATCTTCGAGGCCTGGGTTCTGTTACTGTAGGTGATTTTGTGATCACCGGCATTCAGTTGTTGGCTGGTGAAAAAGGAATGTTCCTTAATATGCCGTTCAAAACAGTTGCAGACGCCAAAACCGGCGAGGTGGATTACTCCAAAATTGTCACTATGACGCCTCAGTATATGAAAAAATCTCGAGAAACAATGGTTATGGAGTACAAGCACCAGACTGAAAAAAAAACAGATCTGAACCGGACAACTGATCTCAGTAACGTGGATAAGGCTGCGGCGGCCAAAAGCGGCGAACCGCCACGGATGGCAGATCAATTTAAGGCTGCACAAGCTGTAGAGAAACAGCAAGAAGATAAGGCTCTAGCTCAAGAGAGGTAGTCTTTATCATCATACAGAAAAGCATACAGAAAAGAATGGAGAAAGAAACAGCAGTGGATGAAACGAATGATGTAGGTATCACTCGGAGAATTGATACCTTGGGGAGAATTGTTATTCCCAAAGAGATCCGAACCCAATTTAATTGGCATGATGGCGAAGAAATTACGCTTACGGCTTGCGTGATGGATAACGAAGAAATCGTCATTGCTCGCAAGACGCGGCCATATTGTGCGATCTGTGGCTCTTTGAAGCGACTTAAGCAAGTCAGTGAAACTCGCTTTTTATGTAAACCGTGTCTGGCCAACGTGCTGAAGACGTTTACTCCAAAAGCAGACGAATAATCTGATGGGCTGACTGTACCTTGATAAAAACAAACGGTGGTTTGTCATATGGTGCTCTGCCGGTGTTTGAACTGGCGGGAAAGACGCTTTTACAGTATAGGAATTTTCGACAAATTCTGTTGAAGTCCTTTTTGTTGGACATATCGCATGATATAATTCCTATAACAAAGGACCAAGGATAATCAGGAGAAATCTATATGATTATAGCAATTATTTATGTGATTTCTGGAATATTGAGTACGTTTTTGTGCCTTTGTTGTATGAAATCAAACCGAGAACGTGAAAAAGCTGCCAATGCACTGCAGCGGTGGCAATAGCACAAAGAAAGGGGTAAGACTATGAAAAAGAACGTCCTCATTGCGGGAACTGTGCTTGTAGCTATGGTAACAGCAGCAGGTGCGGTTAATGCTGCACCGTCTACGCATAGCATTTATCTTAATGGACTGCCGGTAGCAGTTGAGGGATATGCGATCGACGGCAATAACTATTTCAAGCTGCGCGATCTGGCAAAGATCTTGGCTGGAACGAATAAGGAGTTTGAAGTGTCTTGGAACAATGTAGCCAAGCGTATCGATTTGACAACAAGCAAGGCATATACCGCCGTAGGCGGTGAGCTGGCGGCAATCGATGCGGGCAAGCAGGAAGCTAAGGCATCCAACGCCGTAGTATATAAAGATGGAGCTCTGGAAAACTACAAAGGGTATACCATCAACGAGAACAACTACTATATGTTGCGTGACATCGCAGATTCGATGGGCATCGACATTGAGTGGGACGGTACAACCAAGCGTGTTGATATTCTGACCAATCAGACAGACGATAAGCAGGATGTCACGGATCAGCCTGCAGAACCATCAGCTCCGGACGATTCTTCGGCATCGACTGGCGACACTGAAAAGTATGAAATTCTGTACGATTACCGTCAGGCGGGCGATCCGGGTATTAGAAGTGTTAACCTTAGCGGTTCATCGGGAATTCCGTCGTATTGTTTCTTCCCTTCCTATGGTAAATACAGCGCAGCATATCAAAACTTGCTGGATACCTGCGGTGAAGAAATTATCAGCAAGACGATTCACTATTACACGTATTGCGGACAAACACAGGAAGAAGATATTCTGTGTGGTTTTCCAATGGTAATTACGGTTGCAGATAAGCGTGTGAACGCGGAGAAATGGTGGCCGGTTACAATGGTCTACATTGATTCGGGAAAGGGTTCTTTTGAACTGAAGATGCCTAAAAGCCTGTATGAAAAGACACTGTCTGGAGAACAGGTGTTACACGTAGAAGGTGCCATTACTGAAGCAGATGGCAGAAGAACGGTTATCAATGGCAAGACATACGAAATCAATTCGAATCCGATTACCGCAAGTGATGTGAGAGATAATCGTCCGACTACAATGAGATTAAACATGACTTATAAGAAACCCGGTACGTAATAGGGGTTCTATATACAAGTGAATAATAAAAGCGGCTTGAGCACTGTAAAAACAGAGTTCAAGCCGCTTTTTGTTGAACTTAACAAGGAGTAAGTTTGTGACCACTTATAAGGTAATTGCTATGTGTTGCTCGACAATCGCGTGCATCTTATCCATTACCATATCGAAAGTAAAAGAGAAAAAGCGTAAAGAACTCGCCTATATGACATGGTTTGTTGTGATGGTAATGGCTTTTGCAACAATGGGTTTATACCTATCGGCAATGTCGTAAGACACGGTGATAAAGATCTTGTATATGAGGATGTGAGTAAATCAGATGACTGCAAAAAGGAGACACTGCTCCGTAAAATTAAATCAGTGTGCTATCAATTATCTCTTTTGGAGGGAAAGGAGTGTTTTATTATGAACCTATCATACAAGAAAAAAAGCATTATTAAGCGCTTTGTCGCACTGATTATGGCTGTGTGCTGTATGTTCTCTATGTTCCCAGCAGTTGCTGGTGCGGCGGATGATACCGAAAGCGATACTACAAAAAAGGAATATCGCTATATCTGGCTGGTATCGCAACCGGGCTTTGGTATTCGTATTACCAGCCCAGCTGCAGGGAAAAAAGAAGCAACAGTTAAATTTCAAAACATGAGTCCGGATCATGCATGGGTGGATACCTTTCTTTATACGGACAAGGATACCGGTGAAGAATACTATGTAGTAAAGCCGGTTGAGAGTTCAAAAGGTCAAATCCCAGATAATTCGGACAATAAGGGATCGGAGAATTGCTATGGCAATTATCAAAGCGGTGTAGGTTTCTTACGTTTATATTGTGAGTTCTATAACCGAGTAATGCCAGATAGTACAGTACCTGCGTGGAAAGGTGCAACCTTTACTTATCAGGATCAGGAAACTAAGCCGTTTGATAAAAATCAAATCACCAACGATACTGAAAAAAGTTCGTATTGGGCTGGTAATCAGTCTGGCGGTTCGAGTTTTTACATCGGTTATGGCGAAGATGCGTGGGAGGCTTTTGTAAAAAAAAGCAGCTACCGTAAGGACGGCTCGCCCACAGAATCGTCTTTGGGTGAGTATCCGCCGTCCCCGTATTCTATTCGCTATGTACAATCCTTTAATGACAGTACGGGTACTTATTATGATGCACAGGTACGTATTCCCAAAAGATGGGTCGATGTTTTTGTAAACGATAAAGTTAATGGCGGTTACATGGATAATGAACCGTATCGCCGAGCCAACTGGGCGAATATCACGATGTTCCAGTTCATGTCGGATAACAAATTGCCGCCTCCGGATCAGAAACACGAGGAAGATCCGGAAATGGGTACTGTCATCTTTGATTGGAATATGCCTGGCAGCAACGCCGAGGTGTCGTATCGTAAAGAAAGCGGCACAAAGGTTTCGCCGCCAACAAATATCCAGCCCAGTAATGTAGGCAATGTATCATACGTTTTTGAAGGCTGGTACGATGCACCGACAGGCGGTAATAAAATCGGAGATACAGTAGAAGTTCCGGATAATAAGTATGTTGTCTATTACGCTCATTGGCGAGTCGAAACAGTTGATCCGCCGATTCCCGAAGTGGGCGAAGGCGATATGTACGTTGTATATTTTGATTACAACCTGCCGGGTACAGGCGTGACAACTGCTTATTCTACTGCAGGACGTTTTGAGTGGACGGCAAAGGTCGATGGCGAAACCAAGACTTTCTATGTGCAGCTGCAGTTCCAGTTCCCTGACGATCCTCATCGTGACGGATACACATTTAAGGGCTGGAGCACAACCTACAATGGCGCGGTTATCAATCCGGAAGCGTACCAGCCGAAAAAGGGCAGCAAGAATACTCTTTATGCCATTTGGGTTCCGGATGATTGCAAGATCACATGGAATGCAAACGGCGGCACCGGTGGCGGCAGCAGCGATCAGCAGTATGACGAAAAGCTGGATCTGACCAAAGCACCGACGCCGACTCGTACCGGCTACGATTTCGAGGGTTGGTATGCCGATCAAAATTGTTCTTCTCCGGTGTCGGCCGATACCATCGTTAAGGGCAATGTAACCTACTATGCTAAATGGGTACCTCAGAAGGTGCATGTAAATTACTATGACACCAGAGAGGGTACCGGTCTGGTAGGTACACAGACATATGACTATGATGAGGTTCTGCATCTGATGTCTGAAATGCAGGACACCACCGGTCAGTTTTTCGGCGGCTGGACTAAGACTCCGGGCAGCAAGGTACAGGTAAGTGATGATCTGAAACTCGCCGATCCGGAAATTACACTGCAGAAAGATGGCTACTGGACACTCGATCTGTATGCAATCTGGAATGAGCAGCACACATCTTATACGGCAACCGTCAAGTGGAATGACCTGCAGGACAACGATGGCTGCCGTCCGAAGAGTGTAACGATCGGCCTGGTATCATCGGTCACCAATCAGCTGGTACGTCAGCAGACCTTGACGTATGATGGTAAGGATGAGCAGTCTTTCACCTTCACGGAACTGCCGATTACTACTGCGAATGCATCCACCGATAAGATTACCTACAAGCTGGTATTCCTCGGTTATAACGATGCAGAGTCGATCTATCGCTCGATTGACGACACCGCAGCTACCTCTGGCACGATTGAAGGTTCTACTGCATCTCGCTACGATGATGCAGTTTCCACCAAGTATACCTACGCTATCAATAACTACGTTGCTCTGTACACCAGCTATATCAAATTAGATCATAGTCTGATTACAACCGGCGATGATGTGAAGTTTTCCGTCCAGTGGGACGATGACAGCAACAATGATGGCGTTCGTCCGCGTGCGGTAACGTTGAACCTGTATGCTAACGGCCAGAGAGTAAAGGACCTTCTGGGTCACAATTCCGGTACTGGCGTTGTAAGCGCAAACCCGGCTGTCTGCACGGTTTCCGATGACGGCAACGTGTGGACGTATACCTGGAGAAATTATCAGAAGTATCTGAAGGGTCAGGCAATCACCTATACTACAACAGTTACTAATGATGACCAGGTAACTAAGTTCAATTTGAACAACTATACTACTAAGTATCTTAATAGCGCTAATGAACCGACAGGTGATGAAAACGGTGCTATTATCTCTCGTGATGTTGAACTGGTTGATAAGACCGTTTCTGTATATTGGGACGATGAGAGCAACCGCGATGACTCTCGTCCGGAAACGGTAGATATCAAACTGACCGCTTATCAGTGGAATGCAAAAACCTATCGCTGGGAAACTGTTGATGTGGGTACGGCAACTATTAACGGTGGTAAGGAGCTCGACCTTTGGACTTACACATTCCAAGATGTGAAAAAGTTCAATGGTGGCGAGGGAATCATCTACAAGGCCGAGATTATCTCTGATCTTAATGCTCACATTGCTGAAGGCGCCAACGGTTACTCTTGGACCGCAAGCGAGCTCGACATCAAGGTATCGCACAATCGCAACACTAAATCTGTTCCTGTAACTGTGGAGTGGGCTGACTCCCAGAATAATGATAACATCCGTCCGGCAACTGTAATCCTTCAGCTTTACGCTGATGGTCAGAAGATGGAAGGCGCTGCTTATCAGCACATTCTGAGCGGCGACAAGACGGCTGATACTTGGAACTACACCTTTGAGAATCTCCCGGTTTATCGTGATGGTGAAGAAGGTAAGGAAATTCTCTATACTGCTTCCGTAGAAGAGGCTGTTAAGGACTCCATTTACGGCACTTACATTTCCATGGCTAATGGCCAGGAAGAAGAAGTTGTTCGCTACACAGCATCTTATATGGATGCAAACGGCAACACCACCGCAGAACTGTCTGACTCTGCAAAAGCCTACGTCAAGCTGACACACAGCACTGACCAGGGCACAGTATATCTGTACGCAAGCTGGCACGATGACCAGAACCGTGACGGCAAGCGTCCGTCGTCCATCCAGGTTGATCTGTACAAGCAGGTTGACGGAGTGAAGACTTTTGTCAAGACCTACACTGTTACAGCTGGAAACGACGGTTCGTGGACGTACAAGATCACGAATCTTCCGCTGAGTGAAGGCGGCAAGCAGATTACTTATCTGGCAGATGTTTCTGATGATTTTAGAAGCAACCTTAAAGATACGTATGGCTATACCGTAAGTATGGAAGGCAGCAACGTCCATCTGTACTACACGCCGTCCGTAGGTTATGTTACCGGCCATATCAACTGGCTGGATAACGATAACAACGATAACATTCGCCCGGCAAAGGTCGTTGGCGAGCTTTATGCCAATGGCAAGGCTACCGGTCAGACTCTCGAGTTTAATTCGGATAACGATTGGACTCAGACCTGGCAGGATGTCGCATCTTACTATAATAATAAGGGCGCAACTGGCACACCGGTAGTTTACACGATTAAGGTAACTACTCCGGATGGCTACGAAGTAACCTACACCCCCGAGAGTACGACTACCATTGATCCGCACGACATCCAGATTGACCTTTCTCACGGTGCCCAGACCAAGGGCATCACGGCTAAGGTATACTGGGATGACGACAACAACAGCAACGGCAAGCGTCCTAACTCCATCGAAGTTCAGCTTTACGCTGACGGCGAAAAGGTAGTAGGCAAGACTGCTACTCTGACCGCTGATAATGCAGACGCCGAAAATTCGAACATTTGGGTTGCCGAATTTGCCGGTCTTGACGAGTACAAGAATGGTAAGCTGATCGATTATACGATTAAGCTGAACGATAATACAGGTAAGACGTATTCTGCTATGACTGCAGGCATGAACCTGTACCTGTCGTACAAGTCGGCTAAGGCTGACATGAGCGTATCTTTCCGTTTTGATGACAATAACAATGCGGACGGTGTACGCCCGGAAGCTCTGTACCTGGTTCTGACCGCTGATGGCGTGCCGGTTGACGGTGCTGACTACAAGCACACTGTATACTTTGATGTAGACGGCGTGAAGTGGTCTTTCCCGCAGCTTCCGGTTTACTCCACCGACGGCAACAAGATCAAGTACAACGCAACCGTATCTCTGGACTCTGAGTTTGGTGCAACGGATTATCAGATCGTAACCTCTAAGGATATCGAACTGTCCGAAACCAACGTTCAGACAAACCAGATCGTAGTGACCTTGAAGAAGGCTGCTGCAACAGGCACTGAAACTGGCCATGTTTACTGGTTTGACGCTAATAATCAGCGTGGAAACCGCCCGAGCGACCTCACCATTGATGTGCGTTCCGATGCACAGAAGGGTGTAGTAGGCACTTACAAGCTGGATAGCGTTACTGGCAAGGTAACTGATGCCTCCGGTGCGGAAGTGGGTACTGTTGAAGTGTCCGAGTGGGGCAGCGATGGTTCTTCTTGCTGGACCTACACGATTTCCGGTCTGAAGCAGAACTCCATCTATGATGGCGTGGCTAACGAAATCTTCTACTATGCTTCTGCTCGTACCACCGGCATTGCTGCTTGGTACAACAAGGTGGACGGTGAAGACAACGGCCTGGATATCAACCTCACTCATAAGAACTACAGTGACGATGTAGGTGAGGCTCAGCAGGACTTCACAATCAATCTGAGCTGGATGGATAACAACAACGCTTGGAACTATCGTCCGAATACCAACGGCGTAGATGTTAAGCTGCTGGCTAATGGCGTTGAGTATAAGACCATCCACCTTACTCAGACTAACGCAGTTAAGGACAACACAAACTCTTGGACTTATTCCTTCACGGGTCTGCCGACCTATCTTAATGGCCATGCGGTTGTTTGGACGGCGGAAATCGCAGATGTTAATAAGTACACCTCTAACACATCCAACCACCGTGATTACTGCACAATCACCATGACCCAGTCTGTTGGTTTCAACTTCACTCTGAATTGGAACGACTCTGACAATGATGATGCAGTACGCCCGGCTAATGCTACTGTTGACGTTTACGGAGACGGCACCAAGGTTGGTTCTGCAACGCTCACTGGTGAGGGCAATACATGGACTGGATCTATCAAGGATCTCCCGGTATGGCGCACCACTGGCACTACTATCCCGGTTAACTACTCGTTCCGCTGGTCTGATGACACCGCAGCAGCAATGCTTGACGAAGGTTATCAGGCAGCTGCAACCAAGGATGGCTCTTCTGTTGAGTCTGATACCTGGTACTATCTGTCCACAACTGAGTGGGGCAAGAGCGACGGCGGTCTGAATGACCTGACTGGTCAGTACGACTGGGAAACCACAATCACTCGCAATAAGGAAACAAAGACCGTTTATGCTGAGATCATGTGGACCGACGATGCAAACCGTGATGGCAAGCGTCCGGAGTCCGTAAAGGTTCAGCTTTACGCAAACGGCAAGGCTGCTGGCGAGCCGAAGACTTTGACCGGCGGTTCTACCGACAGCACCTGGAATACCAACTGGGAGAAACAGGACGTTTACGATAATGGTAAGCCCATTGAGTACACTGTAAAACTTGTTGACGTTCCGAACGGCTATGATGCAACCACGGATGCATCTGGTCTTAACATCACACTTACTCATGACCCGGCAACCACGTCTGTAACTGGTAAGGTAATTTGGGACGATAAGTCCGAGGCACATTATCAGTACGACAGCCAGTATGGAGATCTGGTTAAGAGCTGGTATCAGATCGAACGCACTGACGTTTATATGCAGCTTCTCGTGAACGGACAGCCTTATGGTGAGCCGGTCAAGATCCCGGGTTTGGGTTACGAGCAGGAAGATGGAAGCCTTGCCACCTACGCAAGCTATACCTGGAACGATGTCTACGTTCATGAAAACGAAGGCGACACCAACGTATATACCATCTCTGTTTTCTCGGATCCGCTGACCGCACTGCTGAATGATGGTTACACGCAGACATACGACTTCTCGAAGCAGTATGAGCCGAGCACCACTATCAGCCACACCTATTATGATGTACGAGGCACGGTATATTACCTGTACAATACCAGCGACGAATTCAAACTGGCAAATGTACCGGTAACCGCATACTTGTATGACGAGTCTACCAAGACTTATACCGCTGTAGGCAGCACTACTACTGATGCAAATGGCGCTTATGAGATCAAGAATATCCCGCAGGGACTCCTGACTGTACGCGCAACTTATCAGTACGGCGACTACACTTACGCAGGCAGTGTTGGTATTAAACTCAATCTGTGCGACCAGAATGACGCTGACATCATTGTAAACCGTGACTCCACCGCTGACAGCGATCTGTATCGCTACACCGCATCCGGCAAGGCGTATTACCAGACTGACAAGACCAATGCAGCAACCAAAACTCCGGTGCCGGAAGGCAGCGTGGTATTGCTGTATAAGGTAGTTAACGGTCAGGAAAGTGCTCAGTATGTCGGAATGACTACCACTAAGGCCGATGGATCTTACAGCTTTGAAAAGCTGTCGGATGGCACTTACATGGTAAATGTCGCATTTAATTACGATGGCAGCACTTACACTTACGATAACACCGACGCAAAGACTGACAAGCTCAACTTCGTAGTAAGTGGCGCAGATGTTAAGTGGAAGGATATCGTAAAGCAGGTCAACAAGTATGTATCTCCAGTTGACCCGACTGATCCGGTAATTCCGACTCCGGATCCGGAACCGAAGCCGGAACCGTGTGTAGTAGATGGTAACGTTTACTACTCCGATAACGGCATTCACACTACTGATCCAGTAGAAGGCGTAGATGTTTACATCTATGGCGCTGACGGCAACACATTGGTTGGAAATACTACTACCGACGCAGATGGTCATTGGACTATTGATGGCCTGACTGCAGGCAGCTATATCGGTGTATTCTCGCACAGCGCAAATGCTTCCCGTGTTCTTCACTTCACTATCTCCGATAGCGATTTTGAAAAGGGCACTTACACCGCAGCAGCGCAGTATTTTGATCGCGTATCCGGTCTGAATACTTCCACTATCCGTGGTGTAGTTCTTGATGAAAACGGAAAGCAGACCTCTGCTCTGGTTGAAATTATCAACCCGGACGGCGACATTGTTGATGTAGCTTACACCGACAAGAATGGCGCCTATAACTTCACCGTTGCATCTGGTATCACTTATCAGGTAAAGATTACGACTGTTAATAAGCAGACACAGTATCTGACCGCAGGCGATCCGGATGACAATTACACCACGCTGACTAACTACACAATCTCTGGTAACTACTCCATTGGTGGCACGGCACAGGAAGGCGCTACCGTAGCACTGTACAAGCAGTCCGGTGACAACTTCAATCTGCTGACCGCAACGCTGACTGATTCTAAGGGTGATTACTCTATTAAGGTAAATGATGCGGGTAACTATCGCGTCGCAATGTACCGCAATGGCGAAATCTATGCAACCCATTATGTATCTGTTGGCTACCAGGAGTACGAGCCGCAGGTAAGTGAAGTTAATGGCAAGTATACGATTTCCGGTTCTGAGCCGGGCGGCTTTGATTCCGGTATCCTGTACAACACTACTACTAAGGTTGTCAAGGTAGCAGCTAACGTAGAGGGTGGCTCTCAGTATGCGATTTCTGGTCTGGACGCAGGCACTTACCGCCTCGAACTCACCAAGGGCGACACAAAGACTACTTACTACATTGATGCTCCCGACAATGCAGTAAAGGTTACTTATAATGTAACTGTAAGCGGCAATGTTGTCGACAACTCTGGCAACCCGATGCTGGGCGCTGTTGTAACCCTGCTTAACAGC
>OIWN01001388.1_pt1 | contig 19172 bp, 20 predicted proteins | sample 1587591 | NCBI WGS metagenome assembly OIWN01 (sample SAMEA3888901, study PRJEB22519) | human gut metagenome | biome: human gut; feature: human-associated habitat; material: faeces | place: Denmark | collected 2010 | reverse complement strand
CTTGGAACCATATAAACAACTGTACTACAATATTTTAATTTATAGAACTCCTCTTTATTTAATAGTTTTACATATTTGCTAAAATGTGCGACAAAGATACTTCTTTTTGGTGGTTTTTGTTTCTTTCCTTGAAATAAGTTCTATCTTTGTGGGTGTTATAATTAATTGCTAAAACTTGAATCGATGAAAAAGATGAAAGCGACAGCTGTGTGTGCTGTGTTAGGAGGATGTTTGTTATGTTCTTCATGTATTGGCTCATTCAGCGCATGGAATAGTCTGAAAGATTGGAATATGGGAATCGGACATAAAGCAGTCAATGAGCTTGTGTTTTTAGCTTTTCATATCATACCGGTATATGAAGTAGCTTATTTGGCAGATGTGCTTGTACTAAATTCAATTGAGTTTTGGTCGGGTTCCAATCCAATGGCTGATGTAGGTACGGAAAAAGTTATTCATGGAGAAGACGGAGAATATCTAGTCCGTACAAACGAAGACGGGTATACCATTACGAAATTGGGCGAAGTAGACCATCCGTTAAATTTAGTATACGATGCGGAGAAACGTACGTGGAATGTAGTAGCCGAAGGAAAGACTTATGAATTGATGACTATGAACGAGGATGGTACGGTAACTTACAAGCAACAGGATGGAACCTCAACGACGGTGATGCCTGAGTGGTTGAAGGAAACCGTAGCTGTATGATAGGCGGATTTTCAGTATATCTTAATATAGATGCGGATGCCGGTTGGTGCGGTGAGGCAGAATGAAAAAACAGCCTTGCCGTTCCAACCGGCTTTCTAATTGGAGAAATTCAAAACAGCTTCTTAGTCCTTGTCAATTTTCAGGATGCTTCCTGTTTCAGGATTGAAAACGACACGTGTGTTTACTTTCTTGAACAGGTCTTCTACCAGAACTTCGGTCGTTCCGAACTGTGTGATAGGGAGTTCGTCTTCGAATAAGGTCTTTCCTTCGTACGTGACGGTTACTTTCCCTTTCCCAGGTATGTTGTAGATGGCTCCTTCCAGTTTTTTCTTTTTCTTTTCGTTTTCTGTGGTAGCTGGAGGCAGTGGAACCGTGTTGGCTAAGCTGATATAGATGGGGGTACCCGCAAGGTCATCGGCAGGAAGTATGCCTAGCAGGCTAGAAAAACGCAAGGCTGTTTTATCGCTGAATGGCTCATTGGCAGGGATGCGGATGGTGAACACTTTGTCCTCGCGGTCGGTGGTTCCACTGAAGAGGCGGGTCAGTGCTTTCTCCTGCTTATCGAGGTTGTCGATGACCAGTTGTAGGGATGCACCGTCTTTGGGCATGGTGTCTGCTTGTCCTCGCAAGATGAGGTTCTTGCTTTCCCGTATGTTGTAGATTTCCTTAGCGGTAAGTTCTGCCATCTTTGCCGAAGACCCGGCCAGCAGTATTTCTTCGGTCATGTATTGGCGTGGGTTTTCGTGGTGTTGAGGCTTTTCCAGTACATATTCAGCTTTTTGTATGTCGGGTGCCGTTGTATTGATGGCTTTGATAAGTCCGTTGTTGGTCAGTTCCACGTTGCTCATGGCACTTTTGTCTTTCAGCTTGATGATGTAGGCTTTGGTAGAGTCGGGTACTCCTGCCGAGCGTACTTCTATCCGCTTGATTTCCCAGTGCGTTTCCGGTTGGGAACTTATGTTGTTCATCCGCAGGTATTGGTTGGCATATTGGCACAGTTCTCCAGGCTGGTATGTAATGTGTGTGGCAATGATATTTACCTCCAGTGCCGTTTTCGGAAGGAAGTAGACAATTCCTTCATCGCTTCCGGGAGTGTAGTAGCTGATGTCTTGTGCAGCGATATGCGTCGCACATGCCAGCATGCTTAGTGCAAAAACGATTCTTTTCATGCGCGTATCTATTATTTAGTTTCACAGAGTTCTTTCCAGGCTTCGGGCAGTGCAGCGATGATGTCGCTGGCGGTCAGGCTGATTTCTCCGGTACGGCGGCAGGCTATGTCGCCGGCCAGTCCGTGTACGAATGTACCCAGCCGTGCTGCATTTTCTTGTGAGTATCCTTGAGCCAGCAGAGCAAGTATGATACCAGTCAGCACATCTCCGCTTCCACCGGTTGCCATGCCTGGATTACCTGTGGGATTGAAGTAGAATTTGCCTTCCGGTGTGATAACAGTGGAGTAGGCACCCTTCAGTACGATATAGCATTGCAGGTAGGCGGCAAGTTCTTTAGCCTTGGTCAGCCGGTCGAAACTATCGTTGCAACGTCCGATAAGGCGTTCCAGTTCGCCAATGTGTGGCGTGAGGATGCTTCGGCGAGGCAAGCGGTTCAGATAGTTCCGGTGCGAACTTAAGATATTGATGGCATCTGCATCGAGCACGGCGGGAATGTAGCAATCGGCAAGCTGGTCGAAGGTGGCAAGTGCCGTTTCTTCTTCCTGCCCGATGCCTGGACCGATGGCTATCGCTTGATAGTTGTCAAGGTCGACTGGTTCGGCGAAGTAAAGTTCGTGCACGTCATTTTGTACCATACCTTCGGGTACGGCTGTTTGCAGGATGTCGTGGTTGCATACAGGGGTATGTATGGTAAGCAATCCTACGCCTGAACGCAAACAGGCACGTGCTGCTAGGATGGAAGCACCAGCCATCCCACTCGAACCGGCGATAAGCAGTGCATGTCCGAAGTTGTTCTTGAAAGCAAAGCGTTTGCGCGGTTTGATGAGTTGGCTCATTTCACTAGCCTCCGTAATAATATAAGGAGTATCTGCTTGTGCGATGAACTCTTGGCTAATGCCGATGTCGAGTGTTTTCCATTCGCCTACGATGTCTTCGTTCTCAGGGAAAAGGAAAGCCAGTTTTGGTAACTGGATGCTCAGGGTCAGGTCAGCACGGATAATGTTTGTACGCAGGTTGTTGCTGTTGTCTTCTCCCATCAGTCCGGAAGGAAGATCAATGGAGACTACCTGTGCGTTGGAAGCATTGATGTATTTTACGACGGAGGCGAATCCGCCACTCAGCGGCTTGTTCAGTCCTGAGCCGAAAAGTCCGTCTACTACTACATCTTCAGCCGTCAGTTTGGGTGGTTCGAATGCGTTGCTGATTTCGTGATAGTCAGTGAATCCGCATTGCTGCAATCGCTGGATATTGGTCATGCAGTCTTCCGAAATGGTTCCTTTGATATTGAACAGGTAAATTTCTACCGGATAACTCTTGGAGAACAGAAGGCGTGCGACTGCAAGGGCATCACCTCCGTTGTTGCCCGCTCCGGCAAATACAACGATGCGGTGTGAACGATCCCACCTTTTGCTGATTTCATCGGCAATCAGCGAGGCTGCTTTTTCCATCAAGTTGATGGAGAGAATATTGTTATTGGCGATGGTATAGGCATCGGCTTCCTTTTGTTGGGTGCAAGTAAGTATTTTCATCTTTGTGTCATAATAGCTATTTGCGGGTAAAAGTACAAAAAAAGTATAGAAGTTTAAGGGAAAAATCGTATTTTTGTCGCAATTTTATAAAGAAGCGCCATTATGAACACAATCCAGATTAAAGATAAGCAGTTTAAGACTTTCATATCCGAAGCGTCCATTCTGAAGGAAGTGACACGGGTAGCCGGTGAGATTAATGCAGATTTGGCAGGTGACAACCCACTTTTTATCAGTGTCTTAAACGGCTCTTTTATGTTTACGGCAGATTTGATGAAACGTCTCAAGATTCCGTGTGAAATCTCGTTTGTCAAGCTGGCTTCGTACGAGGGAACCTCTTCTACCGGAAAAGTGAAGGAACTGGTGGGACTGAACGAAAACATAACCGGACGTACGGTGGTGATTGTGGAAGACATCGTGGATACAGGCTTGACGATGCAGAGGCTGATTGAGACGCTTCGGGCGCAGCACCCGAAGGAAATACGGATTGCCACGTTGCTGCTAAAGCCCGACAAGCTGAAGGTGGACTTGGATATCCGTTATGTGGCAATGCGCATCCCCAACGACTTTATCGTGGGATACGGTCTGGACTATGAGGGGCTGGGACGTAATTATCGTGATATTTATTCGGTTGTAGAATAATCACTAATCAATAATATAAGGTAAAAAAGATGTTGAACATTGTAATTTTTGGTGCTCCGGGTTCGGGGAAAGGAACTCAGAGCGCACGTATCGTGGAGAAATACGGTTTGAACCATATTTCGACGGGAGATGTATTGCGTGCCGAAATCAAGAACGGTACGGAGTTAGGTAAAACGGCTAATGAATATATAAGCAACGGCCAACTTATACCGGATGCTTTGATGATTGATATACTTGCAAGTGTGTTCGATAGTTTCAAGGACAGCAAGGGAGTGATTTTCGATGGTTTTCCCCGTACCATTGCACAGGCCGAAGCTTTAAAGCAGATGTTGGCCGAACGCGGGCAAGAGGTGTCGGTGATGTTGGACCTGGAAGTGCCGGAAGATGAGCTGATGGCTCGTCTTATCAAGCGTGGGCAGGAATCCGGACGTGCGGATGATAATGAGGAAACTATCAAAAAACGTCTGGTGGTATATCATTCGCAGACCTCTCCGTTGATTGACTGGTATAAGAACGATGGCAAATACCATCATATCAACGGTCTTGGCTCGATGGATGGCATTTTCGCTGACATTTGTAAGGCTGTGGATAGTCTGTAAGTTTTTGAGATTTTAAGTTTATAAGTTTCTTGTTTTTAGGCTTATGAGCTTAAAAACAAGAAACTTATAAACTTAAAAACTTAAGAACTCAAAAACTAAAAAATATTTTTATGGCAGAATCGAATTTTGTAGATTATGTGAAAATTTATTGTCGCTCTGGCAAGGGAGGACGCGGATCGGCTCATTTACGGCGGGAGAAATATATGCCCAACGGTGGTCCCGATGGAGGAGACGGCGGTAGAGGAGGACATGTCATTTTGCGCGGAAACCGTAATTATTGGACTCTGTTGCATCTGAAGTACGAACGTCATGTGTTTGCCGAGAATGGCGGGAACGGTTCAAAGAGCCGGAGCTTTGGTAAAGACGGTGCAGATAAGGTGATTGAAGTGCCGTGCGGAACCGTGGCATACAATGCTGAGACGGGCGAATATGTATGCGACATAACCGAACACGGGCAGGAGGTCATCTTGTTGAAAGGAGGTAGAGGAGGACTGGGTAACTGGCATTTCCGTACAGCCACACGTCAGGCTCCACGTTTTGCACAGCCGGGTGAGCCGATGCAGGAAATGATGGTGATACTGGAACTGAAACTGCTGGCGGATGTCGGACTAGTAGGCTTTCCCAATGCTGGAAAGTCGACACTGTTGTCAAGAGTGTCGGCGGCACGTCCGAAGATAGCTGATTATCCGTTTACTACCCTCGAACCGAACTTGGGTATCGTGTCTTATCACGATGGAAAGTCTTTCGTGATGGCAGATATACCGGGCATTATCGAAGGAGCAAGCGAAGGAAAAGGTTTGGGTTTGCGATTCCTGCGACATATCGAACGCAATTCTTTGTTGTTGTTTATGGTGCCCGGCGATGCAGATGACATCCGTCATGAATATGATGTGCTGTTGAACGAACTGGCAAAGTTCAATCCCGAAATGCTTGATAAGCAGCGGGTGCTTGCCGTCACCAAATGTGACATGCTGGATGAAGAATTGATGGAAATGTTGAAGCCGACACTTCCAGACAATCTTCCTTGTGTATTTATTTCATCTGTGACCGGTATGGGTATTCAAGAGTTGAAAGACATCTTGTGGGCAGAACTGAATAAAGAAGGCAATCAGTTGGAAGGATTGCGTCAGTCATCTATCGTACATCGGTCAAAGGACATCCATCTGTTGCAGGAAGAATTGAAAGATATGGACGAGGATTTCAGTTACGTAGAAGACGTGGATGATGAAGATGACTTCGAGTACGAGTATGAAGAAGACTGGGACGATGAACCGGAAAAATGATGGACAACAGGCTGACTGAAGATAGAAGGATGTTGAAATACGGTTTGACGGAGCTGTATTCCAACATTTTTTGTTTTTCGACGACCCGTCATGGCGGATATAGTCAAGGGAGTTACGCATCTTTCAATTGCAACGGCTATTGTGGGGATATGCCGGAAGCTGTTCTCAAAAACCGGGAATTGCTTAGTTCGCTATTGCCAGTGCGTGGTGAACTGGTTATTCCGCATCAGGTACATCAGACGGAAATACGAATCGTGGATGATGTATTCTTGCAGAAGGGTAAACCGGACAGGGAGGCGTTGCTCGAAGGAGTGGATGCTTTGGTTACAAATGTGCCGAAAGTTTGTCTTTGCGTATCTACCGCCGATTGTATTCCAGTCTTGTGCTATGATGTGCGTCATCGGGCAATAGCGGCTATCCATGCAGGATGGAGAGGTACGGTGGCACGTATTGTATGTAAGACTTTGAGTGTGATGAAAAAAGTGTATGGTACGCGAGGAGAAGATATATATGCTTGTATAGGTCCGGGTATTTCACAAGATGCATTCGAAGTCGGGGATGAGGTTTATGATATTTTTGATAAGGCTGGTTTTGATATGCCGCGTATTGCTGTCCGGAAAGAGAAGTGGCATATTGATCTTTGGGAAACCAACCGGATGCAGCTTCTGGAGTTTGGAGTGAACACTTCGCGTATTGAGGTCAGTGGCATTTGTACGTGGAAGAATAAAGATGATTTCTTTTCCGCACGGAGGCTGGGTATTGCTTCCGGACGGATTTTGTCAGGGATAATGATGTGTTGAAAAATTTAAAGACTTATGAAAATAGAAGTATCCGAAGAATTACATCGTGCTTGGCCGCAGTTTCGGGGAGCGGCTGTTTTTGCTACGGTAAAGAATACGGTTTATAGTGCTGAGTTATGGAAGCGGATTGACGAGTTTACCGCCTTGTATCGCGCGAAATATACCGTCGATTCTATCAAGGAAATGCCTGCTATTCAGGCTACCCGACAGGCTTATAAGAAATGTGGGAAAGATCCCAGCCGCTATCGTCCTTCGTCCGAAGCGTTGTGCCGGCGCATCTTGCGGGGCATTCCGTTGTATCAGATTGATACGTTGGTAGACTTGATTAACCTGGCTTCTATTTATAGTGGGAATTCGATAGGAGGTTTCGACCGTGACAAAATTCAAGGCGATCGCCTGGTGTTGGGTATCGGACGAACCGGAGAACCTTACGAAGGTATCGGCAGGGGCACACTGAATATTGAGGGTATGCCAGTCTATCGGGATGCCATTGGAGGTATCGGAACGCCTACCAGTGACCACGAACGGACAAAGATGAGCATAGACACTACGCACGTGTTGGCGATAATGAATGCGTATGGAGGAAGTGAAGGATTGGTTGAATCCGTCAATTATATGGTAGGGCTGATGAAAGAGTTTGCAGAGGCTCAGGATATAGAAATCGTTTATTTCGAATAAAACCAAAACGTATGGATATAGAGAAAATTTTAGCGGAAGGTATTATCTTTAAAGGTGCCGGCTTGAAAAAGGAAAAAGAAGAAAAGGTAAAAACGAAAGCAAAGAAGAAAGCATATATAACCGGAACACATGGATCTGGTTCAGCAAAAATGAAGGCAGAATATCGCCGCCGCCGTGCCAATCGGCATAAAAACGGGTAACCGGATGCATACATATATCCGCATCGGGGAAGAAACTTTGTCGAAACGTAGCGATTTCTGTGCAATATCACCGATTTTTGTTTTGCATACCGATTAAAAACCTTATATTTGTTCTATGCAAAACAATCTAAAATGATAAGCGTATGAAAAAGTTATTTCTGTTAGCGGTATGTATGTTGTCGATGCTTACGGTGTCGGCACAGATGAGGCCGACGATGATGTTCGAAGTGGGCATCGGCATGAGTGGCTGGACGGGAGATGCGGCAAAAGGTTCGAATGCCATTTTTAATCCGTGTGTAGGTGTTACAGCGGATGTCCCCTTGAACGAATGGTTCTCTTTCCAGCCTGGATTGAGTTGGGTTTCGAAAGGTGCGAAGATGGAAAATGATGTGAAAGTCAATCAGAACTATTTTCAGGTTCCTTTGATGGCTGCGTTCCACATGCGTGCTACCGATAGCTTCGACCTTGTGTTTACGGCAGGTCCGTATGTTGCAGTAGGCGTAAACGGTAAAACGGAATATGAGCAAAATGATGTTACTACTTCTTGGAAAACTTTCAAGGATGCCGATGGAGTGGGTTGGGACGGCTTCCGCCGCTTCGATGCCGGCATCGGAGTCGGTGTTGCGCTCGATTTCCCACACTGGATAGTAGGCGTGGATGCCGATTTCGGTTTGTGTAAGGTTTGTAAGGATGGTCCACGTAACTATGACCTCTTCTTCAGCGCAGGCTTCAAGTTTTGATAATTTTATATGGAAACGAGGATGAATAATAAGGAACAACATCCTCGTTTTTCTTTCTGTCTGTTGTCGTTTCCAATTAAATTCGTATTTTTGTGAAAATTAAAAACGATAGGATATGAAGAATAATCTCATTCGTTTCGATTGGGCGATGAAACGTCTGCTCAGAGACAAGAGTAATTATGTCGTGCTGGAAGGATTTCTGTCAACTCTATTGGGAGAAGACTTGCACATCGTACGTTTCCTGGAAAGTGAAGCAAACCAGACAGAAGTGAATGACAAGTTTAACCGTGCTGATATGCTGGTGGAAGACGAGCAAGGGCGGCTTCTTATTATTGAAGTGCAGAACAACCACGAGTTAGATTACTTTCACCGGATGTTGTATGGTGTGTCGAAAACTATTTCTGAGTATATTAACCTCGGCGATGATTATGATAAAGTAAAGAAAATCTACTCCATTAATATCGTGTACTTCGAATTGGGACAAGGGAAAGATTATGTCTATCATGGGAAAACCATATTCCGGGGGTTGCATGACCCAAATGACGTATTGCAACTTTCCATACGGCAGAGGGAAAGGTTTATTGGAAAAGACGCCGGAGATATTTTCCCAGAATATTACGTGCTACGTGTAAATGACTTCGATAAAATAGCTAAGACACCTCTTGATGAATGGATAGAGTTCCTCAAGACGGGCAATATAGATAGTTCGGCTACCGCTAAGGGTTTGCCTGAAGCACGGGAGCGGCTCCGGGTGGATTCGCTTTCCGACCAAGACAGGCGTGCATATATCCATGATATGGAGGCTTTGCGCTACCAACGGAGTGTTATTAAAACAGGCTGGTATGAAGGTCGTGCCGAAGGTTTGAAAGAAGGACGTGCTGAAGGTCGTGCAGACGGTAGAGCAGACGGTAGAGCAGAAGGTAGAGCAGAAGGTAGAGCAGAAGGTAGAGCAGAAGGTCGTGCCGAAGGGCTTGCGGAAGGAGAGGCTAAAGGCAGGGCAGAAGCGAAGGCGGAAAGTGAAAAGGAAATGGCTTTACGCATGAGAGAAATGGCAAAGAAGATGAAAGAAGCAGGTATGCCTGTTGAAACCATTGCCCATTTTACGCAATTGGCATTGGAAGAGATTGAGGAATTATAAAGGAGGAAATAAGCCAAGGAAAGCTGCTAATGTAACTTCCAAAAGGTGAAAAAACTTGATTTTAAAGAAAAAGGACTGGAAGAAATTCGATGAAGAAGAAACTGTTTCTAAAAATCGAAAAACGGTTCGGGCTTCTTGAAGCCTTTTTTGCTGATGGGCATGTAGTGGAGCTGCTTGTCTCCCGTGTCCACTACGATGCAAAGCGTATCGTTCCATGCTTGCAAGTCGGCAAGACCGGAAATGTCGCACGACAAAGTGCCGCCTTCATAGCGGTATTTTTCCCAGCCTTCCGGCACGTGCGGACGGTAGCAAAGTGCCAAGCGCAGCGTGTCCGGGCTTTGGCGGGCAGGGTCGTATACCAAGTCTATGGGAATAGACGCATATTCGTAATGCGTAGAAAAGTCGTTGGTAATTGTAGCAAGCGTGTAGAAGTCGAAGTAACCGTCTCCCGCTCCGTAAGAATCTGATAACTCAAAGTTCTCGTCTACGCTGCAACTGTCCGGATGCGTGATGCCCCGTTTGTCCGCTTCCGCTTTACTGATGGGGTGGATGATTCTGTTGGCTGTTTCGATTTCCACATTTGCGTTGTCGATGATAGTGAAGCCGGGGGTGCGGTCGCTAAAGAACCGGTTTTCTTCTTTGAACGAAAGGCCGTAGTAAGCCCGTTCGTATTTGTCCAGTCCTTTGCCGTAGCAGATGGCGACTTCGTCTCCGCTGTACGAATAGAGGTAATAGCCGTCTTCGTCATTGCCCACGATAGTTCCTTTAGTCATAAATCCGAGATACCCTCCGTTGTCGATAGTCAGGTCGTGGCAGGATGCCAATCCGAATGCGCAGGCGAAAAGCGTCCACGCATAGATGCTGAATGAAAATCTGTTTGTCTTCATCTTTAGTTGGAGTTGAAATAACATCCGCAAAGATAAGGAAAAAAGAAATTGCAATACTTTATTTAACAGAAAATTGTGCAAGCTGCATGAAATGTCGCGAAGGTTTTGTGAGCCCCTATTTCTTTTTTCCCGTTTTTCGCGGAGAAGAAAATTTTCGTATTTTTGCCGTATCAAAATCGAATCGGAAGGAAATATATGGATAGTAGAATCTTATCTGTCGGAATTTTTGTGGCGTTGATGCTCTCATCGCTGTTGGCAGGACGTCAGGGGTATTTGGGCGCTAAGGAAGAGATAACCGCCGACTTGAACCAAGCTTTGTTGCGTATGGTGGAAGAGCGGCAAGGCAATATTGTCACGCAAGACTCCATTCGGGCATACAAACGGCTTAGGCAAGTATCGGACGGAGAAGTGTGGCTTGCCATTGCCGACCGGAAACTTTGCCGTAATTTGAAAAACCAGAAACTGAAAGACAAGACGTTTCTTTCGTTTAATATCGTGGATGAGGTTTGTTCCGGCAATTTCCCCGAATCCGATATGATTAGTAGTGATACATTGATTGTAAACCATAAGGCGACCGGAACAACGCTTGCCGTGAGAAGCTACACACGTCTTTCGGCTATCTGGATATTCCGGATGTCCGACCAGCGTTGGTCATCTTTGCTGGCTTTTGTGGCTTTGCTTTGGGCAATTGGTTCGATGCTTCGGATGCGGAAGAAAAATGTATCCGGTGAAGTCAGCAGCTATGGCGGGCTCTTTTATTCGTCTGCGAACGAGTGTTTCTACGATGCTCATCATGTCTCCATAGATTTTACCCCAATGCAACATCAATTGATGCGGATGTTGTGGCACGCTCCTTCGCACTCGATGTCGAAAGAAGCAATTTGTGCGGCACTCTGGCCCAAGAAAACAGATGCTAACAATACACTTTACACGTTGGTGCGACGCTTGAAGCCGATTCTGGAGACGTGTAGCGAATTGCAAATCGTAGCGCATCGAGGAAGAAGTTATTCGCTGGAAATCAAGAAGAAGACCGAATGTCAGGATAATGTCAGAAAGATGTCAGCTTCATTTTTTACGGAGCGATAAGCTGGAATGTATATTTGCGCCGGACTTAAAACGAAAGCGCAATGAAACGTGTTCAGATTCTTTTTATTTTAGGAGTATATGCTTTTACCGCATCGGCGCAAAACGAAACAAAAACGGTAAATCTTCAAGCGGTAGAAGTTAAGGCGGCTAAGGTGATTCATAAGCCCGACGGTCAGATTATTTATCCCACCGAAGCGCAAAAGAATGCATCGCATTCGGGATATAGCATCTTGCAAAAACTGTCTTTGCCCAATATCCGTGTGGATGAGGTTTCGCAAAATCTGTCGGCTATTGATGGGCGGGGAAACATTCAGTTACGCATTAACGGTATCATCGTAGGACGGGAAGAAATGCTGGCGCTTTCTCCCGAAAGCATCAGCCGGATAGACTTTGTCGACAATCCCGGAGTGAGATACGGAGAAGGAATCGCATACGTTATTAACATTCTGACCCGAAGGGCGGATAGCGGATATACGGTCGGTATTGATTTGACCCAAGCGATGACCGCTAAATTGGGCAATGATTTAATCTACGGGAAATGGAATGCCGGGAACAGCGAGCTTTCGTTGAGTTATAATTTCGGGTACAAGGACTTTAAGGGAAACCGGACGGACGAAACAGCTCATTACCGGCTTACGGATGGTTCCACTCATACTATTGAGCGGAATGATTTTGCTTCGCGTAGCCGGAATTTTAATAATGGTTTGCAATTGAAATACAACCTTGCCGATTCTGCCGATTATGTGTTTCAGGCTTCACTGAATGCCGGTTTCTCGCATGTCCCCGACAATTATAACCGGAAGCAGATTCTGGAAGGAAACAAGGAATACCTTGCTACGCAACGCGAACGCAACCGTAGCTCCAGTCCGGTCTTGGATTTGTATTTCTTTAAGCAATTGACTTCCCGTCAGTCGCTGACACTGAATGCCGTAGGGACGTATATCGCCACTTCGCTCCGCAGCAGTTACGATGAGGGTGCGCCGTATGCATATCAGGTGGAAGGGAAGACTTATTCCCTGATGAGTGAAGCCGTTTACGAGAACCGGCTCAAGCCTTTTACGTTTACTGCTGGGGCAAACTACATGCAGAAATACACGAAGAATAAGTACACGGGTGATGTAAATTCCGTCAATCCGATGCATAACCGCAGCGTCTACGCTTTTGCCGAGATAAAGGGGAAACTTGGTCCGATAAGGTATGTGGCGGGAGTAGGCGGCAGTTATTTGGATTACCGCCAGCAAGCGCACGATTATCAGTACTGGCTGTTCCGCCCGAAGGCTTCCGTTGCCTACAATCCAGTGCAAGCCGTCCAGCTGAAATATGATTTCCAGATAAGCGAACATGTTTCGCGGGTGGCGATGATTAGTAACACTTCTATCCGCAACAACAGCATGGAATGGACGTTGGGCAATCCCGATATCCGCCCGAACCGGGAGCAAGCGCATACTTTTCAGATTTCGTACACGCATCCCCGCTTCCAGTCTTTTGTCCAGGCATACGGAAAACGTTGCCATCAGCCGAATATGGCTACGTATATCCGGACCGAAGACAACCGGTTTGTTTACACCCAACTCAATCAAAAAGAAATCGATGTGCTTAACCTGATGCTGTATGCGAATGGTTGGATAGTCCCCGATAAGCTTTCGATAGCGTTATCTGGTACGCTTTTCCGCTGTTTTAACTTCGGCGAAGACTATACGCATTGCAAGACGTTTTATTCGGGTACAGCCAATGTGCAGGCTTACTTAGGCAAACTTACCCTTTCGGCATTCGTGGACAGCGGTTTCCGTTTCCTCGAAGGTGAGACCGAAGGATTCAACGGCTCGTTTGTTTCTCTGAACGCATCCTACCGGTACAAGAACCTGAACTTGTCGCTTGCCTGGCAACAACCGTTTAGAAACCGTTACAAGCAATTCCAGTCGGATGTGTACAACCGTTATGTCCGGAAAACGACTGCTCTGCATTGCCGTGACTTGGGCAATTTCGTGAGCCTGAACATTGCATGGAAATTCTCACAGGGAAGGGCATATAAAGATGTCCGGCGGAACATTGAACAGAAAGCGGATAAAGATACCGGCATCTTGAGGTAAAGCAAAATAGAACACAGAGACACAAAGCATATATTTTTGTAGAATATAAAACTCTGTGCCTCCGTGTCTCTGTGTTCGAAATTAATATTAATGGTGGAACAGACGGATACCTGTAAACGCCATCGTGATGCCGTATTTATCGCATGTTTCGATGACATGGTCGTCGCGCACCGAACCTCCTGCCTGGGCGATGTATTCCACGCCGCTCTTGTGTGCACGTTCGATGTTGTCGCCGAAGGGGAAGAAGGCATCCGAGCCTAACGATACGCCTTTCAGCGTGTCCAGCCAGGCACGTTTCTCTTCGCGGGTCAATACTTCGGGCTTTTCGGTAAAGAACTGCTGCCAAACGCCGTCAGCCAATACATCATCGTGATCATCGCTGATGTATACGTCGATGGTGTTGTCGCGGTCGGCACGGCGGATTTTCTCTACCCAAGGCAAGTTCAATACTTTCGGGTGCTGGCGCAGGTACCAGATATCGGCTTTGTTTCCGGCAAGGCGGGTGCAGTGGATGCGGCTCTGTTGGCCGGCGCCGATACCGATGGCTTGTCCGTCCTTCACATAGCACACCGAATTCGATTGGGTATATTTCAGGGTGATAAGCGCAATCATCAGGTCACGCTTTGCCGCGTCGGGCAGGTTCTTGTTCTGTGTCGGGATGTTGGCGAAGAGTTCCTCTCCGTTCAGCTTGATTTCGTTGCGTCCCTGTTCGAAGGTGATGCCGAACACGTCTTTGTGCTCGATGGGAGCCGGACGATATTCCGGGTCAATCTGAATGACGTTGTATGTACCTTTACGTTTCGCTTTCAGGATAGCCAACGCCTCTTCGGTATAGCCCGGAGCGATAACGCCGTCCGAAACTTCACGGTTGATGAAGCGGGCGGTCTCTTCGTCGCACACATCGCTCAGCGCGATAAAGTCGCCGTAGGAAGACATGCGGTCGGCACCGCGGGCACGCACGTATGCGTTAGCGAGGGGAGACAACGGCAGATCGCCTACGAAGTAAATCTGTTTCATCGTTTCGTCCAGTTCCAGCCCGATGGCGGCACCGGCAGGGCTAACATGCTTGAATGAGGTAGCGGCAGGCATGCCGGTCGCTTCTTTCAGTTCTTTCACCAACTGCCAGCCGTTCAGCGCATCAAGGAAATTGATGTATCCCGGACGTCCGTTCAGCACTTCCAGCGGCAGTTCTCCTTCTTTCATATAAATACGTGCTGGCTTCTGGTTGGGGTTGCAGCCGTATTTCAGTTCGAGTTCTTTTGCCATAAGCATTTGTTGTTTAAAATGTTTATTTTCGGCAAATATACGAAAAAAAACGTATCCCTGTACCCCGATGTAACATACAGAATAATCTTTGTAACATTAATATAGGAGAAAAGTCATTTGTTTTGTTTACGTTTGCCGGCAGTAAATGATTTTTGAACCTTAACAAGTATATTTCAATTATGAAAGAACAAATGAAAAACAGAATTTTCGGAATGCTTTTCTTGGTGTTATTAGGATTGCCGTTCTTTTCCGTATTGGCTTCAGTTCCGGAAACGCAGGATTTGCTGCAAAGTCCTTGGACGGAGGGGGCTTTCGACACAGGGAAATATCGTAATATTTTTGCTGAAATGGGCTACAGTTCTCAAGAAATTGATGCTCGGGTGCAGTCGGTTTTCGATGAAATCTTTTCACCGGAGAACAAGGTTTATGTTGAACCCGATGACTCTACAGCATATATCTGTGATATAATACATGATGATGTGCGTAGTGAAGGTATGTCATACGGTATGATGATAGCTGTGCAGTTTGAGAAAAAAGACATTTTTGACCGGCTTTGGCGTTGGACCAAGACTTATATGCAGCATAAGGAAGGAGCTTCGGAAGGTTATTTTGCTTGGTGTTGCCGGAAAGACGGGAGTCATATCGATGGAGGGTCGGCTTCGGACGGCGAGCTTTATTTCATTACCTCATTAATTTTTGCTTCGAACCTGTGGGGAAATGATACGGGTATTGATTATCTGGCCGAAGCTCAGCATATACTGGATTGTGCCATGGAAAAAGATGGAACAGATAGTGTTATGCCGCTTATTCATAAAGAACACAAGCTTATTACGTTTGTCCCGAATAAGTTCGGTTATGGTTTTACCGATCCTTCTTACCATTTGCCTGCCTTTTACGAAGTTTGGGCACGTTGGGCTGACGATGGACGTGCTGCATATTGGAAAGAATGTGCCGAACGCAGCCGCCATTTTTTGCATAAGGCAGTTCATCCTGTTACAGGGTTGACTCCTGATTATAGTAACTACGACGGAAGTTTGATGCATAAAGGTTGGATGATAGGTGATGCTTTCCGTTTTGATTCTTGGCGTGTGCCGATGAACATTGCGCTTGATTATTCGTGGTCATGTGCCGACCGGGAATGGCAGCAGGCATACGGCAATAAGATTCAGGATTTTCTGTATGGACAGGGGATTGATACGTTTGTCAATCAATATAATGTGGATGGCACAATGTTGCCAGACAGTTTGCAAATGGGAAAACCTTCTCATGCGCCAGGACTTGTGGCTACGGCGGCCGCTGTATCGCTGGTCTGCACACATGCCAAAAGTCGTGAGTTTGTGCAGCGTTTGTGGGATAGTCGTCCTACTCCAGGTTTCAATTATTACTACGATGGATTACTCCGTTTATTCGCTTTTATGCATTTGAGCGGAAAGTATCGGGTGATATTTCCAGTACAGCGGTGATTTATACTATGCGCGGTATGCATTTGTTGATGTCACAGTTACAGTGTGCTGTCTCCGTTCTGTTCGCCACGCATTACTAAGCTGTACTTTATCATATTCAGATGATTTAAAAGGTTGTTGTTATTATCTTCTTCTCTCAACGCAGATAGCCTCGTCTGGTGTAAGATTAATAATCTTCCGCTTGTAAGATTAATAATCTTGCAGCCTGAAGATTATTAATCTTACAGCGGATGGACTTATATAGCGGCTTTATTCAGAAGAGGTTTGTGTGCATGTCCGACGGGTTATCGGAAAGGAAAAGCTGATGGGTTTGTCCAAAAGGGAGATCTTGGACTCAAAAATCTTTTGGGAGTCAATCTCTTCTATATCGGATTGTTGTTGGGTATTTGTATGAAAAAATGTTCCATAATGTAGTTCGGCTTTGTAAAAACTGACCAAAGCCCAGCCTCCTACAAAGGAAGCGGTGGCGATAAGAAGTACTGAAACGATGATAAATTCCATATTGTTGGTTGTTGGTTATGTTTCTTAGTCAATAAACAAGAAGATGCCCTTAATCCTGCTTATACTTCTATTAATGTTTGTTAACGTCAGTTCATGTAATGAAAAACTTTCTATCTTTGCCCATGCAACGGTTCGGGCAAACCACGTCCGATTAAAAGGGAATCAGGTGCAAGTCCTGAACAGTCCCGCTGCTGTAAGTTCCATAGACTGAAGTGTCGCAAACCATTCTTAGCCACTGGGAGGGTATCTTGGGAAGGCGGTTTGTCGATAGGAACAAGTCAGAAGACCTGCCGTGTGCCTTTGCATTTTCACTGCTTTCGAGGAAAAAGCGTGGGAATACGGCAGGATGTGGCTTTTCGGGCTGCCCTCTCTTTATTATTCCCTTTTTCTAATTGCAATCGGTGTTATGCGAAGATGCGCAGGGATAACTTCCTTGTGTGAATAGGTTTATATTTTAACCAAAAGATAACATGAATCAATTAAAGCAATTAGGACAGATGAAAAAATTAGTATGGTTTTGGGCGGCACTGTTGTGTGTGTCGCTTTGGAATTGTAGCGATGACGAGAATCCGGCAAGTGAAGAGCAGAAAGAAGAAGCGGTAATCAGTTTTGAAGGCGAATTGAGCGAGCCGAATAGCTCTTTCATCGCCACCGAAGGCGAAGTGGATGGGTTTTATCAAAGGACTTCCTTCTCCGACCCTCAGGCGTTAGTTGCTTTTTCCCATTATTTTAGTGGACAGAGTTTTGGTGGAGGGTTCACTTATACCAATGGAACGGATGTAACAACTTCTGGATATACCAATTTAAGTGCCATTACCGGTGCTGGCAGGGATGGAAGCGTTTACCTGACCAGTAATGCAAACGAGTACACTCCAGCGCGGATTACAAATCTGCAAGTTGGAAAATATCGTTTCAAAGGAGCATGGGTAACGAATACAACCTATGATTATCTGGCTATGAAAGACGGTAATGATGGAGGAATAGGTTTGGTGCGGAAGTTTGGAGTGGGTGACTGGTTCATTCTGACTGCTGTAGGTCACGCAAGCGATGATTCCGAAATAGGGCGTGTCGATTTTTATTTGGCCGATTTTCGTGATGGGAACAGCATGATTCTCGATACGTGGAAATGGTTCGACTGGAGCGAACTGGCAGATGCCTCGTATATTACGTTTGAAATGTCTTCTTCCGATATAGGTGATTTCGGTATGAATACTCCTTCTTATTTTTGCATGGATGATATAACATTGCAGGAAAATTGATTTCCTCTCGAAAATAATCAGCAAGGCTCACTTAGAAGAAGTTTATCTTCGGAAGAGTGGGCTTTTTTGCGTATCTTTGTGCGGTTTGAAACATAAAATTAAGTGTGTATGATAGACGAATTATTGGAGTTCAATCGTTCCTTTGTAGAAAACAAAGGCTATGAACAGTACGTAACCACAAAATATCCTGATAAGAAGATTGCGATAGTGACCTGTATGGATACGCGTTTGGTTGAGTTGATACCTGCTGCCTTAGGCTTGCGCAACGGGGATGTAAAGATGATTAAGAATGCCGGAGGAACGGTGACACATCCCTTTGGAAGTGTGATGCGTAGCTTGTTGGTAGGTATTTACGAACTGGGTGTAGAAGAAATTATGATTATCGGTCATACGGATTGTGGGGCGCAACACATGGATAGTCAGGTCATGTTGCGACATATTAAAGAGCACGGAGTATCCGACCGTGACATTGAGATGATGGAGTATTGCAATGTTGATTTGCACGCTTGGTTGAGCGGGTTTGACGATGTGGAGCAATCGGTACGAGGTAGTGTGCATTTGGTAAAACATCATCCATTAGTGCCTAAAGATGTAGTCGTGCGTGGATTTATTATTGACTCTGTAACTGGTAAATTGACTGAGTTTGAAAATATAGATTAATGCATAACTGAAGGAGAAGATGACAAGTGCAAGATAAATGCATTTAATGCTGCATATATTATTTCGTTGAAGGCTACTTCATTTATTAGAACCTGATACAGCATTACTTAATTCATTCAAGGTACGCATTTATATGTACGGGGGCATGGAAGATATATCCGTTGCCCCGTACATATAGGTGCTTTTTTGTATCCTTGCCTTCGGTTTTCTGTTGTTATATATAATAAGGAGTATTGTTATTCTTACTAAGTTTTTTCCAGGTGTAAATATTTCCCTATATATCTGTGAATATCAGCATTTTGCATATTTCGCATGAAAAAAGTTTCAAAAAAAGTTCTCCAGTTTCTTGCAGTTTCGGTAAAAAGGCGTACCTTTGCACTCGCTTTCCGGAAGGGACGCCACCTGAAAAGGTTGTGTAAGTCCCTGGTGAGCAAGATCTTTGATATGATTTGGATACAGGAAACGCAGTACGAAAAGTGAATG